>Ga0185299_10004400_pt1 | contig 17083 bp, 21 predicted proteins | sample PaiPotPPA55metaG_FD_128002 | JGI IMG/M metagenome (GOLD analysis project Ga0185299, IMG submission 128002) | Iron sulfur acid spring bacterial and archeal communities from Banff, Canada, to study Microbial Dark Matter (Phase II) - Paint Pots PPA... ...
GCACGCCGCGAGTCGACATCACATCTTTGATCGCGGCCGGCACGCCGCCCAGCGGCGGCAACGGCTTCCCCCCGGCAGCCATGCGGTCGATGCGATCGGCTTGCTCCAGGGCGCGCTCTTTGCAGAGGGTGAGGAAGGCTCCGATTTGTCCATCTTCTTTTTCTATCCGCGCGTAGTGGGCTTCGGCGAGCGCGAGCGCAGTCGTCTTGCGCTCTTGTACAGCGGAGCGAGCCGAGTCGATTGTGAGTTGGGTCAATTCCATAAACAAAGTGGTCGGTGGTCAGTGGTCGGTGGTCAGTGGTCGGTGGTCAGCAAGACCAGACTAAAACGCTGCCCCAGATTTTACTGGCCACTGACCACTGGCCACTGACCACTATCTTTCGATCACTTTAGGCACACGGAAGAATGTTCCGTCCGAATCGGGCGCGTTCTCGAGCGCGACTTCCTGGGGCAGCGACTTCCGCAGTCCCTCTACCACGTCTTCGCGATTCGCATAGGAAAATCTCTCGCTGCCTTGTTTGGATTCGCCGACGCCGTAGCGATCCGACACTTGCGCCATCGGTTCGACGTTCGTCGTGTCGAGTTCGTTAAGTCTCTCGATGTAATTGAGAATCGAATTCAAATCCCGAACCATGCCGCCGCGCTCGTCTGCGGAAAGCTCCAGGTTCGCCAGATCGGCGACGTAGGCGACGTCTTTTTCTGTGACTTTCACGTTTCGTGAATCAATTTGCTGGGCGAGTGCTTGACAAAACGTGTAACCGGTTCAGCTCTGCCGAATCACAAATTCAATCCTCTCCACTTTTTGCCCGGCGTAACGATTGATCTGGGCAAGGTAACGGGGAGCGAGGCCCTGCAGCTCGCGCCTCCATCCGGCATCCGGGACGTCGACGCGAAGCACGGCACCGACGAACTCCAGAGCGCGTGTGCGCTCGGCCACAGCTGACCCGCACACCAGCGGCCAGGCCAGCAGAGGAGCCTCGCCCTGCGGCACGCGTCGCAACGAGCCCATCACAATCTTCTCCAGTCCCGCGCCTGCCTGCTCCATTAAAGCTCCTCGCTATATGAGAGATTGGGATTCCGATTCTAGCAGGTTCCCGATGGCAGAGTGGCAGGTCTGCCAAGAATGCGGCTGTGAATTTCGACCTAAAATATTGTTGCGGCACGAAGACGACGAACTGAGAAAACCTGTTAACTCTCTGGTACCCCCTCCCCCCTTCGGTCTATTGGAATCATCGGTGTAGCGGGAAATTGAGAAGTAATCTAAGGGCTGCAACAACTTGCGGGCAAAATCTTCACGATAAAAGATTTACGTACGCGAATTTCTCAAACACTCAGTTCGCCCGGCTTTGCGATCATGGACCTATTTTGGGTGAGGCGCAAGGTCAGATGTCACATGGCACCCTGTGGAAATCGAATTCCTATCTTTAATAATCTCAAATCTTACACGGGCGTGCCGGTTCCGCCGGAGAGTGGAAATGCGCTTTTGACAAATTCGAGTGCCGCTTCCTGCGAGCTAAGTCGTCCTTCGAGTTGGGCATCCTCCACAGCCTCGAGAATTTCGCGAAACTTTGGACCCGGCGCGTAACCAGCAGCGATCAGGTCATCGCCGGTCATCAACGCCGCAGGACGAATCTTCTCCGGAGGAATCTCGGCAAGTTTCTCCCGGACAAACTCATACGTGCTCAGATTGCCGTGGCTGGCTAAGCTGTCGGCGCGGTGCAATGCGAGATGTTCATCGAAGCCGGGCATGCGCAGGAATTTCTTCAGCGTCGACTGGTTCATGCGCGTGGCGTGACTGAAGCGCATGTGATTATCGACCAGCGCTAGCACCTGAGTGGTATCGGAGTTCGAGAATCGCAGGCGCCCACAGATTTCTTCCGCGATCTTGACACCCACATCCACGTGATTATCGAAACGGATGCGGTCGGGGGCCACCCGGAATGTTGCGGGCTTGCCCACGTCGTGCAGCAGCGCGCCCCAGGCCAGCGTGGGTGGGCAAGGATGCGGCAGATTTTCCAGCAGCAGAAGTGTATGAACAAAGACGTCGCCTTCGGGATGAAACTCGGGCGGCTGGGCTACGCCTTTCATCGCCGTAATCTCCGGTAACACTTCTCGCAACAGGCCGCACTCATCCAGCAGGAGAAAGGCGCGCCGGGCATGGCCTTCGGTGAGCATCCTGGTGAGTTCGTCGCGAACGCGTTCGCGCGAGACTACCTGGATTTCGTGGGCAAGTTGTTGGATCGCGGCCAGCGTTTCCGTTTCGATTTCGTACTGAAAGCGCGCCGCAAAGCGTACGGCACGCAGCATGCGAAGTTTGTCTTCCGCGAAACGCTGCGCGGGATCGCCGATGGCGCGGACGATGCCTGCTTCGAGGTCGTTCCGTCCGCCGACAAAATCGAGCACTTCTCCGCTCACCGGATCGAGCATCATGCCGTTGATCGTGAAGTCGCGGCGGGCAACGTCTTCGCGCGGGTCTTCAGTGAAGCGTACTTCATCGGGACGGCGCCCGTCGGAGTAGCCGTGATCACTGCGGAAGGTTGCCACCTCGACGGCGTGGCTTCCTTTGACATTTGGCAACTCTTCCGCTGAAGGCTCAACCACGGGGGGCACGGAGGTCACGGGGTAATGCGGCACTAGGACTACACCGAATTGTGCTCCCACGGCGTAGGTGTCAGGGAAGACATCCATTACTTGTGTGGGCGTTGCACTGGTCGCAATGTCGTAGTCCTTGGGCTCCAGTTGCAAGAGAAGATCGCGGACACATCCGCCCACCAGGTAGGCTTGGAAGCCCTGCTGGCGCAGGGTTTGGATGATCGTGGTGGCGAAGTGTTTGAACATGCACTCGCGCCCAGGCTGGGCACACCTCCATCATAACGCGGACTTCTTGCCGAGAAATCAGACGCGAGCTTGAATCGCGGAGGTCGCGGAGAACGGCCGCGGAGTACGCGAAGAGAAGTGAATGCAGGGTTTTCGTTCCCAACTTGCAACTGGCAACGAGAAACTAGAAACTGTAGTGAGTGCCAGACGCCTACATCCTCGGGATCGAAAGTTCGTGTGACGAAACCGCCGCGGCCGTGGTGCGCTCAAGCGAACAGGTTGTCTCCAACGTAGTAGCCTCGCAGATCGCAACCCATCAGCCCTTCGGCGGCGTTGTGCCCGAACTGGCGTCGCGTGAGCACCTGCGGGCGATTGTTCCCGTCGTGCGGCAAGCGCTGGCTGAGGCTGATCAGACCTACAACTCGGTTGACGCGATCGCGGTCACACAGGGTCCCGGCCTCGCCGGAGCTTTGCTGGTCGGTATCAGTTATGCCAAGGCTCTGGCATTCGCGCTCGACAAACCGCTGATTGCGGTGAATCATCTCGAAGGCCACATCCACGCGGTTCTGCTGGAGGAGCGCCAGAAGGGCAATCACGAGTTGCAATTTCCCGTGCTCGCCCTGGTTGTGTCGGGAGGGCACACGCACCTGTATCTGACAGCGCAGAAACACCAGGGTTGGACGTATGAAAACATCGGCCACACTCGCGACGACGCCGCCGGCGAAGCCTTCGACAAAGTCGCAAAGCTGCTGGGCCTGGGCTATCCCGGAGGCCCCATCGTCGACCGGCTCGCTCCGCATGGCGATCCGACAGCCGTGAAGTTCCCGCCGGCGCAGATCAAGCACCGCGACCGCCGCGATCATCGCAGAAAAGACCATCGCATAGTAGATCGCGGCGGAGAGAAAGAAGTACAGAGCGATCGCCCGCGCTTTGACTTTTCTTACAGCGGCATCAAGACTGCCGTGCTGCGCTACGTCGAGATTCACGACATGCGTCGTTCCATCGAGATCCGTCGCCAGGCTTTGGCGAGCATCTCCAAACCGAAACTCGAGGACTACCTGGCGACTTGCGACAAGCGGACTCTCGACCTGGTCGCTTCATTTCAGCGCGCGATCGTCGAAGATTTGGTTGGCAAGACCTTGGCCGCAGCCCGCGCCTACGATGTGGCTACGCTTTTCGTCACGGGGGGAGTGGCGGCAAACAGTGAATTGCGCCGCACATTCGAGCGCAACGGCGCTCAGGAAGGACTGCCAGTATATTTTCCGTCACGGCCGCTTTCCACCGACAACGCCGCCATGATTGCAGCAGCCGCCTATCCCAAATTCCTGGCGAAGGATTTTGCCGCTATGGATTTTTCCGCGGAGGCGAGTCTTCTCTTGCGCTAGTGAGTGCTTCAGTTTCAGGCTAATTGCCAACTGCTAGCCGCTAAGAACTACTTGCTGCCCCTTGCCCGAAGCTCTTTCCCATCACCGCATCCAGCGCCTTTTCGAGCTGGCCCTGGATGTCGATATCCTTGTAGATGGCGAAGTTGGCGCGTTTTTCTTTTTCGTCGAATCCGCTGGCGCGGCCTGCAACAATAATGACGGGGATGCCGGCGGTCTTTGGGTTCTTCTTCAGGGCGGTGATCAGCTCGCTGCCCGACATCTTGGGCATTTGCATATCGGTAACGATCAGGTCAGGATGCACGCGATCTAGAATCGTCAAGGCCTCCAGGCCGTTCGTAGCAGACTCCACCGCAAATCCGCGCCCTTCGAGAAAGCGGCAAACGGTGTAGCGGATCAGCATGGAATCATCAACGACCAGCGCTGTGGCAGGCATAGTTTTGCGATTGGCGGAATACACGCCCCCGGCCCGCAGACTAACAGAGGATTTCCGACGGGAACAAGCTGGAATCAGGGAGGCGTGGTTACGATGGTCATTAGTACCCGAGTACGCGCGCGTCGGGCCTTACGATTCCTGGACTTCGCCTTCGGTGCTTTCTTCGATGCTCATGTCCTTGAGTTCGCTGGACTCGAAGACCTCGCGGCATTCGAGACATTCCACGAACTCGGCGTCTTCATCGCGGCTCACGATTTGCACCCGCGGATGCTTGCAAGGTTGCTTCCCGGCGTTTTGAGGGTGCGAGAACGGCTTAGAGGTCATAAATCCGGAAGCGTCGCCTCGTGAAATAAGCGGAGGTACCGATTCGCGCGAATTTCCGGGTATTTTATCCTCGCTTCGTGACTTGTCAAGTCCCTCAGCGTTACAGAGGAGTGAATTTCTTCGCAAAGTCGCCACATTGACCCAGTTGGCCCAGCCGGACGGGAATTCCGACCAAAAGCGTCGCCAAGCGCTAAGCCATTCAATCACTGATAGTTACCATTCAATGGTAGTTGTGGCATCTGACTGCGAGGGCTTGCGTAATCTTGGGCTCTGGACGTAGAATAAATTGCGACGGAAAAGGTCGGAATTAAATCCGACCTATAGAGTCGGATTTCAGGTGATTCAAGAGTCCACGCCGAATTCGCAGTTTGGAACCGGGATGCTCAAGTTAACCAAGAAAGCGGACTACGCGTTGATGGCCATGAAGCACCTGGCCGACAATGCCGACGAGGGAACTCGCAGCGCCAGCGCGAAGGACGTTGCCGATTCGTTCGGCATTCCGCCTGAGGCGCTGGCGAAGATTCTGCAGCGGCTGGCCAAGGCTGGGCTGTTGCATTCGCAGCACGGTACCAACGGCGGCTACCGGCTGGCGCGCGCCGCGCACACAATTTCCGCTTTCGAAGTGATTGAGGCCATCGACGGCCCGCTGTTCATCACATCTTGCGTTACAGTTCGCGGGGAGTGCGGTCAGAGCAATCGCTGCAACATCCGTGAGCCGCTGCGCAAAGTGAATGAGAGCATCGAAGCGGTGCTGAAACGCATCAAGATTTCGCATATGCGGGAAGAACCGGAAACGGCTGGAGGTGCCGCTGTCAAGCCAGCCGAACTGGTGACGATCATTTAGAAGTTCGCAAATTGGATTTGATTCGTACTCAGGGCACGGCTTCAGCCGTGCCGCTAAAGACACAAAACTTGATGAGGGCTTGAGCCCTAAGGTAGGAGAAGCAATTATGAGCACGGATGTAAAGGTCCCCCAGCAACTTCCGGTCACGCAACACAGCGTTCCCCAGGGAGTGAAACTGCCCATTTATATGGATAACCACGCTACCACGCCCATGGATCCCCGGGTGCTTGAGGAGATGCTGCCCTATTTCATGGAAAAGTTCGGCAACGCCGCCAGCCGCAATCACTCGTTCGGGTGGGCGGGCGAAGAGGGCGTGGAGACGGCTCGCGAGCGCATTGCCAAGCTGGTCGGCGCCACCACCAAGGAAATTATTTTCACCTCAGGCGCTACCGAGAGCGACAACCTCGCCATCAAGGGCGTGGCTGAGATGTACCGCGAAAAGGGCAACCACATCATCACCGCAGTCACCGAGCACAAGGCCGTGCTCGACACCTGCAAGCGCCTGGAGAAATACGGCTATCGTGTTACCTATTTGCCAGTGCAGAAGAATGGCTTGGTCGATCTCGAAGATCTGAAGCGGGCCATGGACGACAAAACGATCCTCGTCACCATCATGGCCGCGAACAACGAAATCGGGGTGCTGCAACCGTTTGCCGAGATTGGAAAACTCTGCCGCGAGCGGGGCGTTATCTTCCACACCGACGCCACACAGGCGGTGGGCAAGATTCCGATCGATGTGAACAAACAGAATATCGACCTGATGTCGATCTCCGGGCACAAGATGTATGGACCCAAGGGCGTGGGCGCGTTGTATGTCCGCCGCAAGAATCCGCGGGTACAGATTTCCGCCATCATCGACGGCGGGGGCCACGAGCGCGGCATGCGCTCCGGCACGCTCAACGTCGCCGGCATCGTTGGGCTGGGCAAGGCTTGCGCCATCGCATCGGAAGAAATGTCTCGCGAGGCCGTTCAGTTGGCCAGCCTGCGCGATCGCCTGCGCGACCGCATCACGAGTCGCCTCGATGAAACCTACATCAACGGTTCCATGGAGCATCGCCTGCCCGGCAACCTGAACATCAGCTTTGCCTACGTGGAAGGTGAATCGCTGCTGATGGGCATCAACGACATCGCGGTTTCGAGCGGTTCGGCCTGCACCTCCGCGACGCTTGAGCCATCTTATGTATTGAAGGCCCTCGGCACCGGCGACGACCTGGCGCATAGTTCGATCCGTTTCGGCATCGGCCGCTTCAACACCGCAGCCGAAGTCGACTACGTGGCCGACCGCGTCATCGAAACCGTCGAGCGCCTGCGCGAACTTTCGCCGCTGTACGAAATGGCGAAGGAAGGCATCAATTTGAAGGATGTGAAGTGGGCAGGAGAAGCGCACTAATTTAGAGGGTTTGGGAAGGGCACCGCTTCAGCCGTGCCGTGAGGTCAGAGTTTCAACGGGCTTTAGCCCCTGTGGGCAAATCCAGTTTCAGGAGAGCAAATGTCATACAGCGATAAAGTAATCGATCATTACAACAATCCCCGCAACGTCGGCTCGATGGACAAGAGCAGCGCCGACGTTGGCACCGGCTTGGTCGGCGCACCCGAGTGCGGCGACGTCATGAAGCTGCAGATCAAAGTCAACCGCGAGACGAATGTCATTGAAGAAGCCAAGTTCAAGACCTTCGGCTGCGGCTCCGCGATCGCTTCGTCCTCATTGGCCACCGAGTGGGTCAAGGGCAAGACCGTGGATGAAGCCCTCAGCATCAAGAACATGGACATCGTGAAGGAGCTGTCGCTTCCTCCGGTGAAGATCCATTGTTCGGTGCTGGCCGAGGACGCGATCCGCGCCGCCATCGGGGACTGGAAGAAGAAGCAGGAGAGCGCGAAGCCGGTAGCGTCAGCGGTGACGCAGTAAGCGTTTCGCGTGGATCCGCAACGCGGCTGAGTTTTGAAAGGACGCGGCTTCAGCCGCGCCGCAAACGGCACGCATCTGTGGCGGCTTTAGCCGTTGGGGCACTGCGTCAGGAATTCGAGACGGCAACAGGGAAATGACATCAGCGACCGAACAAACCGCGCAAACGTCGCAAGCCGCGCCGGCCAAGGGCATTCAGGTCACCGACAAAGCCCTCGGCAAGGTGCGCAGCGCGATGGCCAAGGAAGGCATTTCGCCCGAGCAGGGCGGACTGCGCCTGGGCGTGCAGGGCGGCGGCTGTTCCGGTCTGAGCTATAACGTCCGCTTCGACACGCAGCCCCGCGAGCGCGATCGGATTTTCCAATTCGGCAATGTGCGCGTTTTCGTAGACCCGAAGTCATTCATCTACTTGCACGGCATGATCCTTGATTATCAGGAGACGCTGATGCAGCAGGGATTCGTCTTCGTGAATCCCCAGGCCACAAAGTCGTGCGGTTGCGGCACTTCGTTCTCGGCTTGAGCTATGGCTTCATTGTGTGGTTTGAATGTGTGGCGCGGGCACTCCTGCCCGCGAAATCTCACCACGAAGCGAATCGCATAAAAGCACATCGGCTCACAGGCCGTCAGTTTGCGTTGCCGGGAAACGTAGGCAGAAATGACGAACTTATCTTTAACTACGATTACCGCGAAGCCCGCACCTGAGGAAACTCAATCCTGCTGGTCGTGCGGAACCATGCGCGCCTTGCATTTCTGCGAGGCCTGCGGCAAAGTGCAACCTCCGGCTCCGGTAGACTATTTCAGCTTCTTCGGTCTGCCTAGAAAACTGAACCTCGACATCGCCGCGGTGGAAAAAGATTTTTACGAATTGAGCCGCAAGCTGCATCCCGATCTCAACGCCCGGGCCGGCAGCCAGGAGCAGGAATGGAGTCTGCAACAGAGTTCCCTGCTCAACGACGCTCACCGCACCTTGAAAGACCCGATCAAGCGCACCGAATATCTCCTGAAGCTGGAAGGCGTGGAACTCGAAGAGCAATCGAAAACGGCGACGGAGCAGGCGCGCTCAACCGGGGAAGTAAAAAAACAGATTGTGCCTCCCGATTTGCTCGAAGAAGTCTTTGAGTTGAATATGCAACTTGAGGAACTACGCATGCAGAAGAAGATGGGCGAGGACGATCCCGCCCTGATCGAAGAAATCGGCCGGCAGAAACTCGGACTCGAACGGAAGCACGAAGCGCTCCTGCAGGAGCTTCAGGGGCAGTGGAAGATGTGGGATGGAATGATCCAGCGAGAACAAAACGGTCAGCCGGTCTCGGAAGAAGAGCGCAAGTACTTGCGCGACAACATGGTGGATTTGCTGAACCGCCGCAATTACATCCGCAATTTGGCGCGGGATGTGAACGAAGTGCTGGAAAGCGATTAGCAATTGGCCGTTAGCAATTGGCATTCGGCTAACTACCAACTGCTAATTGCTCGACTCAAAGTTGGACGCAATATCAATGGCAACTGATCGCATCGTCGGCATTGACCTGGGCACCACGAATTCTCTCGTGGCCTTCATGCAAGGGGAGAGCCCCGCCGTAATTCCCGGTGAGGATGGTTCGAATCTTGTCCCTTCAGTCGTCGCGCTCGACGAAAACAACCAGCCCGTCATCGGCAATGCCGCGCGTAAATATCTAACCGAAACGCCGGAACGCGCGGTCTACTCCATCAAACGCCTGATGGGACGCGGGGTTGATGACGTTCAGGAAGAATTGAAGTTCTTTCCTTTCCGTCTTGCTGAAGACCTGCAGGCCGGCGAAGTGCTGCGCATCAGACTTGGCGAGAAGACATTTACTCCGCCAGAAATCTCGGCCCTGATTTTACGCCAGCTTAAGCGCAACGCCGAGCGTTTCTTCGGAGCACCGGTCACCAAGGCCGTCATCACCGTGCCCGCGTATTTCAACGATGCGCAACGCCAAGCCACAAAAGATGCCGGACGCATCGCCGGCCTCGAAGTCCTGCGCCTGGTCAACGAACCCACTGCCGCATCTCTCGCCTATGGCCTCGACAAGAAGCAAAATGGAATCGTCGCGGTCTACGACCTCGGTGGCGGCACCTTCGACATTTCCATTCTCAAGTTGCACGACGGAATCTTCGAAGTTATTGCCACCAACGGTGACACGCACCTCGGCGGCGACGACATCGACAATCTGCTGATCACCATTGCGCTCGACGACACGCTCGGCGACCTGGGTCTCGACCTTCGCCGCAACGCTGAGGCCGTGCAAGCCATTCGCAATGCCGTCATTGAGGCCAAGATCGCGCTCTCCTCGCAGCCATCGGTGAAGCTCGATATTGAACTGCCCGGCGGCAAGCGCTACCTGCGTGAGATCACCCGCGAGCAGTTCGAGCAACTCATCCAGCCCATCATCGACCGCACTGTGGGTCCCTGTAAGCAAGCTCTGAAAGACGCCGGCCTCAAGCCGGAACAGATTGACGAGGTAGTCCTCGTCGGCGGATCGACGCGCATTCCCAAAGTTCGCGCCCTGGTGAAAGAACTATTCCACCGTGAGCCGCACACCGATCTGAATCCCGATGAAGTCGTTGCCCTCGGTGCGGCCGTGCAAGCCAACATTCTCGGCGGCGGCTCCGAAGCCACTGAGAACATGCTACTGCTCGATGTCACGCCGCTGTCGCTCGGCATCGAAGTCGCAGGCGGCGTCACTGACAAAATCATTTTGCGTAACTCGACCATTCCCGCGTCGGCCACACAGTTCTACACTACGCAAGTCGATGGACAGGCCAACGTTGCGATTCATGTGCTCCAAGGTGAGCGCGAACTGGCCAAAGATTGCCGCTCGCTGGCGCGATTCGATCTCAAGGGCATTCCACCGATGGCTGCGGGAATGGCGCGCATCGAAGTGAAATTCCTCATCGACGCCAACGGCATCCTGCATGTCGCCGCGCGCGAGCAGCGCAGCGGCAAAGAGTCTGAAATTCAGGTTCAGCCCAGCTATGGCCTCACTGACGAACAGGTCGAGGGGATGATTCTCGACTCTTTCGACAGCGCTGAAGAAGATTTCCGGCAGCGCCAGGTAATCGAAGCGCGCAACGAAGCAGAGACCATCCTGGCCGCGCTCGACAAAGGCAAGAAAAGCCCGGCCTGGGGCCACCTGACGACCGATGAAAAGAAAAAGATTGCGAAGATGGAGAAAGCCTTGACCACGGTGAAGACCGAAGACGATTACCATGCGATCCGCAAGGCCATCGACACGCTCAACCAGGGAACAACGCGCCTGGCTGAACTAATGATGGACAGCGCCGTCTCGACAGCGCTAAAAGGCAAAACGATGGACGAAGCGGACATGGGCGAAGGGCCGACCGCGCCGCACCCCGTGGCGAAAGCGGAATTCGAATAGAGCGGGGCTTCGGGCTTTCGCCTTGGTAGGGTCGTATCAGGGCACGAGAATATTAGAGGAGCATCATGGCAGAAGAAAAATCACAAGGCGCCGGCACAGCCACCGAAGAAGCTCCCGGCGAAAACACAGTCCAACTCACCTTCCTGCCCGAGGGCAAGACAGTGCATTTCGAGCACGGCAAGCTGCCCTATGAAGATCACGGCAAGGAAGAGTCGATTCTCGACGTCGCGCTCAACTTCGGGGTCCCGCTCGACCACGCTTGCGGCGGCAACTGCGCCTGCACGACCTGCCACGTGTGGATAAAAGAAGGCGCCGAAAATCTTTCGCCCATGGAAGACGACGAAGCCGACCGTCTGGACATGGCCGCCGACTTGCAGTTAAACTCGCGTCTCGGCTGCCAGGTGCAGATCACGAAGCCGGGTAAGGTTGTGGTCGAGATCCCAGCCTGGAACCGGAACTACATTTCAGAAGAACATCACTAAGACCGGGCTTCGGGCTCTGGCAGTCGGGCGTCGGCCTTTGCAGTAGTAGCCGAAGCCCGAAAGCCGGAGCCCGAACGCCGCATTGAGGAACTCCCCATGCCGAAATCTCTAACCTGGGACGACGCCGAAGACATCGGCATCCTGCTTTCCGAAACTCATCCCGAACTCGATCCGCTCGCCGTCCGCTTCACCGATCTGCACCGCTACGTCACCGAGCTGCCCGACTTCAAAGGCGACCCCAAAGCCTCGAACGAAGGCAAACTCGAAGCCATTCAGATGGCATGGCAGGAAGAATTCCTGGACCGCACCCAAGGATAGGCCATCAGTAGTCCCAAGGCCGAGCGGCGGTTCGCCAACTTCTGAGCCAATCTTTTTCCCCAATCTTTTTACAATCCCATGACAATCGGCTCCCAGGGTTCGGCTTAAGCTTGTTCTCGAAGCCGTTGTGGCGAGGACTCCCAGAATCCATCCTCAGCCATCAACTTCTCTCTCCGTCCAACTGCAAAGGGCACGGCTTCCAAGCCCGTGCCCTCTTTTCTTGCCTGAATTCGCTTTTCGCGACAAACTCGCCTTTTCTACCCGGCCGTCGTCGCCGCAACCGGCTCTTCCACGCTCGCCTCGCGCAGAAACTTCGCCGCTTCCTCCGGCGGTGTGGGATTAATGTAGAAGCCGGTCCCCCACTCGAATCCCGCCGTCTTGGTCAGCTTCGGCATGAACTCGATGTGCCAGTGGTAGTGGTCGTTGGTTGGATCCTGCGCCGGCGAAGTATGCACCACCAGATTGTACGGAGGATTATCCAGCACCCGGTCCGCCTTGATCAGCAGAGTCTTCAAAGCCTTGGCGAGGTTCTCAAACATGTGCGACGACGAATTCTCGAACGCCGACTCATGCTGCTTCGGCAGAATCCACGTTTCGAATGGAAACCGGGGCGCGTAGGGCGCGATGGTCAGGAAGTTCTCGTTCTCCGCCACCACGCGGCTGCCGTTTTCAAGTTCCTGCGCGATGATGTCGCAGAACACGCAGCGCTCTTTATACAGGAAGTACTGCTTGGCGCCTTCCAGTTCCTGCACCACGTTGATCGGCAGAATCGGCAGCGCGATCAACTGCGAGTGCGCATGTTCCAGCGACGCTCCCGCCGCCTCGCCGTGATTCTTAAACAGCAGGATGTACTTGAACCGCCGGTCTTTCTTCAGATCGAGAATGCGGTCGCGAAACGTCCACAGAACGTCTTCAATCCGTTTCGGAGGCAGCGTGGCTAGGCTGGCATTATGGTCCGGAGTCTCCACAATCACTTCGTGCGCCCCAATGCCGTTCATGCGGTCGAACATGCCCTCGGCCTGCCGGTTCAGGTTGCCTTCAATTCCCAGAGCCGGAAACTTGTTCGGCACCACCCGCACCGTCCACCCCGGCGTGTCCCTTTGCGATGCCGGTCCGCCATTCGATGTGGGACGGTAGGCCTGGATCTCGGGCGGCGTCTTGCCTTCGTTTCCGTAGCAGAAAGGGCAGAAACCGCCCTTCAACTTTGTGTTTTCCCGCGCGAAATCCGTAGGACGCTTCGCGCGATCCGTAGAAATAATCACCCAGCGGCCAACGATAGGATCTTTTCTCAGTTCAGGCACGCAAGAACCCCTTTATTAGGATAGACGAATTTTTCATTCTAAGCCGTCAGGGAGGAATTCCGAAACACTTCAATCTGCGGCTGGCTGGCTTTGGACTCCGAATAGTATACGCTCACGACGTCGAAGCGCCACTGGCACGAAAGTGGAAATCTCCGCAGGTACTCCCGTGCCACCGCCGCGATCTGCCGCCGCTTGTGCCGGTCCACCGCCGCTTCCGCGGGCTTTACATCGAGCGTGGTCCGTGTCTTAACCTCCACAAAGCACAGAACATCGTCGTCCCATCCAATCAGATCAATCTCTCCCCGGCAGCGCGGCGACCGGAAGTTCCGCGCCACCATCGTATAGCCCAGCTCACGAAGATAAAAGTAAGCAGCCTCCTCTCCCCGCCGTCCTGTCCGATAATGCGCCGCAATCTTTGAAGCCGGCAAAGTAAGCTCCGCCAGCCAGTCCAGGAAACCAAGCACCCACCGCGTACCTTGCCCGGAAAACACACGTCGCGAAAACACTCGACCAGAAGGCATAAAGAGACCCCAGCGTAACTGTACGCGCACAAAACCCGGCGGGATGTGATCTCCATGACAATAAGCAGGACGAAGACGATTATTCCTCCCAAACCGGGAAGCATGACGAATTACTGCGGCATTGCAGTACCGTGGAAGAGTGGCGCTTAAGCGCCGCGATCAGGATTTAACGGCCTGGAGCAGGCCTGCGTCACCCGCTTGCTTAGACCTGCTCCACGCGCTTCTCTGGCAACGACTCAGCAGTCGGCGCAGGCTTCTGCGGACTGGAACGCCGACAAGGCTTCGGGGAGGCTGGGGTGAATCTCAAGGACTGAATTGAGATTCGTGAGATCCAGCAGATCGCGAACGAACGGGCTGGGGCTGGCATATTTCAAATCCGCATTCTGCGACAGAGCCAGGGTGTGCAGAGAAGCCAGTTCGCCGATGCCAGCGCTGTCAATGGAGTTGACGCCACTCAGATCGAGGATCACCTTGCCGCCGTTCTGGAGGACTTCACCGACGATGCGCGACAGGGCTGCGGCCTCGTCGCGATAGACGATTCGGCCCTGGCAGTGAACGATCGTCACATCACCACGATTGCGAGTTTCCAAAGCGAGTTTCAACTTCGACTCCTTAGGTAGTGCTCCAAGGTCAGCCAAGCCGGGCGGCTGCGGATATGTTTCCAAATTCATGTTCATAGAGTGAGTGCTATATACATAGACGCGCGCCGAGGGCTTTCGGAATCAATAAAAAAGTGTGAATTTATCGAATGGCGCAAGCCCGCGGCTGCACAATCTTGCAGCCTGGGGGACCATCTTTCGGGACCGGGCATCCTGAGACTCCGTTACACTGCATCTAACGAATCTCGCACATTCAGGTAGAATTTGCTGCTGGCATGATTGCCGGGGGAGGACTCATTTTCGTGTCGAAAACCGCAGCCGTGGTTCTGGCGTTCTTGAGCTTGATGCTGTTTTCCACCACATCGAAGGCGCAATTGCTGCCGAGTGGCAACCTTTATGGCGGAGTTGGTTACGCGGACAACGTCGATGTGGTGAACCGTCTTACATTCCGGGGATGGGAGGGATCGGCGGAGGCATTTCCGTTTCACCGCGTCCGGTACCTGGGGATCGTGCTGGATGGCAGCGGCTTTTACCGGAAGGGAGTCACCCAGTACAACCTGGTTCTGGGTCCGCGGGTTTCGAAGAACTACGGCAAGTGGCGCGTGTTCGCCCATGCGATGGGCGGCTATCAGGAAGCGAAGTCGGGCGGCCAGAATTTCCATACCGTAATCGAGGACTTTGGCGGCGGGGCAGACCGTAAACTTCCATTCAAGAACTTTTCCTGGCGGCTGCAGTTCGATTACGTCCACAGCCATGAACTAAGCGCCACCCAGAACGATTTCCGTGGAACGACGGGAATTGTGTGGCGCTTCTGAAGGGCAACCAGGCTCGATCGTCGAACGTCTAAATTTCTCTTCCGAAACTTACGGTATTGACTGGGGTTGGAGGAGTTGTCGACGTTTCGAAACTCGAGTGCTGGAGGAATATTCATGTGGTCTCCGTCACGGAAGATTGCCCGCCTGGTTCAAGTTATTGCCGTCACCGCCGCTGGCTTCGTTTTCTCTGCTGCCGCTTGCGCACAGGTTCCCACGAGCGGGAATGTGTTTTTCGGATACTCCTATGTCAGCACGGATCCTTTGCCCGTTGAGACAGGCCGCGGCAATCTAAATGGGTGGGAAGGGTCGCTAGAGGGCAGGGTCTTGCCCTTCGTCGGCCTGGTGGCCGACTTCGGCGAACAGTACGGCCCTGCGAACGCTACATGTTCCACACCGGCGGGCTCTATCGCGGGAGGCTCGTGTTCAGGTGTCATCTCTCATGAGCAAACCTTTCTGTTTGGGCCTCGCGTGTCGATCTCCGTGGGGAAGATACGACCCTTTGCGGAAGCACTATTTGGGGTCGGGCACGCCAACACCAATGGTTTCGGTTCCGATACATCTTTTTCGACCGCACTGGGCGGCGGCATCGATTACAAAATCATTCGTCCCGTTGCGTTGAGGTTTCAGGGAGACTACGTGCAGACGCGTTTCTTTGGAGCGACCCAAAATAATGTTCGGATATCGACGGGGATTGTGTTTCGCTTCTGAGCAAAGCTGACCCTCATCTCCAAGGCAAGAACAGGATCCGGCTGGTTGGCTGGATCCTGTTGTTTGTGCCACCAAGAAACAGCGGGGCAAAATCGGCTAGGCGCGCGGTGACCTGTCGGGCTCAGCTTGCCAGTACTTGTGATCGCGCAGAAAATAATTTTCGTTCCAGTAATTCATGGCTGTCCATAGGAACAACCAGCCCACGCGCAGGTGTCCCATCTTCTGGAAGCGGCGGTTGGTGGTGTAGACGCCGCCGCGGACGATGCCGAAGCGCTTCCGCTCGACCTGCTGGCTAAGCAGGTAGTCCTCGGCAAAAAGAACCTGTTCATGAAATCCGCCGAGTTCGCGGAATTTTTTCAAGTCGAAGAGCATGAACATTCCGGTCGCGAAGGGATGATGGAGGCGCGACAGGTACTGAAAGAAATCGTTGCCTGCATAGAACAGTTTGTCGATCCAACTGCCTCCCTGGCACAGGATGTTTGTGGTGACACAATGAAGCTGCTTGCGCTGGGCGAGTTCGACGGCGCGGCGCACGACGGAAGCGGGCGCGAGTTCGATATCGGCATCAAGAAAGAGAACGTAAGCGCTGTCGGCGTGGGATGCGCCCAGGTTGCGGCCGACGGAGGGCATTCCGCCGCCGATCACACCGACGTTGAGGCGGTCGCGGAAGCTCAGAACGATCTCGGGGGTGCCGTCGGTTGAGTTCGCGTCAGCTACCAACACTCTCGTACTCGACATCTTCGAGTAGTCCTGATTCGTCAGCGAAGTCAGCAAGCGAGGAATCAGCTTCGCCTCGTTCTTGGCTGGAATCACGATCGTCAGCTCGGTCGTGGTACTCATGTTCGTTGAAGTCATGATCGTCGTATTCATGGATTTGAACCCCCTGTTCGTCAACCGTGAGATACGTGAGGCGGGAGTCGACCCAGCCGCCTGAGTTGTAGTAGTGAATTCCGTCCTGTTCGACGTGGACGGCTTCGTGAGTGTGGCCGCAGAAAATGCGATCGGCATTGTGCTGGCGCGCGTAGTGCAGGGCTCCCCCAGAGACTTTCGACGACATGCGGAGCCAGCGCGTGTTGAGCCGGTCAATGAGACGCACAATGGGCTTGTGCTTGAAGTCGAGCTTCTGCAACTGGAGATAGAGTGAAGTGCCCAGCCGGCTAAAGCGCAGATTGTTTACCTGGAAACCATCGAACTGATGACCGTGGATCGCGATGTGCCGCAGGCCAGCGTAGTCC
>Ga0185299_10004401_pt1 | contig 17081 bp, 14 predicted proteins | sample PaiPotPPA55metaG_FD_128002 | JGI IMG/M metagenome (GOLD analysis project Ga0185299, IMG submission 128002) | Iron sulfur acid spring bacterial and archeal communities from Banff, Canada, to study Microbial Dark Matter (Phase II) - Paint Pots PPA... ...
ACGCCGCCGCCCACCGGCGGCGCCCTGAGCGCGGCGCAGCGCAAGGCATTGCTCGGACAGGGCACCGGGCCGCACCCGCATTACACCGCGCCGGCCACCGTCCCCGTCGACCTGCCGGTGAACATCTCGGCCCAGGCGGCGAACCCGCTGCCCGGCGAAGGGGTGTGGCATCCGGTTAAGTACGACGCCGCTGGGAACCCGGTGCTCGAGGAGGCGGCGCTGCGACCCGACGCCCAGCACACCTCCGAACTCGCCTACGTGGCATGGATGAACCAGCAGGCGCTTACCTTCACCCTTCAGCCCGGCTACCAGCAGCCCGGCGGGAGTTGGCCGGTACCCGACTCGGTTTCCGGAGCCGCGCTCAAAGGGCTGGTCGCGACGTTCAACGGCGGGTTCAAGGTGCACCCTGACGACGCGCTCGGCGGCTACTACGCCAACGGGATCACCGCGGCACCGCTGGTGCCGGGGAAAGCCGCCGAGGTGTACTACCGCGACGGCTCCCTCAAGATCGGAGTGTGGGGCTCGGACCTGACGATGACTCCGGACGTGCTCGCGGTGCGCGAGAACCTCAGTCCGCTGGTGAGCGGCGGCGCCGTCCAGGTCTCCGCGAGCGCCGGATCCGGCACTCAATGGGGCTACACGATCAACAACAACTTCTTCATCGCCCGCTCCGGCGTCGGTATGACCGCCTCCGGCGACATCGTGTACGTCAGCGGCGCGGCGCTGTCCGTCGCCACCCTCGCCCAACTGCTCAAGGCCGCCGGTGCGGTGAGCGCGATGGAGCTGGACATCAACCCCGACTGGGTCTCGTTCATGAGCTACAGCGGCAACGCGGCCAGCCCGGACCCGGTCAAGCTCTGGAACTTCGTCCAGCCCGCCGACCGCTACCTGCAGCCGGCCAGCCGCGACTTCGTCTCCGTCCACCTGCGCTGAACACGGGAGTTTCCATGGATGTCAGCATGCGCAAGAACATCGCCGCCCGCGACGAGGCGCTGACCAAGACCGGCCGGGTCACCCGCCGGGTCGGGGCCGTCGCGGCGGTCGGCAGCCTCGTGCTCATGGCGGGCTTCGCCCATCTCATCCCCACCCACCTGCCACACCTGTCCGGCAGTGGTAGTGGAAGTGGCAGTGGCGGAAGCGGCACAGGCACGGGCGGCACGGGCACCGGCGGCACCGGGACCGGCAGTGGCACAAGTACGGGGACGGGGACGGGCACGCCGGCACCGGGCAGCGGCTCGGGACCGTCCCAGGTCACCTCGGGCGGATCATGACCACGCCCGCCGTCGATTCGCCCCGCCACGCCGCCCCGGCAGACTCCGGGCGCGCGAGCTTCCCGCTGTGGGGCGGCGTCGCGGTGATCCTGACCACCGACCCGGACGCGGCCGGCGCGGCGCGCACCTTGGTGCAGGCGGAGACGAGCGCGATGGATCAGACGTGCAGCAGATTCCGCCCCGACAGCGAATTGGCCTGGGTCAACGCCGCAGCGGGCCGGCCGGTGTGTGTCAGCACCCTGTTCGCCGACGTAGTCACGGCCGCGCTACGCGCAGCGGTGGCCACCGACGGAGCCGTCGACCCGACGTGCGGAGCCGGTCTGGAGGCGGCCGGATACGACCGGGACATCGAACTGCTGCGCGCCGAAGGAATTCTCTTCACCGTGTGCGAGCGCATTCCCGCCCCGGGCTGGCAGACCGTGGGCTGGAACCCCGCGACGCGCACCCTGCGCACCGAGCCGGGCTGCCGCCTGGACTTCGGCGCCGTGGCCAAGGCGCTGGCCGCCGACCGCGCCGCCGCCACGGCCGCGAGCGTCCTCGGCTGCGGCGTGCTGGTCAGCCTCGGCGGCGACATCTCCACCGCCGGACCCGCACCCGCCGACGGCTGGCAGATCAAGATCAGCGACGATCATCGGGCCGACGCGGATGCGCCAGGGCCGGTGATGAGCCTGCGCGGCGGCGCCCTGGCCACCTCCAGCAGCACCACCCGTCGCTGGGAGACCACGACCGGCACCGCCCACCACATCCTCGACCCGCGCACCGGCGCCCCCGCGGACGCGCCCTGGCGCACCGTCAGCGTCACGGCCGCCACGTGCGTCGACGCCAACACCGGTAGTACCGCCGCCCTCGTCAAGGGCGAAGCCGCCGTCGCCTGGCTGAACCGGCAGTCGCTGCCCGCACGGCTCGTGCGCCACGACGGGAGCGTGCTGACCCTGAGCGGATGGCCGCCGGATCCGACCTCGGACGGCCCTGCATGAGTGCGCACGCCTCCACGGTGATCACCGGCACGACCCCGCTCTGGTACGCCACTCGCGCCACCGGCGTGATCAGCCTCGTCCTGCTCAGCGCCAGCGTCGTGCTCGGCATCCTGCTGCAGACCAGGGCGGCGACCGAGAATTGGCCGCGCCTGGTGGTCGCGGGAGTCCACCGCAACATCTCGCTGCTGGTGTGCGTGTTCCTAGCGGTGCACATCCTCACCGCCGAGGCCGATACCTTCGCCCCGGTCGGCTGGTGGGCGGTCGCGATCCCGTTCGTCTCCACCTACCGGCCGCTGTGGCTCGGGTTCGGCACCGTCGCCGCCGACCTCTTTCTCGCCCTGATCGTCAGCAGCCTGCTGCGCACTCGGATCAGCCATCGAACGTGGCGGCTGATTCACTGGGCCGCCTACCTGTGCTGGCCCATCGCCGTCATCCACGGCCTGGGCGCCGGAACCGACACGCGCACCCCCGCGGTCCTGCTCCTGACACTCGCCTGCGTCGCCGCCGTGCTCGCGACCGCCGTCTGGCGTCTGATCTCGAACTGGCGCTCACACCCACGAGCGCGGGTCGCGGCGGCCGCCGCGGGGCTCGCCTCGATCATCACGGCGGCCCTGTGGGCGTTGGCCGGGCCATTGGCTCCCGGCTGGTCCGCGAAAGCCGACACTCCGACTCGCGGCGGTGCCGCACCTACGGCGGGCACCACGGCCGCAGCGCTCGCGCTTCCCGTCTCCGCCTCCGTCACCGGAACCGTTCAGACCGTTGCGACCGGCGCCGACCAGCAGACCGTCACCCTCGCGGGCACCGGCGGATCAGATGTCTTCCGCATCGCGATCACCGGCCCACCCAACTCCGGCGGCGGCGTGCAGATGACCGCGAGCCAGGTCACGTTCGGCACCGCCGCGTCTCCGAACCTCTACACCGGGACGATCACCGTGCTCAACGGCGACACCATCCAAGCCCGCGTCACGGACCCCGCAGGTGCCAAGGCCACCCTGACCGTGGTCGCCACCATCAGCGGCAGCCAGTTGACCGGAACCCTCCAAGCCATCGCAGGGGGATGATGATGACCAGTACAGCCGACGCTCAGGCAGCCAGGCCCGTCCCCGGCGCGCCAACCACGTCCGCGCGCCTGCTCCACGTGGGCGACCCAGCCCTCGCCCACCACCTGGCCGTGCACGGTCGGCTGCCCGAGATCACCGGAGCCCAGGTCATCACAGCGGTAGAGCAGTCCGGCCTGACCGGCCGTGGCGGCGCCGCGTTTCCCACCGGCCGCAAACTCGCCACCGTCGCCCGCGCGGCGGGACGCAAAGGCAGCGTGGTGGTGGCCAACGGCTGCGAGGGCGAACCCGCCAGCGGCAAAGACCGCACCCTGATGCTCACCTCGCCGCACCTGGTCCTCGACGGCATCGAACTGGCCGCCCGCGCAGTTGGCGCCCGTCAGGCCTACCTGTGCATCCACGACGACGCCCACGACGTGCGCAGTGCCCTGACGACAGCCCTCGCCGAACGCGCCGGTGCAGAGAACGGTTCGGTTCCAGTCACTCTCAAACCGACCCCTCATCGCTACGTCGCGAGCGAGGAGACTGCGCTTATCCGAGCGCTCAACGGCGGCCTGTCGCTTCCCGCATTCACCCCGCCACGCCCCTTCGAACGCGGCGTGGCCGGTCGTCCCACCCTCGTCGACAACGTCGAGACCCTCGCCCACCTCGCACTGATCGCCCGGCACGGACCCACCTGGTTCCGCTCGCTCGGCACCACGGCCGCGCCGGGCACCACCCTTGTCACCCTCAGCGGCGCCGTCCGCTCGCCGGGTGTCTACGAGATCCCGCTCGGCCTGACCGGCGCAGACCTGCTCGCCCTGGCCGGAGGTCCGAGCGAACCCGTCCAAGCGGTCCTTTGCGGCGGGTACTTCGGCTCCTGGCTCCCGACCGACGTCTTCCAGCGCACTGAGATCAGCGCTCCCGGCTTGGCCGCCGCCGGTTCGGCGATCGGCGCGGGCATCTTCATCGCACTGCCCGAAGGCGCCTGCGCGCTCACAGAGACCGCGCGGATCACCGGCTACCTCGCCGAACAAAGCGCGGGCCAGTGCGGACCGTGCGTGCACGGCCTGCCCGCGCTGGCCCAAGCCCTGCGCGAACTGGCCACCAGCGGCGGAACCCGCTCCGCGCACACACTGCAGACCCTCATGCCCTTCGTTGAGCGGCGGGGAGCATGCCGCCACCCCGACGGCGCCGTGCGCATGATCGCCAGCGCCCTTCGCGTGTTTCCCGACGAGGTCCGCGCCCACGCCAACCGCAAACTGTGCCCTGCCGCCACCCGGCCGAGCACGCCGCGCGACCCCCACCACGGCCGGAGGTATGGCTCGTGACCAGGGAAGAGAGCTCCGGACCCCGCCTTCGCCTCAACCCCATCCAATGCGAGGCACACGGCCTGTGCCTCCAGGCGCTGCCCGAAATGCTCACATCGGACCCGTGGGGCTACCCCGTCCTGATCGATGCTCCGGTACCGCCCCATCTGCTCGCGCACGCCCGCCGTGCCGTCACGGTCTGCCCCACTCTCGCGCTGAAGCTCGACTGACCCCGCAGCGTTGGCCGGCCTTCAACGTGTGGATTCGGGCGGATGGGACACATGGGGAGGAGAGATCGCCGGTGGGGCGATCGCCGGGATATCGGAGGCATCGGCCATGTCCAAGAGTGTGAGCGTGAAGTGGGCGCAGTCGCCGGCGGAGCACGACTATCCGGCCGCGGCCTCGTATCTAGCCTTGACGGCTACTCCGGCGTTGGTGGATGCCGTTATCGCACTGCTGGCGAAGGCGCCCACGGTGCAACAGCAAGCGAAGGACATCCTGCGCGCGTCCCGGCTGCAGCTGCTCCCCGCCGACGACGCCGAGGTCGCCAAGGACATGAAGAAGATCGCCCATGGTAAGGAGCTCTCTCCGATTCTGCTTGTTCGCGGAGATCTGGTCCGGGGCCGGGCACTGCAGATCGCCGACGGATATCACCGGGTGTGCGCCAGCTACCACATGAGTGAGAACACCGAGATCCCGTGCCGCCTCGTCGACCTGCCCGCTCTCTCCCAATAAGGCCGCAGCCCGATCGCCACGAGGAGGAGCGATGACCAGCGACGAGCGGTTCCCCGATGCGGGAACACCGAGTGGCGTGCAGGCGCGCGACCATCTCGAAGACGTCGTGCGTGCCCGGCATGGAGCGCAGATCGCCGCGGTGCTCGAACGTGAGCCGGTATGGGCCCGCGACTTCGATGATCTCGGGTACGAGGCGCGACGGCTGTTCGGCGAGTTGTTCGGGACCTTCCTGCTTGTACTGGCCGGCGCCGGGGCCGCGGTCCTGGATGCGGCCACGCACGGTCAGATCGGCCGGGCGGCCTCGGTCACGGCTCCCGCGCTGACGGTGTTGGCCGTGATCCTGTTCATGGGCGCGGTCAGCGGCGCCCACCTCAACCCCATCGTCAGCGTCGCGTTCGCGCTGCGCGGCGACTTCGCCTGGCGTCGGGTCCCCGGATACATCGCCGTTCAGTGTGTCGGCGCGGTGTTGGCCGCACTGGTACTCAAGGCCGCTTTCGGGGACGTGGCGCATCTGGGTGCGACTGAGCCAGGGCCCGGGTTCACCGTGACGCAGGCCTTTGTCATCGAGGCCGTCTTGAGCCTGGGGCTGGTCAGCACGATCCTTGGCACAGCCTCGAGCGCGCAGAACATCGGGCCGCTCTCCGCGGTCGGCGTCGGGGCGTACATCGCGCAGGCCGGGCTGTGGGCCGGCCCGGTCAGCGGCGCTTCGATGAACCCGGCTCGGTCTCTGGGGCCCGCGCTGGTGAGCACCGACCTGCACGATGTGTGGATTTATCTGATCGCGCCGATGGTCGGCGCGCTCGCTGCCGTGGCCGTCGCCTACATCCTGCGCGGACCCGGCGGCGGACCTGGCGGATCCCGAGCCGCTCAAGGCACGCTGCGGCCGCCCGCCCAACATCGCTGAGCTTCTGATGAAGGCGTGGTCGCCCGGACCGGCTTGCGGCTGTCAGAGGTTCGGGTCGTCGTGCCGGATGGGCTGCTCGGTCGGTTGCTGCTGCGCCGCGGCCGAGCGGTGGCCGGTTAGCCTCCTGGTCGGGGCATCGGAGCCGACGGCGGCCTGGGCGTCGCTGTAGCCGGCGGTGTAAGCGGTCTCATCGGCAGCCCGGGTCGTGGTGCCCTCCGGCGGGGGAGTCGTGAGACGTTCACGGCGCCTGGGCGGCGGCGCTACGGCGGCTGCGATGAGCATCAAGGCTCCGGCGGCCGCGGCGAGTTGCGGGCCGTGCCCGACCAGAGCCGAATGCAGCCCAGGCGCGGTCTGCGCCTGCCGGGTTCCCCAGAGCAGGGGAGTGGCGATGCAGATCAGCCCGCCTACAACCAGCAGCGAGCGCCAGCCGACGACCGCGTAGACGACGAACAGCAGTGCGGCGAAGGCCAGCGGCAGGAAGAGCGAGGTCATAGTGCTTGCGTTGTTCAGAGTGATACCGCTGCTGAACAAGTCCTGAATCCGGATATTGGAACCTTCGCGGCCCGCGTACCAGGAAATGAAGACCGACCAGACGGCGGCCGCAGCTGCGATAAGGCCGAGAAGTGTGGCGATCGTGCGCCGTGAGGCGTGGATGAACATAGATGACCTCCGCTCTGTCATCCGCACATCAATGATCACGTTACGCTCCATCCGGATTACCGGCCAGCGCGCATCAGCGCTGCCCGCCGGTGCGCGAATCGGCCCGGCTCGCAGCGTCCGATCGGCGGCGAGATGATGGTGATAAAGGGCGGGGGCGAAAGGACGCGGCGGATGAGGCTGTCATCGCGGTCGTCGAACGGCGAGGCCGTTGCGGTCTCGGCTGCCGTGGTGGTGCTGATCGGGGCAGCGGTGGCGATCACGGCCTCGCCGGTGAGGGATCGGTCGGTGGTCACTCTGGTGCTGATCGTCGTCGTGGCCGCCGCCGGCGCCGTGCTCGGGGTGGTCGGTTTCGCCCGTAGCCAGCGGTCCCGGCACGCCGCGGTCGAGCTCGAGCGGGATACGGTCGAGGCTTGGTTCGACGCGCCGAGCTTGGTGGGCTTCCCGGCCCGGGCGCTGGACGAGATGCTTCCGGGCATCGGCCGGGCCGAGGTGCTGCGACTGCAGACGGCATGGCTGCTGGCCACCCAGGGCCACGACGCGGCCTGGCTCACCAGGCACGTCGGCGTGTCCGCCGACGTGGCGCGGCTGCTGGTGGATTCGGCACAGCGTTCGGCACAGGAGTCGGCGCAGCGTTTCGGTAGCTCGCCGAGGCCGTGATCGGCGGGTTCGAGCCGTTGGCCGCGGGGGCATCGGCGGGGTACGAGCTGATGGCCGCGGCGCATCGACGTCGGCCGCGGCGGCGGCGGTAGGCCCTTTGGGCGGTTCAGCCCGCGTGCCCTGGCGTGCGGCCCGGGCGATGGCGCGGTGGCGGGTTAGCTTCGCTGCGTGGAGCGAGTCGTGTCCTTGTCCCAGCTGCTGCGCCGCCCGTTGGTCGGGCCCGACGGGCAGCCGGTGGGCCGGCTGTCCGATGTGATCGTCCGCCTGCGCGGGCGCGACTACCCGATGGTCACCGGCCTGGTCGCCAAAGTCGGGCGACGGGAGGAGTTCGTGCCCGTCGAACTGGTCGAAAGCCTGGACGTCGAGGAGTTCCGGCTGGCCGGCCCGCTCGCCGGCGCGTCCGGGTTCGAGCGGCGCGAGGGGGAGGTGCTGCTGCGTGCGGACGTGCTCGGGCACCGGGTGATCGATGTCGAAGACGTCGAACTGATGCGAGCCAGCGACCTGCGGCTGCGTCGGCGTCCGGACGGATGGGTGGTCGACGCCCTGGACGTACGCGCCCACCACACCTACCTGTTCGGGCTGATCAAGAACGAATCGGCGCCGGCTTGGCGGGACTGGAAGCTGTTCGAACCCTTGATCGGCCACACCCACTCGGCGCGGGTACGCGGCCCTTTCGGGCGCCTGGGCAGACTCAAGCCGGCCGATCTGGCCGATCTTCTGGAGGACGCGAACCGCACCGAGTCCCACGAGATTCTGCAGACCGTGCACGCCGACCCCGAACTGGAAGCGGACGTCTTCGAGGAACTCGAGCCCGACTCGCAAGTCCGGCTGCTGCGGGAGAAGAGCGACGTGGAGATCGCCGAGGTGATCGCCCGCATGCGTTCCGACGACGCCGCGGACGCCATCAACGATCTGCCGCAGGACCGGCGGCAGCCGGTGCTCGACGCGCTGCCGGCCGGCCAGCGCACCAAGGTCATGACCCTGATGGGGTTCAACCCGTCGAGCGCCGGCGGGCTGATGGCCCTCGACTTCCTGACCGCACCGCCCTCGGCGCTGGTCGCCGACGTGCTCGGGCTGGTGCGCGAGGCCCGCAGCATGCAGCCTGAGGCGCTGACCAGCGTCCACTGCGTCGAGGCGGAGAACCGGCTGATCGGCATCGTCACCGTGGTGGCGCTGTTGCAGGCCGACCCGGACACCCGCCTGCGCGAGGTCATGGTGACCGAGCCGGTCCGCGTCCTGCCGGAGTCCGACACCGAAGACGTCGCCCTGCTGATGACCGATTACAACCTGCTGACCGTCCCGGTCGTCGACGAGCGCGACCGCGTACTTGGCGTGATCACCGTCGACGACATCCTGGAGACGGTCATCCCCGAGGACTGGCGCCGCCGCGAACCGAGCCCCCATCCCGCCCACCGCGCCGACCAGTCCGCATCCGACGAAGGTGGGCACTCCCAGGACAGCGGCGGATGAGCACCCCGAACGACCCCGCGGACCGGCCCGCTGAAGCCCGCAGCACCCCGAAACCGGCGGCCAAGCCCGCGCCCCGGCCGCCTTCGCCGGTGCCCCGGGCGAGCGCCGTCCTGGACGAAGCGCATCTCGGGGACATCGAGGGCGCCTTCGGGCGCATCCCGCGCGATCACGCCGAGGACCGCCCCGGACTCAAGACCCGGCTGCTGACGCTGCTGGCCATCGTGGGACCCGGGATCATCGTGATGGTCGGGGACAACGACGCCGGCGGCGTGGCCACCTACGCCCAAGCCGGACAGAACTACGGGTACTCGCTGCTTTGGGTTCTGCTGTTGCTGATCCCCGTCCTGATCGTCAATCAGGAGATGGTGGTACGGCTGGGAGCGGTGACCGGCGTCGGCCATGCCCGCCTGATCAACGAGCGGTTCGGCAGGTTCTGGGGCTGGTTCAGCGTCGGAGACCTGTTCGTGCTCAACTTCCTGACCATCGTCACCGAGTTCATCGGGATCTCGCTGGCCGCCGAGTACCTCGGCGCCTCACGCTACTGGGTCGTGCCGCTCGCGGCGGTGCTGCTGATCGGCGTGACCGCCAGCGGATCCTTCCGCCGGTGGGAACGCGCGATGTTCGCCCTGATCGCCGTCAGCCTGCTGCTCATCCCGCTGCTCCTGCTCTCCGAACCGCACTGGGGCCAGGCCGCCCGCGACTTCGTGGTCCCCGGCATTCAGGGCGGCATCACCGGCGACGCCGTTCTGCTGATCATCGCCATCGTCGGCACGACCGTGGCGCCCTGGCAGCTGTTCTTCCAACAGTCGAACGTCATCGACAAGCGCATCACCCCCCGCTTCATCGGGTACGAGCGCGCCGATACGGTCATCGGCTCCCTGGTCGTCGTCGCGGGCGCGGCGGCTCTGGTCATGATCGCCGACTTCGCCGCGCGCGGTACCAGCTTCGCCGGACATTTCACCGACGCCGCCGGCGTCGCGCGCGCACTGGAGCAGCACGGGCGCGCCCTGGGTGTGATGTTCGCGATCATCCTGATGGACGCCAGCATCATCGGCGCCGCCGCCGTCACCCTCGCCACCAGCTACGCCTTCGGCGACGTGTTCAACCTGCGGCACTCCCTGCACCGCGGCTTCAGAGAGGCCAAGAAGTTCTACGCCTCCTACAGCGCCATGGTGCTGCTGGCCGCCGCGATCGTCCTGATCCCCGGCGCGCCGCTCGGCGTGATCACCGAAGCCGTCCAAGCCCTGGCCGGGCTCCTGCTGCCGTCCGCCAGCGTGTTCCTGCTGCTGCTGTGCAACGACCGGGAGGTCCTCGGGCCCTGGGCCAACCCCCGTTGGCTCAACCTGGTGGCCTGCCTCATCATCGCCGTGCTGCTGATGCTGTCCGGAACGCTGATGACCACCACCCTCTTTCCCACCGTCAACGTCAAAGCACTGACCGTCTGGCTCTCCATCGCCCTGGTGGTCATCCTGGCCGCGGCCGGAATCGTGCTTCGGCGCGCCCGCAGGCGCTCCGGCGCCCCCGCACGAGCGCTACCGACGATGCCCGCCGCAGAGAAGCAGGCCTGGCGGATGCCGCCACTCGCCCTGCTCAAGCCCGTCCAATGGTCGCCCGGACTGCGCATGGGAATGCTGGCGCTACGCGCCTACCTCGTGCTGAGCGCCATCCTGCTCCTGGTCAAAGCCGTCCGCCTCGGCGGAGGTTGAGCCCACCCGGCTGAGTCGCACGTCACATCCCAGGTGGAAATCTATCGGCGCTCCGCTGCGCTCCATGTATATGAAACTAGTAGTTCAGTTTCTACTTGGGAGCGCATCGTGCTACACGCCGGTTTCGAGGCGACCAGCCCACCGGATTCCCGGACCACGGCAGCCGTACCGCCGCAGCCGCAGTTCCGGCGGTCGAACGACGCGTCGCGGGGGCTGCACGGGCCCGCACTCGCGCTGATCCTGACCGCGGCCTTCATGGTCGTGCTCGACTTCAGCATCGTGAACGTGGCGCTGCCCTCGATCCAACGTGAGCTCGGCTTCTCCGTCTCCTCCGTCCAATGGATCGTGACCGGCTACGCGATCACCTTCGGCGGCCTGCTGATCTTGGGCGGGCGCGCCGCCGACCTGTTCGGCAGGCGACGGATGTTCGCCGCCGGACTGCTGATCTTCACCGCCGCATCCCTGGCCGGCGGCCTGGCACACGATCCGGTGCTGCTGGTCGCGTCGCGCGTCGTCCAGGGAGCGGGCGCGGCGCTCGTGGCCCCGGCCGCGTTGTCCCTGATCACCACCGGCTTCCCGCAGGGTCCGGCACGCAACCGCGCCCTGGGCATGTACGGCGCGACCGCGTCGATCGGCTTCGTGGCCGGCCAGGTGCTCGGCGGCGTCCTGGTCCAGTTCACCAGTTGGCGTGCGGTGTTCCTGGTGAACGTCCCGGTCGGCCTGCTGGCCGTCCTGGTCACGCCGAGGTTGCTCGGTCGGGCGCGTGAGCCGCGGTCCGAGCGCAGGCTCGACCTCGGCGGCGCGCTGCTCGTCACGCTCAGCGTGGCGGCGTTGGTCTTCGCCATCGCGCAGGTGGGCGTTCTCGGCTTGGCCGCTCCGGCACCCCTGGCGGCGCTGGCCCTGGCGATCGCGTCGGCCGCCGCGTTCGTCGCGGTCGAGCGGCGCCATCCGGACCCGCTCGTGCGGCCGCAGTTGCTGCGGTTGCCGGGTCTGCGCAAGGCGAGCACGATGAATCTGCTGCTTGGTTTGTGGAACGCGGGAGAGATGATCGTGCTCTCGCTCTACCTGCAGCAGGTCCTGCACTATTCGCCCCTGGTGACCGGGTTGGTCATCGCCCCGCAGGGCGTCATCGGGTTCAGCGCGGGGGCGTTCGGCGCCAGGCTCGCGCGCCGCATCGGCATCCGCAGGGTGCTGGTGCTGACCAGCAGCATCGCGACGATCGGCTTCCTGGTGCTGACCCGGCTCCCGGTCGGCGGCGGCTACAGCCCCGTGCTCGCCGCCGTGATGCTGGTCGGATTCGGCACCGCCGGAACCGCCTTCGGCACGATGGTCACCGCGGCCGAGAGCGTCACGGACCACGAGCAGGGCGTGGTCGGCGGAGTGATCAACACCAGCCGCCAGGTCGGCGCGGCCATCGGGGCGGCCCTGCTGCCCGCCGTGGCGCAGGCCGTGAACGGTGCCGACCCGACAACCGCCGCCGCAGGGGACCGGGTGGCGATGCTCATCGCCGCCGCAGCGGCGGCCATGGCGACAGCGGTGGCCTTGCGCGACCGCCAGGGCAGAAAGGAATTAAGCACTCGGGCCGACTAGAAGAATCAGATTCTGCTATTGGACAGATGGATGGCGGTAAGCCACGGTGAGAGCCGTAGGCCCACCCGCAGCCGCAGATCAACCGCGAAGCGGTCAACCCACCGCGCAGCGGCACACCGAGAGGACCGAGAAACATGAACTACCTTGCCGCGTCAGACCGTTACGACGTCGGTGCGTTCCGCCGGTGCGGACGTTCCGGGCTGGATCTGCCCAGCATCTCGCTGGGGCTGTGGCACAACTTCGGGGACGGACGCGCGCTCGAGACGCAGCGCGCGATCCTGCGCCGGGCGTTCGACCGCGGCGTGACCCACTTCGACCTGGCGAACAACTACGGCCCGCCCTACGGCAGCGCGGAGCGCAACTTCGGCACGCTCTTCGCCCAGGACTTCCGACCGTACCGGGACGAGATCATCGTCTCGACCAAGGCCGGCTACGACATGTGGCCGGGCCCGTACGGCCAGGGCGGCGGCTCGCGCAAGTACCTGCTGGCCAGCCTGGACCAGTCGCTGCAGCGCATGGGCCTGGACTACGTGGACATCTTCTACAGCCACCGGTTCGACCCGGACACGCCGCTGGAGGAGACGATGGGCGCGCTCGATACGGCCGTGCGCTCGGGAAAGGCGCTATACGCAGGGATCTCCTCCTACGGCCCGGAGCGCACCCGCGAAGCGGCGGCCATCCTGCGTGAGCTGGGCACGCCCCTGCTGATTCATCAGCCCTCGTACTCCATGCTCAACCGGTGGATCGAAGCCGAACTTCTCGACGTGCTCGGCGATCTGGGCGTGGGCGCCATCGCCTTCTCCCCGCTCGCGCAGGGCATGCTCACCGGCAAATACCTCAACGGGATTCCCGCCGATTCGCGGGCGGCCGCCAACTCGTCGTTGTCCGCCGAGATGCTGGAAGAACGCAATCTCGCCCACATCCGCGTACTCAACACCATCGCCGAAGAGCGCGGCCAGTCGCTCGCCCAGATGGCGCTGGCCTGGGCACTGCGCGACCCGCGCGTCACCTCGGTACTCATCGGCGCGAGCAGCGTCGCCCAGCTCGATGACAGCCTCGACGCGCTCAATCGGCTCGACTTCGCCGACGAGGAGCTTGCCCGCATCGACAAGCACGCCGTGGAGGCGGGGATCAACCTGTGGGCGGTATCCGGAGAAGCCTGACGATCCCGGGATCCGCCGTACCGCAGCCCCGAGGGATTCGTCCCGCCGGGCTGCGCCGGCGATCAGTCGTAGGCGTCGCCCAGGTCCTGGAATTCCGGTTCGAGCCAGAACCACCTTCGGCCGCCTCCGGTCAGGAGATGCTCAAGCAAGTCGGTGAAGCAGGTGGCGACGACTCGGCTTTCACCGACGATCCCGTGTACCTCGTGAAAGCTGTCGTAGCACCTTCCGAGGCGCTCCGGGCTCAGGTCAATGCTGATGTACTCGCTATCCGGAGTGACCGCGACGGCGAACCAGAGGTCGCTTCGGTCATCGAACCCTGTCTCACCGAGCACGGCCAGGTTGGCCGAGCCGAACTCGCCCGGTCCGACGATGCGGACGGAATAGTCCGATCCCGGGTAGAGCACCACTCCACCGCACAGCGCGTAGAACGCCGCGAGGTCATCTGGCAGGGCCAAGCCGCTGGGGAGTTCGGGCTGCCCGGCGGGCGGCATGACTTCGCACCCGGACGTACCGCCGATTTGCCTGATCAGTTGCTCAAGTTCCACCGCAGCCACTCGGATCCTTCAAACCGTACAGGTACTTGTTGAGTTCACTGTAGTACGCGTCGCGCGCCGCCTGCGGCACGCCGGCGGCGTCGAACATGTTCTCGGAGAGCTGGTGGATTTCTCGCGGATCCATGGACTTCCAGTCGACCTTGACTCCCACCGGCTTGCCGTAGTTCGTTTCGAGCCAGTCCCGGAAGACGCTCTTGGTCGCAGCGTGGTCGCTGGGCGTCAGTGCCATCGTGGTCGAGTCCCCGGCGCGGGTCTTGTAGCCCGGGACGTTGTTCTTCAGCCACGCGTCCATGATCCCGTGGTGGTTCTCCAAGCCTCCTATCGTCGGCCGGTATGGAACGGTGTCGAATGCCTGGGGCGGGTCGTTGCCCACATAAGGCGACGGTCCGGGCATGCCGGTCAGCCCAAGGGGGTCCAGCCACAACTGAGGATTGGTGACGTAGGTGTGCTGGTTGGGCGCTGGAGCCAGTCCGAGCGGGTCCGGGGTCAGGTATCGCCCGGTGGCGGGGTCGTAGTAGCGGTGGCAGTTGTAGTCCAGGCCTGTCTCCGCGTCGTGGTACTGGCCGGGGAAGCGCAGCGGGCAGTCGACGGGAGCCGGAGCGGGGCCGGAATCAGGATTCGTCGGGTCGACGAGGCTCGCGCCCCACAGCGCGGCGCGCCGTTGCCATTGGATTTCTCCGTCCGGCGTGACCAGTTCCGTCGGTGTGCCGATCAGGTCGGAGATGACGGCGTGGAACTGCTGGTCGAGAGTCGCGGCCGGGTCGGCTCCCGGGAAGGTCCGGGACGTCTGGCCGACCGGGGTGAAGGTGCCGGGCTCATATACCCAGGTGGTGCTCGTCGCGGTCGGATGGTCGACGATGAAGTGGTCTTGCTCGACGAGACGTGGACCATCCCAGGTGTATCGGTATTCTTCGATCGGCGCACCGTCGGGACTCAGGTGCTCCTTGGCCGTCCGCCGCCCGAGCGGATCGTAGGTGTATCGCCATGTTTCGCCGGCCGGAGTGGTCGCTTCGACCAGATGGTCGAATGGATCGTATTTATATGTCCAGACTTTGCTTCCGCCGGACAACGTGCGCCGGGCGGCCTGCACCAGGCGTCCCTGGGCGTCGTACTCGTATCGGGTACGCCCGGCCGAGCGCAGGAGCGTGCCGTCCAGTTCACGCGGTCCGGCTGTGGCGGACTCCGGGGTCCTGGTGTCGACGGCCCGAGTGAGGTTGCCGGCACCGTCGTAGGCGTAGGACTCGCTCCAACCCGCGGCCTGGACGGAGACGATTCGACCGAGCGCGTCGAAGTGGAAAGTCCGCCGACCGAGGGTGCCGTCCTCAACGGAGTCGGGGGAGCCGTCAGCGCGGTAGGTCCAGGCACGCTGTTCGAGCAGTCGAGCGGTGGCCTGGCCCGTGCTCGCGTCAGCCGGACCGTCCGCGCGCAGCAGTTGACGAGCTGTCACCCGGCCGAGCCGGTCGTAGACCTGGGTGACTGCCGTCTGGGGACTGATCCATCGGTACGACTCGCGGCCTGCGTCGTCGTAACCGAAGGTCAACCGCTGATCCGCCGTGGCGAGGGAGACCGGCCTCCCGACCGCGTTGTACTCCCAGGCCGCCGAAAGTCCGCTGGGCGCGGTGACTTCGACGCGTTGACCGACTTGGTCGTAGGTCGAGTGCAGCGACCTTCCATCGACCGTTTCCGTGACGACCCGGCCCAACCCGTCACGCGAGTAGTCCAGTCGGGACCACGCGGTGCTCGCGTGGCTCAGGTTTCCGTTCGTGTCGTATTCGAACTCGACCTCGTGCCCTTCGGCGCGCTGGGCGATCACCCGGCCCAGTACGTCGCGCTCCAACTCGATCCGTTGTCCTGCGCCGTTGGTGCGCGCCACGATCCGGCCGACCGGGTCCACGGCATAGCCGATTTCGCGGCCGTTGAAGTCGCGCTCGCCGACCAGGCGTCCCGCCGCGTCGTAGCTGTATGTCCAGCTCAGCTGCTGCGGGTTCTCGACCTTGACGAGGCGACCCTCGGTGTCATGGGTGAAGCGGTATGCGGTTCGATCTGCCCCGAGACGCGCGAGAACCTGATGGAACGGGCCGGTCTCGAACCGCGTCGTGGACCCGGCTTGGTCGGTATGCGCTTGGAGATCCCCGGCCGCATTCCACTCCCAGATCTCCTTACTGCCGTCGGCATAGGTCTGCGCCAGCGGACGGCCCTCGCCGTCGTAGGAGGTGGCTGCCTGCAGGTCGAGCGGACCGGTTACCGAGGTCATACGGCCGAAGCCGTCTCGGACGATCGACCATGCGGCTCCGTGCGGGTCGGTCAGTTTCACGGGCAGCCCGGCTCGGTCAGACTCGATCAGCCGAGTACGCCCGAGCGCATCGGTTACCGACGCCATCGCGCCGTTCTCCTGAAAGCCGTAACCGGTCACCGCTCCCGACGGGTCGGTGAGCCCGACGAGGTTTCCGCGCTCGTCGTACTCGTAGAGCCACGACCCTCCACCTGCGCCTACCACTCGTGTCGGCAGCTTCATCTCGTTGAAGGCTGCCTCGATCACGCTGCCGTCAGGCTGCTCGACGCGAACCGGGTCACCGTGTTCGGACAGGGTGAAGCGCGTGGTGCGCTCGAGCGGGTCGGTGTACTCGAGAAGACGGCCGTATCTGTCGTAGACGGTTGCGGTCACCGCGCCGAGCGGATCGATGACCTCCGTCAAGTGGTTCTGCTCGTCGTAGTGGTACTCGGTTATCTCGCCGAAGCTGTCCGCGACCTTCGTGATCCGCGCCGCGTCGTCGTACTCGAAGGTTCCCGAAAGAGTTCCGTCTTCGCCGCCCGCCCACCCGACACGCCCGGACTCGTCATAGCGATATTTGTATTGGTAGCCGGTTCGATCGATCCAGGCCACAATCCGGTGCTGGTCGTCGTATTCGTAGATGTACGGCACGCCGCTGCTGTCGATGATCTCCACGAGTCGCCCGGCCGGGTCGTAGTCGAAGCTGCGAAGCAGTGTGCCCTGAGTGTCCTCGCCCGTGAGCAGGCGCAGCTCCTCGACGCGGAAACCCCCGGCC
>Ga0185299_10004403_pt1 | contig 17079 bp, 11 predicted proteins | sample PaiPotPPA55metaG_FD_128002 | JGI IMG/M metagenome (GOLD analysis project Ga0185299, IMG submission 128002) | Iron sulfur acid spring bacterial and archeal communities from Banff, Canada, to study Microbial Dark Matter (Phase II) - Paint Pots PPA... ...
GCGCTCCAGGGTGAGTCTGCGCCCGACGTGAAGTTCCAGGCCAGCGCGTTCTATTCCAAAACCGTCTTCGGGATCGATACCGTTAAAACCGGGCTAACTCTTCACTACATCGGTTCCGAACTGGATTACACCAACAGCTCCAATAATACGAACCCGAATGCCACCCTGAACTTTCCTAACTACGTTCATCTGATCGGGAGTTGGACAACGCTCGATTGGCAAATCTCCTATAAATTCGGGCAGCCGACCGAAATTACGCCGCAAACTCCGAAGCCCGGTTATGATAAAGAAGGCAAGAGGATCGTGGGTGAAAAAGCGGTCGCCCCTGCTCCCGAAGGATCTCGCTGGGGCTGGCGCAATCTGCTGGCGAATACGACCTTTACCTTCGGCGTCAATAACATCTTCGATACCGCTGCACCATTTGCGGTGGACGCCGTTCTTTCGAACTTCGATGCCGGCACCGGTGTGAACAATATTCAGCGCTACTTCTGGGTCTCGGTGGATAAGAAGTTCTAAGTTTTTCAGCGGCCCGCCTTCGCCAAGCCTTCGGCGCGGCAGGCAATGCTGAAAAACTGTGAAACGCCGGGCTGACGCCCGGCGTTTTTTTGGCCGCAACCTTTCCGGGCAACGGTGGGATAGCAGGGTAGGGCGGGGAAAGCGGCGCAAAGAGAGCAAGAAACGCAATCGGCGTGGGGCCAGTCTGTAAAGACCGTTTTGCTTAAATTTTTTTCGAAAATCCTTGATCTTGTTACGTTTTTTTCACAAAACAGGCCGATAAGTGGTTTATTCCGTGGGTCGAACGGCTGTTCTACCCTTGCTGGTAAAGCCGCTTAAGGCTGGATCGCTCCGGTTTCACCGGACGCAGATGGACGTTTTTTCCTGTCTGTTCAGCGGAAAATCAGCGCGATGACAAGTTAGGCGCGATTTCGTTCAAATTTTTCTTACATTTTCTTGACCGCCAGGACGTTTTGGCTCAAAAACATCGTCAACTTGAGAAGTCCGGAACCCGGAGAAGGAGTCGGATGGCTATAGGCTGGTGGCAGGATTGTCCGGGTACCGGGCGTGCAATTTTTACTTGGGCTTTGGCGAAGCGACAACCGGCGGCGTCAAAGCGAAGCAAGGATAAATAATGATTAAAAAACGATGTTCCCGTGCAGCTGCAATCGTAACCGCAGCTCAATTGTTGGTTCTGTTTACGCTCGGCGTAACTGGTCGAGCGCAGAATGCCCCTCCACCGCCCGCTCCAGGCGATGCCAATAACCCTCCGGCCGGCCAGGCGCCCGCTAGCACCGGTGGTCAATTGGAGCAGGTGACCGTTACCGGCTACCTGATTCCGCGAGTCGGTGAAGGTCCGGAGCCGGTTGAAACCCTCAATCAAGATTTCATCCAGAAGCAGGCGTATCAGACGATCAACGACGTTTTGAACCAGTACCCGGGAGGTCTGAGCGCCCAAAATACGAATACCTTCACCGGCAACAGCAATTCGCCTGCTTCATCGGCTTACACCCTGAAGAGTTTGCCGGTCGGCTCAACCTTAGTCCTGGTCGACGGACTCCGGATGCCTAGCTATGCCATATCGATCAATGCGGGCACGGTCCCTTTCGTTGACTTAAACTCTATCCCTTTGGCGGCTATCGACCGTATTGAAATTCTGAAAGATGGCGGCAGCGCCACCTACGGAGATGACGCGATTGCCGGGGTGGTCAACATCATCACCAAGCAGGAGTACAACGGAGCCGATATCATCAATTATTTCGGCGAGAGCCAGCGCGGTGATGACGCTCAATATCACCTTCAGATGACCGGTGGGGTCACTCAAAAAACCAATTTCGGTAAAGTCAGCATCGTGGCGACGTTCGATTATTACGAAACGACTCCGATCGAGTCCAGCGACCGTGCATTTGCTAACGATTCCATGTTTTCAAGGCTTTCTCCAAATTACATCAATCAGCAGGTCGCCTTCTTTCCGGGTAATGGGAGCTATATCGGACAAACCTCAGGTAATATCTTCATCGTTAAGCCGGGGACTACCGGGATTGGCGGTATTACTCAGAACAGTTTCATCGTTAACGGTACGCCTTCTTCGGCCCGGATTCCTGCCGGTATATTCGAATCACAATTGGCCGGTCGCGAAAGGCGTTACGGCGGCACGGTTAATGTTGATTATGATCCGACCGATTGGCTTAAGCTTTACGACCATTTCATCATTCAGCGTAACGAGGAAACGACGACCACTCCCAACCAAGGGTTCAGTTCCGGGGATAACATTAATGGAGCCCCCATTGTCATCCCGGCGAACAATCCGTTTAACCCATGGCACGAAAACTTAACTCCCTTCATCGGGCAATCTTTGGGCGAATTCGGTCCCTGGTATACCACCACCATCGGCCGCACTTTCCGCAACGTCGCCGGCGCTACTCTTCAGCTGCCGTGGAATTCGTGGTATATCGATGCCGCTGCCTCCTATGGTGAAAGTGATGTCAGCGAAGAGGTCGACAACTCGGTCAAAACTCGGCAGCTGCAAGAAGCTCTTAATGGAACTCTTCCCCAACTTCCGGGTGTCTTCTTCAACCCGTTCACCGATGAAAGTGTTAGCCATAGTCCGAACGCGATCTTCTATCCGTTCCTCAAGGCGAGCCAGGTCGAAGACAATCGCACCGATATCGTCCAATACCGTGTGATAGCCGGGGGCACACTCTGGACTCTTCCCAGCGGTGACTTCACTGCCGCGGGCGGACTGGAGTATCGTGGTGAATCCTATATTCAGTCGAATGATGTAAATAGCCGGAATTTCAATATTACGTCGGCTGACTTTGCCGGTAAGCTGTTTAGCGCTCGGCGCTGGGTTCAAAGCATGTACGGCGAACTATCCATCCCGATCTTCGGAGACAAATGGTCTTGGCCGGGAATGAGAAGTCTACAGGTCATTTTGGATGAACGCTTCGACAATTATAGTCAGTTTGGTAGCGCGGCGAAGCCTAAGATCGCGGTCCTGTACAAGCCCTTCGATGATCTTACCTTCCGGGCGACCTATTCTGAAGGGTATATCGTACCGTCACTCGGCCAGCTGTTCTCCGGCCAGTCACAGTTCCAACAGACTGTCTTCGATCCGCTAAAGGGAGTGAACGCCAATATTCTATTGACGACGGGAGGTAACCCGAAACTGCAACCGGAGAATTCGTATGGCTACTACCTCGAAGCAGTCTGGAGCCCAGGATCTACGAAGGACGATAGCTGGTGGCATTGGGCTAAAGGGTTTACTGCCTATATCGACTGGTATCAGGTTGAGCTTCGCCAGCTTATCGCGACGCCCTCTCCCACCACCGTGCTTGCTGCTAATCTTCCGGGATCTGTCATCCGCGCTCCAGACGGCACTCTCACAGAAATCTTCGCCAACTTTACCAACCTCGGTACGCTGCTAACCGATGGTATCCAGTTTGGCGCGAGCTATGTCACCCCAGAATTCAGTTGGGGTAAACTCGAGTTGGACGCCAATGGCGCTTACGTCTACAACTTCTCCCTGAAACAGTTGGAGGTAGAGGCCAATGGTTTCGCGCACTTCCTGGTTACGAACCTCACAGATGTAAATGGCCAAACTGCCCCGGGAGGCCCCGGGCCTGACTTGAAAATCGTGGCCAGCATTTTCTACTCTAAACACGTGTTCGGCAATGACCTGTTTCGAACTGGTTTTACTTTGAACTACGAGAGCTCGGAGCTTGATGCTTTAAACGACGCGAACGGGACCATCCCGCAGTCTAGTGCCGGGCTGACTCCACCCGGGTACATCCATCTGGTCGGCAACTGGACGACCCTTGACTGGCAGATTTCCTATGAATTCGGACCGCCAGCCGAAGTTACGCCGGAAACGCCCAAACCCGGGTACGACAAAGAAGGTAAGAGGGTTGTCGGTGAAAAAGCCGTTGCGCCTGCGCCCGAAGGTCATGGTTGGACTTGGCGGCGCTTGCTGGATAACACGACGTTTACCTTCGGTATCAAAAACCTCTTCGATACCCGTCCACCGCTCGCGATTGACGGCAACAGCGGTTATCAAGGCTACGATACCTTGGCGGCGAATCCGATCCAACGCTTCTTCTACGGCCAGATCGAGAAGAAATTCTAAGTTTCTCAGCGCATGCTGATAAACTAGTAAACGCCGGGCTAACGCCCGGCGTTTTTTTGTTTCTCAGAGCTAACACCTAACATTATCGGCGTTCGTATCGTTACGGTGCTCTCCGGTTAAAACCGCAGTCGTCACTGATTGCCGTTCGCGAGTTCTAACTCCACGACAATGCCATGCGCAATCCGTTCAAAATTTTCGCAAAGAGTTTCTTGACCGGAGCCCTATTTTTTTTGCATAACACTCGCGTTGATTGGCTACGGAAGCGGACGTTTCGCTCGAAACGTTAATGCGGCAATAAAAGCCGCTCGGCGCTCGGGCAGTTTGTCCGTTTTCTAAGTCATTTACCGAGCGGGCCGTAGGGAGAGAACGGCTCTTCTCGGAGTAATCCAAGGACCAAGTAAATGATTAAGAACAACTGTTTTCGCTCGACTCGAGCAACAGCCACTGCAGCTGGGATTCTCCTAGCTGTTGCCCTAGGTAGCAATCTTCTGGCGCAAACACCGGCAGCCAGTCCAACCCCGGCGTCACCAGGCGCTGGTAGTGGTGTTGAGAACCAAGGCCAGCTGCAAACCGTCACGGTCACCGGTTATATCGTTCCTCGCGTGGGTGAAGGAACGCAACCGGTTTCGACGATCGATGAAACCTTCATTGAAAACCAAGGGGATCAGACGGTTTCGGATGTTATCCAGAGGCTGCCTCAGAACACTGGCGCGTTCACCCAGATGGTCAACGCCGGTGCGACCTTTTCGCCTGGCGGTTCGGCCGCGAACCTTTATGGGCTCGGTTTCAGTTCCACGCTGGTCTTAATCGACGGGTTTCGCTTAACGAACGGGGCGTTCCCCCAAAACGGTTTCCAACCCTTTGTTGACCTGAATACGATCCCGCTTTCCGCTGTCGATCGCATCGAGATTCTGAAGGATGGCGCGAGCTCGATTTACGGTTCGGATGCTATCGCCGGCGTCATCAACGTCCTGATGAAGGACGAATACAACGGCGTTGATATCCGGTATCATTACGGTATCAGCCAGCGCGGCGATTACGAAGAGGACCACGTCCAGCTAACCGCCGGGATTTCGCAGAAGCTTTGGAGCGATGACTCGAAGTTCAGCATTGTTACCACCTTCGACTACGACGAGACCAGCCCGATTCTGGCGGTCGATCGCGCTTACTCGAGTAACGTCAACCATTCGCTCTTGAGCCCGCAGTACAGCGATCTTCAATCCGCGCGAACCCCGGCCGGCAATTTCATCGGTTTAAACACCGGTAACCTCTACTCGCTGATTCCCGGTACGTCTGGACCAAATGTTACACCGGCGGATTTCGTTACCAACGTCGCTTTCAACCTTTATAATACTGTTCCGGGCGTCGAACTCATTCCTCGGGAGCAACGAATCGGTACCTACGACAAAATCACGTTTCAGCCGTTTAAATTTGTCCAGCTTTACGACGATTTCCTCTATCAGCGTCAGGACGAGAAGGCCAATTTCACCGCCTCGCCGATCACCAATACCGACAACGTCACTGTGCCTACCACCAATCCGTTCAACCCATTCGGTGAGCCGCTGGAATGGTTTGGCCGCTTGCTGAACCTGGGCCAACGCAATAACGAAACCACCATTAACACCTACCGCAACGTCGGAGGAATTCGGCTGATTAACTTGCCGAACAATTTCTTTTTGGATGCCAGTTTTCTTTATTCCGAGAGCGATGCCACCCAGCAAACCTTTAATAATACCTTGGATTCTCGTTTGAACGAGGCTTTATCCGGCACGCTGCCGGGTTTCGTCGGTCAATTCCTGAATCCATTCATTGATACCGGCCGCAGTCCTAACCAGCAGTTCATCAACGCGCTACGGGACACCACGACACAACACGCGTTTACGAACTTGGTTCAGTGGACAGTTCGTGGTGGTGGAGACTTGTTTTATCTCCCCTCTGGGGCCCTCACCGTGGGTGGCGGCTTGGAATATCGCTCGGATAAGTACATCGACATCAACGATCCGCAGTACCTTATCGGGAACGTCACTGCGAGCGGGTTTAAACAAAACGCGACCGGTAGCGATTACGTCAAGAGCGCTTATGGACAGCTCATCATCCCGATCTTTGGTGGCAAATGGTCCTGGCCAGGTATGCGCTTACTAGAAGTAGATTTGTCGGAACGCTACGATTCCTATAGCTCTTTTGGCGATGCCGCTAAACCGAAGATCTCGATCCGCTACAAACCTTTCGATGATCTGACCTTCCGGGCCAGCTATTCCGAAAGCTTTCGCGCCCCATCAGTTGAAGAGCTATTTACCGGGCCTTTGGAAGCCTTCGGTTTCGTAGTGGACCCTGTCACCCTGACCCAACCCGAAGTAGGGATTGTGACCGTAGGCAATCCTAAACTGAAGCCGGAAACTGGTTACGGCTACTATGCCGGAGTTGTCTGGAGCCCTGGAAGCGCGGACCCCGAACATAGTTGGTGGGGGTGGGCCAACGGCTTTACCGCCTACGTCGACTGGACCCAAATCACAAAAAACAGTCTCATCGGCCAAATTCCGGTGCAGGACGTGGTCAATAACCCCATCGAATTTCCCGGGTTCGTTCACCGGGATGCGAGCGGTACGATTACGACCGTTGATGATCCGTTAGTGAACCTAGGCAACCTCTTGGTTGATGTGGTCGACTTTGGGGCGAGCTACGCGAGCAAAGAGTATGGCTGGGGGAAACTGACCGCCGAAGTTGATGCGTCCTGGATCTATTACTCCTCTCAGCAGTTGGTGGCGAACGCTCCGGTTTTCAATATCACCGATTCGTTCACTACTCCCGACTTCAAGATGGTGGCGAGTATCTTTTATACGAAAACCCTATTCGGCGTAGACACGTTCAAGACCGGGTTGACCCTAAATTTCGTCGACTCCGAAAAAGACGGTAACGGTAGCGATTTCCAGTCTCAGGGGTTGACGATCCCTCAATTGGTGGCATTGACCGGTTTCACTCAGACCCACCTGGTGGGCAACTGGGTGACCTTCGATTGGCAGATCAGTTATGAATTCGGTAAGCCCACGATAGTGACTCCCGAAACACCGAAACCCGGGTACGACAAGGAAGGCAAGCGGGTCATTGGTGAAAAAGCGGTCGCTCCGGCTCCGGAGGCTCCCGCTGGTGGTATTCGTACCTGGTTGGCCGGGACTAAACTTGTGTTCGGTATCAACAATATTTTTGATACCCGGCCTCCGTTTTCTGATGCCACTACTGAAGGATTTGATACCCAGGTCACAAGCGCTTTTCAGCGTTACTTCTACGTAGAAATCGAAAAGAAGTTCTAGTTGGCCGGTACAGTCTGATCAACGAGACGCCGGGCACTATGCCCGGCGTTTCTGTTGTCCTACCTTTGAATTTTCGTCTTGAAAGTGGTTAATTAGGCTCGATAAATACACGGTGTTAAAACGTTAGGAAGCGAGTGAGGTCACCAACGAAATGGGCTATTGGCAAGACAATTGCATAAGTGCTCTGATTCTAAACCTCGGGTTGCTGGCGACAGTTGCGTACAGCAATGAAACGATTAGTGTTGATGCTCGACCCAGCGGTGGGGAAATCTTCCTGAATCCGGGTACCATAACAGTCAATTACACTCTACCGGTTATGTTCGCTGGTTCAGGAACTGATGGAGGTGGGCCAGGTAGAAGTTCAGCTCCTGGTGTTCTTACTGGCCACGGTCTTCAGATCGTGGTGACGGCTGGCGGTGAAACGTTAGCCGACTACCAAATAAATTATCCGGCGGTTGCTCAGGATGCGACGGTTTTGAACGACGGCACATTTTCGTTTTACAATCCCATTGCGCAAGTGGTGGCTATCTCAGGTTCAGGGACCTACGTGCATAATCTCAAGAGCGAGGAGAGCATCTATCCGCAGTTTCAGGAATGGATCGTCGAAAATGGTCAAACAGTGTTTGTCGGTGGCACGACTTCTGGCGGCAGTTCGGAGGTAGCACCGCCGCTTAGGACCACTGGCCCCAATCCTCCTCCAGTGGGGCGCTCGAACATCCACGCAATCATAATCTCCGCTTTGTCTGACCCTGCTAAGGTAATCGCTTCTCCCAATGTCACGCTAACCGGTGGGATTGTGTCTTTAGGAAAAGATGTTTCGCCGCCCCGAACGTCGTCTGGCTGGAGCCCCGGTCTTAGAATCATCCCGGACTACGCGTTGTTAACTGGAGAAAAAATTCCGCCTGTTACCCCGAACATCATTGATGTCCGCATCGTGCGCCAAGAAGTGACCGCGGATTTTCCGTCGCCGACTCCACCGCCGACCAATTGAGACGAACATAGCGATAGTTTTCGAGTCTTACGGAGCGAGAAGGGGAATCCTTCTTCTGCCTGGTAGTCGATAGCTTTTGAAGTGACTATCGGTGGTCCAGATAAGCGGTGAAGACGAGCTCGCGGACATCGCGTGGAATTGATCGCGCCGATTAAATACTGCCACTAACGGGCCGGTATCGGCGATGATCGTTCTCATTCCGTGTCCAACGAACCCAGATCTTCTCCGAACCCTTTCAAGTAGGTTGGATTCGTCCTTAAATCGGGCGGCCCCTCAAAGGCACCAATGAGATGCTTTACTCGGTCGTAGATCGATAGCGCGGCCTTTTCTTTCTCCAAGAGCCTCTCTTTGATTATCTTACGGACCGTAGACTGATGGGCTGAGGCTTCGCCCAAGACCTGCCGATAGAGGGCACTATCCAGGTAAATTGTGACGTATTTGCCGGATGGTTCTTTCGGTTTTCGCTTCGTCGGAAGGAGTTAGGAGCAAGAATCTAGGAGCTAGGAGGCGTGTCGGCGATCGCCTGTACTTGATGGCTTGAACTCGACCGACGCAATATTTTCCAAGACCACGAAGCGAGGAACCGACCCCGATTGTAAACCGTTCACATATGACGGAAATCTCTCTTCAGTTTCCTCAGGATCGGGGATAGGCGGAATATCAATATAATCAGCGTGATCAAGGTAACAGCCGCGGGACAGGTGCTGACCACTTATCAGAGTGAAATGAACTCCACAAAGAAGCAGGAATCTATGGTTTCACCACGAGTCCCGCCGCGGTGGCGAGTTTTCGCTGGTGTTCATCGAAGGAAAAGAACAAGTCCGCATTCAGGTGTAGGGCGGCGCCAATGTGTAGAATGTCGAAGGCGCGGTACCCTTGTCTTAGCGTATAGCGGGTCGATAGACGTCGAGCTTCAGCTACAACGGAAGCAAGATTACAGGCTGCCAAGATTAATCGTCCCGTAGCAATATCCGCCTCGAAGTCCGCGAGAATGTTGATGATGCTAGCGGCCGGTAATAGTTTTCGAAAAACCGCCAGGCGGAGGGCATTCTCGAGTTCATATTGGTTCAGTATCGAGATATGGATCGCTCTGCCGATATGCTTGACCGCAGCCAGCGCTTTGGCGGTATGGGCGTCGTTAGCGTAAATCGAGAACAGGAAGCTGGTATCGCAACCTATTGGCATGCGCCCCTACCAGTTCCCTTTGTTTTCGTGCAGCAAGGCTTCCGTCTCTGTTGCCGTCAACCTGCGTTCTCCCCTTCGATCCCGGCGGACGGCTGAGCTTTGTTCCCAGTCAACTTCGTCGGATTTGGAATGCCGCTCGGGTATTAACCGGGCGATAATGACACCTCGCCGGCTGATTGCGACTTCTTCACCGGCCTCTATCCATTTTAGTACCGTTGTATAACGATTGCGAAGTTCGCGGACCGTTGCCGTTTTCATGTGCTACAAAATCGTAGCGCACCTTGCGGCCAAATCAATCCATACTTGCACGCACTTACCAAGACAGTCGCTGAATCTCTCGAACAAAATCGAAATGATCCGCTCAATCCCCTGCGAGCCTCTTTGCGCAGGCGGGCTAGCAAACCAAAATGTTTCATCCACAGCCTCTGCCGATGCGCTCAGACGCTTGGCCGAGTTTTTCCCGCAACGCCGCAGCAACGTGTCCTAGCCTGTAGGTGATGGCTTGAACTCGATCGACGCTATATTTTCGAGTACAATGAATCTGGCGACGGAACCCCGATTGTAAACTGTTACGTACGAAAGATCTGCTTATTCGCCCTCCTCAACTTGAGGCAGAGGCGGTATATCGATGTAATCAGGGTGGTCGATTGAGTATTGTGTGCCGCTGCTGGTAATAATGACGAAGGGCTTGAAACCTTCGGGTTCGGCGAGTTGAGCTATCTCGGACCTGGTCATGAGCGGTTAAATTGGTAGAACTGAGGATATCGCGAGCCGCTCTTATCTAAAACGGATCCTTTTTGCGTTTTTTGCGCCTTTTCGCGGCTACCCCTCCTAGTGCTGCGATCGCAATTCGTCCGAGGTTGCCTATGGCGCGATTCCCGGCATAATTTGATCCCTGCCCATGGTTACCTCTGATTTGATTGCGCGTGCGAACCCCTGGCTAAAAGATATCGTCTCTTATATCCCGGGGAAACCGATCGATGATGTCGCTCGAGAGCTAGGTCTTCCGCCGGAGAAAATCGTTAAGCTGGCTTCGAACGAGAACCCGATCGGTCCGTCGCCGAAAGCGGTGGCCGCGATGATCGAGGCTTTGCAGAAAGCGCATTTCTATCCGGATGGCGGCGGTTATCATCTGCGCACCGCTATCGCCCGCAAGTTCGGGATCGATATCTCCAATGTGGCGCTGGGGAACGGCTCGAATGAGCTCATCGAATTCATGGGGCACGCCTTGCTGACGCCGGGGGACAACATCGTGGTCGCCGATCATGCCTTCGTAATCTATAAGCTGATGGCCCATCTCTTCGGCGCATCGGCCATCGAAGTGCCGGATCCCGGGCTAACTGCGGATGTGGATGCGATGATCCGAGCTATCACGCCGCGTACGAAATTGATCTATATCGCCAACCCGAATAACCCGACCGGAACTATGGTAGGGACAGCGGAGCTTGATCGCCTGGTCAGAAATGTACCTTCGAACGTCGGTATCGTTTTGGACGAAGCTTACTACGAATTTTTGCCGGACCCGCCCGATACTCTTCGTTATATCCACGAAACCGGCAATGTCATTCTGCTACGCACGTTCTCCAAGATCCAAGGCCTAGCCAGCCTCCGCATCGGGTACGGTCTGGCTAACCCGGATTTGATCAAACTGCTGGCGAAGACCCGGCAACCATTCAATGCCAATGCTATCGCACAAGTTGGCGCCATCGCTGGGCTTCAGGATGACGAGCACCAGGAAAAAACCCGGGCTTTAACGTTCGAAGGGGTTGCGTTCCTGCAAGCCGGTTTTGCGAAACGTGGTCTCGAGTACGTGCCGAGCGCTGCTAATTTCGTGTTGGTAAAGGTCGGGAACGGTCAAGCCGTGTACGAGAAGTTGCTTCGGCGCGGAACCATCGTGCGCGCGACCGGCGAGTATAAGTTACCGGAGTGGATCCGGGTGAGTGTCGGCACTATGGATCAGAATCGCCGATTTTTTGAGGATCTGGACTCGGTGATGACGCCGTGACACCAAACAGATGGGAAAAATCTCACGCAAAGACGCAAAGACGCAAAGGTTAAGAACAATCGAGGACCACACATTTCGCGCGGGCGGTGCCAGGTCGAAAACAGAATGCAGATCGCGGATGTCACCATTACATAACAATAAAATAATATGTTTACATCACGCGCATCCTTACCTATGTTAGCCTTGTGACCAGAGAGGAAATTGCCGATATCATCAAGCCGGACGGATTCTCGCCGTTTGTCATCGTCACTGGTTCGGGCAATCGCTTTTCTGTCAATCATCCCGATTTCGTTGACCTGCCTCCTGTTCCTGAAGAAATCGATCCCACCGTTCCTTCTTTCCTTATCGTTTACACTAAGAACGGGGTTCCGCGTTTCATAACGCTTGCGAACATCCAGGAGATTGAGTTCAAACCGGCAGGTCAGTGAGCAAATCGCGCTCTAGAGAGATGTAAACTTGTGATGACAATCGACGACACGATCGCCGCGATTTCAACGCCGGTGGGTGAGGGAGCAATCGCGGTTGTGCGGGTCTCAGGCCCTGAGTCTATCGTCGTTGTCTCAAAACTATTTCATGGGACCACAACCCCGGATAAAATGCGACCTCGCCGGACCTATTTCGGCGAGCTGCGGGACAACACCGGCCGAGTTGACCAGGTTTTACTTACCATCTTCCAGCGTCCCCGTAGCTACACGGGAGAAGATCTCGTCGAGATCAGCTGTCATGGCGGTATCCTGGTTACCCGGAAGATTCTGTCTTTACTATTGAACTCGGGTGCTCGATCAGCCAATCCCGGGGAATTTACCCAACGCGCCTTCCTGAACGGCAAAATGGATCTGACTCAGGCCGAAGCGGTAATGGACTTAATCCGGGCACAGACCGAATTGGCATTGCGCGCTGCTAACGAACAGCTAGCCGGTTATCTAGGCCGTGAGCTTGGGCGAATTCAAGATCAGCTGCTGACCTCGCTCGCTCACCTCGAAGCTTATATTGATTTTCCGGACGAAGCGATCGCGCCTGAGACGGGAAAATTGTTGATCAGCCGGCTTGATGAGTCGATTGCCAGCCTGCGCCGGTTGGTCGCCACCGCCGACCAAGGGCGAATCTTGCGTCATGGGCTGCGAACGGTGATCTACGGCGAGCCTAATGTCGGTAAATCAAGCCTGCTCAATCTGCTACTTGGCTACGATCGGGCGATCGTGAGTGAGACTCCTGGCACCACTCGCGATACGATCGAGGAAACCATCAATGTTCGCGGTATCCCTGTTCGGTTAATTGATACCGCTGGGAAACGTTGGTCTGAAGACGCTATCGAACTCGAAGGTATTCGCCGGACCGAGCTGCAGTTGGCGCAGGCGGACCTGGTTTTGCAAATTGTCGATGCCAGTTTGCCTCGGTTTGGATCCGGGAACGAGCGAGAGCGACCGGGAACGAACCGGAACGAGCCAAACTCGATACTCATCCTGAACAAGGTCGATCTAGGCGTGCATCCGGATTGGGCATCCTGCCGGGGCGTCAGGTTCTCCTGCCGCACCAGGGAAGGGCAGGAAGCTTTGAACGAAGCCATCTGGGACTTCGTCATGTCCGGTGGTATGGCTGGAGACGATTTCCGGATCGCCATTAGCGCACGGCATCAAGCGTGTCTGCAAAAGGCGATCGTTGACCTGGAAGCAGCCAAAGCCGGACTAGCGAATAGCGAGCTGCTAGAGCTTGTCTCTATCGAGCTGCGCGGCGCTCTCGACGCCATTGGCGATGTGATCGGCCGCCACGATACCGAAGATCTTCTTGGGCGTATTTTCAGCGAGTTTTGTATTGGCAAGTGAAATCTAGTCCGGATTCGCAGTCGGACTCAACGGGTTTCGCCATTGAAGGCCAACGAAGCGGGCAAAATCTCTGTCGGAAGAGCAAAGCACAAATCCATTCTCGATTGCCATAGCGGCCAAGAGTGCATCTGGAATCAAATCGGGTCGATCCACTGAGCTCGTAACGAGCTCTGCGAGAATCTTACGATGGCGATCTCCCCGCGGTTTTTCACATATCCAGACCTCCAGCAACTCTTATATTCTACCTCAGTGTTTTCTCTGTACGAAGATCTCCTCAGGCCGGTGCTTTTCCGATTGGACCCGGAAACGGTCCATGAATACGCGTTACACAGCTTGACGCTGGCTTCTTCGGTTCCTGGTCTTAAGAGTCGTGTTTCAGTGGACCCCTCGCTTCGCAAAGAGGTCTTTGGAGTCAGCTTTCCAAACCCGGTGGGTTTGGCGGCCGGCTTTGATAAGAATGGGATCGTAGTTCCGGCGCTGGCGGCGCTTGGGTTTGGCGCCGTTGAGATTGGGACGGTGACCGCGATTGCGCAGCCCGGTAATGCGAAGCCGCGCATGTTTCGAGTGCCCGAATCCGAAGCGATCATTAACCGATTAGGGTTCAACAACCGAGGAGCGGCCGCCATGGCGCAGCACTTGCAAGCGCTGCGGCAAAGCGCGCGATGGCCGGCGATTCCAGTTGGAATCAATATCGGAAAATCGAGAGTGACGCCGCTGGAAAACGCGGTTGAGGATTATCTCAATTCGTTGCGTTTGTTGAAGAACCACGGCGACTATTTCGTTTTGAATGTCAGTTCGCCTAACACCCCGGGGTTGCGTTCACTACAGGATCCGGCAGCGCTTGGTCCGCTCTGTTCAACTTTGCGCCAAGAACTTGGGCAAAAGCCACTGTTGCTAAAAATCGCGCCTGACCTGACTTGGAAACAGGTAGACGACATCCTGGCCACCGCTCAATCCGCGGCCATGTCAGGGATTATTGCGACAAATACTACGATCGATCACTCCAAAGTTCCTCGCGAGAGGCAAACCGCAGGTGGGCTGAGCGGCGCCCCGTTGCGTGACCGTTCCTACGAGGTTCTGAAGTACATTAAAGCGCAGTGTCGTTTACCGGTTATTTCCGTTGGCGGAATTATGAATTCTAGCGATGCCCTGGCGCGTTTCGATGCGGGCGCCGATCTGATCCAACTCTATACAGGGTTTATCTATCGAGGACCTGGAATTATTCGGGAGATCTGTAGAAGCCTCAAAGAGAGAGGCTGGTAGGGCGAGGCTCCGGAACGGCCTAGTAGTCCCGCTCAAGGCCGCTACAGCATCCTGGCTGTTTTGCGAGCTGCCTCGAGACGCCGCCGAGCCGTGTCGAGCGTTCAATCTCGCCTTGGCGCCGAACCTTTGGACGCGTCGTATCCTTCGTTATAAATCGGATGAGTGGCGCGTCCTCGAAACGGCTCGGCGGTCTTTTAGGCGCAACCCATCGTTCGACTGGGAAAATGTAACCACTTCGCGAAGCATTCGAGGACATTCGGGAGCCTCGCCCTACCTTTAATCCTCGGGCTTTCTGGAACCCAGGAGCGCTCGCTCGTTGACGGCGTTGGCATACGGCTTATAGAGCGATCATGGTCAAGATCGAGATTGAATATAAGGGTCAGCTCCAGACCGAAGCCTTTCACACTCCTTCCGGAAGCAGGATTCTGACGGATGCTCCTGTGGATAATGGCGGCAAAGGTTCTGCTTTTTCTCCAACCGATCTCGTTGCTACCGCTCTAGGTACTTGCATGGTCACGATCATGGGAATGTTTGCCGAGCGTAATGGGATCGATCTGACTGGAACTAAAGTGACTGTCGCCAAGGAAATGGCGCAAGAACCGGTCAGAAAGATCCGCCGATTGACTGTTGAGATCGTGGTACCGCTGCCTCCGACTCATCCCAAGAAAAGTGCAATAGAGAAAGCGGCACTTACTTGCCCCGTCCACGAAAGCTTGCACCCGGACGTTGAGCTACCGGTCTATTTCCAATGGACCGGCGTCTAAGAAAAGGAGTGCACGGACAGTCGCCGCTACCGTTTCTCGAACCCCTCTTTTCGGTGCCGATCGCAAAAAAGCCGCTTGAAACACTCGGCTTCTTGCCGTAGCCGATATGGACTTCTTTTCGTTCGAGGTAATTGTCAGCTGCTTAGGTTGGTTGGCGATCGGATCCGGTTGGACCGGCTTGCTCGAGGAGGCGTCCCCGAAAAACTGTTATTATGTCAGCAAAACTCTACGTAGGAAATCTTTCCTTCGCTACGACCGAGCTCGATCTTCAGGACCTGTTCGGACAGGTTGGAAACGTCGTCGACGTCAAAATCATTCAGGACAAATTCACTGGGAAATCACGTGGGTTTGGATTCGTCACCATGGAATCAGGCGAACAAGCCACCGAAGCCATTAACAAGTTCAATGGTTATTCGTTAGATAACCGCGCGCTAACCGTAAACGAGGCTCGCCCGCCAGAACCGCGCCAGGATCGGTTCTTCCCGAGTGAGGCCGGTCGTGGAGGTGGTGGCGGAGGTAGAGATAACCGCCGAGGAAAAGATCGCGACTTCCGTCGTCGATAGGAAGTTGCTCTTTCGCTAAGTTTCCTCCTCGTCCCGCGCTTGCGGGCTATGATTGACGAGACGGCGCGATAAGCTCCGCCGCCTTGGGTTTGGTTTCTTGTTCCCCACCCGCACCGAGAATTCTGCTGGTGGGGGTAGTCCCGGTTTTGTCTTGTGGAGCGGTCCGCTTAGCGAAGCCCGAAAAACCGTTCAGCGTTCTCGGTCGTTGTTCGAGCAAAATCATCAATACTGACCCCACGCGCTTTTGCGATTGCTTCGGCAGTGAATCGCACAAAGGCAGGTTCGCATCGTTTACCTCGATGAGGAACTGGGGCCAGATACGGGGCATCGGTTTCAACCATTAGCCTATCGCTAGGAGCCGCTTTGGCTGCTGCTCGAACCTCGGCAGCGTTTTTAAACGTGGCGATACCGGTAAAAGAGACCCGGTGTCCGAGCGCTAGCACTTCACTCAATTCCGTCAGCCCGCCGTTGAAGCAATGGAATACAGCTTCGACGGAGTATCGTTTAATAATCTCTAACGTCTCGTTCCAGGACTCTCGCTGATGGATGACGACTGGCTTTCGCAATTGAACCGCGAGCTCGAGTTGCTGCTCGAATGCCGCCGCTTGAGCGGCCCTTAGCGACTCGCTCTTTAGCTCAGCTTCGACTCCGGTCAGGGTGATTGATCCAAAAGCGGATTCAACGATATCCTGTTTGTCGCTGTCCGGGAGTCGATAAAAGTCTAACCCACATTCTCCAATGGCGACGACTTTCGGATGCTGAGCCAGAGCTTTCAGTTCGTCGATAAAGTCTGGCGTACTCTGCTCGATCGAGCCGGGGTGAATACCGGCTGTTGCGAAAACGTTTGGGTAACGAGTTGCGAGTTCTATCGCAGCCCGACTTGATTCCAACGAAGTCCCGATGGTGATAATTCGATCAACCCCAGCCTCAACCGCGCGCTTGATCACCGCGTCGACGTCTTGAACAAATTCCGGAAAATCCAGGTGGCAATGGGTGTCGATGAGTGAGTTCACGGTTGGCGGTTGGCGGTTGGCGGTTGGCGGTTGGCGGTTGGCGG
>Ga0185299_10004408_pt1 | contig 17071 bp, 18 predicted proteins | sample PaiPotPPA55metaG_FD_128002 | JGI IMG/M metagenome (GOLD analysis project Ga0185299, IMG submission 128002) | Iron sulfur acid spring bacterial and archeal communities from Banff, Canada, to study Microbial Dark Matter (Phase II) - Paint Pots PPA... ...
CCTAAGAAAAGACTCATAACGACGCTAAAATCCCGCTAATTGGGTAGGTTTGATTTATTCATCGTAGAGCCCTCCAGTCTCGTCTCCCACCCGCCGATATACCTTCGATACAAGGTATGCGATCCATAGGAGACGACCCGATGAAAATACTAAAAACGCCAGCCGCATCCCATTCTGCGGGATATTTCGACCGCTTCAGGAAAGTCAGTCTGCGCGCCAGCATCACGCTTGTGCTGGCGGTCTTTGCGGCACTTCTGATTGCGGTTAGCGCATTGGCAGCCATCGCGCTCCAGACCAGCAATTCAGCGATCGAAAAGATGTATACGGAAGACACGCATTCGCTGCTTCAAATCAAAAGCAGCTATGAGCATGTGATGCATGCACGCCTCGCGCTCGGCAGCTTTGCGGCGCTGTACGGATTAGGCGATGTTCAGCCGGCGTTGCTTGAAGGCGCACATCGTGACCTTCGCGATTCGGACGAGGAAGTGCGGGCATACCTGTCGACTGCGTCGGCGGACGATACCGAAACAGCGCTTCGCGCACGCTTTGTCGCCGCGCGTCAAAAGTATCTGCACGACGGACTGGAGGCATCGTTCGAAGCGCTTGGCAAAAGCGATTTCTCGGCCTACAAGTCACTCCAGGGCGCTGAAACGGAAGCGCTGGCGAACAACTTCGGTGCCCAGGTAGCTGCGCTGGAAGGCGTCCTGACCGAGCGTCAGAAGGCGCGTTATACGAGTGCTCAAGACCGCTTCCACATGATGCTGGGGCTGCTTGCCGCGGCGGTGTTTGCTTCGTTGGTGGTCGGTACGTTCGCGCGTCATGCGCTGCTCAACGCAATCGTCAAGCCGGTCAAGCAGGCCATTCACCAGTTTCAGCGGATCGCTGCGGGCGACCTGACGAATCCCATCGATACCGGCCGCGACAACGAAATGGGCGCGTTATTGCGCGCGCTCGAGCAAATGCAACAATCGCTGGTCGAGACGGTGACGACCGTGCGGGCCAGCACCGAATCGATCAACGTCGGCGCGACGGAAATCGCCAGCGGCAACAACGACCTCTCCGTTCGAACGGAGCAACAGGCGGCGTCGCTGGAAACCACGGCGAGCAGCATGGAGCAAATCACAGCGGCGGCAAAAGCCAGCTTCGAGAGCGCCCGGCAAGCGAGCGAGATGGCAACGCAAGCATCGGAAATGGCCGCCAGGGGAGGCGTAGTCGTCGGCAACGTTGTGACCACGATGCAAGGCATCGCCGCGCATTCGAAGAAGATTTCGGAGATCACAAGCGTGATCGACGGCATTGCTTTCCAGACGAACATCCTGGCGCTCAACGCTGCCGTCGAAGCGGCGCGCGCTGGCGAACAGGGCCGGGGTTTTGCGGTCGTGGCGGGTGAGGTGCGCAGCCTGGCGCAGCGCAGTGCATCGGCGGCTCAAGAAATCAAGATGCTGATTCAAGACTCGAGCGCGAACATCGATGCGGGCTCGACGCTGGTGGAAAGCGCGGGGACGACCATCGGCGGCGTGGTGAGCGCGGTCGAACGCGTTTGCCAGATCGTGACGGAGATCTCGGCTGCAGCGGGGGAACAAAGCAAGGGGATAGAGCAGGTCAACCTGGCTGTTGCGGCCATGGACCAGAGCACGCAGCAGAATGCGGCACTCGTTGAAGAAGCCGCTGCTGCGGCGCAGTCCTTGAGAAGCCAGGCGAGAACGCTCAGCGACGCTGTCGAGGTGTTTCGGCTTTGAGGATTGCGCTCAGCTAAGGTAGTGCTGCATCCACGGTGCATGAATCGGCGCAATGCGCTCAAGCCAGCCCTCTTCGCAGCGGCTGGCCTGAGCGACCGGATTCAGGCTTGCGGCGCTGCGTTATCAGCCGCTTCCGTACCACCTTCGTCCTCTTTCTTCTCTACTAGCGCTTCCAAAGCGCCGGCGCCTTTAAAACCGGCCACTGCAGCAATCCCTTTCGTCAGAAGTGAAGCATCCGGATCGACCTTGTCTGTTGCCTCTACTGCGGCGACTGCACCCACGATCTCACCTACCGTATCCAAAATACCCATGGTAATCACCGTATATATTGAACGTGAACGTGTACTGTTTCACGAATATCAAAGGACGTCGCGGTTGGAATCTTCAGCGGCATCTTCCACCGGCGACACTACTTTCCCCATCAGGCTCGTCGACGAATACGCCAGGTACAGCGCCTGACAACGAGGTTTATGACTTGCGCTGATGGCAGACTCTACTCGCCATCATCAGTGACAATATCACTGCGAAAACCGCGACACTGTAAATTCTTGTTATGTGCCTCCGCGCTCGCTGTCCAGCCGCGCGCCAACTCACGGATGTGCCGACCCCCAATCAGCCCAAGGCGTCCGTTAGCGTTAGCGAACGAGCAATTCCTGACTGTATGCTTACAGCCTGCTGATCGCTCGCGCAACACGAGCAAGAACACGAAGCCACCTATTCGATCGCAGACCATCTTTTCAATGTCGTGTAACCAATGCCGATCAACGGGCGAAATACCTTATGAAGCGCGGTTAATAGCTTGCGCTCAAGTGTCCGGCGCCAGGAAACGAGGGACTTTAGGAATGCCTGATGGGCGGGCGCGTCGGCAGGTTTCTAAATGACCCTTTCGGAGAGTAACGATGAAAATGAACAAGTTGACGATGATCATGGCCGTGGCCGCCCTCAGTGTATCGACGCTGGCGAGCGCGCAAACTGCACAGCCTGTGCAGGAGATGAACGCAAACTCAATGCCGGCCGCCTCGAATCAAGGTCCAAAAACACGCGAACAGGTGCGTGCGGAACTGGCCCGCGCTCGCATGGACGGCACCATTCCGCGTTTCGGCAATCCCGATCCCTACGGACCCGGCGGCACGCCGAATTTCACGAAGCGTTGAACGACGGGTAGGGAATAGAAAGGAAAGACGAGCTTAGCGTCAAGATTCAACGCGTCCGGCACGGTAAGGCGGATGCAGAGAATCCCGGCGTGAGGAACGACCTGCAGTGTGAATGAAGTCGACTCTAACTGGAAGCAGATAGGCCGATTGTGTAGTAATCCTTATGTTGTATAAACGAGCCTGAAACTGGAGATCCAATGAAATCGATTCGAAAAGTCATCCTCTGCGCAATGCTTCCGCTTTCTTTGGCCGCGGGTCTCGCGCAGGCACAGGGCATCGGGCACAACGGCACGTATCTCATGCCGCCGAACTATCAAATGATGATGGACAAGCTGACGCCCGAACAACGCACCCAGGCCATCACCATCCAGCAGAAAATGATGCAGATGGAGATGGAGCACCAGGAGGCGATGTCTCAGATGGAGATGAAGCACGAGCACGAAATGATGCAAATGCAGAATCAACTGCTGGATTTGTTCAAGGGCCACTAGTCCTGTCCGGTGATGACTTACCGAGGCTGCCTTGGGCGCGATGTCGCCGTTCAAGCGGCAGTTTCGGTAACCGGACTCCGGATAATCAAAGCGAGACCCGGGCGACGTAGTCCTGATAGAGCCGTTCGTCATTTCGCGCGAATTTGCCCGGTGAACCGTGGAGACTGCATCCGGTATTGCCCCGCAGGAGAGGAGGCAGACATGTCCTTTCATCATCCGACTCTATCCGTTCCCTCAGGATTGACCGCCTTCGTATTCGCGGGCGGCGGCAGCCTCGGCGCGATCGAGGTTGGCATGCTGCGCGAGTTGCTCGATCAAGGTGTTCGCCCAGATTGCGTGATCGGCGCATCCGCCGGCGCCATCAATGCGGCGTATTTTGCCGGCCGGCCCGATAGCGACGGCGTCGCCATGCTCGAATTGCTGTGGTGTCGCATCAGGCGGCGGGACATCATGCCGCTCACCATGCTTGGGCTGTTCCAGATGATGTTGCGAGGCCGTTCCCATCTCGTCGAGGCAACGGCCCTGCGCATGCTGCTGGAGAATAATTTGTCGTATGCACGGGTGGAGCAAGCGGTCATACCGCTCCACATAGTCGCCACTGACATGTTGAGCGGCAACGAAGTCATCCTTTCATCTGGTCCGGTGGTGGATGCCGTGCTCGCGAGCGCCGCGATTCCCGGCGTGTTCCCGCCGATGCGCATTGGCGACCGGGACCTGGTCGATGGCGGTGTGGCCAACAACACCCCGATCTCCGTGGCCATCGCGCTCGGTGCGACGCGCGTTATCGTGCTTCCGGCTGGTTTTGCTTGTGCGCTGCGCAAGCCGCCTGGCAACCCGATTGCGCAGGCCATGCATGCGTTGACGCTTGTCATTGCGCGGCAACTTGTGCGCGATCTGGAGTTTTACTCGTCCCGTGCCGAGATCTTCGTCGTGCCGCCATTGTGTCCGCTCGATGTATCGCCTTACGACTACACGCAATGCGATCGCCTGATCGAGCGGGCCGCCGGTAAGACACGCGCATGGCTGAGCGAGGGCGGTCTTGAACGAGCTTTTATGCCAGATGAACTGCGCGAGCACACGCATACCGCGTTGGGTTAACGACTCCATGAGCGCGCTCGCTGCCGTGGATGCATCCGGAATCGCATGGATCAGTCGAGCGCCGCTTTGAGCGTGTGGCGGGTAAGCGGCGCGCCGTTTGATCTTAGCCGCGTACGAACCACGTTCGTTTAGCGGCAGCAAGCATTGCCCGGTAAGTCAGCCACGATACGACGAACGTGGCCGGTGCGGAGAAAGATTGCAACGGACCCGGAAGGTTCATCAGCAGCAAACCCGCGAACGCGCCGGCAAACCATGCAGTCAGACCGCCCGGATTGAACGCCGGTACGTGTGAGTCGCGACACTCGATCTCGGTACCGAGCAAGGTATCGACCTTCGTCGAGAGAATATGGGCGAGCGCAACGCCAACCCACGCAACCACGAAGATTCCCTGATAGGCGAGTGCTTGCAGGATCTTTGAAAACACGTCGGCCATCATCAGCGCATACACTACTACGCCGACCACGAGCGCCCAGACGAACTTCGGCGCGTGCAGACCTGCGACCTTTCGAAAGAACGCTTGCATGTTGATCGCGGCAAGATAGTAGTTCGCCGTGTTGATGCGCGACTGCGTGACCCACACGAACAGAAGGCCCCATATCCCCATCAGCTTCAGCAACGCGAGCACCACCGATACTTCCGAGAGCGGGCCAAGTCCGGGAATCGTGCTGACCAGATAGATACCGACTGCGCCGTTCAACAGGAATGTGACGAGATAGAACGGCATGCCGAAATTGAAGCTGCCGTGATAGGGCGCATCCTTCTGGCGGCCGAAGCGCGCATAGTCGAAGGTGAACATCATCAGGATCCACACGCCCATGTAATACACGAAGCAATTCCACCAGCCGTTCGCGGGTATCGTGCCCTTGGGACCGAAGTCGAGCCATGCGGCGTTGTAGCCATACTCGTGGGTCGTCAGGAGCACTGCTGCCAGCAGGCCGAGCAGATAGAAGGGCAGCAGCACGCCGTTGAACTTGTCGAGCCAGTGCTGGACGCTGCCGAACACCAGCGGCACGCTGTAGCAGACCACGATCAGCGCCGCCCACTTATAGTCGAGTGCCGGGAAGAGGTTGTGTGCCGCGACCGCGATCACGGAGCCTTCGAAGACAGCGTAGTAGATCGCCGTGGCAAAGAAGATCAGCGTAGCGAGCGCGGCTCCTGCGCCTCCAAACAGCACGCGCGAGAATAGCGCTACCGATAACCCCGTGCGGATCGCATAGCGGCTGATGATCGAATTGACAATGCCATACGAGATGACTGAAAGCGCCATGCCGATCAGCGCATTGCGCGTGCCGTACTGTAGCGCGAGCGCTGCCCCGACTACGATATAAAACACCGCGCTGCAGACGGCCCACCACGCCATCGTCAGCGAAAATGCGGGCATTCGGGCGCTGTCGGGAACGGAGTGTGTCGATAAATCCAGTTCGTGTCCCGCAGGGTCCTGCGACAAGTTAGCCATGATCCTTGCTCCTTCAGGCAGTAGAGTGAAAGAAGCAGGCGCGACCCGCTAACGCCCGCAAATAGAGAAAAGCACGACTGGAATAACCGCGGGCGAACGTCTTCCGCGCGGCGTCGTGACGAGCACGACGCCGCGGGTTTGCTTCAATTCAAACGAGTACTTTGCTAACGGCCCAACGCTTCGCGCAAACGAAGAAGTCTTGCGCTTGCGGCGCGACGCGCAGCGAGCGTCTGTTCCATCGATACCGCGACAAAATGCGCGCGATGATTCGGCTGCATCTGGCCGATGAGGTCCATGTCCGCACTGATCACGGTGCCGATGGTCGCGTAGCCGCCACCCGAGACGGCATCACGATGCAGGATGATCGGTTCGAGGCCACCGGGGACCTGGATGGAGCCGATCGGATAACACGCATCGACGATATTGGAAGGGTCGGCGCCCGCGCCAAAAGGTTGTACGCGCTCACGGAATTGCAGCGCGCGCCCCTGCTTGTACCGGTAACCAATGCGGTCCGCTTCCGGCGCGACGACCCAGGTGTCATCGAAGAAGGTGCGGGCCGATTCATCGGTCAGGCGATGGTGATAGAGCCCGGGCAGCACACGCAGTTCGATCTCCTTGGCAAGTGGCGTCCGGAGATCGGCGGGTAGTTCAAGGCCTTCTTTTGCCTGGTGACCGGGCGCAAAGCTTGTCAGTCGATCGCCCTTTTGCAGGCGCCGTCCCTCGAGTCCGCCGATTGCACCCAGGGTGTAGGTCGAGCGGCTGCCGAGCACCACCGGCACGTCGATACCACCCGCCACCGCGAGGCACGCACGGGCGCCAGCCTTGACGTGGTCGAAGGTGAGTGTGCTCCCGGCCTTGATACGCAGCGAAACATTGCAGGCCTGCGCGACGCCATCGATCTTCGGCGTCATCTCGGCGCCGGTGACTGCGATCATCGTGTCCGCATGGAACAGCAATTGTGGTCCGAGCAACGTGCATTCGAGCGCGGCCGCATCTTCACTATTGCCCACCAGCAAGTTCGCCGCGCGTAACGAAAACTGGTCGAGCGCACCCGACGGCGGAATACCGACGTAGTAGTAACCTTGTCGTCCGGTATCCTGAACCGAGGTTGCAAGCCCTGGCTTCACGACTTCAATCACGCAGGTTTTGTCAGTCGGCATCGAGCACCTCGGCGAGTGAGCGGTTGTAGGCATCGGGGTCGCGCTTGAATTCGCTCAATACGAACTTCACGGGTTTTACGCGCAGTTCGAATGTGCCCGCTTCGACCTCGGCAACGGCGCGATCATAGGTTTCCCGGTCGATCGGCTTGAACTTGACGATGTCGCCGGGTTTGAAAAACACCATGAAGTCGCGCAAGTAGGAAAGGCGCTGCACGGGGTCGAAGATCGGGGCGGGCGTTACGCCGAACATCTGGTAGCCGCCCGCGCCGCGCACCGAGTAGATGCAGCCGAAACAGCCGCCGTGGCCGACGGTGAGTTTGGGGGTATCGGTACGTGGCCGCAGATACTTCGGCACTTCGAGTTGCCGCGACCTCTCGACCATCTGGAACATGAAGGGCAGGCCCGCGACGAAACCGACCATCGAAACAAACCATGGCGCGCCGGAATGCGCAGCGATGAACGCGTCGACGGTGCTTAGGCCGTTGATGCGCGCGGCGTATTCCAGATCGGTCGATGACGGATCCTGGTGCCGTTCCCGAAAACGCATGAGCGTCTCGTGGGTCCACGGATCGTTGTAGAGCACAGGTACTTCCACGATGCGCGTCTCCAACTCCAGCGGCGCATCCCCCACTTCGGCATCGATCTCTTTAAGCAAAGCCAGCAGCGTCTCGGGCGCGATCACGTCCGGGTCGTATCGAACCTGATACGACGCATTCGCCGGACAAATCTCTGTCACGCCCGCCACGTTGCGACGCTGTAGCTCGCGTGTGATGGCGGTGCCCTTGAAGAACGCATCGAGCGACATGTCCTCGCTGATCTCGACGAAGATGAATTCATCGCCGCCGAATGTGTACCGGACGCTCATGCTGCCTCCTCACTCTCGCCAAGCTTTGCACTGCGTTGCGCCATCCATGCTTCAAGATGGTTCGTGTGATATCGGCCCGCGCGGATATCCGTGTCTGCAAGCATGGCCTGGTGCAGCGGCGCGGTTGTCTTGACCCCGCCTATCTTCATCTCGCGCAGAGCGCGATCGAGCCGCGCAAGCGCCGCCGGCCGGCTTTCGTCGAAGACAATAAGTTTTGCCAGCAGCGAGTCATAGAACGGCGGGATGGTGTAGCCCTGATACAGCATGGAATCGATTCGCACGCCCGGGCCAGCCGGCCACACCAGTTCGTCGATACGGCCTGGACTTGGACGGAAATCGCGCTCTGGATCTTCGGCATTGATGCGGCATTCGATAGCGGCTCCGCGCATGACGATATCGCCTTGTTCAAAGCGCAACGGCTCGCCATCGGCAATGCGCAGGGATTCGCGCACGAGGTCAATGCCTGTTATGGCTTCGGTCACCGGATGCTCGACCTGAATACGCGTGTTCATTTCGATGAAGTAAAACTCGCCGCGTGTTTCGTCGAACAGGTATTCGAGCGTGCCCGCACTTCGATATCCGACTTCCCGGGCCAGTCGCGTAGCCGATTCGCATAACGATGCGCGCAGATCCGGGGTCAGCGAAGGCGAGGGCGCCTCCTCGAAGATTTTCTGTCGACGCCGCTGCAGGGAGCACTCGCGTTCGAACAGATGAACGACGCTCTTGCCATCGCCAAGCACTTGCACTTCAATATGGCGCGCCCGTCCGATAAAACGTTCCAGATAGACTCCGGCGTTGCCGAACGCGGCTTGTGCCTCACGTTGCGCGAGCGGTAACTCCACATCGAGCTGCGCCGCATCGTGTGCCACGCGAATGCCGCGTCCACCCCCGCCGGCGGCTGCCTTGATCATCACCGGATAACCGATGCGGCCGGCGACATCGCGCGCCTGATCGAGTGAATCGAGCACGCCCTCGCTGCCGGGCACGGTCGGCACGCCTGCGCGTTTCGCAGTGGCACGTGCGCGCGCCTTGTCGCCCATCATCGCGATGATCGACGAAGACGGGCCGACGAAGATCAGCCCCGCCGTCTCGACCTTCCCTGCGAACGCCGCGTTCTCCGATAAAAATCCATAGCCCGGATGAACCGCATCCGCGCCACATTGTTGAGCCGCTTCAAGAATGGCGGCTGGATTGAGATAACTTTTAGCGGCGTGCGCCGACCCGATCGGCACGGCCACGTCAGCCATGCGCGCGGCGAGGCTGTCCCGGTCGGCATCGCTGACAGTCACGGCCGCACGCATGCCCAGTTCCTGCGCCGCGCGAATGATCCGCACAGCGATCTCTCCGCGATTGGCGACCAGCACGGTGCGAATGCGTCGCGGTTTATAGAAGGCTTCTGAGGACATCGGCTTATTCCTCGACTCGGATCAGAACCTGACCCGCGTCGACCGGGTCGCCGTCTTCGGCCAGGATCTCCGTCACGCGGCCTGTAGCCGTCGATTCGATTTCGCTGAACTGCTTCATGACCTCGACCAGCCCCACAGTCGCGCCTTCTTCAATCTCGACGCCGACCTCGACGAACGGCGCGGCATCGGGCGATGAACGCCGATAGAACGTCCCGGGTAAAGGGCTGACAATGTCGTGCTGGGCCATGCTCGTACTCCTGTCTCAGGCGTGTCGGAATTATTGGGGGAAAGCCGGCTGCGGCGCGGCGATGCGAATGTCGTGGCGAATCAGCGTGTCGCGCGTTGCCTGGACGAGTTCGAGTGCACCGGGCGTGTCGCTATGGATGCAGACCGAATCGAAGTCGATGTCTATCTCGCCACCCTCAACCGTCGTCACGCGTCCTTCCACGCAGGCGCGCAATACTTTTGCGGCGACCTGGGCTGCATCGAGCCGGCCGACCCGGCGAGTGAAGACGATCGATCCACTCGCGTCGTAGTCGCGATCAGCGTAGAACTCGCGGACCACGGGCTGGCCCAATTCGCGGGCAACCTGGTAGGTCACCGACGACTCCATGCAGTACAGCAGCAAGCTCGGATCGATTTTCTGCAGGGTCGCAACCAGACAGCGCGACAGCTCTTCATCCTTTGCAGCGAGCATGTAGAGCGCACCGTGGGGCTTTACATGCTGCACGCCGACGTTCGCGAGCCTTGCAAACTCGCGCAGTGCTCCTAGCTGGAACACGATGTCGTTGACGAGCGCCTGGGGCGACTCCGTGATCGTGCGGCGGCCGAATCCAACCAGATCGCGAAAGCCCGGATGCGCGCCAACGCCCACACCCGCTTCTTTCGCGGATTGAACCGTACGCGCCATGATGTTCGGGTCTCCGGCATGGAAACCCGTGGCGATATTGGCTGAGCTGATCAGCGGCATGATCTCGGCGTCCACACCGTCGCCGATGGTCCATGGACCGAAACCTTCGCCCATGTCCGAATTCAGGTCGATGCTGCGTTTTTTCACGTTTGGTGCTCCTGGTTCATCGGCCTGGGTGTGCTCCACCGCCCACCCGCAATGCCGATTACACGAACCTTATGGCGCGGCGGCTCGCCAAAATAGTTCTATTTTCAGATGACCCTGTATCTGTTTTTTTGATGGGACGCCGGCCGCTCTTCTTGTAGCTGCGATCGCTCGACCCGGTATTTTTGCGCGAATAAGATATAGCGACGTGCAATATCACTATTTCGGCGGGCATCATGGCTTTGACTCTGCGACAGCTCAAATACTTCGTGGCAACGGCCGAACTCGGGCAGATATCGCAGGCTGCAATCCAGCTAACGATTTCCCAGTCGGCAGTGACAAATGCGATAAAGGAGCTCGAGGACAGCCTTGGCACCCAGCTATTCGTGCGCATGGCGAGCGGTGTGACCCTGACTCAGACCGGCCGCAAATTCCTGAATCAGGCGTACACCATTCTTTCGTCCGTTGAAGAGGCCATGCGGATCCCGAATCTCGAGAGCACGCTGACTGGCACCCTCACGATCGCTGCGAGCTATACCGTGATCGGTTACTTCCTGCCGCATCATCTTCAGAGGCTAAGCACGCTCTATCCGCTGCTCACCATTAATCTGCACGAGCTGAATCGGGAGTCGATCGAAGAAGGCCTGATCACCGAGCGCTACGACATGGCCGTGCTGTTGACATCGAACGTGGCGAACCCGGAACTCGTACTGGAACCCGTGATTCACTCGGCGCGCCGGCTTTGGCTCTGTGCGCACCATCCCTTGCTCAAGCGTGAAAGCGTAACGCTCGCCGATGTCGCTCCAGAACCGTTTGTTATGCTGACTGTCGATGAGGCTGCTTATACCGCGCTGCGCTACTGGGCCGACACGCCACATCGGCCCAATGTGAAGCTGCGGACATCGTCGGTGGAGGCGGTGCGCAGCATGGTGGCAAACGGCAGTGGCGTCGCTATCCTGTCGGATATGGTCTACCGCCCCTGGTCGCTGGAAGGAAAACGGATCGAAACCATGGTCCTGCGCGATCCGGTTCCGCCAATGAGCGTTGGCCTCGCATGGCGCAAGAACCGCGAGTTCAGCCCCGGGATGCACGCGGTACGGGAGTACTTCCGCCACACGTTCATGGAACCCCGTTCGGTCGTGAGCAATCTCTAGTCATTTTGCGGGGAGGGCGACGAAAGATACAAAGGCCGCCGAAAAAAAAGCACGGCCCAAAGGCCGTGCAATCTAGCGGAGCGCAAAAATGAAACACCGCCTCTCAAGCGGCAATAACAATTCTAATCACAAATGATGTTCGATTAATCGAAAATTACGCAACACACTGTTGCAGGACATATCAGTAAGCTTGAAAGCTTTAGCTATCGGAGCGAAGTCAGGTCGTCTGGCGATTGTATGCATCCGTCGCGAACCAACTACACACATTGCCTTAAGTTTATTTAGGTTAATTTTTGTTGGCCAAAAAACCTTTGCAAATTCAGTCGATTAAAGAGCGGTAATCATCTCATTGCTATGTGAAGAAAATATTATTGCCGAAAATGGCAATCCGGGTAAAGACGCTGACTCGTAGACTTCTTTCTACTGCGGAATGCCTTCGAATCGAATTAAGAATGTCTTTCGACTGGCTTCCATGAGTTTCACCCGTTTGATTAATTCACGTCTGGAGAAATAGCATGAGAAAGGTGCTTTTGGCCGCCTCGGTGTTGGGCGCATTTGCCGCTACCGCGCACGCACAAAGCAGTGTGACTTTGTACGGAACTCTCGATGCAGGGCTCGTATATTCCAATAACCAGTTGGGTCACAGCAACTGGCAACAGGGAAGCGGCACCGTGTCCAATACTTATTTCGGCCTGCGCGGCGCCGAGGACCTGGGTGGCGGTCTTCATGCGATCTTCACGTTGGAAAGCGGCTTCAACCTGAATAACGGTGCGTTCACCGAGAACGGTTCGATGTTCAATCGTCAAGCTTATGTTGGCCTGAAAAGTGATCAGTATGGTGAGATCACCTTAGGTCGCCAATACGATTCAATGGTCGACTACCTTGCTCCCATTTCGGCCGCAGGTTATGGCTTTGGAAACAACCTGGCCGCCCACCCGTTCGACAACGACAATCTGGACAACACGTTCTCGATCAAGAATGCGGTGAAATACACGAGCATAAACTACGGGGGCCTGCAATTCGGAGGCTTGTACGGTTTCAGCAACTCGGCGGGACAGTTTTCCAATAACCGCGCCTGGAGTGCCGGTGCGTCATATGCGAACGGTCCGTTGAACGTCGCGGCAGCTTACCTTCAGTTGAACAATTCCGGCAGTAACAACCTCGGCGGAGCCGTAGGTTTTGGAAACGGCGATGCGAACATTGCGGCGGCGCTGCAACGCACCTATGGCGTGGGCGCCAACTACAGCTACGGTCCCGCAACCGTTGGTTTGCTCTACACCCACACGCAGATTGATAACCTTCAGGGCATCAATATGGGTGGCACTGTCCTCGGCGGCTTTGGCGGCACCAACCTGCATCTCGACAACTACGAAATCAATGGTCGCTACGCGCTGACGCCGGCGCTGAGTCTTGCCGCTGCCTATACGTTCACGGACGGAAAGGTGACTGGCTCCAACGGCACGGGTGACCCGAAGTGGCACACGGCTAGCCTGCAAGCGGATTACTCGCTGAGCAAGCGGACGGATGTCTATCTCGAAGGCGTCTATCAACACGCTTCAGGCCAGTTTGGCTCACTTGGATCGAATGTCGCCGACATCAATTCCTTGTCGCCTTCGTCGACCGCGAACCAGACCGCAGCCGCTGTCGGAATACGTCACCGGTTCTAGTCGAAGCATGAGGGGTCTTATTGGCGCCGCCTCTGGCTAATCCGAGGCGACGCCAATCCTGGTTCTAACGGCAATGTTGATAGAAAAGATATTGTTAGCAATACGCACCTGCTAAAGCGCTGCCCCCGGATGCGGTGCGTCATTGAACGCACCCCATACCGACTGATCGTAATTCACCATCGATCCCGTCATCAGCCCTGACTCCCCGCTCGCCAGGAACGCCACCGCGCGCGCCGCTTCTTCTGGTTCGATCAGCCGCCCAAACGGTTGCGCAGCACCCGCCTGCGCCAGCCAATCATCACTCGCGCCGTGATATTCCCGCTGGATCCGGTCTTCGCCATCGGATGCCATCCAGCCAAGATTCAAGCCATTCACGCGGATCCGGTTACGCAACAGCGCGTACCCCGTGTTCTGCGTCAACGTGGCCAGCGCGCCTTTCGACGCACAATACGCCGCGATGAACGGTTGCCCTGCCATTGCCGACATCGAGCAGATGTTGACGATCGTCCCTTCAGTACGCTCACGCCGCATGACGCGGACGGTCTCCTGCATCAGGAAAAACGGCGCGCGCACGTTGGTCGCGAAGATGCGATCGAAGAGGGCGGGGTCGGTATCGAGGATCGTGCCGCGATCGGTCATGGCCGCTGCATTGACCAGCACGTCGATACGCCCAAAGCGCGCGTCCGCCGCCGCGATCACCGCCCGGCAATCGTCGACTTGCGATAGATCCGCCTGTACGTAACGCACGTCCGCGCCACTCGCCTCGCTCAGTTCACGTGCCTTCGCTTCACCCTTGTCCCGCGAACGCCCGCAGATAACCACCCCGCTTGCGCCGCGCTCGACGAATAACGACGCAATCGCCGCGCCGAGTCCCTGAGTACCGCCGGTGACCACGGCCACCTTGCCATCGAACTGTCCCACGATTCATGTCTCCACTAGGTAATCGATCAAAGCATTTCCGTCACTTCTTCGATAGACGTCTCCGCTACCGGCCGGTCGAGCACGACCTCTCCACGCGCCATGGCGACAATCCGGTCGCACGAGTGAAACACATGCTGCAGGTTGTGGCTGATGAACACGCCCGTGATGCCCTGCGCCGATAGGCCCCGCACAAAACCAATCACCTTGTCCGTTTCCTTGACGGATAAATGATTGGTCGGTTCATCGAGAATCAATAGCTTCGACTTGAAATGCATGGCGCGTGCAATCGCCACGCCCTGGCGCTGGCCGCCCGATAGCTCACCCAGCAGCGCTTCGGCGGAACGCAGATGCAGGTCGACATCGGCGATGGCCTTGACCGCTTCGGTGCGCATCCGCGCGTGGTCCATCGGTCCAATGCCGAACAGCGAAAACAGCAACGGCTCACGCCCGATAAACACATTACGCGCAATCGATAGATTCGGCACCAGCGAGTTATGCTGATGAATCGTTTCGATACCCAACTGCATAGCCGCTTTCGGTGAAGGGATGCGCACAGGCCGGCCCTGAAACAGGATCTCGCCTTCATCCGGCCGATGCACGCCCGAGAGAATCTTGATGAGCGTCGACTTGCCCGCGCCGTTATCGCCGAGCAGGCCCACGACTTCGCCGCGTTTGAATTCCAGGCTCACACCTTTGAGCGCATGCACACCGGAGTACCACTTGTGCAAGTTGCGCACGGCCATCAGCGCGGTAGATGTGCTGCGCGCGTCGGCAGTGGTGTCGTCGTCCGTATACGAATGCAGCGCCGGAGAAGAGATCGTGTTCATAACTGTACCTTCAGATGTCGCGCCGTGCGGCGCATCCATGCGTTGGCGACCACAGCGAAAATGGTCAGGCTGCCGACCGCGAACTTGAACCAGTTGGCATCGACTTGCGTCAGCACGAGGCCGTTATCGATTACGCGAATCAGCAGCGCGCCCACCACCGCGCCAAGTACATTGCCTATCCCGCCAGACAGCGCGGTCCCGCCGATCACAGCAGCAGCGACCGCTTGTAGTTCGAGACCATCGCCTATTGATGGAAGCGCCGCGCCAAGCCGCAGCACCTGGATCAAGCCAGCGAAACCTGCAAGCACCGCGCACAGCACGAAGGAAAACAGCTTCACGCGCCGCGCCGGCACACCGCTCGATATGGACGCTTCAAGAAATCCGCCGGTTGCTTTCATCCAGTTGCCGAGATTCGTCGCGGACAACAAGAACGCCGCCGCTGCCCCGATGCCGATAAACCAAAGAAACGACGCGCGAAACAATCCCTCCGGCCCGATAAAGCTAACGAACAGTTCCGCTGGCATCCGTTCTATGGGCAGGTTAGGAGGAAAGCCACCCGATAGCACGACGGTCAGCGACCTCACGATGAACAACATGCCAAGCGTCGTGATGAAACTCGGTATGTTGAACACCAGCGTGATCAATCCGTTGGCGAGCCCGACGCACGCAGCCACCACGAGCCCGATAAAAAACGCCGGCCAGAACGGCACGCCGGCGTTCATGAGCAAGGTGATCGACATGGGTGTAAGAGCAAACACCGACCCCACCGACAAGTCGAACTCACCACAGATCATCAGCAGCGTCACGCCGATAGCAACAAGCCCCACTTCAGGCAATACGCCAAGCACGCCACGGATGTTTTCGGCGCTGAGAAATATCATCTGTGAGCGCACCTGGAACAAACCGATCAGCACCGCGAGCAACACGACACCCGCCAGCTCCGGTTTCTGCAGGTAGATCTTGAGCAGCTTTTTCATACGAGTCTCCTAGCGCAAGCCTTGTTGCGAGAGCGCGATCACCGAGTCGGCCTGCGCGGGCATGACGAGGGAATTGCCGGTGTTGATATCCGTAGGCGCCAAGCCGAAGGACTTCGCGAGATAGACCTGCATCACGGGCATGAAACCCTGCGCGTACGGCTGCTGATCGACCTCGGCCTGGATGTAGCCGGCCTTCATCATCTGCAGGACTTGCGGCACGATGTCGAAGCCCGCAAGCAGCACCTTGCCCGGCGGCACGTTACGATCCTTCAGGGTGCGGGCCACGGCTGCATGGAAGAAACCCATGTCGAAGTACGCCGTCGTATCGGGATGCGCCGTGAGATACGCGCCGACGCGTTCGCCCGTCACCGAGAGATCCGTGCCCGAGTCGATCCGGTCGACCACGACCGTGCGATTCGGATTGGCGCGCTTCCATTCATCGAGGCCCTCCATGACACCTTTCGCGCGTTGCTCGGCCCAGTTCTGTCCCGGCGCACTGACACCGATCAGCACGCGGATCGGCCCGTCCTTGGGAAACTGGCTGGTGAGTTGATGCGCGAGACTACGTCCTGCCGGGACAAAGTTCTGACCGATGAACGCCTGCCGTTTCGCGGCGCCCGTCGCGCCGCCGGTTTGATCGACGTTATAGGCAATCACGATGATGTGCTTCGCGCGGGCGTCGTTGATCATTGACGTGAGCGCGTTGTCGTCGACAATGGTCGTCAGGATCGCATCGGGCTTGCGCGCGACCGCCGCCTGGAAGTTCGCGCTCTGCTGCTCGATCGAACCATCGGTCTGGGTAAAGACCATCTGGCAATGCGCTTGCACGCGGCTGCAGGCGTCGTCGAATCCTTTCTTCACGGCTTGCCAGAACGCGTTAGTCGCCGCGCCGTGCGTCAGCATCACGATGTTCAGCGGCTCCGCGCTGCGGGCCGCGGTCGTGGCAAAGAGCGTTGAAGCAATGCATGCCGCCACCGCGAATTTTGAAGTGAGTCTCCGTGTCATCGTCTGTCTCCTGTTATGTCCCGCTCGCGGCTGCATCCGCGGTGCGAATGCAGGGCCGTCGTGCGGGGTGCTGCTGTCTCCGTTCTTTGCCGGAGAT
>Ga0185299_10004409_pt1 | contig 17053 bp, 13 predicted proteins | sample PaiPotPPA55metaG_FD_128002 | JGI IMG/M metagenome (GOLD analysis project Ga0185299, IMG submission 128002) | Iron sulfur acid spring bacterial and archeal communities from Banff, Canada, to study Microbial Dark Matter (Phase II) - Paint Pots PPA... ...
CTCGCCGAAAAGCAGGACAGCGAGCGGCCATCGTTCAGAAAACTCTTCCGCAGGAGCTGAAAGCCGATGAAGGATCTCGTGGCGATCGCCGAGCAGATCGCCGCCAAACTGATTGCGCGCAAACAGGCCATTGCGGTCGCCGAGTCATCCACCGGCGGTCTGATCTCCGCAAGCCTGCTCGCGGTACCCGGCGCGTCCGCGTATTTCCTGGGCTCGGCGGTGGTCTATACCCGCGACGCACGACGGATCCTCGTGGACATTCCGGATGAGGCGATGAAAGGAATCCGTTCGGCCTCGGAGCCCTACGCCCAATTGCTCGCGAGCCAGATCCGCCATCGCTTTTCGACCGATTGGGGCCTGTCGGAGACCGGCGCTACGGGGCCGACCGGCAACCGCTATGGCGACGCGGCCGGCCACAGCTGCATGGCGGTAGCGGGCCCCGAACCGTCCGTGATGACGCTTGAGACCGGCAGCACCGACCGGCTCGGCAACATGCATGTGTTCGCCTCGACGGCGCTGAACCTGCTCTTGCAGAATTTGTCGCGGTGAGCGTTGCATCATTCGTCATCCCTGCGAAAGCAGGGACGACAAAGGAGAGATCCGTTACTTCTCCCGGAACGCGCGCATCAGCTGGTCGCTCAGCGGCTTGATCAGATAGGACAGCAGGGTGCGGTCGCCGGTCTGCACAAAGGCTTCCACCGGCATGCCCGGGATCAATTTGGCCTCGCCGAGACGGGCAACTTCCTCCGGCGGCATCGAGACCCGGATCGTGTAATAGGATTGCCCGGTGCGCTGATCGGTGGTGACGTCGGGCGAAACGCGGGTGACGACGCCGTTCAATTCCGGCGTGGTGCGCTGGTTGAACGCCGACAGCCGCAGCAAGGTCTTCTGGCCGATCTGCAGCTTGTCGATATCCTGCGGGTTGACCTTGGCCTCGACCTGAAGGTCGTCGGCCTGCGGGACGATCATCATGATGGCGTCGCCGGCGGTGATCACTCCGCCCACGGTATGCACCGTGGATTGCAGCACCATGCCGTTCTGCGGCGCGCGGATGTCGGTCCGCCGCAACTGGTCTTCGGCCGTGACCTTGCGCTCGACGAATTCGCCGATCTTGTCGTTGGTCTCGCGCAAATCCTTGGAGACGTCGCTGACCATGTCCTTGTCGACCTGGATGATCTGCAGTTCGGTTTCGGTGATCTTGCCCTTGGCCTGGGCGCGCGAAGCAATGTATTGCGCCCGCTCGCCGGCCAGCCTCGCCGCGTCGCGCTCGAGCGTGGTCAGCCGCGTCATTTGCACCAAGTGCTTGTCGTAGAGATCGCGAACCCCGACCAGCTCCTTCTCCACCAGCGCGATTTCCTGGTCTTTGGCTTTCTCCTGCGCGGCAAGGCCGGCGATCTCCTCGTTGAGCTGGGTAATGCGTTCGTGCAACTGCGCCTTTTGCCCGATCCTGCCATTGACGCGAACGTCGAACAGCTTGCCCTCGCTCGCCATCACGTTCTTGACATCGGGGTCATTGGCTTTCTCCTGCGCGGCAAGGCCGGCGATCTCCTCGTTGAGCTGGGTAATGCGTTCGTGCAACTGCGCCTTTTGCCCGATCCTGCCATTGACGCGAACGTCGAACAGCTTGGCCTCGCTCGCCATCACGTTCTTGACATCGGGGTCATTGGCGCGATTGAGCAGCATCCGCGGAAAGGTGATCTTGTCGAGACCGCGTTGTTCGGCCTCCAGTCTGGCGGCCCGTGCCCACAGGCCATCGAGGTTCTTGGTGACGATCGCCAGACTCGCCTTGGTGACGGTGTCGTCGAGCCGCACCACCACGTCGCCGGCCTTGACGAGGTCACCGTCTCGCGCGAGCACTTCGCCGACGACGCCGCCGGTCGGGTGCTGCACCTTCTTCACATTGGATTCGACGACGATCGATCCCGGCGCAATCAACGCGCCCGAGATTTGCGCCGTCGATGCCCAGCCGCCGAGCCCGCCGGCCAGAACGACAACCACGGCCAGACCGATGATCAGATGCAGCCGGATCGATCGGCGGGCGCCCTTCAATTCGCTGCCCGTCATGATTTGGAAACCCCGCCTTCGGAGACGATCTTGATCGGAGAAGGCGGCGCGACCCGCTGCTGCAACACCTGCCCCAGCACGGTTTCCTTCGGTCCGAAGGCCTGCATGCGGCCGTCCTTCAGGACCAGAAGCTGATCGACCGCCTCGATCCCGATCGGCCGGTGCGCAACCACCACCACGATGGCGCCGCGCTCGCGCGCCGCGCGGACGGCCCGCGTCAACGCCTCGTCGCCTTCGGTATCGAGATTGGAATTCGGCTCATCGAGAACGATCAGGAAGGGGTCGCCATAGAGCGCCCTCGCCAGGGCCACGCGCTGCGCCTGACCGGCGGAAAGCGCGGTACCCTGCTCGCCGATCTGAGTATCGTAGCCGTCGCGCATCTTGATGATCATTTCATGGACGCCGGCTTCCTTGGCGGCCGCGATAATGCTCTGGGAACTGGCTTCGGGATCGAAACGGCTGATATTGTGCGCGACCGAGCCTGCGAACAATTCGACGTCCTGCGGCAGATAGCCGATGTGGCGGCCGAGCACGTCCGACGACCACTGATCGAGCGCCGCGCCATCGAGCCGCACTTTTCCGCGCGCCGGCAGCCAGACGCCGACCAGCGCGCGCACCAGCGAGGACTTGCCGGATCCGCTCGGCCCGATGATGCCGAGGCCGTTTCCGGCGGAAAGGGCGAACGTGACGTCCTGGACGATGACCCTCTGATCGCCGGGCGGGACGATGCTGACCGCCTCGACCGAGAGGCGGCTCGACGGGTTTTGCAGCAAGGTCGGCACGGCGCGGGCGGGCAAGGATTCGAGCAGCCGGTTAAGGCGGTGCCAGCTCTGACGCGCGGCGACAAAACCCTTCCAGTGCGCGATCGCCAGATCGACCGGCGCCAGCGCCCGCGCGCTCAGGATCGAGCCTGCGATGATGATGCCGGCGGTTGCTTCCTGATGGATCACGAGATAGGCGCCGACGGCGAGCACCGCCGATTGCAGCATCATCCGCATCACCTTGGCGGCGGCGCCGAGACCTCCGGCGACGTCGCTGGCGCGCTGGTTGCCGGCGAGATAATTCTGGTTGGCCTCGCTCCAGCGCTTGTTCAGGCGTCCGGCCATTCCCATCGCGACCAGCACTTCGGCGTTGCGCCGGCTGGTGGCGGCCAGATCATTGCGCCGCGCCGCCAGACCCATCGCCTCACGCGCCGGCGTGCGCGACAGGAACTCGGTCAGGACGGTGAGGGTCACCAGGATGATCGCGCCCACCAGCGCCGTCAGCCCGATCATGACGTGGAAAGCAAAACAGATCGCCAGATAGAACGGCAACCACGGCAGATCGAAGAAAGCGCCAGGCCCCATGCTGCCGAGGAACGAGCGAACATTGTCCAGGTCGCGCAGCGGCTGAAGGCCCTCATTGCGGCCGCCCACGATCAGCGGCAGGCGCACCACGGTATCGAAGACGCGCGCGTTGAGGGCCTCATCGAGCGAGGTTCCGATCCGGCCGAGGATTCGTCCCCGGATCAGGTCGAGGACACCCTGGGCGACGTACAATCCGCAGGCGAGAATGATCAGGCCGACAAGGGTCGGCACGCTCCGGCTCGGAAGCACCCGGTCGTAGACCTCCAGCATGAACAGCGACCCGGTCAGGTAGAGCAGGTTGATCATGCAACTCATGACGCCGACGCCGATGAACGCATTGCGGCAGGCGCGCAGTGCATCACCGAGTTCGGAACGCCGGACACCGGGAGCGGCTGCCATCTATCCTGATCTCTTCACAAGGGGTTGCTGTCCCGATTCAATAACCGGTGCGCCGCGCCATTATTACCGATTTTTGCGGCAAAGGTCTATTGAAGTCGCATTAACCTAAACGCCATCGACGCATCCGGAGGTAGAAAATGGAACGAAATCCGTCGGATTGACCGGTGCCGCTGGCTGTTCACGGAACCTAATTGGGCCCCATCCGTTGTGACGCCATACCCAGTATCATCAGGAGATATCATGATCCGCCGTCTTATCGGAATTGCTGCCCTCGCCGCCGCAGTCGCCCTCCCCGTGGTGGCCCAGGCCCAAGGTGTTCCCGAAGGGGTTGAGCGGGGCTCGCGAGATGGCGAAAGAGCCGCCGGTCCACTCGGTGCCGTCGTCGGCGGCGTTGTCGGCGGGGTCGTCGGTGGTGTCAACGGCGTTCTCGGTGTCGATGAGCGTCCGCGCTTTCGCAGCTACGTCGTCGAGCAGCGTCGCCCGTCCTATCAATATCGCGAGGACGTACGGGTCGGCGCCGTTCTGCCGGAGGAAGGCGTCACTTATTACGATGTACCGCAGGAATATGGCGTTCGGGATTACCGCTATACGGTCGTGAACGGCCGTACGGTTCTGGTCGAACCGCGCACCCGCCGGATTGTCGAGGTCGTCGAGTAAAACGATCGCAGCGTCGTTCGGATAGAAGGGGGCCGTCCGTCAGGATGGCCCCCTTTGTTTTCAACGCCGGATTTCGAGCAATACCCCCCGCCGAACTGAATGTTCTACCGCAACGTCAGAAACGGCCGCCGCTTCGAACCAGCCGCACGATCAGCAGGAGCAGGACGGCACCGATCGCCGAATAGATGATCTCCCGCACGAGGCCCGTGCCGATGGCAATGCCAAGCTTTGGAAACAGATAGCTGGCGACCAGCGCGCCGGCGATACCGACGAGAATGTCGCCGATGATGCCAAAGCCGGTGCCGCGCACGATCTTTCCGGCCAGCCAGCCCGCGACCAGGCCGACAAATAAAATGACAAGAAGGCCTTCGTTCGAAATCTGCATAGCAATCCCCCCGTTGATACGCGCCATTGCGCCCGCGCCGGGCTCGAACCTATCGACAATTCGCCGGTGTGACGACTCCAATTTGCGAGATTCCCGGCTCGCGGGATTACTGGTGCGGAATCCACATCCAACGAGGCTTGGCTTACCTCGCCGCGAGCGCCTCGGCGCGCTCGGCCAGGATGCACCTTGCGATCCTGTCCGGTCCGATCCGTACGTTGGGCGGCATCTGTTCGAGACAACGGGCTTCCGCAAAACCGCATCGCGGTGCGAAAGAACAGCTGGTCGGCGCCTTGTCGAGCGAGGGTGGTGTCCCCGGTATGGTCTCCAGCCGCTGGCCGCGCTTGGCGCCGTGGACGGTGGAGGCCAATAACCCCCGCGCATAGGGATGGACAGGCGAACGCACGATCTGGCTGAGCGTGCCCTGCTCGACGATCTGGCCGGCATACATCACGGCCACGCGGTCGCAGATTTCGATGGCGACGCCGATATCGTGGGTCACGAAGATGACCGACATGCCGAACTCGCGCTGCAATTCGCGCAACAGCAGCAGGATCTGGATCTGCACGGTGGCATCGAGCGCCGTGGTCGGCTCGTCCGCGAGCAGGATCTTCGGCTTGCACGCCAGCGCCAGCGCGATCATCGCCCGCTGCCGCATGCCGCCCGACATCTCGTGCGGATAGGCGTCCAGCCTTCGCCTGGCGGAGGGAATCCGCACCACTTCCAGCATTTCCAGCGCGCGCGCCATCGCCTCGCTCTGGCTCTTGCCTTCGTGGCGCATCACGGTTTCCGCGATCTGCGCTCCGATGGTGTAGACCGGATCGAGCGCGAGCGCCGGCTCCTGGAAGATCATTGAAACGGTCTGGCCGCGAAACGCCGACAGTTCCTCGTCGTCGAGCGCCAGCACGTCGCGTCCGAGCACCCGGACGGTCCCTGCGATCTGTGTCCGCTTCTTCGGCAACAGCCGCATCAGCGCGCGCAAGGTGACGCTCTTGCCCGAGCCGGACTCCCCGAGCAGGCCCAGCACTTCCCCCTCGCCAAGGAAAAAACTGAGATCGTTCACGGCATGAACGCTGCGCTCGCCGGAAAAGCGAATGTTGAGGCCCTTGACTTCGACGAGATGGGTCATGTGAACGCCGGCACCCTGTCGTGGAAATCGGTGGCGCGCTGGAAAGCCGCGCCGATGCGCAGCAGGGTGGCTTCATCGAACGAGCGGCCGACCAGCTGCATGCCGACGGGGAGACCGCCGCCGGTGAATCCGGCAGGAATCGCCAGCGACGGCAGGCCGAGATAATTGATCGGTCGGGTAAACCGCGTCAGCCGCTGGATCACGGCTTCCGCATCCGGACTGTTGCCGACATCGCTCTCGGCGATCGTGGGCGCTGCGACCGGCGCCACCGGCGCGATCACGGCGTCGACGTCGGCGACCGCCGCGAGGTGCGCAGCCAGGGCCGGTCCGCGCCAGCGCATCGCTTCGAGATAGAGCACGCCGGGTATCGCAAGCCCGTTCTGCAGCCGCATCAGCACCTGCGGGCCATAATCCTTCGGGCGCTCGATCAACCAGCGCTTGTGAAAAGCGGCGGCTTCGACAGCGAGAACCAGCTGGCACGCCGCGGTGAGCTGGCGCTGGTCCGGCAGTTCGACCTGAACGATGTTGGCGCCCTCGCGCTTGAGCACGGCAATCGTCGCCTCCAGAGCGGCTGCGACATCGGCATCGAGGTCGTCGACATAGAAGGCGGTGGGCACGCCGATGGTGAGACCCTTTATCGATCCTGTGGTCGCGGCGGCAAAATCCGGCAGCGGTCCTGCGACCGCGGTCGGATCGTCGGGGTCGGCGCCCGCCATCAGTCCCAGCAGGAGCGCGCAATCTTCCGCACTGCGCGCCAGCGGTCCGACGGTGTCGAGCGATTGCGACAACGGCATCGCGCCGGCGCGGCTGACCCGGCCGACGGTCGTCTTCAGCCCGGTGACGCCGCAGAAATGCGCCGGCATCCGGATCGAGCCGCCGGTGTCCGAGCCCAGCGCCGCAAACGTCAGTCGCGCGGCGACCGCAGCCCCCGATCCCGACGACGAACCGCCGGTGATGCGATCGAGCGCGAAGGGATTATGCACCGGACCATAGTGTGAGTTGTGGCCGGTCGGCCCATAGGCGAATTCGGACATCTGCAACGAGCCCAGACGAATCGTGCCGGCGTCCTTCAGGCGCTGCAACGCGGTCGAAGTGGTCGTGGCGACGAAATCGCGGCGGATATGCGAGCCGCAGGTCACGACCTTGCCGGCCTCGTAATACATGTCCTTGTGCGCCAACGGCACGCCGTGCAACGCGCCGCGACGGCCGCCTTTCGCCAGCGCGGTATCGGCCGCATCGGCGGCCTTGAGCGCGGCTTCCGCTTCGATCGCCATGAAGGCGTTGAGACGGGGCTGCCATCGCGCGATCCGATCGAGACAGGATTGCGTCACCTCGCGCGAGGAGACGCGCTTGTCCGAAATCGCCTGCGCGACCGACGTCAACGACATCAAGGCTGGTTCGGTGCTCATTTTGCTGCCTTGGCGGTTTGCACGGTGACGAAGGTTGCGGGCTCGAGGTCGAACGGCAGCGTGCCGGCGACCGCGGCAAAGCCCTCGAACGCGGGTCCAATGGAATTGGCAATGCGCGCGGCGACGTCGGCATCCACCGGCACGCCGGCAATTTCGGCGATCGCCTTGATCTCTTTGGCGGCGGGTCTTGTCATGCGGAGTTTTCTCCCTTTGCTGGCGCGAGGCTGTGACCTGAACCTGGTATCGCCATATAGCAGGCGGCCTGATGGCCCATTCTATCAAGCGCGGTGAGTTTAGGTGTGGCCCTGGCGCAGAGCGGCTCTGCGAACGGGCAGCGGGTATGAAAGCGGCACCCCGGCGGCGGATCGATCGGATTGGGCGGATCGCCCGATATCGGCGGCGTCTGCGTCCGGTGATCGGGATCGGACGACGGCATCGCCGCCAGCAGCGCCCGGGTATAGGGATGCGCCGGGGCATCCCACACCCGGTCCACCGGGCCAAGTTCGACCACTTCGCCGAGATACATCACCAGGACGCGGTCGGAAATGTAGCGCACGACGTTGAGATCGTGGCTGATGAAGAGATAAGTCAGTCCGAACTCGCGCTTGAGATCGGCCAAGAGGTTGAGCACCTGCGCCTCGACCGACTTGTCCAGCGCCGAGACGGCCTCATCGAGAATCACCAGGCGCGGTGACAGCGCCAGCGCGCGCGCAATATTGACACGCTGGCGCTGCCCGCCGGAAATCTCGTGCGGATAGCGATTGGCGAAGTTTTCCGGCCGCAAGCCCACCTTGCCGAGCAGCTCGCGGGCCAGCGCGCGTGCGCCTGCGTCCGCCATGCCGTGGACCTTGGGGCCGAAGGCAATCGATTCCTCGATCGTCAGACGCGGATTGAGCGAGGCGTAGCTGTCCTGGAACACCATCTGCATGCAGCGGCGAAGCTCGCGCAGCGACAACGCGTGTCCGACCTGCATGCCGTCGTAGATGATTTCGCCGGCATCGCGCTTCATCAGATGCATCAGGAGCCGCGCGGTGGTCGACTTGCCGCAGCCGGATTCGCCAACGATCCCAACTGTTTCGCCCTTGGCGATCGAGAACGAGACATCGTCGACCGCCCGCACCGTCTTGCGCGCGCTGAACAGATCGCCGCGTACCGAAAAGTGTTTGGTCAATCCGGTGACCTGGAGCAGCGGCTGCGCGGCACCGCCGCGATCCTCGACCGGTTCAAGCAGCTCTACCGACGGGGTGATCTGGTTCATCGCATCAGTTCCGGATGTCCATGGCGCTGCGCATGCCGTCGCTGAGCAGGTTGAAGCAGATCGATACCGCGAAGATCATGGCGCCGGGCAAGGCCGCCACCCATGGATTGATGTAGATCGCGGTGCGCAGCGTGTTGAGCATCAGGCCCCATTCCGGCTCCGGCGGTTTTGTGCCCAGGCCCAGGAACGAAAGTCCGGCGGCCAGGATCATCGACACCGAGATCAGGCCGGTGGCGTAGACGAAAATCGGCCCCAATACGTTGCCGAGCATGTGCACGCGCATGATGGTGAAGGGCCCGGCGCCGGAGGCGCGCGCCGCCTCGACGAAATCCATGTTGCGCACGCCGGTCGTGACGCTCTCGGCCACGCGGGTAATCTGCGGGACGAAGACGATCGTCAGCGAAACGATAGAATTGACGATACCCGCGCCCAGCGCTCCCGAAATCGCGATCGCCAGCAGCACCGAGGGAAAGGCGTAGAACACATCGACCGTGCGCATGATCGCGGTGTTGATCTTGCCACCGACATAGCCGGCGACGACCCCGAGCGATGTCCCGACCAAGAAGGCAAGGATGACGGGAAGAATGCCGACGATCAGCGACAGCCGTCCGCCATAGACCAGGCGCGCCAGCATATCGCGGCCAAGCTCGTCGGTGCCGAGCGGATAGCCGACGGTGCCGATATGACGCAACCTTCTAATCATCGAGCCCTGATAGGGGTCGGCGAGCCCCAGCCACGGCGCGCAGAGCGCCGACAGGAAAATCGCGACCAGAATAAGGGCGCAGACCATGCTGACCTTGTCGCGCACGATCCGCCGTCCGACCGTCGCCCAGTAGCCGCGCGCCTTGCTCGCCGGCGCCGCCTGGAGGGCCGCATCTGCTATCGCGCTCATCGGCGGATCCTCATCGGCTCAGCTCCGCTTGATCCGCGGGTCGATCGAGGCCTGCGCGATATCGACCAGCAGGTTCAGAAACACGAAGAACAGTGCCAGCACCAGGATCGTGCCCTGCAATAGCGGCAGGTCACGCTGGAAAATCGCCGAATTGAGCAACAGCCCCGATCCCGGCCACGAGAACACGGTCTCGATCAGGATCGAGCCGCCAAGCATGTATCCGAGCTGGAGTCCCATCACGGCCATCGCCGTCGGTGCTGCATTCTTGATGACGTGACGGAAAACACCGGTTTCGCGCAAACCCTTGGCGCGCAGGGCTTCGACAAAATCCTGACTGAGGATATCGCCGGTCAGCGCCCGCACGGTGCGCGTGACGATTCCCATCGGAATCACCGATGTGGTGATCGCCGGCAGGATCAAATAGCGGATGTGTTCCCAGTCCCATCCCCAGGCGCCGGAACCGCCCGGGCCGGCGCCGACGGCGGGTAGCCAACCCAGCTGCACCGAGAAGATGATCACCAGAACCATGCCGAGCCAGTAATGCGGCACCGAGACGCCGGCGATCGCGATCGAGGTCGCAACCTTGTCGATCCAGGTGTCGCGGAAATAGCCGGCGATCAGGCCGAAGAACAATCCAAGCGTAAATCCGATCAACGCCGCCGCGATCGCCAATGTCACGGTGTTGCCGACCGCGCGCATGACTTCCGACAGCACCGGGCGCCCGGTCGCGATCGAGTGACCGAGATCGCCATTGACCGCCTTCCACAGCCAAAGCCCGAACTGCACCGGCAGCGGACGATCGAAGCCGTAGGCGATACGCATTTGATTGGCGAGTTCCTGCGACGCATCGGCCGGCAGGATCGCGACCAGCGGATCGCCCGGCGTGATGTGCACCAGCAGAAAGCACACCAGCGCCACGCTGACGACGATCGGGATCACATAGACGATGCGGCGGGCAACATAAGCGAACACGGATTTACCTTCGGTCTTTCTTCCTTCTCCCCTCGTGGGAGATGGTGCCCACGATACGAAGTCTCGTGGGCGGATGAGGGGTTTGCGTCCGCGGAGAGAGACCCCTCACCCGCCTTCGATGCTCCGCATCTCGGGCACCCCCTCCCACAAGGGGAGAGGGGACGATCACGGCGTCATCGAGATCGGCGAGAAGTCGACAAACCAGCTCTTGGGCTGCACGAACCCCTTGATCTTCGGACTCATGGCGCGGGGCGCCACGTCATGGGCGACATAGAGAAAAGCCGCGTCGTCGACGGAGGCCGCATGCAGTTCGGCCAGGGCCTGATCGCGCGCGGCCGGATCGAAGGTCTGGCGTGCCTTCGTCACCAGTTCGTCGAACTTCGGATTGTTCACAAAGCCCCAATTGTTCGACACCGGCGGCGCCATCGACGATTGCAGGAAGCGCACCATGGCAAAGAACGGATCCATCGCGGCGTAGGTCACATTGGTGGCATTGGCGCCGTTGGCGGAAGCATCCTTGGCGCCGCGCCGCCAGTTCGTGAACAGCGTGTTCCATTCGATGACGTCAAGCTGGACGTCGAAATAACATTCGGCCAGCGCCTGCTGCAGATATTCATTCATCGGCAATGGCAGCATCTGGCCGGACCCCGACGCCGAGGTCTGGATCTTGACCGTCAGTTTCTTGTTCGGGCCAAATCCCGCCTCCTGCATCAGCTTCTGGGCAGCCGGCTTGTCATATTTGATCTGGAAGGTCGGTTTTCCGCGCCAGGGATGACCCGGCTCGAAGGTGCCGGTCGCCGGCACCATCAGGCCGGCGAGCAGACCGTCCTTGAGGCCTTCGCGATCGATGCAGAGATTGGCGGCCTTGCGAACGCGAATGTCGTTCCACGGCGAGCCTTCGATGCGCGAGAACTGCCACGGCCAGACATGCGGCTCCTCGTTGGTATAGATCACAAAGCCGCGCTGCTTGATTTCAGCGACCGCATCCGGCGCCGGTGCTTCGATCCAGTCGACCTGGCCGGAAAGCAATGCCGCGGTGCGGGCATTCGCCTCGGGCATCGGCAGCAGCAGCATCCTGTCGACTTTGGGGACGCGCGCCTTGTCCCAATAGTTTTCGTTCTTGACGAGCTCGAGCCGCTCGCGCGGCGTGAAGCCCGACATTTTCCACGGGCCGGTGCCCGAGGCGTCCTTTGCGAACGCAGCCCAGGCGGCTTGCGATTTCGCCTTGGCATCCGCGCCATCGGCCGCGTCGAACAGCTTCTGCCATTTCGCCGGGCTCGCCATGAACAGATTGGTGAGGTTGATGGGCAGGAAGCTGTCCGGCTCCTTGGTGGTCAATTCCACCGTCAGGTCGTCGATCTTGCGGGCCGAGGCCAATGTCGGCATCCGCGACGCGGTCACGCCGACCTGGCTCGGATCGAACTGGGGCGCATCCTGCTTGAGCACCTTCTCGACATTCCAGACCACGGCGTCGGCATTGAACGGCGAGCCATCATGGAATTTCACGCCCGGGCGAAGCTTGAACGTCCACTTCGTCTTGTCGGCGTCGTCGACCGCCCATTCGGTCGCGAGCCCGGGGATCATCACGCTTGCCTTCTCCGCGGACGACAGGTCCCACATCGTCAGCGCGTCATACATGGTAAGGCCGGTGAAGCGGTTGCCCTCGAAGCCCTGATCCGGCTGGCCCAGCGTGCGCGGAATGTCGGCCGCGGTCATCCCGATGCGTACCATCGTCTCGGCGTCGGCGATCCGCGGCTGGGTTACGATTGCGGCAATCGCGAGCAGCGCAACTCCCGCCGCGGTTCGGCGTTTTCCAGGTTTTTCGCTCCACATCGCAATCAATCCCCTTTTTTAGTTTCCGGATGGCTATTTCTTATGCAACGTTATGCAACGGCTGTGCCAATGGCGGCAATAGCTCGCCTATTGTGATTGCCGGGACAGCTCCTTGGTACGTCCTCAGGGGCAAAGATGCAGTTGCCTATTCTGGCATCAACCTTGCCGGTTGCGACGCATCATTTTGTCCAGTGGAGAGTCCAGTACATGCGTGTCCGACATCCTTGCTGCCTTGGCCCTCGCGATCGGCGTCAGCCTGCTGCGGGCCGAGACGGCGGTGCGATACGGGGATTTCGATGGCGGATATCCCCTTGACGACGGGCCGGCCGGATCGCGGCCCGGGCGCCCTTTCACGATCCCTTGGTCGCCTGGGAAATGGTTAGCGGCGACACCGGTCGCGGCTCCAGCCTGATAGACATCGGTGGCTATGGTCCCGGCTCACGCGGAACCTGTCATCGGGCGCGCATTCGCGCGACCCGTTGGCTTGGCCGGGACGACATCGCCCTATTTCGTCAACAGCGCAAAGGCGCCGCTCCAGTCTTCCGGCGGCGGATTTTCCCGATAGCCGAGAATGCGCGCCTCATACAAGTCGTAGAGCAGCTCCAGGGTATTGGCGTCGTCGGTGAGGCGGCCGCGTTCGATCGCCGCCAGCGCGCCCTCCCAGTCACGGCCGCGATAGCAGCCAAGCATCTCGATGGTGAGGTTGCGCAGGCGCTGAAAGCGGCCGGATTGGGCGGTATCCTCGCGGCCGGCGATGGCATAGATGACCTCCGGCTCCTTCTTGCCTTTGACCATGATGAAATCGAGCTCCAGAATCGCGAACTTGTCCTTGACCGCGAGCGCGGTCCTGGAGCCGACGATGATCGGGAAGCCGTATTCCTTGGATTGTCCCTCCAGCCGCGACGCCAGATTGACGCTGTCGCCGAGCACCGAATAGTCGAAGCGCAGATTGGAGCCCATGTTGCCGACCACGCAGGTCCCGGTGTTCAAGCCGACCCCGACATTGATCGGAATGAAAGTGTGACCGCCGTTCTGGGACTCGATCTCGCGCTCCTTGTTGAGGGCGTCGATCCGCTCCAGCATGTCCAGCGCGGCTTCGCAGGCATTGAGCTGATGCTCCTTGTCGTCAAGCGGCGCGTTCCAGAACGCCATGATGGCGTCGCCCATGTATTTGTCGATGGTGCCCTTTCGCGCCAGGATCGCGTTGGTCAGCGGCGTCAGGAACCGGTTCATCAGCGTGGTCAATCCTTGCGGATCGCTTTTGTAGGACTCCGAGATCGTGGTGAAGCCCCTGACGTCGGAGAACATGATGGTCATCTCGCGCTCTTCGCCGCCAAGCTTGAGCTTTTCCGGCGACTGCGCGAGTTGCTCGACCAGGGCAGGCGACAAATACTGGCCGAATGCGGAGCGGATCTGCCGCCGCTGCGCCTGTTCCCTGACGAAGCTGGTGAAAATCAGGGTGAGATAGATCACCGTGGTCGACAGCAATGGATAGGTGAAATCGATCAGCAGCCGGTGCTGGGTATAGAAATACCAGGACGCTCCGACCAGCAGCGTTGCAAACAGCGCGCCGACGGCGACAAGGGTGACCGGTCCGAGCTGCGGCGCGAACGCGATCACCAGAATTCCGAGAATTATTGCCGCACCGAATTCGAGCAGAGGGCCATAAGGCGGTTGCGACAGCAGCGACTTGGTCAGGGCGGCTTCGAGCACCTGGGCGTGGATCTCGACGCCGGGCATCGCCGCAGACACCGGCGTGGTCTTGATGTCGTTGAGCCCGACCGCGGACGTGCCGATCAGCACCAGCTTGCGTGCAATCTTTTCCGGCGCGACGCGTCCCTCGAGGACGTCGACCGCCGGGACATAGAGGGAAGGATCGTAACGCGCAAAATGCACCCAAAGCTGGCCGTTACGGTCGGTCGGGACCTCGAAACCCTTTACCGCCACGCTCTTGACGCCGGCGGCATCCGACTTGATGAAGATGGTATCGGTGCCGGTCGCCAATCGCAGCATTTCGAAGCTCAATGACGGCATCGTCGCGCCCTGCGCCAGCAGGATCATCGGCACCCTCCGCACGATGCCGTCGCGTTCGGGATTGATCGTCAGCAGGCCGCGCCCGCCGGCCGCCGCCTCCAGAACCTGCGTGTTGCGCAGCAGGCCCGGAAAGTCGAACATGAAGCGCTGGGGGTCTTCGCCCAACATCGCCAGCCCCGTCACCGGAAGCGTCTTGTCCAATTCCGCGACCTCCTCGGGAAGTCCGGATTCACCCAACACCACCCGCGAATGCCGCATCGCATCGGCAAAAACCTGATCATTGCTCGGCAGCGCCCGCAACTTGCTCCTGGTGTCTTCGTCCAGATTGCGAAAGGTGTCGGCCGCCGTATCCGGATTGAGCCGGTCGGGCTCCGAGAAGATGACGTCGAAGCCGATCACGACGGCGCCGAGCTTCGTGAGACTGGTGACGAGATCGGCGATCCGCGTCCGCGGCCAGGGCCATTGGCCGAGCTTCGCCAGGCTCTTTTCGTCGATGTCGATGATGGTGACCGGGCGCGCCGTCTTCACGCGGGGATCGAAACGCTGGAAGGTATCGAAGGTCCTGACGCGAAGCTCCTCGATCGGCGCGAAATCGGCGACACGCAGGGCCGCAAAGCCAATCAGCAGCGCGAGGCACAACAGCCTCGCATAGCCGAACTTACGCCCGAACCAGCGTCGCAATATCCTGAGCCGCTTCATGCTGTTCCGATATCACGACGTGCGGGATTGATCACGTTTCTTGTTCTTCCGAAGACGCGGACGGGCTGGATGGCACACGGCCCTGTGGATCGGGATCATGCCCCTAGACGACGTGGAAGTCGGAGACGTGCAGTTGCGCCTTGAGAACACCGCTCAGGGTGATGGTGTCGTGGGCATCGAGGGCGACAACCGTGTTGCCGTGGCCGTCATCCTGCGTGGCGTTCAAGATCGCCTGCGCGTTCGCAAAGATCGAGCCGCTGAACTGCAGGGTGTCGGTAGCCGGACGGAAATTCGTCACCGTATCCTGGCCGACGGCCGCGAAGTTGAAAACAAAGGTGTCGCTGGCGGCAAGGCCGCTCAACGTCTGGTTCGGCGCGCTCGCGACGATCGTGCTGCTCGCCGCCGGGCCGGGGTCATTCATGACCACACCACCCACGGCGTCGCTGGCGGAAGCCGGCGGATCGTGGATCAGAATTCCTCCGTCACCATCGGTAACAGGCGCGCTCCAGTTGCCTGAATTCGCGCCCACATGCAGGTGTGCAGTCGTGTGGCCCGACTCGCTGACGGTGACAACGCCAGAGGCGTAGGTGACGCTCGCAGTCGTGTCGAAGCCTGCCAAATCCAGTACGTCGCCAGAGGTCAGACTGCTGCCGCTATCGGAGATCGTCCCCGTGAAATGGGTGGGATCCTTGAGGATCAGTGTACCTGAGCCGTTAAAGACCACGTTGAGCGAGTCGGCGTGATCCAGCTGCAGGGTCGCGCCCGCGTCGATCGCGAACTTCCCTGCGCCGGAACTGACGGCGTTTGCGATTTCAAGCGTGTTCCCCGCCGAGGCCTCGATCTTGCCGTTGTTGGTGAATGCTCCGGAAACCGTTGCGAAGGTGGCGATGTCTTTCAGCGTCCCTCCGGAATCGATCTGGAAATTGCCCGACTGGATCGTCAGGTTGCCGCCGAGGGTAAGCGTATCGCCGTTGAGGATTTCGACCGTGGCACCGGAGTCGTTTACGACCAGGGAGTGTGCGGCGGCGGCCTGGCTGACCTTGACCGTGTAATTGCCGCTGGCGTCGACGAGGACGTAATCGCTGGACGCAGGAGCGCCGGAAGGACTCCAGTCGCTCGCAGTTTGCCAATCATCGCTGCCGCCCGCCCATACCTTCGTCGCGACAGCGCCAAAGGAAGTGGTGACGCTCTCTCGCTCATCCGAATCGGCATAGGTAACGACCACCTGCAGCAAGTCGCCTGCATCGGTCGAAGTGGGCGCATAGTTCTTACTGGTGCCGACGGTCTGCCAAGTTTCGCCGTTGTCGCTGGAATGCTGCCAAGCGTAGCTGAGATCATTCGATGATGTTGATATGTTAGCGCCGCCGTCATTAACCCCGCTGACGTGGATCGTCGTCCCCTTCAGCGCGTGCGTACTATCGACCGTCATGGTCAGATCGTTCGGCATGCCGAGACTGTAGATGCTGCTCTCGCTGCCGCCGGCGTCGACATAGGTCACGACAAGCTGCATCAACTTGCCTTCGTCGGACTCACCCGGCGTATAGCCGGAACCAATGCCGACGGTCTGCCAACTTTGGCCGTTGTTCGTGAAATCCTGCCATTTGTAACTGAGACCGGTGGTGACGGTGGTTCCGCCGTCCGTAACCCCGGTGACGGTAATCGCCACGCCTTGCTGCGCAGTCGTGTGGTTGAGCGTCGCAACCAGATCGTTCGCGCCATCGCTCACCGTGATCGCCGTCGAGGCCGTGCCCTGCGTTGCAGAGGTATTGCTGCCATCGATCGAGGTCACCGTCACGTGCAGCGAATCGGAACCATTAAATTCCGTGGTCGGCGTATAGGTCAGCGCCGCAAGCAGCGTATTGACGGCCGCGGCGTTGCCGGAAACCGTCAGCGCGCCGCTGTCGTCGCCCGTCACCTGCACACCGGCAGGCAGGCCGGTTTTGTCGACGTGGAGCGTGCCGTGCCCAACCGCCAGCACC
>Ga0185299_10004411_pt1 | contig 17033 bp, 18 predicted proteins | sample PaiPotPPA55metaG_FD_128002 | JGI IMG/M metagenome (GOLD analysis project Ga0185299, IMG submission 128002) | Iron sulfur acid spring bacterial and archeal communities from Banff, Canada, to study Microbial Dark Matter (Phase II) - Paint Pots PPA... ...
CGTCTGCGCTTTTACCGGGCTCTGCTACGCCGAACTCGCCTCCATGATTCCAATTGCGGGCAGCGCCTACACGTACACCTATGCGACCATGGGCGAACTCATCGCCTGGATCATTGGCTGGGACCTGATTCTGGAATACGCCGTCAGCAATATGGCGGTGAGCGTGGGCTTCTCCGCCCACCTGGTCGGCATGTTTGACTGGTTCGGATTTCATCCCGCCCTGCGTTGGATTTCGCCGGCCTATCTGCCCGGCGGCCTTACGGATCTGAAGGGAGACGTGCTGTATCCGCCTGGCCTGCACTTCGGTTTCAACTTCCCCGCATTTTTCGTGGTCATGATTTTGACTGTGATCCTGGTCCGCGGCATTCGCGAGTCGGCAGAGGCGAATAATGTAATGGTCCTGCTGAAGATTGCCGCCATCCTCGCATTCGTCATTGTGGGTGCGCACTATGTGAACCCCGGCAACTGGCATCCCTTCGCGCCCATGGGATGGTCCGGCATCCTGACCGGCGGTTCGATTATTTTTTTCACCTACATTGGATTCGATTCGGTGTCTACCGCCGCAGAAGAGGCGCGTAATCCGCAACGCGACTTGCCGATCGGCATTATCGCCACTCTGGTCGTGTGCACCATTCTTTACATCGGCGTAGCGGTTGTGCTTACCGGCATCGTGCCCTGGCAGTCCGTGCGCGATGACGCGGCTCCGGTCGTCAATGCTATGAAATTATTGACTCTGCGCACCGGCTCGCACACCTTGAGCTGGATTCATCTCGGAGTGCTGTTCGGGGCAATGATGGGGATGATTTCGTCGCTGCTGGTTTTCCAGCTCGGGCAAGCGCGGGTCTGGTTCTCGATGTCTCGCGATGGCCTGCTGCCTCGGCTTTTCGGGCGCGTTCACCCTCGTTTTCGCACGCCCGCGACGGCCACTTGGATCGCTGGTCTCCTGGTTGGCATTCCCGCAGGCTTTCTGGACATCGGCACGCTTTCTGATCTGTCGAACATCGGCACGCTCTTCGCCTTTGTACTCGTATCCATCGGCGTGATCATTTTGCGTTATCGCGATCCCGGCCGCCACCGCGGGTTCCGCGCCCCAGGCGGCATTGCAGCGCCCGTGCTAAGCGTATTCTTCTGCGTTCTGCTGATGTCCGGCTTGCCGATCTTGACTTGGCTGCGATTCTTCGCCTGGCTGGCCATCGGCTTGACCGTCTACGTGCTTTATAGCCGCCATCACAGCGAGTTTTCTAATAAGGCGTAGTTTGCGCACAGTGATCACTTGGCAGAGCCGCTTGGCACATCGAAGCCATAACTTTTCAAAATATCAGCGACCGCATTTGACTTGAAGTAGGACAAGAATTGCCCTGCCGCTTCCTTATTTTTGGATGACTTCAAAATGACACAAGCTTGTTCAATCCGCGGATATTCGGTGATAGGGACTTCGACGTATCGGCCTTTGTCTTTCATGTTTGGAGATAAAGCCAGTGACAACGCTACGATGCCGACATCGGCCGCGCCGGAGACAACAAATGAGGCGGTCTGCGAAATATTTTCGCCTAGCACAAACTTGTCTTTCACTTTTTCGTAGATGTTTGCTTTCTGCATTGCCGCAACCGCGGCCTGTCCGTAAGGCGCATGTTGAGGGTTGGCCACTGCGATCCTCTTGACCGCAGGATTCAGTAAAACCTGCATGCCAGAGTTCAAATCGAGCTTTGACTCGTTTTTGGCCCAGATCACAATCTTGCCATTGGCGTATGGGTAGAAGCTTCCCGGCTCGATCAATCCAGCGGCCTCGAGTTTTTTCGGATAGTCGAGATTCGCGGAAAAGAACATGTCAAAAGGAGCGCCGTTTTGAATCTGCTGGAAAAAATTCCCCGACGAACCGTAAGTGACCTTTACCATCTTTCCGGTTTGCTTTTGGAATCGCGCGGCGACATCCTGCATAGCAAATTGCAGATCCGCTGCCGCCGCCACCGTGATTTCCTGCGCCCGGCATAACGGAGAAATGACACCGATCGCTCCCAGCACGATGAGGCTCAGTCTTCGCAATTTCATCTATTTTTTTCCCAGACTACGGCGTTAGATCATTGATATGGGTGGCAATGTACCACTGATTGCCGAACGGGTCTTTTACAGCACCGCTGCGGTCGCCGTAAGGCTGGTCGACCGGTTCAGCAATCGAGGTCGCACCCGCCTGCAGCGCTCGCTGGTACGTCGCATCGCAATTGGGCACGTACAGATAAAACATGGTTGGCATAGGCGGATACTTCCCCTGCGCCTCGCCCATCTCTACCACCGAGTCCCCGACGCGTATCTCAGCGTGATGAACCACGCCGTCAGGCGACGCATATTTTGCAATCTCACGCGCTCCAAAAGCCCGCTTCAAAAAATTGATGACGGGCTCTGCTCGCAGCGGATGCATATATACATTAACGCTATTCAGCCCTTTCGGAGTGTAGCTTTCGCCCTGGCTCGTAGCGATATACCAATAATTTCCCGCCGGATCTTTCACACTGGCCGACCGCTCGCCGTATTCCTGGTCTCTGGGCTCATCGATCGAAGTTGCGCCTGCCTGCACGGCCTGTTGGTAAACTGAATCACAATCCGGGACGTAGAGGTGGAGCGCATGACTGTTCGCGGTCGAATGGAATTCCCGCCCAGGAATTCCACCCCCAATCATTAGCATCGAATCGCCGATACGTACCTCGGCGTGCATCCCGCCGGCCGATCCTACGGTTCGGAACATCTCTTCGGCACCGAAAGCGTGCTTTGTAAACTCCAGCAAAGCCGGGCCGTCCGCCGCAATCATGTAGGGCGTAACCGTGCGATAGCCTTCAGGAATCGGGCTAACCGCGGGCCTCTTAGCTTTCTCCTCTTTCATCATCGCCCGGAATCGCCGATGCATCTCGTCAACCGACATCTCCTCTTTCACCGTGGAAATGCTCCACAGATATCCGAAGGGATCGAGCACAATACTTTCCCGACGACCATAGAATTGATCTGCAATTGGGCGCACTATTTTGCACCCGACGGAAACCGCGTGGGCCACAACAGAATCCACGTCTGGAACCTGGACCGACATGCTGACCGGCGAACTGCCCGTCGTCTCGGCGCTGTAGCGTCCGCCTTCCGGCCATTCATCCGTCACCATAATCACAGCATCCCCGATCATGAGCTCGGCGTGAGGAATTCCTGTTTCGATCTGGAAGCGCATGGTTTCCTTCGCTCCGAAAGCCTTCTTGTAGAATTCGATCGCTTTCGCCGCAGACTTGTAGGTTAATCTTGGTGCAGCGGAGGTGTGTGTTGCGACACGTGCTGTCGTAGTTGCCATCGAAGTGCTCCTTTCCACATCATTCTTTAAACGAATTTTGAAATCTGTCCGCGGCAAATCGCGCAACTCAGCCGCGATGCGGAGAAGCGGGCTAACTCCAGCCTCGCCACGCGGCAATGCGGCCTCGGGATGATCGATCATTCCCTGCAGCGCTTCATCGAGTTGTTCGATCAGACTGCGCTTAGGCATCTTTACCGCCTGGCTTTGTTCTTCCCTTCGTGTAACTTTGTGTCCTTTGTGGTTTCTTGTCTTTGATCTGTTCCCGCAGACTTCGCAAGCCCCGGAATTGCAACTGCTTCACCGCACCTTCCGTACGCCCCAACGTCTGCGCGATTTCGCGAGTACTTTTCTCTTCCGCAAAGCGCATCACGATAACGCGCCGTTGATCCTCAGGAAGCTGCTCGACCAAACGAAATAACCGCGCCCGACGATCTACTTCCTCAAGATCGGCGAGGACGCTCGCGTCTTCTGCTATCTCCGGAAAATCATCCACCGTCAATTCTTTTCCGCGACGTTGCGCCTTATCCGCAATTGCATTGGCAGCAATTTTTAGCAGCCATGACGCAAAGGGCGCGCCTCGCCATTCGAAACGACGAAAATTGGCCAGCGCCTTGTGGAATACCTCAGAGGTCAAATCCTCCGCCGCATCGCGATCACCCACCCGCCAGGCGATAAACGCATACACGCGTTCGAAATTGATCTCGTACAGTTCACCAAACCGGGTGGGATCCTTCTGCGCAGCCGCAACCAGCAGGCGTTCCTCTGCCTGCTCCGGGGACCGCTTCGATGCCGGTGCTCGAAGGACCATCGCGCCTCTAACTATATAAACGATTGCCGGAACGAAAGGTCACGCAGGATAATTCATCAGACTGAATAACGCTCAGCGCCATGCCAGGCGCTCAAGCGGGGAATCCAACGCGGAACATTGGCGCGAAAGGCTTCGTATTCCGCTCCAAAAGTCCGCTGTGACGTCGGCTCCTCGTAGAACAGAACAAGCAGGTGGGCAGCCAGCCACGGAATCAGGGCGTATCCCAGAATCCGCACGTCCCCAAACAGCAATCCCTGACCCAGGATTACCGCCACGACTGCCAGGTACATGGGATTCCGTACATAGCGATAAAGCCCGCTGATCACCAGATTCCGCGTGGGGAAATGGGAGCCGGCGTTCCCAAGCCCTTGAGTGCAAAACGGGCAAAAGAATCCAACAGCAGGGGAACGCCCGCCAGAATCGGCAAAACTCCCAGCCATCTCAAAGGAGAAAAGTGCAGAAGCGGAGCGCGAATGTGCCAGCGAGAAATCCACCAAGGACAAGTCCAGCCACCGTCCCGGGCGCAATCAGGAGGAAAAAGACCGTCCCCACGATTGCTGAGGCTGGCCTGATCGCATCCCAGTTCAACGCGAAGGAACCTTGCCCGACTCCTCCACCTTCCGAACGCTATATCTTGGCCCGGACAAGCAGGTCGCCTCGCCTGCCGGCTCGGTTGCCTCGGAACGAGGGCTCTCGCGTTTCACCAGGAAGGTGTGCATCGTAAAGCAAGTCACATCTCCATCCCGCGTCGAGGCCGACCGGGGATATCGCAGGTCCGCTGCATCACCGGCAGTCCCCTGGACAAAACCGTAGCGCTGGATTGGGGAAGGGCTGAGCCGATCTGTGTTCGATGAACTTACCGTCGCTTGCGCTGACGAAAGCTGCTGTGCTGAATCGCTGGCCTCACCAACCGAAACCAATCCCCACAGCAAAATCACCAGGAGGCATGAAATCCGCATAAGGTAACCTCCAATAAGGCGAATTATAGCGCCAATATGTCAGCAGGTGCGGAAAACTCGCGTGAGTAAAATAAAGCGGAGCCCCTACACACTGGATGGGGAGAGCTTAAATGCGGGGCCCCGCTTCTTGGAGCGGAATCCTTTTTACACCAGCGGCAGACCAGAACAACAAATAATTGATTATTGTTCCATTTTCAGAACAACCTTGTTTTTCAGAGCTCAGGGCTGGCTGATAGGCAGCGAGCTTGATTCAAGCAAGACTCTCCAAAAAGCTTTGCAACTCCTGCGGGATCGGCCGGGCGAATGACAGTGCTTCACCACTCCGAGGATGCTGCAACTGCAACTCAGCCGCGTGCAGGAAATTTCTGGGAAGAGAAATAGTAGTTTGGTTTTTCGCGGTCAACTCGCGAGGCGCGCCGTAGAGTGTATCGCCCACGACCGGATGCCGAAGCGAAGCTAGATGCACCCTGATCTGGTGGGTTCGCCCAGTGTCAATCCGTAATTCCAACAGAGTGAATTTTCCGTACTTCGAATTGATTCGTTGTTGCACTGTGTAGTGCGTAATCGCTTCGCGGCCTCCAGTGCGTTGCGTGGTCATTCTTATCCGCCGTACGGGGTCGCGGCTGATGCTGCTGCTGATGGTTCCCCGGTCGAGCTTTATCCAACCATGCACCAAGGCAATATATTTTTTCTTGACCACGCGGCGGGCGAACTGTGCCGCCAGCTTGCGATGCGCCTCATCGTTTTTTGCGACCACAATCAGCCCGCTCGTGGCTTTATCCAACCGATGCACGATCCCTGGACGCAACTCCCCGCCAACGCCTGACAACTGACCGAACCGATGCAGCAGCGCATTTACCAGCGTACCCCGATTGCGCTCAGACTCGGTCGCGCCCGCCCCGGCATGGACCATCATGCCGGCTGCTTTGTTGACTACCGCCAAGTCGTCGTCCTCGTAGACGATGTCGAGGGGAATATTCTCAGCTATGGCGCGTAAGGGCGGCAGCTTCACGTCTGCAAGAATGGCTATTCGTTCGCGGCCACGCAGTCGCAGTGAGGCTTTAGCTGCGCCGTCGTTAACCAAGACCTTTTCTTCATCGATTAATTGCTGCACGCGAGCGCGACTGATGTCAGGAATCTGGTTAACGAGGAATTGGTCCAGGCGCTTGCCAGCATCTCCAGGCGATGCGATGAAATGTTTGGGGAAGGTGTTCACAAGGACGAAGTCGTCCACGTCAAGAATAACGCGACCGTCAACAGCACGAAAACAAATACAAATAAGTAAGTTGTTCTCTGTGTCTCTGTGACTCTGTGGTGAAAAGTAAGGTTACCGCGCAGCGTGTGCGGGCAGAGCCTTCATCCCCGGCCGCAGCCACCAGATCAGGCCGCCAAGGATGACCAGCCCAATCGAGATCAACTGCGTCCCGCTCATGATTCCGCCGAATACAGAGCCGCGTCCCGGATCGTCGCGCAGGAACTCAAGAAAATAGCGGGCCACGCCGTAAAGGAAAAAGTAAGCCGCTACTACTTGTCCGTCGAACTTTTTGTGCTTTAGCAACCACATCAAAATGAAAAAATTCGCCAACTCGACTGCTGCCTCAAAAAGCTGCGTCGGCTCCAGTGGAACGCCAAGCGGCGTACCCACCCAGGCTTGCGCGATAGGATTGGTAAACGTCACACCCCAGAAGTGCGTCGTCGGTTTTCCGTAACAACAGCCTGCGGCAAAACAGCCCACACGCCCTAGCGCGTGCCCAAAGGCCAATCCTGGTGCGAACGCATCGCATGTTGCAAGCGCAGGCATGTGCTGCTTGCGGACGTACCACGCCGCAGCCAAAAATCCCGCGATCAATCCTCCGGAGAAAACGCCGCCCGCCTGCAAAGTACCGAAGCTGAAAATCTCGCGTACATGGGCGCGGTAGTATCCCCAATCATAGGCAATGTAAAGAATTTTGGCGCCCACGATTCCGCAGAGCACTACGAGAATTCCCAAATTCCATGCGTCGTCGCCGTTGATCCCCTGCTTCTCCGAATTGCGCACGCTGATCCACAATCCGATCAGCACGCCCAACGAGACGAGCAGTCCGTATGTGGGCAAACTGAAGTTGCCAAGATGAAAGAGTCTGGGAAGCACTGTTTGTTAGATGCAAAGCACCGAGAATTAGTCACAGCCAGTGTAGCAGGAGAACAGCGCAGAAGAGAAAAGCAAGCCGACCCACCTAGCCGTGTGTTGGGCCGAGAATGAACCCGTCGGTAGACGTTGGGAACCCGCCGCGACCCTTTAGGCATCTCCGCATGGCGGAGCATCGCACACCGGATCTACTTGTACGAGTCAGGCCCCCGTTCATTCGGTGTTGGTTCAAAAATCGGTTACCACCATCACCAACTTCGCAGGTCGGCTTTCAATCCGAATCCTAGGGAAATCCCGCCCGCTTGGCAAGGGGCAGTGCACAAATAGTTGGCACTCGGGTTGCCAGCAACTTTCGTGCTTACCAGCCCTTCTCAGAGAAGTTTTGAAACTTGCGGACTCGGCAGCGCTGGATGCTCATTGCGAGCCTCTTGTTCGATGATCGCGTCGCGCTTGGATTTGCGATAGACGTTAACCACCGCAATCGTCCAGAACGGGACCAGATCCACTCCGGGCACGAGTTTGACCAAAAACGATGGCAGAAATTCCCAGTGCCATCCCAGCAGGTGAACCAACGCCGCGGCCACACCGACATCCAATATGTCATCGGCGGGCGATAAACCACCTTCGGCGAATAAAGGAAGAAATACGATTTGTAGCGCGTCCGCAACAATCGCCAGCGCCATGGCGGCTTTAAAGTGCGGACCTGGAGAGATTTCGATATCGTCAGTCATGGCTAAGCTAATTTCCTGCCTAGTTTCATTTTAACCGATTTTCCTTAGCGTCTCTGAATTGAAATGTTTGCAGGTATGAATGTGCACAATCCCAGTTATTGACTGCTAGCGCCATTTGTCGCTATAATTTACGACAAATGGCAAATGAACTGCGATCAGTGGTACGGGAGCTTGGCGGAGAGCGAGCCTTGGGACGGACGATGATCAACGACCGGGATTTGCGAGAGGCGATTCGAGAGGGTTTTCCACACGCGGTGCTTGGGGAACTGATGCAGGCGGCGGGATTGACTCTTAAAGAGCTGGCAGATGCGCTTGACCTCTCTTCTCGCAGCTTGCAGCGGCGTCGCCGCGGCCGCCTGGCACGCTTTGAATCCGACCGGCTGTACCGGCTCGCACGGTTGCTCGCGCTGGCCCGCGAAAGTCTGGGAGACGCCACACGCGCAAGCCGATGGCTCAGGCGCACGAATCACAGTTTGGGTGGAATTGCGCCTCTCGCAGCGATTGACACCGAACTCGGCGCCCGCCAGGTGGAAAACCTCCTGGGCCGCATTGCGTACGGCGGCATCAGTTGACGCGAGTGTTCCGCGTGCTGCGCGCGGCCTACGCCCGCGCTCCATTCGACGGTGAGGGAGCCTACCGGTACGGCGGACGATGGTCAAGCCCCGGAACACGCCTCGCCTATGCCTCTGAACACCAGTCTCTCGCCATGCTGGAGTATTTTGTTCATCTGGATCCGGAGGACCCACCCGACGATTTAGTGTTAGCCACCGCAGATGTTCCTGACAGCCTGCGTCGCGAACGCGTGGAAGCCAGCGCCCTGCCAGCTAATTGGCGGGAGGCTCCCGCTCCACCCAGGCTTGCCCAGATTGGTGATGAGTTCGCTAAGAAGGCGAAGAACTGCGTGCTGCTCGTCCCTTCCGCATTGGCTGTAAGGGAGAATAACTGGCTGATCAATCCGCAGCACCCGGAGTTCAAGCAGATAACAATTAATCGAGCAGAGCCGCTCAGCTATGATCCGCGCATGTTTGGCAAGACCACGCGCCGGCGCAAGCACTGAGCCTACGCGCTGGCAGCTTCCTGATTTCCCAGGGGCAGAAAATACTGGGTCCCTTTAATCGGCGCGGAAACTTTTCGCAGCAACTCTTGCAGGTCCTGGTTGCGCTCCACGAAATCAATTTCCGAAGTGTTGACGATCAGCAGATCCGACGAGGTGTAATGAAAAAAGAAGTGTTCGTAGGCTTTGATCACTTCTTCGAGATATTCCTCGTTGATCGCCTTCTCTCCTGGCGCATTCTTTTTCTTCAGCCGTTTTTTCAGCACCTCGGGAGTGGCCTGCAGATAGATCACCAGGTCGGGTGTGGGAAGTTGTTCGCGAAAGTGGTTGTAATAGCGGTTATAAGTTTCGAGTTCCTGGTCGGTGAGATTGAGGCAGGCGAAGAGTTTGTCTTTTTCGAAGACGAAATCGGTGACTACGGATTTCTGCGAGCGGGCTCCGAGGTCGAGAGCGTGAAGCTGTTCGAAGCGACGAATGAGAAAAGCGAATTGCGCCTGAAATCCGGCGCCGCGCTCGCCATCGTAAAAGGCGCGGAGAAAAGGATTGTCGTCGGCCTCCATTACACGCTGCGCATTGAGACGCTCAGCCAGAATCCGCGTCAGCGTGCTCTTTCCGACGCGTATAGGACCTTCCACGGCGATGTAGCGGGGCAGTTCGAAAAGGTTGGCCATGAGCTAGAGGACTCGAATGGCAGGATATCCCGGCTGAGCTTCGAACGCAATTGAGGGAAGAGTAACCCCTGTTTCGTCGCGGGCACTCAGCGTGCAGAAAAACAATTACAATCGCGGCAGTATGGGCGGCTTCGTATTGGGCGCAGGTCTTACTGGGGCGGCTGTCGCCGCGGGCTACCAGTGCATGGCGCCGCGTGGTCAGTGGTACGGACGGACGTTCACTGGCCTACAGCCTGAGTCTAAACAAATGGCGCTGACTTACGACGATGGCCCCAACGACCCGCACACTTTTCGTCTGCTGGAAGTGCTCGCCAAACACGATGTGAAGGCAACGTTTTTTCTTATTGGCCGCTTTGTGAGACAACGGCCGGACATTGCACGCGACTTGGTGCGTGCCGGACACGTGGTTGGCAATCACACTTTCAGCCATCCCAATCTGATCTTCGCAACCGCAAAGCGAACCAGGGCAGAATTGACCACATGTGAGCACGCGTTGAGTGATGCTGTGGGAGAGCATTCGCGGCTGTTTCGGCCTCCATTCGGAGGACGCCGGCCGAATACTTTGCGCATTGCACGCGGGCTTGGCCTGGAGCCAGTGATGTGGAGCGTCACCGGCGGGGACTGGAAAGGAAAGCCTGCAGAGTTCGTCGAGCGCAAAGTCGGCCAGCACGTTCGCGGAGGCGACGTGATTCTGTTACACGACGGCAGCCATGCGGCGTTTGGCGCGGATCGCTCACAGAGCGTAATAGCAACTGATCACCTTATTGCGCGATATCGATCTGAAGGGTACAAATTTTTGACGGTTCAAGAAATGATGGAAAAGCGGGCTGTCAGTTCTCAGCTTTCAGCTCTCAGCTAAAAACTGCGGCGCTGCGCGCCTGACCGGGTCTGAGACCGGTCCACACTCGGTTGCTACTCGAATTGTTTTTGGAAAATAGCGAGCTGTTGTTTCAAGTCGGCTACTTCTTTTCGGACGTTGGCAACTTCGTCTTCTAATCGCGCGATGCGATCGTCATTGGCTGCGCCTCTGGGAACAAACGACGTCCCCGCGGGAACATCTGCTGCGAGGTCTTCCACATCGCCGGAAAGCAATTGCTTGTAGCGCGACTCTTTGGTTCCGGGCTGTCTTGGGAGAACTCTTACTAAAGCAGGCTCGCGCTGCATCAAACGCTGCAGGCTGGATTGCACCTCGGTCAAGTCTTCGAAATGATGCATGCGGTCGGTGCGTCCGCGAAGTTCACCGGGAGTTTGCGGACCTCGCAACAGCAGCACACAGAGAATGGCAGTTTCGCCGCGCGTAAAATTGAAGACCTCCTGCAAGCGATGTTCGTACTTGGTGACGCGGCTGTCAGCGCTGCTTGTTGGGCCAGCGAGCCGTTTCGCCTGGAGAGTATTCAGCGCTTGCCGGACCGGGTCTTCGTCCAGATTCATCACTGGGTCGCGATTGTTTTTCTGGTTGCACGCATTGACCAACGCGTTTAGCGAAAGAGGATAGTAATCCGGCGTAGTGACATCTTTTTCGACTAGCGAGCCGAGCACTCTGGCTTCGACTTCATTCAGGACTATATCCATTGCGTGAATCCTTCGAGGCTGACCGTGACTTAGAGATTGTACAGAGGCTGCTAGCTTTCGAGGTTCCTGAGACGAGTCGAGCTTCGCTCTGGGCGGACGAGGGCGTCCGCCCCTAAGTGAGTCAATTCGCCTCCGCCTTCCACGAGCCGAGTCAACATTCGCGGGCGAGGGCGCCCGCGCCACACACGTCGAATAGATTCCTTTAATCTCTGTCATAAGCTTTTTTGATTGGCAGCAGGCACGCCTCCGCGATACCCTACCAAGTTCTGATCATCCCCCGAAACACACCTGAGTTTTGTTTCAAAACTTATAAGGAGATTCATGCCGAGCGAACTGCGAAATTTTTTGGCTATCCCGTACGACGAATTGGAAGAGATGAACCTGAACGCGAAGGAGCAGCGCCAGAATCGTGTTTCCATCCAGAAGATTCAAGAGGAGCGGATTGAATACCTGAGCGAAGAAAAACGCATCAAGGCTGTAACCGTGCTGTTCAGCGACCTCGAAGGCCGCCTGCACATGCTCGATTACGACAAGAAATTCCTGATCAAGAGCTGGGACAATCTTACCTTCGATGGGTCTTCGATTCGAGGTTTCACCGCGCAGCGGGAAAGCGATCTTCGTCTGGGAATCGATTGGGGCGCGTTTTACTGGGGTCCGGCTGACATTTTTGGGCCGGGAAAAGTGCTGGTCTTCGGCGATGTAATCGACAAGGGTGGTACGCCTTATAGCGCGGATATCCGCGGCATTCTCAAAACTTATGCAGAGGGACTGAATAAAAAACACGGCTACACGCTGAACGCGGCCAACGAAATTGAAGGCTTTCTGTTTCAAGGGCCGGATGCCGAGCGGCGCTATCACGAAACGGGAAAGTTCGAATACGTGAACACCGGCGGCTATTATCATTCGCTGCCGGGCGATGTGTTGCGCACGTTCATCGATACCACAGCGGAAGTACAGCGCAGCATGGGTTTTCAGAATGAAAAAGATCATCCTGAAGTTGCGCCTTCGCAGTTCGAAATCAACTATGGTTATGGCGAAGTGGTGGCTGCAGCTGATCAGATTCAACTCTACAAGCTGATCTGCCGTCAGGTTGCGACTCGCATGGGTTGCACCGCGTCCTTCCTGCCTAAACCAGTGGTGGGCGTGAACGGCAGCGGAATGCACACCAACGTCTCGATCAGCAAAGGCGGCAAGAATTTATTTTGGGATGCTAAAGGCGAAGAAAAGCTGAGCAAACTCGGCTGGGAATTTATCGACCGCATTCTCACCCATGGCAACGACCTCTGCCTGCTATTGAACGCCAGCGTCAATGCTTATCGCCGGCTGGACCCGCACTTCGAGGCGCCGAATCAGATTAAAGCTTCGCCCACCGACCGAGGATCGATGATTCGTATTCCGATCGGCAATGAAAAAAGCATGCGCGTGGAAGTTCGCTCGGTCTCGCCGGACGCCAATCCTTATCTGGTTATGCTGTCAATCTTCAAGACCGGACTTGACGGCGATACCGCGAAAATCAAAAACCTTCGCCAGGCGCAGCGTTTCTTGCCGGATAATATTTATGACGCGCTGGCGAATTTCCGCAATGCCGATTGGACAACGAAATTGCTTGGCGAAGATGTGAAGGCTCGCTATGCTGATTTGAAGCAGGCGTCGGCTGATCGCTGTCCGCGGCTGCTGGGAACGTTCGTGAAGGCTCCCGAAGTGCAGTATCACCACGACGTGTACAACCAGTTCTTGTGGAATTTGTTCTAACTCCCGCGCCCACAGTCTGTGAAAATTAACATTCCGTTAACCACTTCGGCTGCGCCTGTGGTTATAAGAAAAGTGTAGTTGCCGCTTCATGGAAGTTTTCAGCCCTCAGTCCGGCCATGTGCCGAACGTCACGATGAAACCTCTGGCCAGGGAGAGTCATAATGGCTATTAATCGAAGAGATTTTCTGCGCGGTGCTGCGGGTGCGTCCGGAGCCCTGGCTGCAGGATCAGTGCTCGGCAAGAAGTTGTTGGCCAGCGAAACTGAAGGCTTACCGATACTGCCAAGCCCCAACGATTCCGGTATCGAGCACATCGTTTTCGTAATGATGGAGAATCGCAGTTTCGATCATTTGCTGGGCTGGATGCCGGGCGCGAGGGGCCACCAGGGCGGTCTGAGTTACAAAGATAAAAATGGGCTATCCCATGACACCTATCGTCTGCACAGTTACACGGGCTGTCCCCATCCCGATCCTGACCACTCGTACGAGGGCGGACGCTCCGAGTACGATCACGGCAAAATGGATGGATGGCTGCGCACAACCACGAACGACGTTTACTGCATTGGGTACTACGCGGAGGAAGATCTAAAGTTCTTCAGCGCCTTCGCGCGGAACTACACGACGTTGGATAATTTCTTTCCGTCGATTCTCTCTTCGACATTTCCTAATCGCATGTTCTCGTGGGCTGCGCAGACCGACCGCCTGGATAACTCTTTCACCATTTCGAAGCTGCCCACGATTCTCGACACTTTAGCTGCGGCCAACGTAGGCGTTAGCTACTATTACAACAATGTGCCTTTCCTGGCGTTGTGGGGCACCAAGTATCTTTCGGTCTCGGCTCCTTACGCGGAGTTTCTGGCTCAGGCTGCTCTTGGGAAACTGCCGCCTGTTTCATTTGTCGATCCCATTTACACCATCACTGACGACGGTACGGGAAACGACGATCATCCGCATGCTGATTTGCGACGCGGAGAAGCTTTTATTCAGCAAGTCTTCAACGCCGTGACCCAAGGACCTGATTGGGACAACACTGTGCTGATCATCAGTCGTGATGAATGGGGCGGTTTCTTTGAACACATCGTTCCGCCGCGTGTGATTGCGCCCAACGATGTTGACAAAGATCTGGTAAATGGCAAAGCGCTGCTCGGCTGTCGTGTGCCAGTGGTTATAGCCTCGCCATTCAGTCGCGGTAATCCCAACAGTCCGCGAATCAATTCGCTGCTTTACGATCACACTTCGGTGCTGAAGTTTATTGAGTGGCGATGGAACCTACCACCGTTGACCAAACGCGATGCGTCGAACGAGATCACCAATTTGGTATATGCGCTCGACTTGAACAATCCGAATCCTGCCGTGCCATCACTGCCTCACGTGACTGCTCCTCCGCCTAAGCCTTGTCACGGCGCAATCGTCAACGGCCACGCGAACGGCAGGACGGATTCTTACGACTTGCTCCAGATGGCAGCTCTGCAAGGGTGGCCGGTTTCCGCCAAATTGCCCTGATCGGCTCTGCCAATTAATCCGCTGTAGAGACGTAGCTTGCTACGTCTCTACAGAGCTTCATCGTCGTAGCACCTCCGTGCGTCGCCATTCACTCGAAGGCTGAGCACGCCGCTGTCATAATTTATAAGGCTGAGGGAGCGTATCCTCTGGCCACAGCCTGCAAAGCTCATCCGGCAAGCCGAATTCGAAGATGTGATCGGTAGCGAGAATATTTGCGACAACGTGCAGGACGCTCTGCGCCGGGCGGAAGACGTTTTTGAAGGGCTGGAGAGTAAGGCCGTGGCCAGCGCCGCGTGAGTCCGGCACTCCCCCGAGGCTGAACTCATCCGTTCGACGCCCACCGACCCGCGGATCAGCTACTTTTTGCTTGCTGCGACGGTGGTAGCTGCTGGCTCCGTTATCCCCAAGTAGCTATTCACCGTTTGAGCAGACAAGGCCGTATTGGCAGCGATCTGTTCGACCGTCTGACCATGGCTTTTCAGAAGCCTGACTTGCGCGCCCTCCGAAATCTGTACCGTGTCCGTTGTAGGGCCACTTTTGGGCGGTTGCTGGACCGTTGGTGTAGCGGCCGTAGTTGCGGTTTGTGGTTGCGCCGCGGCAGCCTGCCCCGCTAGCAAAGCATTGACTTCAAAAATCGACGTTCCCATAAATTGTTTCCTCCTTCAACGTAAACTGCTATTAGGACTATCGGCGATTTTGCAGATGACATGAATTTCGGATCTGATTTGTGCCGACACATCCGCTATTACACTGTTTTCGAAGCGCTTAGGGCACTAGCGCCGGTGCCTAGCCGTCGCCCGCCTTCGGGCCACCAAGATGGCGGCGCTACCAAATCCGGCAGGTTGCTAGTTTGGGCTTGCCGCTTTATAGTCGGGTTGCGGACGAGAGGAGTGCACAATGCTCCGAATGCTTTTGCATTGGGTGGTTACGGCGCTGGCAGTTTGGGTCACCTCGCGGGTTGTACCGGGGTTTTATGTCAATGGCGCCAGCGCGGCACTGATTGCGGCCGTCGTCATAGGACTAGTGAACGCGACCATCGGTCTGTTCTTGAAGATCATCACGTTCCCGCTCACTATCCTGACCTTCGGACTGTTCTGGTTTGTGATTAACGCCATCATGCTGGAACTGGCATCTGCCTTCGTCCCTGGTTTTCACATAACAACTTTCGGAGCCGCATTTATAGGGGCGATCGTGCTCACGGTGGTGAACACGCTGCTCAAGTGGCTGGTGATGCCAACGCCAGGCCAATAACGTTGCTATTGATCGCTTTTCGCCGGCTTGCTGGGCTTCATCAACTTCCATTCGTCTTCAGTTAACAGTCTCCCCAAGCTGGTGAATTCGCCTGCGCCCTGTAGTTGTTCGCCGCCGTCCATGACAACCACTTCGCCATTGATATAGCTGGAGCCATCGCTCACCAGAAAGGCTGCAAGATTCGCCAGCTCCTCGAGAGTGCCGAAGCGGTGCATAGGAATTCGCTTTCGGGCAAACTCTTCCAGTTCCGGCCGCGGAAGCAGGCGCGAAAAAGCTCCTTCGGTTGGAATCGGTCCGGGAGCGATAGCGTTCATGCGGATGCCGCGGTCTCCCCATTCCACGGCGAGACTGCGAGTCAGCGCCACCACTCCGGCCTTGGCCATTGCCGAAGGGACCACATAAGCTGAGCCAGTCGATGTATAGGTGGCGGCGATGTTCAAGACGTTTCCAGCGTGGGCTTCTCTCAACCATCTGCGGCCGCAAGCCATGGTGAGGTTGATTGTGCCCGTCAGCACGATCCCCAGCACGGCTTCAAAGGCGCGGGGAGAAAGCTCTTCCGTGCGAGCCAGAAAGTTTCCCGCGGCATTGTTCACCAGGATATCGAGCGGACTTGCGCTCCAAATCGTCTCGACCATTTGCTCTACCTGTACGAGATCGCGGACGTCGCAAGGGAACGAGTTAATTTTATTCGGAGCCACGTGCTTCAACTCTGCCTCTGTCTCCGATAAAACTTTGCGACGGCGTCCGCAGATGTACACCGTGGCGCCCAGCTGCAGAAAACGGTGGGCCATGCTTTTGCCCAGACCAGTGCCGCCGCCAGTGATGAGAATGCGTTTGTCGCGCAGCAGATCAGTTTGAAACATGATTTATTTAACTAGGATTGAGCGATTGTAATCCAGCCAGGGCGAGGACTGGGATCATTGCGAGGCATATTGTTTTTTCTTGCTCAGCTTACGACGAATATCGGGCCAGAACTCTTTCACGACAATGGTAACCGTATCGTACCCAACCTGGCTTCCCCAGACGCTGGCGGTGTTCGGCACAGTGCGATCGCCTCTCGGATGGTAGCTATAAGTCGAAATAGCCGACGACACGGCGCTGCCAACGACTTCCGAATAATTAAATTGCTCGCCTCCGGAATCAGTGCGGGTAATAAAGATGCGGCTGACTGCGTATCCCGTGCGCTGCCAGAAGCCACCTTTGGCCGACTGGAAAAACCGAGGATCCTGATGCAGCAAAGAGGGAAAAATAGCGCCGGTAAAGTAGTTCTCGATGGTGCC
>Ga0185299_10004412_pt1 | contig 17031 bp, 20 predicted proteins | sample PaiPotPPA55metaG_FD_128002 | JGI IMG/M metagenome (GOLD analysis project Ga0185299, IMG submission 128002) | Iron sulfur acid spring bacterial and archeal communities from Banff, Canada, to study Microbial Dark Matter (Phase II) - Paint Pots PPA... ...
CGCCTTCGGCCGATTGAAAGACTTCAGGCGTATCGCCACGCGCTACGACAGGCTGGCGCGTAACTTCCTGGCCTCTGTCTGCATCGTCGCCGCTCTCGTATGGTGGGTTTAATGAGTCTGGACCCTAGTAAGATTTCCCAAGATGGACGCCAAAATACCGCCAAGCCCCCCTTGCCCTCCTCCGGCCGGGCCCGGAGCGGCCGACGGCGGTTGCCCCGGACCCGTCGGACTCCGCCCGCCGTCCAATATTTGGCCGAGAAGCGGGCCAAGACCGCCCTGTCCAGCGGCGTTGGCGAGTTGCCCGAGGATCGCGCCAAAGCCCTGATTTTCCATTGATTTATAAGGCCGCCGAAGATCATCGAAGCGATGACCGGGAGCATTTTTGCCAGTGTGTCCTGGCTGATGCCGGTCGCGCTCGAAGCCCGCACGGCGATCTCCTCGCGAGCGTTGTGAGAGCCAAGGATTTGGCTAAAAATATCGCCGCCCTTTTGCGCGGTCGCGGTCGCTTGCGCGGCGGCCGGGTCGGTGAAAGCGGCCAGATGCTGGCCCTCCCCCAAGGCGCCAATGAAGGAGCAGAACGCATGCGGTTCGGACGCCTGCTTTAAGAACCCCGCAGACAACGTCGGCACGATGGCCTTGACCGCCGTGTCCGCCTCTTCCGTCGTGATGCCGAATTGGGTTGCCAGATTTTCGAGCGCATGGCCGCCTTGGGCATGTCGTAAAATCTCGTAAAGATTGAACATTGGCAGCCTTCCACAGATTGCCGCGCGATGCTTGCCGACGGAACAATGTCCGGCAAGAAACCATCGGATGCTACAAGACCTCGGGACGTATTGCGAGCCGTCCCGTTACTATATAGGCGGCGATCACGGCCCCAATACCGAAGAGAGCTGAACCGATGATCAGGCCAATATAGCCGCCCTCGGGTCCAAAGCGCGCGGCGCCGATGGTCACGAAGGGCAGCGTGCCAAGCGTGGCGCGCCCCCAATTGAAGAGCGTCGAGACAACCGGGAACCCGAGATTGTTAAAGGCGGCGTTAGCGACGAAAATGGCGCCCAGGAAAAACCAGAGCACCCCGCCATAGGCGCAAACGAAAGTTACCAGCCCGGCCGTCTCGCCTTGCGCGTGAAAAAGTTCGACGATGAAAGGCGCCGCCAAATGCAGAAAAACCGACACCACGAGGACATAAATCGCGGCAAAGGTCAAGCAGTCGGTCAGCACTTGGCGCACCCGCGCAATCAGCTTGGCGCCGAGGTTCTGCCCCATGATTGGACCGACCGATCCAGACAAAGCGAAAAGAACGCTGAAGGCCATGGGGTTGAGTCGGTCAACGATGGCAAAGGCGGCGACGGCCGCTTCGCCGAAATGCGAAAATATCTGCATCGTGTAGGCATTGGCAACTGGCGTCGCCAGATTGGTCAGGACGGCCGGAACGGCGATCGCCATCATCAGCGCGAGATCCAATTTCGCCGCCTCGCAGTTCGGCCGCGCGACTAGATTATGTTTGCGAACGGCGCCGTTCAGTCCAACGGCCACGACTACGAACCGTGAAATCACGGTGACAATGGCCGCGCCGGTGACGCCAAGGCCGAGGCCGAAAATAAACACCGGATCGAGAATGGCGGTGACGATGGCTCCCGCGAGCGTCACGTACATCGCCCGCCTTGCGTCGCCGGCCGCGCGCAATACGCTCGCGAGCGCCATGCCGAGACCGAGCAGAACCGTGGCCGGGAGCATGATGGCGAGATAAGCCGAGGCGACATCGCGGGTCATGTCGCGGGCACCGAAGAGAGTGAGAATCTCGCGCCGGAATGGCCAGGCGGCACAGCTAACCACGGCCGCGATCACAAACACATGAACGAGACCCGATGCCGCAAGCCGCCTTGCGGCGCCCCGGTCACCCGCGCCGAGCGCGCGCGAAACTACGGCGCCGATCGCGATCGAAAGGCCTATGCTGATCGAAACTGAAAAAAACAAAACTTGCGTCGCGAATCCGACGGCGGCGGTGAGCTTCGGGTCGCCGAGCCGCGATACCCAAAGAAGCGACAAGAGATCGACGACGAAAATCGCCATGAGCCCTACCGAGCTCGCCGCCGTCATAACGACGACGTGGCGCATGGTCGAGCCCTCGGTGAAGACCGCGCGCGGGGGTCCGGGGCTCAATTGGCGGCTTCCTTTTACGCCGGGCTTTCGTGTGTTGGCGCGGCACGCATCAAATTCTCGGCGCGGTCCAGATGACGATCTCGCGCATGACTTTGGCAAGCGCCGCGTCGAGTGCCGAGGCGACCAACGCCGGATCGCTTGGCGGCGCCGCGACATTGGCGGCAAATATCCGGCCGCCAACGATGCGTCCGCTCGGACCTATGATTTGGGCAGAGATTTCGACGACTGCCTCGCCCCGCGCCGCATCGAGTTCGAACCGGCGTATAGTGGTTTGGAGACTGAAATCCGCGAGCATGCCGGGCCGGCCTACCGCGCGCAGAAGATGCGCGTTTTGAAAGCTCTCGATGAGCCGGCTCTGAATAAGCGACGGCAGTTTATCGGCCCATTGCGCGCCGGAGAGATAAGCGACGGATTGCGGATTGGTGCGTACGACAATCCGGTCCGAGTCGGCGGGGAGAGTCGCGTCGGGCAAAAGAACGGCGAGCTGGCCGCGGGCGGCACGCGCGGCAAAACCCTCCGCCGGGGTGAGATCGTAGGTGGCCACCGGCGCGGATGAGCAAGCGGCGAGCGATAGGAACGGTAATCCGGCGAGCAAGACTGGGAAAAGGCGGCGGCGACGCGCGAGGCGAAACCGGTCCAACATCAGGGCACGGACAAGGGCAAAATACCCCATCTCGAAATCCATTCCCATAAACGGGGCACAACACCAGCCCGGCGCCCGGGCTTCCGCTTATAGCACCGGATCCTTGCGTCAAAGTAAGCGCCGGCGTCCGCGCTGTTCGTCGCGCGGCGTTAACGAGCGCCGGAGTATTCGGGAATTTGCGGCGACTTGCCGAACAGGAATTGCTGGGGATTATTCTCGAGCGAGCGAACCGCCTGATTGATTTGCTCAAGCGTCTTGCGGCCGTCTACCGCCAAGGCATCGTACTGGCGTAGCCCGCTGCCTGTGAAGCGATCGACGTTGGCGACAATCTTGTCGAGTTTCGCCGACAGCGAGGCGAAATCGCTGACAATCGTCTTGACGTCGTCCGGATTGATTGCCTTCACCACTTTATCGGCGTCGCCCGCGAGGGCGTCGAGCTTTGCGGTCAAGGGCTTGATGGATTTGCCGACATCGGCGATGGCGCCCATGAAATCCTTGAGGCCGTCTGAATTGGCGGCCAGCGCATCGGAGAATTTTTCGGCATTCTTCACCGAAGCCGTGATGGAGGCCGAATTGTCGTCGATCAGACGGTTGGTCTTCGTGAAAAAATCGGAGGCCTGGGTCGCGACCCGCCGCGCGGTCTCCACCAAATCCTGGTAATCCGAGCGATCGGCGACGATGACGGCCGGTCCTTGGGTGGCAGGGAGCGGCGGCGCATCGAGAGCGCCCCCCGTCAATGCAACCGATGCGACCCCGGTAAAGCCCGTATATTCCAGCCGCGCCCTGGTGTCGGCGCGCACCGGCACTTTCGCATCGACGTCGATCAGCGCAAAGACGCGGGAAGGGTCTTGCGGCACCAGATCGATCTTGGTGACCGCGCCGACCCGCACGCCATTGAAGAGAACCACGCCGCCCTCCGACAGGCCTGAAATCGAACCCCTAAAAATGATTTTGAAGGTCGTGCGCCCGCCGGGCTTTTCAGCTCCCGAAAACCAAAGCACAAAGCCGAAGGCCGCGGCGATGACCGCCAAGGTGAAAACGCCGATCAAGGCATAATTCGCACGGGTTTCCATTGTCTGCTTTCCCAGTTCTCGAACACCGCTTCACGTTTGGCGGGGTATACCCGCCGCTTCATTCTCCGCCGTCACGCCGCGCGCACCAGGGCGCCCGGCAAGCGCGGAATCGATGGCACGCGCCCTTTTGCCGTGAAAATAGGCGCGCAGCCAAGGATGTTGCGAGGCAAGCATCGTCGAAATCGGGCCGGCGGTGATCACTTTGCCGTCCGCCAAGGCGGCGATCCTGTCGCAGATCGAATAAAGACTGTCGAGGTCATGGGTCACCATGAAGACGGTAAGCCCAAGCGTGCGCTGCAAGGTGGCAATCAATTCGTCGAATTCCGCCGCGGCGATCGGATCGAGACCGGACGTCGGCTCGTCGAGAAACACCAATTCTGGATCGAGCGCCAGAGCCCTGGCCAAGGCGGCCCGTTTGGTCATGCCGCCGGATAATTCGGATGGGTATTTGTTGGCGGCATCGACGTCGAGGCCGGTGAGCTCGATCTTGAGCATCGCGAGTTCTTCCGAAAGACGAGGCGATAGACGCAAATGCTCGCGCATCGGCACCTCGACGTTCTGCTTGACGGTGAGTCCAGAAAACAGCGCGCCTTGCTGAAACATCACGCCAATGCGCCGCTCGATCGCGGCGTATTCGCGCGGCGGGAGGGAATCGACATCGGCGCCGAAAATTTCGATAAGCCCGCTGCGTTTGCGGATGAGCCCCAAAATCGTCCGGGTGAGGACCGATTTGCCGGTACCGGACCCGCCGACGAAGCCCAAAACCTCGCCACGGTAAACGTCGAGATCGAGGCCTTGCATGACGAGCTTGTCGCCAAAGCCCACGACGAGGTTGCGCACCTTTATGGTGGTCTCCGGCGCCGCGCGCCGTTCGTCCCGCCCGGCGGAATGCTCCGGCAATCCCCCACCGTCTCCCGCGGCCTGCCAGTTGCTCAATATCCGATCCCCGCGAAGAACATGGCAAACAGCCCATCGACCACGACGACCGTGAAGATCGACTTAACCACCGAGGCGGTAACTTGCCGCCCGAGCGATTCGGCCGAGCCAGCAACGGCAAAGCCTTCCACGCAAGAAATGAGCCCGATCACGAGCGCCATGAAGGGCGCCTTGATGAGGCCGCTTAGGAAAGTGTGGAGGCCGATCGCCGATTGCAACCCCGTCATAAACCTCGCCGGGGTGATCCCGCCGTAGGCCCAACTCGCCAACAGACCACCAAATATCCCGGCCATGTCGGCCACGAACGTCAACAGCGGAAGGCTGATCACGAGCGCCAGGACGCGCGGAACGATCAATATATCGACCGGCCGCAGTCCCATGACGGTCAGCGCGTCGATTTCCTCGTGGAGCTTCATCGAGCCGAGTTCGGCGGTGATCGCCGACCCGGACCGTCCGGCGGTCATGATCGCGGTCAGCAGCACGCCGAGATCGCGCAGAATCAGAATGCCGATGAGATTGACGACGAAAATCGTCGCGCCAAAACGCCGCAACTGGAAAATACCCTGTTGCGCGATGATCGCGCCGGCCAGAAAATTAATAAGGGCAATAATCGGAACGCCGCGAAAGGCAATGCTTTCAATATGGGCAATCAGCGAGGTTCCGCGAAAACGCGACGGGCTGAGGAGGCTTTTCCCAATCGCCGCCACGACCGTGCCGAGAAAGCCTACACCCTTGTAGAGATCGGCTCCCACGGTAACCACGCTCTCGCCGATATCGGCGAGAAGTGCGATCAGATAAGATCCGCTTCGCGGCTGGGGCACGGCAAGCGCACGATACCGGGCTTCGCGGAGCAGGATTTCATACTCCGGCCGGACGGATTCAAGCCTTGCATCGACGCCCTTGGCATCGAGCGTCTGGCAGGCCCGGTCGATGAGCCAAGCCCCCGCCGTATCGAGCCGCGCGACCCGGCCAAGATCGAGAACCACCCGCCGCGCTCCGTCGCTCTCCACGAGAAGAGCGTCCGCCCGGGCTTCGATCGCGGCCGACGCATCCACCGTCCAACGCCCACCAAGGTTGAGCGTCACCGTCTCGCCCAAGCGCCGGCTGGAAAATTCCGGGCCGTCCGGCAACTCCATCCTTCGCCCCTCTCTCGATCGCAACAAGCAGCATAATCGGCTTTTCTAGCTGTTTGCATCTTGCAGCCGCTTGCGGCGAAGTCGAGGCGTCCCGGTTAGCGCCTTTGCGCGCGGTTTGCGACATGCGCGAGCTTTGCCTTGTTGCGCGAAAGTCACGGTTCCTAACAATCGAAGGGTTGCACTGGGCCTGACCTGAACCATTAACGATTATGGCTTGACTCCATGCGGGAAACGTTCGCACTTTCGAAAATACAAATCGTTATTGTCGTTCCTAAGGCGTACCTAGTGCGAGCGGGCGGTTTCCGACCCTCTAAGCGTTTTTCGCGAAGCCCCGCGAGAGGCTGGACGTGGGCCGCGCGCTGTGGCCTCGTACTCCTTGCTTGCCTTGCCCAATTATGGATGCCCGCGCAACACCGGCACTCGCCGGGTATTGCCGCGCATTCGATGGTCTTCGATACTGCCGCCACGGGCTCGGGCCTTACGCTGGCCAGCTTCGATGCGGGTCGATCGCGCGTTCCCTGCGCGGTTCACGGCGCCCGTGCCAGCCCCAACGGGGCCGACGGCCCCGCGCCATGCCACCACGGCGATTGCCCCTTCTGCCCGTGCCCCTGCTGCTGCTCGCACGTTCACGCCGCGACGGGCATTCTGCCGCAGGAGACGACGCGGGCCGCTTATGCGCCGCCACTTTCCGCAATTGCCGCGCCGCCCGCGATTCTCGGCTCGCGTACACGGTTCGCGGCTTTTGCCGGGCAGCCGCGCGCGCCTCCAATCCTGATCTGACTGACGAGCAACCACCCGGCGCCGCCACCTTGCGGTTGACCACGGCTATCTCTCACTTTCAGATCGAGGATTCATCATGTCTTATAAAGCTTCAATGGCTTGCGCCGGCGCATTCGTCGCCGTGGCCACTTTCGCCGGCATGGGCCCGGCGCTCTCCCACACGATCGTCGGCAACCGGGTGTTTCCCGCTACGCTCGCAATCGATGATCCCGGCGTCAACGACGAATTGGCGCTTCCCACTTTCGCCTATATCGCAAATCCGGATAACTCGAACGAGTACGACTTTAACTTCTTTTACCAGAAAACGATCACGTACGATTTGTCGTTTTCGATCGCGGACACGTTCACCCATCTCACCAACGCTTTGAGGGCGGATGGGACCATCGGCACGATCAATGGATGGAAGCAGCTTAGAACGCAGTTGAAGTACGTTCCCTACCAGAATCCCGAGCATGAATTCATCGTTGCGGTCGCTGGCAGCGTCGCATGGGGCGACACCGGCAACGCAAGCATTGCCCCCGATCGGTTCTCGTTGCTGACGGCGAGAGGCTTCTTCGGCAAGGGCTTTGGCGATTTGGAAAACGAATGGCTGCGTCCCTTCGCAGTGACCGGCGAAATCGACTACACATGGTCAACCCACCCGATCGACGTGACGGGAGTGGATTCCCTTGGCAACGTCTTGATCAGCCGGACGCCGACACTTCTCACCTATGGCGCAACGCTGCAATATAGCTTGCTCTATATGAACGCTAATGTGCACGAGGTGCCAGAGTTCTTCAGGCAGCTCATTCCCACGGTCGAAGCCGTTTTCTCGACCAGGGTATCGAATATTGGCCCTTCGGTCATCGGAGCGGTCCCTGGAACACACGAAACCGTTGGCACGGTGCAGCCCGGAGTCTTTTATATCGGCAGCCTCGGGCCTTTGTCGTTTGAGATCGGCGCGGAAGCGCTCATTCCAATTAATCATGCGAGCGGCAGACATGTCGGCGCGATCGCCATCTTGGATTTCTTCCTCGATGACATGTTTCCCGATTCGCTTGGAAAACCGCTTTTCGGCGCTCGCGAACCCCGCGCCGCCGGGATCTACTGAGGAGGCCGCCGTGCAACGTTTCGTGAAGCTACTTCTTGCGACGGCTTTGGCTGCTCCGTTTGCCGTGTCCGCCGCCTTCGCCCATGCGTTTCTCGATCACGCGGTTCCGGGCGTCGGATCGAGCGTGAGCGGCCCGGTGCGCGAAATCAGGCTCTATTATACCCAAGGCGTGGTCACCGCCTTCTCCCATGTGCATGTCGCGAGTGCGGCCGGGGCTGTGATCCCAACCGGGAAGCTCGTCAACGATCCTTCCAACCAGCAGACTGTAATCGTCCGTCTCGGGCGTGCGCTGGGGCCTGGCACCTACTCGCTGAGCTGGCAGGTAACTTCGGTGGACACCCATGTCACCCAGGGGACGTTCACGTTCACGGTCTCCTAGAACCGAGGCGGGTGTCAGGCTTCGTCGAGCAACCGGCGGCCGGGCATCCGCCCCCACAAACGCGTGGTGGAAGCCTGGCCGCTGTGCTCGGATTCCACACACCCTGAACCATCATTGGCAGCTAATGAGGATTGCCGGCAATGCTGATGGTTTACCTGCCCCTTGTTATCGCACGGTGGATTCACTTCGCATCGGTATTCGTGCTGTTCGGGTCCTCCTTCTTTTGGCTCTACATGGGAAGCGAGCGATTCTCGGCAGGCCCAGGTGGATTGCCTGGAGCCCTTCGCACAACAACCATATTGCTGCGCATCGCTGCTCCAATCGCGGCGATTTCCGGCATCGCCTGGCTCGCGTGCATTTTGATCAATATGGCGAGGGATTTTGGCAGCGTCGCCGATCCGGAGGATCTGCGCCTATTCTTTTTTGAAACGCCGTTCGGCACGGTGTCGATCCTTCGTCTCACGCTCCTTACGATTGGCGCCGTGATCGCCTTCCTGCCTTGGCACGGCCGCTGGGAGTTCGCCGCACTCGTGCCGGTTGGCGCCCTGCTTTTAATTACCCAAGCCTGGTTTGGCCATTCGGCCGAGGGTGTTGGGCTTTATCGAGCCAGTATGATCGCGGTCTATGCTATCCACACGATTGCGGCGGCGGCCTGGGCGGGCGGCCTTCCGGCGCTCCTTTTCGCGCTCGTCGAGCAGCGGCGGTTCAGACCCTATGAAGCACGCGACTGTACTTTCGACGTTTGCAGCCGCTTCTCCTTAATGGCGATGATCGCGGTCACCTTGGTTGTCGCAAGCGGCATCGCCAACGCGGGCTTTCGCGTGGCCGGATCTTTCGGCAAGGTTTTCGGTTCGGCTTATGGCGATGTGTTGCTTAAGAAGTTAGCCGTCGTCGCGGCCATGCTCGCTGTGGCATATTTCAACCGCTTCATCGCAACGCCAAGGTTGCGCGCCGCTTCCTCGAAGGGAACGAGGCAAATCACCTGGCTTCGGTATAGCGTAACTTTCGACGTCGTACTCGGCGCGCTTGTTCTCGGCGCTTCGGCTATCCTCGGCATCACAATGCCGCCGTAATAGAGCTTAGGCGAGCCTGCGGCGAAGGGTTCGGTCTAACGGTTCGGAACGTAGAGCGATTTTCGACGTTAGCGAAGGGGGACGGTTCGAACCCCATTTCTCGAACCCTATTGGGAGGAACACCCATGGATCGTCGTGTATTCATTGCCGCCGCCGGAACCGCCGCCGCGGTTGCTTCGACGTCACAGGCCTTTGCGCAAATGGCTGCCGAAGAGTCAGATATGCATCCGCCGCAGTACAAGGCTCTCGAGAAAGCCACCGTCGAATGCATCGCCACCGGCAATGATTGCCTTAGGCATTGCCTCGGCATGTATAAGATGAAGGACACAAGCATGGCGGGCTGCGCCGATACGGCCTTCCAACTCGTCAACGTCTGCAGCGCGCTGGCAGCACTGGCCGCGGTCAATTCTGAGCATACCGGCCACTTTGCCAAGGTGGTCGCGATGGTCTGCAAGGACTGCCAGAAGGAATGCGAGAAGTGGCCCAAGGTTGCTGAATGCAGGTCCTGCGGCGACTCATGCAAGGCCTGCGCCGCGGAATGCGATAAGGCCGCATAACTACCTTATCGCGGAGGAGCGCGGTTCATGGCTGCGCCGCGCTCCGTTGCGAACGATCAAGGTGGCGCTAGGCACGGCGCATCGCATCAACACAGAAGATCGAGGAGCGCCGGGATCAAGGGCGCGTCGGCCGGCGGCATCGGATAGGCGCGCAAGCGCTTTCGGTGCTAGAATCGGCTCGACGCTCCCGCGACCAGGATTAGCCTTCTGGGCCCCATGCTTACGACGCCGCATATTGAAAAGCACTTTCTCGCCTCCGCCCTTGTCCGCGACATCGTCATCGGCATGGCGGACGGGTTGACCGTTCCTTTCGCCCTTGCAGCGGGTCTTTCCGGGGCCGTGTCCTCAACAGCAATCATTATAATGGCCGGTCTTGCCGAGGTCGCGGCAGGCGCGATCGCAATGGGTCTCGGTGGTTACCTCGCGGCGCAAACAGACCTCGAACATTACCACTCCGAATTGCAACGCGAGCAAGCCGAGATCAAGCAAGTGCCGGAAATCGAGCGCGCGGAAGTCCGCCAAATCCTGCGCGAACAGGGCCTCGATCCCGCCCTGACCGACACAGTAACTGCCGCGCTCACCCGCGACCCGGACCGTTGGGTCAATTTCATGATGCGTTTCGAGCTTGGCTTGGAAGAGCCGGAGGCGGGCCGGGCACTCACAAGCGCTATCACGATTGCCGGCGCCTATGTCGTTGGCGGTCTTATTCCGCTGGCGCCTTATTTCCTGCTGGACACGGTTTCCCGCGCGCTTCCGGTCTCGATCGCGCTGACCCTTGCTGCCCTACTGATCTTCGGCGGCGTCAAGGGCCAATTGACCGGCGTCGCGCCGCTCCGTAGCACCTCGCAGACGGCGATCGTCGGTTCTCTTGCCGCCGCCGCCGCCTTTGCCATCGCGCGGGTCGTTGGCCGTTGATCGCGCTCAGATTTGCTCTCATCCTGCAATCTCCGGTCATCCGGGGGCTGGCGGATAAAGCGCTAGCGCGTCAGAGATTTTTTGTCCTCTCGCGCATCGCCGGCACGTCGCCTGCAAAGGAGGAATCGCACATGAAACCAATCGCTTTTCTTACAATCCCATTATTGTTTGCCAATCACGCTGCATTCGCTGGATCCGCCAACGGAAATGGGGCGTTGGCGCTCGCCGCTCTCGTCGCCGAACATTCGCCCGGCGTTAATGCCATTGACAAGAATGTGCTCGCGAAATTCCTCAATGGTTATGCCAACGTGCGTTATGCGCCCAACAAAAAATCACGATTACGGCCGGCGCGGTAACCTGCAGGGCGAGCAGTGTGGACATCACCCTGCATGGCTGCGACCTGACGTTTGAAGCTAAAAAAGTCGCGACACACGGCAGGAAAGCGCACGAGCTCTACGCGACTCTCGCCGAGGTGGGCGTGCCGCCGGACGGCGCCGCGGGTTCGATCTTCGAGGCCGTGTCCGATCTCGACTGCACAATCGATCCCGGCGAGGTGAAGCAAAAAGCCGGCGGCGGCGCGCATTGCACATTTGCCCCGGCGAAGTGACGGGTAACTAAGCGGACGGGGACGATTGGCCGACGGCAGACATCGGTGATTGACGATCCGGAATCGCGCGCGCGGGACGTCATCCATTCATCGATCAGGGCCCATGTAAGGGGGATCGTAACTTTCAGCGGGGGGCATTCTCCAATCGCTTTTAAGCTCGCCGCGGGCAATTGCCCGACACGGGCTCAGATTCGCAGCCGACACTGTCGCCGAACCGAACTCATCGTTGGCTTCCGCGGCGAAGTCGCTGACGGACGGCAAACGCGAGGGAAGGCGGCGGCGCAAATAGTACTCCGGAGAGCGGGCGACCGGGGGCGGTGGAACGGGCGTCCACCGTGGTGAACTGCCAGTCGGCCGTGGAGTGGTTGGCATAACGATCATCCTAAGGCTGGAGAATGGAGTATCGCAGTATAATTAAGGGCGAATGCCCGGGCGTTTGCTACCTCCCGGGCCGCATGCTATCGAATTGCCATGCGCGAGCCGATTTCATTTCTTCCATCCGCGGCTGCGATACCATCACGTTTGAAGCTTTGGGCAGGGCGGATTTCTTGGGCGGCCACGGCGCCGTTAGTCCTATTCGCGGCACGTTTCGGCCGCACCGTTATTCTATCCCGCCTACTCGCGCCCGGCGAGTTCGGGATAACCGTCGCCATTACGATCGTCATAACGACCGCGGAACTCGCGACCGACGTTGGGCTCGACAAATTTGTCCTCTTGAAGTCGGCCGCCGATGCGCGCCAGTCCTTGGCGGCAGCCCAAGCACTCCAGATTTTTCGGGGCCTCCTACTGTCCGCGGCGATAGCGGTGCTCGCAGGTCCTGCAGTCACGTTTTTCGGCATTCCCCGAACGCTAGCGAGTTTCGAGTTTGCAGCGCTCGTTCCGCTGGTTCGTTCATTCTGGCACCTTGGCATCAAGCAGATCCAACGTGATTATGATTATCGCCCGGCGGCCCTGGCCCTCACGGCATCCAGCGTCGCCGGGCTGGCGGTCGCGGCACTCGCTGCGGCGACCATCCTGCCGGACCATCGCGTGATCATTTTATCCTTTTTGGTCGAGGCGGCGGTTTCCGTCGCCGCGAGTCATATCCTTGCGCATGCGCCAATGCGGGTCATCCCCGATCGTAAAACGCTGCGCGAGGCGCTAGCCTACGGCCTACCTCTGATGCTCAATGGCGTAGCGCTCGCCTTAATCTCGCAGGCCGATCGGATGGTCGTCGGCCGCTTTTTCGGTATGGACATTCTTGGCGTCTACGCGGTGGTTCTCGGTCTTGCCGTGGCGCCGATTTCCCTGCTGATGCAAACAGCCGGCACTCTCGGATTTTCAATGCTAGCTCGCAGCCGAGACACCCCGAAGCGCTATTTCGAAACCTATCTCTGGCTGACCTGGTTCTTCGCGTTCCTCGCCTTCGGCTATGCTGCGTTCATAGCGTTGACGTTGGATGTTCTGGTGCCGCTCGTGTTCGGCAAGGCCTATGCAGTGGGAACCGATACGCTGATCCTTATTGCCGCGATCGTGTTTCTCCGAATTCTGCGCGCCGGCGGACCGACCGTGGCTCTCTTAGTGTCAGGCGCGACGACTAGATTGATGCTGGGCAATCTGACAAGCGTTTTCGGGGTCGCGGCTGCCGCCGCGCTGGCGCACGTTCATCCGGTTTTGACCTCGGTTTTGGCCGGGGTCCTTTTCGGAGACGTTCTCACTATGGTTCTTTTGCAATGGGCAGCCATCGCGCGGATGCCAAATGAGATAGGCTCGCTTTGGTGGTGTTTTGCGGTGGCCGGTGCCGGCGTCGCTGTCTTGACGACGACGCTTAGGCTCTTGCCTGATCCCAGTTGGACCAATCGAGGTATTGTAGCCGCTTCTTGCGCATTGCCGGCAGCTATTCTGGGGTGGGGCGTGTTGTGGCGCTGGCGTCTGCGTGAACTAACTTGAAGCAAGCTGCTCTCCTCCTATTCAGCAGGGAACGGGGCAGCGGAAGCTGTGGCAGGCGGCGGTAGAGAATGCCGGCATCATTGCATACCATGGGTCCCACCAAGCTACGCTTGGCGGAGCCTTTGGTCAGCGCCGCCCATGCGCCCGACCGCCTGCACGAGGAAGTCTCCGCCGATTATGATCTACCCCGACTCGACGTCGGTGATCGCGGCAAAGCGCAAGGCATTCATCCGCAAATGGCGGCTGAAATGTCGCGCGGTCGCTGACGGACTGGAGGAAGCGAACGAAAAGCTGTTCACCTTCACGCGCTTCCCGAATAGCCATTGGAAATCGATTGGCCCATCGAATGCAATTGAACGTCTGCACGAAGAATTCAAGCGGGCGAATCAAGACCCAAACCGAGCTCCCTGCTGAGCGCGTCGAAGTGAGCGGGAACCGCGGCGATGTTGTTCTGGGCTTTGCTGGCATCTGGTCAGATCACAATGCGCCAGGGGGACAGCCGGCGAAGCCGCAACGAGAGGCCATCCTATCAGACGATTGACCTCGCTGCATGACCGGGTGAACTCGTCGTGCCGGAGATCGCACCAATATCAATTCCAACACAAATTGCGACAGCACCTCCGCTCGGGCATAGACCGGTCCCTCATTCCATCTTGTGGGCTGCCCTGAACTCAGGCGAACCCGCAGCCTTACTCCAGGCCCCCATTTGAACCGGCGGAGCGATGGCCGAACGTATCTTGATTCGGGGTCCCCTTAAAGCCCGCCAGGCTCTCGAACATGCCGCGCCCATCGATTCCGCCAACAAGCGGATCGATGAGATTTTCCGGATGCGGCATCAGGCCAAGAACATTGAATCTCTCCGAGTAGATTCCGGCGATGTCATTGACCGAGCCGTTCGGATTGGCGCCGCGATCCCTTGCACCTTGCGCGTCAGAGTAGCGGAACGCGACACAACCCTCGCCTTCGATGCGCGCTATCGTTTCCGCATCGGCGATGTAATTTCCCTCGCCATGCGCGATCGCCACTTTGATGACCTGACCTTTGGCATAGTGGGAGGTAAAAGGCGTATCGGCTCGCTCGACGGTCAAATGCTGCATCCGGCAGATGAAGCGCAAATTCGCATTGCGCATCAACACACCCGGCAATAACCCGGCTTCAACGAGAATCTGAAAGCCATTGCAAATGCCTAGAACGAGACCGCCTCGCCTAGCATGGGCGCGCACGGCGTCCATGATCGGCGCCCGCGCGGCGATGGCGCCGCAGCGCAGATAATCGCCGTAAGCAAAGCCGCCTGGAAGCACCGCAAGATCGCTGCCGGCGGGCAGGCTATGTTCGCCATGCCAGACGATGGAAGGCTTAGCTTTGGCGATTTTTTCCACGGCGCGGAGCGCGTCTCGCTCGCGGTTGGAGCCAGGGAAGAGAATTATGGCGGCTTTCATGTGCCGGTTATATTTTCCTCGCTCATGTTTGCTTGTTCGGGCAACCCGCCGCTCGCGAAAATCGAGAAGATTTCCACCTGGAAATTTTCAACGACCTGGTTGGCGAGCAATTTCTCGCATGCGGCGCGCAGCACTCCCTCTGCCGCGGTTGGATCGTTCGTAGCAAGTTCGATCTCGAATATTTTTCCTTGCCGCAGGCTGTCGATACCGGCGATGCCGAGCGATTTGAGCGCACCCTCTATGGCCTTGCCTTGCGGATCTAGAATACCGTCCTTGAGTGTGACAACGACCCGCGCTTTCATCGTTCCGATCTCTGGTTAATGGCTTGGCAAGGATCGCGGCATGGGAATACCGGTGTCCCAAGGCAGGATGGCCAAAACCACGCCACGGAAGGCGAGACTCTCACTGGGGCGGTTGGAAAAAGTGCAAAACCATCCGTCGGCCGTGCCGCCGCATGGCCGGCGGCGGCCGACAGTTGCTTTTGATCACTGGACGAGCTTCGGCCCAATAGCGCGGGGCTGCTCGTTCTCCTGCAAGATACCGAGCCGCCTCGCAACTTCGGTATACGCCTCGACCAGCCCGCCGAGATCGCGCCGGAAACGGTCCTTGTCGAGCTTGTCGTTCGATTTGATGTCCCACAGGCGGCAGGAATCGGGGGAAATCTCATCGGCGACGACGATGCGCATCATATCGCCTTCCCACAGCCGGCCGCATTCCATCTTGAAATCGACAAGCCTTATGCCGACGCCAAGGAAAAGCCCGGATAGGAAATCGTTGACCCGAATCGCGAGCGACATGATGTCGTCGATTTCCTGAGGGCTCGCCCAGCCGAACGCCGTGATATGTTCCTCGGAAACCATCGGGTCGTTGAGCTCGTCGTTCTTGTAGTAGAATTCGATGATCGAGCGCGGCAATTGGGTGCCTTCCTCGACCCCAAGCCGGGTCGAGAGCGACCCGGCCGCGACATTGCGGACAACCACTTCGAGCGGCACGATTTCCACTTCCCGAATCAATTGCTCGCGCATATTGAGGCGGCGGATGAAATGCGTCGGAACGCCGATGTCGTTGAGATTTTGAAAAACGAACTCGGAGATCCGGTTGTTGAGCACCCCTTTTCCATCGATTACCTCGTGCTTCTTGGCGTTAAATGCGGTGGCGTCGTCCTTGAAGTGCTGGATGAGCGTACCCGGTTCGGGACCCTCATAGAGGACCTTTGCCTTGCCTTCGTAAATGCGGCGGCGGCGATTCATTGGGATTAACCGTGGCTTGAGATGATCCATGGGTGGCCGTGGCTCCTTTGAACGTCCTATGTCCCACATCCGGACGCGCCATCGCACGGATCGCACGGGACGTCAAAGGCGGGCGGGAGCAGTAGGCTATGCGCTTATTAGTCGCCGCGGATCGAGGGGGCCGAGCTTGTTCCGGTCCTGGACCAAGCTGACCAAACCCAACCTATCCGAAAGCGGATTTCCCTACAATGCCAAGCTAACACTACGCCGGGCTAACAAATCGAGATTTTCGTCGAATCGATCCCTCCCTGTCGAAATGGACGTCTGATCTTTAGCAGAGATTCGTAACGGGATATACGAAGAAATCGAGCTGCAACGTCGCTGTGTCAGGCATGGTGCTCTCCCAAGATATTGCTATTATCGAATTTGCCCCCTAAATGCGGAGACAGAATGGTGCCATGGGGAGTATCATGACGACTTTCGACGAGCGGGAGCATGCTTTCGAAGCGAAACTCGCGCATGACGAAGAACTGAAATTCAAGGCGAGGGCGCGGCGCGACAAAAGGCTTGGACTTTGGGCCGCCGGAAAGCTCGGCAATACCGGCGCAGAGGCGGAAGATTTCGCAAGCCGCCTCGTCACTGCCGAAATCGAGAAAGACAGCGAGGGCCAGATTCTCAAAACCATTCGCGCCAATTTTGATCGCGCCGGAGTTGATATACCGGATCACGTGATACGCAAGAAGATGGATGACCTTCTCGTCGCGGTGGTCGAGGAAATCATGAAAGGGATCGCTCGGGAAAAGGCGCCTCGCGGCGAGGCCTAAGCAGCGAGTCGCTGGCTGTCGCGGGGTTTCGTTCGGCGGCACATTTGAACAGCGGGCTAAGGGGAGTTTTTGCCTGACAGCGAGGCGCACGGGCCGAGTTCGAGAGCGAATGCCCGGGCTACTGCGGCGCCCAGATCCTATGAGGGCGAGTGGCGGCCCGGGATCGAGTATCCTTGGTCGATTGCACACCCGAGGAGAATCGAAGATGACACAGCCTGGAAGGCCCGCGCCCACGTCCGCCGCTCTGGATTACGATAG
>Ga0185299_10004414_pt1 | contig 17025 bp, 14 predicted proteins | sample PaiPotPPA55metaG_FD_128002 | JGI IMG/M metagenome (GOLD analysis project Ga0185299, IMG submission 128002) | Iron sulfur acid spring bacterial and archeal communities from Banff, Canada, to study Microbial Dark Matter (Phase II) - Paint Pots PPA... ...
CTCGAGCGCGCGGAGCGGCTGAAAGTGATCGGCCGCGCGGGAATCGGCGTCGACAATGTCGACATTCCGGCCGCCACCGCGAAAGGCATTATCGTGATGAATACGCCGTTTGGCAATTCGATCACCACCGCCGAACATGCCATCGCTTTGATGTTCGCGCTCGCCCGCCAGATTCCTCAGGCCGATTTGTCGACCCAGGCCGGCAAATGGGAAAAGAACCGTTTCATGGGTGTCGAGATCACCGGCAAGGTGCTCGGCATCATAGGCTGCGGCACTATCGGGTCGATCGTCGCCTCGCGCGCGATTGGCTTGCACATGCGGGTCATCGCGTACGATCCGTTCCTCTCGTCCGAACGCGCCCTCGATCTCGGCGTCGAGAAAGTCGGCCTCGAAACTCTTCTCGCCCGCGCCGATTTCATCACGCTGCACACGCCGCTGACGGCGCAGACGAAAAACATTTTGTCTGCGGAAAATCTCGCCAAGACCAAGAAGGGCGTGCGGATCGTCAATTGCGCGCGCGGCGGGCTCGCCGACGAACAGGCCCTGCGCGCGTTCCTGGATAGCGGCCATGTGGCGGGCGCGGGCTTCGACGTATTCGGGGATGAACCGGCAACCGGAAATCCGCTTTTCGGCCATCCAAATGCGGTCTGCACACCGCATCTTGGCGCTTCGACCCGCGAGGCGCAGGAAAACGTCGCGCTACAGGTCGCCGCGCAGATGTCGGATTATCTGATCCGCGGCGCGATTACGAACGCGATCAACTTTCCCTCGATCACCGCCGAGGAAGCCCCCAAACTCAAGCCCTTCATCGCGCTCGCAGGCCGCCTCGGCTCCTTTGCCGGTCAGTTCGTCGATAGCGGGATTAAAAGGGTGGCGATCACCTATGAGGGCGAGGTGGCCGGATTGAACACGAAAGCGCTGACCGCATCGGCGATCGCCGGGCTTTTGCGGCCCCTGCTCGCGGACGTCAACATCGTTTCCGCGCCGGGTGTGGCCAAGGAGAGGGGGATCGCGATCGACGAGGTGACCCGCGCCGCCGACGCCGATTACCAATCGCTCATCACCCTGTCGGTCGCAACGCAAGAGCACGAGCGCTCGGTCTCCGGCACTGTGTTTCACGATGGCAAGCCGCGCATCGTTGCGATCAATGGGATCGAAGTCGACGCGCTGGTCGCGCCCGTGATGATTTACGTTAGCAACGAAGACAAGCCTGGTTTCATTGGCCGTTTCGCGAGCCTTCTCGGCAATGCCGCGATTAATATCGCGACGTTCGCACTCGGCCGCGACCGCGAGGGCGGCTCCGCGATCGCGCTCGTCGAGGTGGACGGCCCGGTCCCAGAAATGGTGCTCGCCGAAATCGCGACGCTGCCTGGCGTTAAAGAGGCCAAGGCACTGGCGTTTTGAAATTAAATCGCTCTGTTGCTTTCGCGCCACATGCTTTTAACCCGCATTCGCCGGATGAGGCAGTAATTTGCGGCGCCAGGACCGCGATTCAGCTAACATAATCAGCATGTCGCGCCGATGTCGGGTTGGGAGCACAAGAGCCCCATGTCTAGGGTTTGGCATTGCCAAAATCCGTCGAAAGTGGCAAACTTAACCTCAACAAGGGCGGCATCCGGTGGGTATCGGCTAAGACGTACAGGTACAGAAATCGCGATGGTTACGGCACTATTGAACGCGCTCGGCATGGCGTTTGCCATGGGATGGGAAATCCTTTGGCCGCTCGCCCTTGGCTTTGCGCTGTCCGCCGTCATTCAGGCAATCGTCTCGCAGCGGGAAATGAGCCGGCTATTGCCGGACGACAGACCGCGCTCGCTCGGTGTCGCGCTAGCGCTCGGGGCCGCTTCCTCGTCCTGCTCCTACGCGGCCGTTGCGATTGCGCGATCGATCTTCCGCAAGGGCGCGAACTTCACGGCTGCCATGGCTTTCGAGATGGCATCCACCAACCTCGTTCTCGAGCTCAGCATCATCCTGATCGTGCTCATGGGGTGGCATTTCATGGCCGCGGAGGCGATTGCTGCGCCGATCATGGTCGCGATTCTCGCTGTTCTTTTCCGCCTATTCTTGCGACCGCAACTCCTTCAGGCGGCAAAGGACCAGGCGGAGAAAGGCATTGCCGGGCGGATGGAGGGACACGCCGAGATGGATATGTCGGTTCCCGCTGAAGGCTCCCTATGGCGGCGGATTACCTCAGACAGGGGACTGACCGCAATCAGCCACTACTTCGTCATGGACTGGGCCGCAGTCTGGATGGATATCGTCGGCGGCCTCGCGATCGCCGGCGCAATTGCCGCCTGGGTCCCGCAGGATTTCTGGAAGGCTTTTTTCCTGACCGATCATCCGGTCCTGGCTACGCTGTGGGGATCGATCGTCGGGCCGCTCGTCGCTATCATTTCCTTCGTCTGCTCTGTCGGGAACATCCCGCTCGCCGCTGTGCTGTGGAACGGCGGTATCAGCTTCGGCGGCGTGGTCGCCTTCATCCTCGCCGACCTGATCGTGCTGCCGATCCTCAACATCTACCGCAAGTACTACGGATTAAAGATGGCCGCGTTCCTGCTCGTCACGTTTTATGTAGCGATGGCGGCGGCGGCCCTGGCTGTTGAAGGATTATTTGGTTCCCTTGGTCTCATTCCGCACGAGCGTCAGGCCCGCGTCATCGAAGCATCAATTACGTGGAACTACACGACATGGCTCAACGTCGGGTTTCTTCTCGTCGCGGCCCTTCTGGTATGGCGGTTCGTCGCGACCGGCGGCCTCGAGATGCTGAGGATGATGAACAGGCCGGCACGCAGCGATGAATCGCATCACCACACCTATTGACGCTTTCTCCAGCACTGACCACGGGACCTTGACGGTCCTTTGCATCCGAGAATAGACACTACCATCTAAGAGCTGTCGCCCTGTGCCACGGATCGCTAAGCAGGCTCAATGGCAGGAGCTACACCCGCAGGCTTCGCCAGCCCAAGCTTCCCGCCCTTCCTTGACGAGGAACCAAACGATCCCGAGCGAAGTCACGGAATCAACCCACCATGCACCGATGAGGTATTGGGCGATCAGGCCAACGACCACAACCGCAGACAGCCAGCCGCAGGTGATGGATTCCACGGCGTCAGCCCTAAGCGCCCGGCTACCGATCTTCTCAGCAATTGCGATTTTACGCTTTGTCAGGAGATACATGATCGGGATCGCGGCCAGCACAACCACCAAGCCGGGCGCTGAAAATTCCTCGCCCTGCTTGGTCAAAAAGCCCCAACCGGCGCTTATGACGACATAGGCCGCGAGGGCAAAGAGCAGAATACCGCCGATCCTGCTGGCATGGTGTTCGGCTTGTTCTGAGAAGTGTTGTCCGTGCCTCAATTCGATGGTCAGCCGCCAAATCAAGACGCCAGCGGAAACGATCTCAATGACGCTATCCAGGCCGAAGGCAAGCAATGTGATGCTATGAGCTGCAAAACCAGACCAGCTCGCCACGACGGCTTCGATCGCCAACCAAGCGATCGCGATCCATTCAAGCCAGAAGGCTTGCTTAACGAGGTCGGTGCGGCCGCTTGTTTGGACTATGCTCATGCCTCAGAGCTACGACCGAGACCGCTAAAGTTCCAGGCCACTAATTAACTCCCCTTCAAATAAAAATGCTCTCGAGCCTGTTTAGAGGCGGCGTGCCGGCTTTTTGCGCAAACTGTTGCAAATGTGCATCTGGCCACGACAGAATGAATTTCAGAACCGCGAGAGATATTGCAAAAAAAATTTTGCGGTGCACGCTGCGTAACGACCAATGACTCTGCCCGGAGATATGCCAATGCCCTGCTCGCGAAAGTCCATCCTCGTGCCGGCCCTCTGCGCCGGCACGCTCCTCGGCCTTGCCGGGGGCTATGCCCTCGCCGCCGAGCCCGCCCCCACGCCGCCGTCAGCCAATTGGTGGGACACATTCACTGTAGGGGGCACGGTGGAGGCCGGCGTTACGTTAAATGGGGACAATCCCGGCGATGGATTGAATTTCGGGCATTTGTTCACCGACAAGGCCAACACCCTGCTGCTCAATCAGATCCTGCTGACCGCGCAGCGGCCGCTCGATCCGAAGGCGACGGATTACGATTTCGGCTTCAAGCTGCAAGGGATGTACGGGTCGGACGCGCGCTACACGCATTATCTCGGCGAAGGAGAGTATTGGATCCATGAGCTGAACCAAATCACTCCCGTCGAGGCCTGGGCAGCCGCGCATCTTCCCTGGATTTTTGCGGGCGGCATCGACGTCAAGGCCGGTCAATGGGTCACCTTGGAAGGCGCCGAGACGATCGACCCGACCACCAATTACCTCTACTCGCATTCCTATATCTTCAATTTCGGGATCCCGTTCGTGGATACTGGCGCCCTGACGATCTGGCATGTCGACCCTCTCGTTGACATCTATGCTGGCATTGTCACCGGTGTGAACACGACCTTCGGAGAACGCAACGTCGCCCACCCCGGATTTGAGGGAGGCATTGGGCTAAATCTTCTGGATGGCAACCTCACGATCCTGGCGACCACCCATTTCGGGCCGCAAAACCCCAACACGCCGATCGGCATCGCGGCCTGCGGAGGCTGCAATCCCAACAGCACGCTGCGCTTTCTCAACGACATCACGGCGACATGGAAAATCAACGACTCCTGGACCCTCATCACCGATCTCAACTACATCCGCGACGATGGTGGGGTCCAGCCGACCGGCTATGGCGGGGCGCAATACGTCGTCTACACCGTCAACGAATGGTTGAAGGCCGTCGGACGTGTCGAGGTTTGGCGCGACAACAAGAACTTCTTCGTGGCGGCCTACCCCGGTAATTTCGACTTCGTCAACTTCGAGCACGGCTTCCCGAGCACGGCGGTGTTCGCCCCCGCGCCCACCACCTATTTCGAGATTACCGGCGGCCTCAACATCTCGCCAACGATTCCCCAGGAAACACCCTTGCTCAAGTCGATCACCTTCCGGCCGGAAGTTCGCTACGACGCGTCCTTGAACAACACGACGCCCTTCGATGGCCAGACCGTCTTCGGCGGCCGGGGCTTCCCTGGTTTCGGGGCCGGCACCAAGAGCTCGCAATTCACGTTCGGCGGAGACATCATCGCGAAATTCTAAGAGTTCCGCGCCCGGCGCCATGGCGCCGTAGTTAAATCCCGCCCGGCCGAAGCATTTTGGCCGGGCGATTTCTTTTGGGCTCGGGAGCGTAGAGCGTATCCCGGCATCCGGGCGAGAGACCCGACCATTACGCCACCTTGAACACCTGCCCCAATAGGTGAATACCTTGCCGCGCGGGGAACGGAATGCCGCGGTCGTATCGTGCGGCGAAAAAGATCTTGGCCCTCCAGCACCGTCGCCCGCTCACTTTTTCGTGTGCCCGGTAACAGACCCGCCACCTTCTCCGTACTCGTCCATAGGAGGCACGCGAGACAATTTCGAACGAGCTAAGGAGCAAACAATGATGAGGAAACGCTTTGTCACGCTTTCGCTGGCTGCTGCCAGTCCTGTCGATATCGGGAGCCGCCTATGCCGACCATAATTACCAACACCATCCCAACGCAACCCTGGGCAAAAGCGCGAGCGGTTTGGTGGGGTACGATTCTTCCGGTGTAGCCATCTATCGCGGTGAACCTGGCATGAAGCAGGGCCGGTCAGTGGGGCGCCAGCTAACCGCTGATCATTCAATTAGGCATCCGATGCTAAGGCGCTGAGCTTTGATACGGACGGGAAATTTACGGAGGAAAAAGTCCCATGAAAATACTTGAACTAGCGGCCCGCCTCGTCCCGGGCGATTTGCTCGAAGCGGACGACGGCCTACATCGAATCGTGGTAATCGAGCGGCACAAGGACTTTTCTGGCTCGGCTGCGCGAAGCACCGCGATTTCTGGCTGCGGAAAAAACTTGGAAGTATGGATCGACGCTCCTGTAAACCTTGCCAGCTTCGCGAAGCGCCGAGTGGCCGGAACAACCGATGTGCCGGCTATTTTCGAAGGGGAGCGCCGGCGTCGATAACCTTCCGGCCGGAAGTTCGCTACGACGCGTCCTTGAACAGCACCACGCCGTTCGACGACTCGCTGTGGAGCGTCCCTGGCGGCCGGGGCTTCCCTGGTTTCGGGGTCGGCACCAAGAGCTCGCAATTCACCCTCGGCGGAGACATCATCGCGAAGTTCTAGGGGATGTGCGGAAAAAGTTGAGCCGCGTTCGAATTGAGCCTTTGCGTCGTGTAATCGGATAGGCGCGCGTTCGGCTCCAGCCGCAAGCGAGCGCGGATTTAAGCTTGCTTGGATTTTATCCAAGGCCCGTGATTTGGATCGATGACGGAGGGGTTCGAATGCACAGGACGCGTAATTTTATCCGCCAGAATGTCGAACGCGCTCCCTAAATCCAGGGCGACGGCACCATTTTGTCTCGCCGTTGCGCAATATTTCTTGCCAAATATGCCGGCGCCGGCAAGCACGAGCGTTCCGCGAAGGTCTGTCCGCAATGCTGCGATGATCTCTTTGTATCGCGTTGGATAATGGAAAGGCCGTTCCGGCGACGATTGATCGCTCGCTTGCACCGGTATCGGCAGAAACGCCGCAAGCCGATTTTTCAACTTCTCCGAAAAGAGCGTTTCGAGTTCGTACCGGCCGGTGATCACGACGACGCGCGGCGCGTTGTCGAGGAGAACGTCGAGATGCGCCAACAAACCAAGATGAACCCATGCGCTTGTCAGGACCGTATTGCGAAACTCGCCGTTTTTGACAGCCCGATCGCCATATTGCAGCGCTTCGATCATCCCTAACGCGCCGCGCAAATTTTTCCTGTCGATTGCTTGGGAAATCTTTCGAATTTGCACATCTGATGGATTGGGACCGAACGCTCTCAAGCCGATGATATCGGCGCCGGCGAGCAACTCAGGCAACTCGTGCGACAAACGCTTCGCGTCCTCGATTGGCAGCGTTTGATTGTCGTTCATGAGAAAAACCGCATCGACCCATTTCAATTCAAACTCATTGCGGTGGCGGGCAAATCGAAGAAGATTGGCTTCGGCGTCGCCTATTCGCACCATTAACAGAGGCTTTGAGCATCCTAGCGCGCGTATCGCCTCATCCGCGATGAAACGGGCTCCGTCCCGGTGGTCTTCGATCAAGAGGCGGGATCGAATTTTGCAATTGAGAACAAAGGAATCGTGATCATAACTACTGATAAATCTATTGTATTCGTCTTTCACCAGCCGAATTTCTTCTTCTCGCGCCAAATCCATAGCCAACTCTCGTTCGGGCTCTCGCAGAGATGGCCGGCTCTCGCAAAGATTGATTGTGCGATCAGCCCGTTGACCTCCACGCCACAGGAGCCGGCAACTCGTCGCGCAACAGGGTCTCGCGCGCCCCGCTATGAAATTTTCGAGAGCCGCGACCGTGATGGCGAGGTGCCCGGCGGCGCGGCGGCGCGCGCAAGATTGCATCAAAAAGGTCGAGGTTCTAGTGTATCCCGAACTGGGCATGCAGCCCATCTGGAAAACCGAAGCCGAGGGATTCCCAGCCTTCATCATGATCGACGATAAGGGCAATGAATTTTTCAAGGAGCTGAATTTGGGGTAACATGCCGCAAATCACCCCAACGCTTTAATTTGAGGAGTTAGACTTGTCGAACGTCTCGGTGATTATCACTGACTTAGACAATACACTCTTTGACTGGGTTGAAATATGGTATCACTCATTCAGTGCGCTAGTTGATCGAATAGAAAAAGATAGCAATATTCGCCGTGAACAGCTACTTGATGAGATTAGGGAAGTCCATCAGCGCCACGGAACGTCGGAATACGCTTTTCTGATCGAGGAGATTCCCTCACTGCAATCTATGCATCCGAATGCGGATCTCCTTCAAATATATCAACCTGCAATTGATGATTTTAGAAAAGCGAGAGAAAAACATTTGAAGCTCTACCCAGGGGTCGCGGAGACGTTAAAAAAATTGAAACGCCACGGCGTGTTGATTGTCGGATATACGGAATCTATGGCGTTTTATTCAAATTATAGAATTAGAAAACTTGGTCTTGATGGTTTACTTGATTGTCTATACTCACCACCAGACCATGCACTTCCAAACAACCTAACAGGAGAACAAATAAGAAAGTACCCTGCAAGCCATTACGACCTTAAGATCACAGAACATCATCACACTCCGGTAGGAGAAATTAAACCAAACCCTGATATACTTGCAACAATTATCAAAGCTATCGGTGCCAAGCCTAATCAATGCCTCTACGTCGGTGATAGCCTTATGAAAGAAAACATCACGGAAATCGATCTTACAAAATCGATTAGTGCTGCAAGCCCCGCAGAAATCTTCGGTTTCGAAATTCACTCATCGAGAAAGTTAGATATATTTTATGGAATAGTTGGATTTTTTATAGCAATATTGTGCATCAGTTCTTTGGTTACTTCGTAAAATCGAGCCTAATTGGACGGGAATACTAGCAGCCCAGCGCAATCTTGAGTGCTCCATCACCAGTAGGAGCGGATTCGGAAGCGTGTACTTGGGCATAAGACCGCTCAATACGTGATCTTCACAACCTCGATGCGCTCGACGCCTTTCGGTGTCCGCACCTCGACGATGTCGCCTTCCCCCGCTTTCAAAAGCGCCTTGGCGATCGGCGATATCCAGCTGACTTCGTTGAACTCCGAACGCGCTTCGTCGATGCCTACGATCCTAACCGTCTTTTCTTCGCCCCGCGCGTTGCGATAAACGACTGTCGCGCCGAAATAGACCCGCTCCCGATTCTTTTGCCGCGCGGGATCGACGGCTTCGGTGATTTCCATTCTTTTGCGGAGAAACCGCATTCGCCTGTCGATCTCCCGCAAGCGTCGCTTGCCGCCATTTTCCGACCGGTCGCCATTGCCCGCGGCCCAGGACACCGTCTCGACGGTTTTGGGACGTTCGATTTTTTGCAATCGGGCAAATTCGTCCTGAAGCCGTTGAAGGCCCTCGGGCGTGATGTAATTCTTGGTTCCGGCCGGAAGCGCGGGGATTTCGTCCTCGAAATCCGCGTCCGTCTCGGATTCCTTGGTGAAAGCCTTGCTCATGGCGCCAATCGTAAAAGTGGGGGTCGCGGGGCCGGAGCAATCCCGGCCAGGACAAGCCGGTTAATGATCGGCTTGCGCGATTGGCGAGACCCCGGCGCGCAGGAGTGCAACTTTGGCGCCGGCGCCGGCCGGCGACGCGGCTGCCTGCGGCTTAACCTGAGCAGGGACCGCGACGGAGTTTTGCGGCTTGCCATTGGCATCGCGCGGCTTGGCGGCGGTGGCTTCATTACGCCTTGGCGGCAAGGGAACCGCGGCCGGCCGCGGGACCGCTGTTTCGGTTGCGGGGAGCGGCGGTGTTTCGGCTTTCGCTTCGACCGGCTTTCCGCCCCATAGCCGGGCGAGCAAGGAAGAGTCTTGCGGCTTCGCGGGCTCGGGAGCGGCGGTAGCCACGGTGACAGGTTCAACCGGCTTGGGGCTGGGCTCTTGAACGGAATTGGCGGCCGTCTTGATCGCGCCCTGCTTGGCGGCGGCCACCCTCCTTGCTTTCTTTGACTTGCCTCCGTCGAGGGCAATATCGACGGGGCCTCTTGCCAACGCCTCTGGGCGGCTCGCATAGCTTGCCAGCGAAGCAAAATCCGGATGCTGGCCGCCATCGGCATACACGGTGTGGACTGGACGCACGCCTTGCGCAGCGAATTCGGCGATTTTAGCTTCGTCGCGTTTTTGCTTGGCGGTGACTTCGGCTTGGGTTTCGTCGTTGCGTTTTAGCGGCGGGCAGGCGGCGGTTGCATCGAAACGCGACCCGTCGGCGGGAGCCGCGTTGAAAACATAATGCTTGTTGCAGACGCCGGCGACCACATCCTGTTTGGTCACTTCGAAATTGTCGGAACCTTCCTTCAATTGGTTCCAGAAGCCAATATTCGGATCGAGCCGGTATCTGGCGAGATTTTCCGCGGTCATATGGAAGGGATAGGACTGCATCTGGATAGCGTGCTGACCGCCGGCGAAAGCTTCTCGGGCGATCGCATAGATCTCGGCGATCTGGGCGTCGGTCATCGAAAAGCAGCCGGCCGAGGAACAAATGCCATGCACCATGATCGAGCCGCCGGTGTGTCCCATGGCGCGATCGTAGGCATTGGGATAGCCGACATCGAAAGAAAGATAATAGGCGGAGTTCGGATTCATCCGCGCCGGGGTGATCGCATAGAAGCCTTCCGGCACCTGCCGGTCGCCCTCCCGCACCTTGGGTCCGAGCTGTCCCGACCAGCGGCACATCGGGAAGGATTTCAGATAGGCGTAGTGTCCATCCGCTTTCATCTTCCAAATTTCAAGTTCCGCCTCTTTTTTATAGGTGCGGATCAGGACCGGCGCGTTTTTCGATGACCCGATCGCCTCCATCGCGGCGAGCGTCTTAGGCGGGAGCGGCGCAAGCGAACGGGATGTCATGGGCGAGAAGGTGGATTCCTCGCAGCCGGCCAAAAACCCGCTGGCCGAGGCAATCAGGGAGATGGCAAGAAGTCGCATTGCGAAAGGTTTGCACAGCATTGATAATTGCCCCAGATGGACTTGCCATATAGCTTACAGCCGGTATCCTTGTGCAAAGGTTACCGAAACCTTGCGCCGATCCAAGGCATTTTAAAACTCGGTTAATGGCTAAAAAAAGTTGCAATGCCGGCGAAGACAAGGCTTGGCGTGGAGTTTTCCGCCGCCTCTCATGGCTTATATCTTGCGTCCGATATTCAGGAATTTCGCGGTTCGGGACGCTTTGAGTTCGGCTGGCGGCATATCCCAAAAATCCTCCAATGCCGCGGCGATCGCGTCGCCGGCCGCAACGATCGCCGCGTCCGGATCGCGATGGGCGCCCCCCACCGGCTCCGCGACGATGACGTCGATGATTCCGAATTTGAGCAGATCCTGGGCGGTGATCTTCATATTTGTCGCGGCGTCCTCGGCGCGGGAGGAATCGCGCCAAAGGATCGCGGCCGAGGCTTCGGGCGTCGCGACGGTGTAGATCGCATGTTCGAGCATCAAAACCTTGTTGCAGCTCGCGATCGCTATGGCGCCGCCGGACCCGCCTTCGCCGAGAATGACCGCGATGCTCGGCACGCCGAGCAAAAGCGAAGCATCGGTCGCCCGCGCGATCGCCTCGGCTTGGCCGCGTTCTTCGGCGTCCACGCCGGGAAACGCGCCGGCGGTATCGACGAGTGAAACGACGGGCAAACCGAAACGGTCGGCAAGCTGCATGAGGCGAACGGCCTTGCGATAGCCTTCCGGCCGCGCCATGCCGAAATTATGCTTAATTCGTGCTTCGGTGCCGGAGCCTTTTTCTTGGCCCAGGATGCAGATGGCACGGCCGCGAAACCAGCCGAAACCGCCGACGATCGCGGCGTCCTCGCCAAATTGCCGGTCGCCCGACAAGGGCGTGAAATCGCGCACGAGGGCCTTGACGTAATCGCTAAAATGCGGCCGCTGTGGATGCCGCGCGACTTGCGTCTTCTGCCAGGGCGTCAGATTGGCATAAAGATCGGCGAGCGCCTTCTCGGCCTTGGCTTCGAGCCGGGTCAGTTCCTCGCCAATGGCAACGGCGTCACCCTTCGCCGCGAGCTGGCGGAGTTCCACAACCTTGGCTTCGAGCTCGGCAACTGGTTTTTCGAAATCGAGATAGCTTCGCATTACCGCCCGAGAGGTTACGCCAAGGACCGGAACCGCCTTGACGCCGCCCCCAAATTTCCGTCGGGGCGGCACAAGGAACGGAAATTCGCGAACCGAAACCAACGCCAAATGCATGATCGGCCCTTGGTACTTCGGGAGCGCGGAAATTCGCTATTTTGCGCCGCGAAGTCAAGAAGCCGCGCCGGCGGTGCGCATGGTTTGGAGGAGGCCCGCGTTAAGCCGCGTGCGAGGCGGGTTCGCCAGTCAACACCGCGTAAAGCGCGCTGACGTCGCGCGCGGCGCGAAGCTTCGCCGTAATTGTTGAGTCGCGGAGCACGCGCGCCATCCGCGCCAGCGCTTTCAGATGGTCGGCGCCAGCCGTCTCCGGTGCGATTAAAAGACAAATGAGATCGACCGGCACGCCGTCGAGGGCATGAAAATCGATCGGGCGGGCAAGCCTCGCGAAAATCCCGAAGATCGTTTTTGCCCCGGCGAGCTTGCCGTGAGGAATGGCGATCCCTTCGCCGATTCCGGTCGAGCCGAGACGCTCGCGCTGGAGCAAAACATCGAAGATTTGCCGCGGCGCAAGGCCGGAAATCAAGCCCGCCCGATCGCTCAGTTCTTGCAGTGCGTGCTTCTTCGAGTTCACCTTGAGGGAGGGGACAACCGCCTCGGGGGTGATCAATTCGGTCAGCAGCATGGGTTGAAATAATCCGGTCCGCGTCCGCTGTTGGGACATAACTGTCGATGGTTCAGGCCAAGTCTAGGCGGGGGCCGTCTCGGGCCTCGCGCGAGGCTCGGTCTTTTTCACTCCCGGCCTGGATCGATCCAACCGATATTTCCGTCAGGGCGGCGATATACGACATTGGTCCGCCCATCGGAAGCGCGACGAAAGACAACGACTTGGGCGTTGGTCGAATCGAGCTCCATCGCAGCCCCGGAAACGGTCATCTCCCTGAACCGCGATGATGGCTCGGCGATGACCGCCGGATGGCAATCGAGTGTTTCGCCTTGCTCCGCCCGGGGCTCGTTGCGTTGCGTGCCGGAAGCCTTTTCGCGTAAAAATTGTTCTAGCTTGGTCCTGCCGTCCGCCGCCGTGCCGGCATGATGATCCAATAGCCGCTCTCTATGGCGCCGGATCTGATTTTCGATGAGATCCGCGGCGCGATTGAAGCTGGCGTAGGGCTCATGCGCCTGGGCGTCCGCCTGCAGCGTGACGCCGGACATCAGGTGCAAGGCACAATCGGCCCGGAATCCCGACCCTTCCGGTTCAATCGTCACATGGCCGGCGGCCGGTCCCGCCCGGTATTTCGCCAGGGTGGCATCGATTCGCGCCTCGATGTGCGCGCGAAACGCTTCGCCGATGTCCAAATTCTTGCCCGAGACACGCAAAGTCATTGCCCATTCTCCATTTACCAGCCCCTGCCCCGCCCGTCATTCCGGCCGACACATTTTACCCCACGGCCATGAAGAATGACCATCTGTTCCATCCCTCAAATTTACGCTCTTGATCTCTGATATAGATAAAAATTGGAGAAATTCACCCTGTGCACGGGTATTTACCAGTCGCTCAAGCAAAGCTTGGCGGAATGGTTTCGATTCCTTCCTTTTAGCGCATGTCACGGCGGCATCATGCTCCAAATGGCGGTCCAATGCGAGCCTCGCGGCCGCAAGTTCATTGATTCTTGGATGGCGCGCGGGTTAGGCAAGGCCGTGTTCGCGGGCCACATCAACTCCTCGCCTTTGCGCGCCGGCGTTCCACGGAGGAGGGGATTTTCAGGCTTTCGCGGTATTTGGCGACCGTGCGCCTGGCGATGTCGATATTGGCCTCCTTCAGCTTGACGACGATTGCGTCGTCGGACAGAATTTGCGACGGACTTTCCTGGTCGATCATCTGCCTGATCCGGAACCGCACCGATTCGGCCGAATGCGCGGCGCCGCCGTCATGCGCGGCGATCGAGGCCGTGAAAAAATATTTGAGTTCGAAGAGACCGCGCGGCGTCGCCATATATTTGTTGGAGGTCACCCTGGAGACTGTGGATTCATGCACGCCTACCGCCTCCGCGATCGCCTTGAGATCGAGCGGCCGCAAACATTCGACGCCATGCGCCAAAAATCTATCTTGCTGGCGCACGATTTCGCTGGAAACTTTCAAAATCGTGCGCGCCCTTTGTTCGAGACTCTTTGTCAACCAATTGGCGGTTTGACGGCAACTCGAGATAAAGTTTCGGTCGGCCTCCTTCCCCTTCGTCTTGCCGACCCGCGCCGCGTAGCTATTATTAACGAGAACGCGCGGAAGAACGTCCGTGTTGAGTTCGACATGCCACGAGCCGTCGGGCAGCGGCCGCACGATGACATCGGGCAGGACGGGTGCGATCGACCCGCCGCCGAAGGCACGCCCGGGCTTGGGATCGAGCCGCCTGATCTCGCCCAGCATGTCGAGAATGTCTTCTTCGTCGACTTTGCAAATCTTACGCAGCGCAGCGAAATCGCGTTTTGCGAGGAGGTCCAGATGGCCGACGAGCGATTGCATGGCCGGATCGAACCGGTCGCGCTCACGCAATTGGATGGCGAGGCATTCGGCGAGATCGCGGGCGCCGATGCCGGAAGGATCGAACCCTTGGATGAGGCGGAGGATGCGTTCCACCTGTTCCAGCGGCGCCTGGAGACGCGCGGCGATCTCGTCGAGCGAGCCAGTGAAATAGCCGTTCTCGTCGATCGAGTCGATCAAGAGCTGACCGGTCAGCCGGTCCGCCGTGCCGGCCGTGGCGAGCCCCAATTGCATTTCCAGATGACCTTTGAGATTGGCTGGTGCCGCGATATAGGCTTCGAGGTTTGCCGCCGCGTCGCCACCGGTCCCGCCTGACGGCCCGGACCATGAAGTCGCCGAGAGACCCAAGCCGCCCGCCGGCAAACTGTGTTCGCCCAGCGCCGTCGTCCGGCCGTCGTCGAAACTGTTCGACAATTCGGTGCCGAGGCTGGCCTCGAGGGCCTCGCGGTTCGTGGTCAGGAACGCCGAGCTCCAGTCGGCCTCGCTTTCCTCGTTGAAATCCTCACCCGGCGTAATCCCGGCGGGATCGATCCCGCCTTCGAGGCCAGCGCCATCGAGGCCGGGCGGCTCGGGGCTGTCCTCGGCCCGTTCGAGCAAGGGGTTGCGCTCGAGTTCCTCCTCGATGAACGCGGTCAAATCGAGATTGGAAAATTGCAGAAGTTTGATGGCTTGTAAAAGCTGCGGCGTCATTACCAGCGACTGCCTCTGACGCATGACGAGCTTGGCGGTAAGAGCCATGTCTCCGTGAAACCCTCAAACGACCGCCGCCTGCCCGGCACAAGGGCGACGGCCCTTGGCCCGTTTCTTGCTTTCAGTTTGTGGCTATAGCACAAAATATGCTTGCGTCTACAACCGTCGCCTTTTGACGTTTCTCGCCCTTGGGGCCAGCCGGGATCAGCGTATGTCCGCTTTTTCCTTTATGTTCCAATGCCATCGCGAGTGTCTCGTCATATCCGCAAGTTTTTTTGGGAAAGTAGAAATTTTTTCCGGCAGGGGCAGGCTGCATATTGCCGCGGCTCACGGGCCAATGCTTTGGAGGCGGCCCCGGCCAAGAAAGCGCTCGCCGCCCTATTGCCAATAGTGCCAAAAGGACTCCAACCGCAGTATTGGCAAGTTCCCTCGTGTCTATTTGGGAGAAATCAAGGGCGTAGCAATGGCAGTGAGACGCTGTGCGCCAGGGACGCCGGTGGTGCCCGCCAGGGCGTTGCAACCGTCGACGATCTTCTTCGCCTCGGTCAGCGCCAAAGGAGGCTGTTATTCCTTTTTGCGGACACGCTCTGCGATATTATCCAAGTGTTCGCGAAGCTTGCCTTCGAGGCCACATTGGGCGTCGAACGTGTTGCGGGCGCCGGCGTAGGTAGCGCGGCGGTCGAGCAGGCCCTGCAAGTCGAAGGATTGCGGAGCGCATTGGACGCTCTCGGGCACGTCGTGCGCGAGCTTCATTTCCCGTATGATCGGCAGCAAAATATCGCACGAGGCCTTGATGCGATTGGTCGCGCTCCAGGACGGGTCTCTCTCGAATTCGCGCCGGGCTTCGTCCAGGACCTGCAAACCCGAACCGAGGTGGAAAGCCACTGGCGCGGACATCGCGTTCTTCTGCTCGCCCCGGCCGGAAAGATAGGCCGCCTGCTCGTGCAGTCCCGAAAGCGTCACTTCTGAAAAACCTCGATTCCAGCCGCGACCCAGGCGGGCGTCAATTCCTTTTGGATATCGGCGATCTTCTTTCGGCGGTCGGCCGCGCTTTTCAGCGCCGGCTTACAGACCTCATTGCCGCAGCCCCTAACACGGGTCCTGTCGAGCCCGCGGTCGGCAGAACTCGCGCCTCGGCCTCGAATTTCGCCGCCTCCCCGTCGAGTACGGCAACCCGCTCGTCCCCATGGTCGAATTTGATCCGTCAGCGCCTGCAATTGGATCGCGCGTTCCGCGAGCTTGGCTCGATCCCTTCGATCTGCAGTTTCGCGTCTTGCGCCGCCTTGCGCTTTTTTGCTTCCTTCGCCGACGCCTGTCGTTCCACGTCGCTTCGCTTGGTCGGTTCATCTCGCCATATCTGGGCAAGTGCTTCGTTATCCTTTCGCGCGGTTAGAATGAGCGCGTCGACGCTCCTCATCCAGACGAGCGTATCCTGTCGCGCCAATATTTTTTCGATCTGATCTTCATTGACCTACACCACCGCCAGGCTCATCCCGGACAGCACGGCCACGGCCAATTCCATCGGTTGCGTCTCTCCGGCGAGCTTCTTGGCGGAAAGACAGCGCCGTCACAGACGGAATTCCTCGCCAAGATAGAATCGGCGCACATTGGGGTCTTCGACAATCTTTGCCGGAGTCCCCTCGACCAAGACCCGGCCGGCATGAACGATGTACGCGCGGTCGATCAACCCTAAGGTTTCGCGGACATTGTGATCGGTGACGAGAACGCCGATGCCGCGCCGTTTCAGGTGCTGCACAAGAAGCTGAATATCGGCCACGGCGATGGGATCGATGCCGGCGAACGGTTCGTCGAGAAGCATGATGGATGGGCGGCCCGCCAGGGCGCGCGCGATTTCACAGCGCCGCCGCTCGCCGCCGGAGAGCGCGATCGAGGGCGTCTTGCGCAAGGATTGGAGGTCGAACTCGTCGAGCAAGGCGTCGAGTTCGCCAGCGCGCTTAAGCTTGTCGCGTTCGACGATTTCAAGGACCGCGCGGACATTGTCCTCGACGTCGAGACCGCGGAAAATCGAGGCTTCCTGCGGCAGATAGCCGATGCCGAGGCGCGCGCGCCGGTACATTGGCAGGCGCGTCACATCGTGCCCGTCGAGTTCGATGCGGCCGCTG
>Ga0185299_10004415_pt1 | contig 17024 bp, 19 predicted proteins | sample PaiPotPPA55metaG_FD_128002 | JGI IMG/M metagenome (GOLD analysis project Ga0185299, IMG submission 128002) | Iron sulfur acid spring bacterial and archeal communities from Banff, Canada, to study Microbial Dark Matter (Phase II) - Paint Pots PPA... ...
TTTGTCCAGTGGAAATGCCAGGCCCCCCAAAACCCGGTCTGCTGGCGCGCGCGGGAAAGATGCTCCAGCATATCGTGCACCGTCATCACATAGGGGCAAGGCAGCGCGCGCGGCACGGAGAACAGATTCGGGATGTGCACCAGATCGCATTCCAGCCGCTTCACCACAAGGCGAAACTCCCAGAAGCTTTTCAGGGAGCGCTCCGGCTCGGCTAAGGGAACCGTCTGAAAGTTAGGCGGGAGAGGGCCGATTTCTTTGACCTTGGCAGGAGATCCGATGAGGAAGTAGGTGGTCTCGTGGTCAAGCCGTCCCAGGGTTCGAACGACATTGCGGATGTAGGTGCCTACCCCGAACTCCGTCATCCGCCGAATGTCGATGGCGATCTTCACCGAAGGCATTTAACCACAGAGCGATGGTGGGAAAACAGCAGAATGGAACAGAGGACATCTTTCAGGCGGAGACTCCCGATAGTCATCGGCGGCCTTTGTCTTCTTCCCATGACGGAACGTTTGTGTGGAGAAGGTAGCCCGCTTACAGGTCAACCTGTCCTCCGGTACGTCGGTTGTGGCCGAATCCAGCGATGCCGGAGTATACTGCGTTGCGATCTGCGAGCCGCTCGCTCACTCTTAGATCGAGCGGCCTCAATTCTTGGCACGGAGAGCGAACATGAATCTCCTGCTTCATGGCGCGAATACGGTCTGCGACCTTTCTAGCTACTACAAACGAGCCTTCAAAAATGCTGTTGAGCTGTTCGTGGTGACGGCTTACCTGACCGACTGGGACGCCACGTTGGAGCTCAATCCCAAATGCCGGAGTTTCCGTGTAATCACGGGCAGGGACTTTGGCATCACTAGGAAGGCAGCCTGCGAAAAGGTGATGCGGTGGTTACCGCCTAAGCGGAAGGCACAATTCATGGTGGCCGACCGGATTGGCGGATTTCATCCAAAGGCAGTTTTCTGGAAGGAGGAGGGAGGCAGATGCTTTGGCATAATCGGCTCTTCCAACCTGACCGAAGCGGCGTTCGGAACGAATTATGAGGCGAATGTGTTCGTGCCGCTGCCGGAAGCCGCCTACCTTCATGGAAAGGCGTGGGTGAAACAGGTCGAGAAACACTCGGTGGTGATGTCAGGGGATTGGCTAAAGGAGTACAAAGAGGCGCCCCGGTCCCGGTTAGGCCGGACAAAGGCATCTAGGAGAAAGGGGACTAAGGGGCAAGAGTGGCGGGACACGCCATTGGTTCCTCTCGATCTGCCACGACCGCGCGGAATGGAGAAGCGGCTTGAAGCACGGCGGAAGAATCTCGCCGCCTATAAGAAGCACCGGGGTAACCTAATGGCGTTATTTCGTTGGTCCGCTAGTGGGCGGATCAAGCCCGAGCTGTTTTATCAAGAGTTGCCCAAATACTGGAGCTCCGAACTCGATGATAGGCTTACAGGCCCCGGCTGGGACATAAAGGGTAAACACAGTGATTTTACCGCCCTGTCGAAAAGCTTCTTGAGAATTATCGAGGCGACTGACGCAGATCGGGACGATGTGGTTCAAGACGAGATTGACGCGCTCGCGAAGAAGGAAGTTCCGACTCGGGGAGCGTTTCTTTCCGAGATGCTTTGCTTGCGGTTCCCCGAAGAATACCCAGTGCTAAACAAACCCGTTCAGGCTTACCTCAGGGCGGTCAACTACAGGCCACCACGACCGGCAAGCGAGGGTTCTCATTTTATCTCCGTATCTAACATCCTGCGGACTTCCCTGCGCGATAACCCAGATTATCCCGCAAAGAATCTCGCAGAGCTCGACACGGTCATCTGGCTTAAGTATGGCAAGAAGTAGCAAATCGGGGTTCGCCCGCTCCCGCTCCACGGCTGAGCCCCTCCACCTTTTTCACGGTCTGCCGCTCGCCTGGAACTACTCTCTTCCTCTCAGGATTGCAGCCATCACGCGGGGGCTGCGCCGTCCGTGCATTACCGCGACAACCCAAAGGGGTTTTTCGTCCGGCGCTTAGGCAATCAGGTATTCGCGTACCAGAATGAAGCGCAGGGGCCTTGAGGTAAGGTCTTGGCGCTTGTGGCCTTGATTGGGAAAAGACACAAGCGGGTCGATGGCCGCCAATATCTCCGCGATTACTCTGTCAGCCGCGTCGAGACTATCCGCGCGAATGAATTCCCAAATCTCGTCCAGGTCAAAGCGGGCTTCCGGATGGAAGTCGTATCCGGTCACGAACCCGGCTGCGAACGCCGCGCCGCGGCGCTCTTTTCACGGAAGTGGGCAACAACCTCGTCTCCGGGAATAGGCTTCACTCTGCCGCTTTTCAAGTCGTCATAGCGGCTGTTCAGCGTTTCGCGCGCCTGTGCAAGCTCCTCGAAGTATCCCTCTACCACATGCTGCACAAGCTCATCGACGGTTCCGCGTCCGCTCTGTGCGGCCAAGTCTTTGAGTTTCTTTTCCGTCTCAGGTGCAAAATGTACTTCCATAGCCTCAAGGGTACGGGAAAAAGGGGCTGCCGGGCAACAGCAAATCGCCTGACAATGCGCCCAAGCGGGTACCGACCACGACGCACGAGAGCTACACTGTCCTGCACCTTATAAAGTACGTCGCGCGCCTGTCAAGTCTACTTTAGTAGACATTCGATGTCCTCGAAAGTAGACGTTTCTTCCACAGCCTAACTCGTTGAATCCATTGACTCGCCCAAAAGCCACGACGAAGAATCAACAACTTACGCCGAAAATTTTCTGCAAAGTGAAATGTTCCGGTTGGAACATATCTCACAAATGTTCCGCCGGATACTGACCCACTCGGAACACCATTTCCACCTAAGCGCGCACTTCCGCCTGCGCTCTGGCTCGCCGCTCGGCATACAGCGGGAACGCCTCGCACAATTCGAGGACTTCTTTCCGCACTCTCGCCAGCACCGCCGCGTCGGTGCTCTGCAGCAGCGCTTCGGCGATCCAGCGGCCGACCTGCCGCATCTCTGCCTCTTTCATGCCGCGTGTGGTCAGCGCCGGCGAGCCGATGCGGATGCCGCTCGGCTTCAGCGGCGGGTTCACGTCGAATGGGATGGCATTCTTGTTGACGGTGATCCCAGCCTGGTCCAACGCTTTTTCGGCCTCGCTGCCCAGCATGCCTTTGGAGAAGACATCGACCAGCATGACGTGCGTATCGGTGCCGCCGGAGATGATGCGGAAACCTTCGGCGGCGAGCGTCTCCGCGAGCACCTTCGCGTTGGCCACGACTTGCTTCGCGTACTCGCGGAACTCTGGCTGCATCGCCTCCTGAAAACAAATCGCCTTGGCTGCGATGATGTGTATCAGAGGTCCGCCCTGCATCCCGGGAAAAACTACCTTGTCGATCGCCGCCGCGAACTCTGCTTTGGAAAGAATCATGCCCGCCCGCGGCCCCCGTAACGTTTTATGGGTTGTTGAAGTAACGATGTGCGCGTGCGGCACCGGCGAGGGATGCGCGCCGCCGGCGACCAGTCCGGCGAAATGCGCCATGTCGACCAGGTAGAGCGCGCCGACTTTGTCCGCGATCTGGCGCATGCGGGCGAAATCGATGATGCGCGGGTAGGCGCTGCCACCGCCGATGATCAGCTTGGGGCGATGCTCCTCCGCCAGCTTCTCCAGCGCGTCATAGTCGATCGTCTCGGTTTCTTTGGTCACGCCGTAAGGGACTATCTTGTAAGTCTTCCCGGAGAAATTCAGGTGATGGCCGTGGGTGAGGTGTCCGCCATGCGCCAGGTTCAATCCAAGAATGGTGTCGCCCGGCTGCAGCACCGCGGCGTAGGCTTCCATGTTCGCCTGCGAGCCGGCGTGGGGCTGAACGTTGGCATGCTCGGCGCCGAATAGTTGTTTGGCGCGGTCGCGCGCCAGGTTCTCGACCACGTCGGCGTACTCGCAGCCGCCGTAGTAACGCTTGCCGGGATATCCCTCGGCATACTTGTTGGTGAAGACCGATCCCGCGGCTTCGAGCACAGCTTCGCTGACGAAGTTTTCCGAGGCGATCAGTTCCAGGCCTTCGTGCTGGCGGCGGGTTTCGTTATCGATGGCAGCGGCAATCTGCGGATCCGCTTCGTAAAGCGGGAGGTACATCTTAGCTGCGGAAGTCCTCATATCGTTTTCCTAGGGCGTTTCGTATGCGTCAGGCCGGTGCAGTTCCATATATCGCTCGGGAGCCTTCACCGGAGTAAATCCAAAGTGCGAGTAGAGTCCGTGTGCGTCACGGGTCAGAAGAATCCAGCGCCGCAGATTCTGAAGAGCAGGATGCTCCACGATGCATTCCATCAGCCACTTGCTCAATCCGCGGCCGCGATGAGACTCCAGCACGAAGACATCGCCCAGATAGGCCACGGTGGCAAAGTCGCTGACCACGCGGGCAAAACCCACTTGCGCGCCCTTGCCATCATAAATCCCGAAGCACAGCGAATGCTCAATCGAACGCGCTACAGTTTCCCGCGGAATGCCCTTGGCCCAATAGCAATTGGTCAGAAAACTGTGAATCAGATCCAGACTCAGGAGCTCACGGTCGGTGCTGATCAGGAACTCGCCGCGCCGGTACTCTGTCACCGCTTCTGAGCTAACGAGACGACCGGTCGCCATGCCCACATTCTACCGCTTCGGTCCCCGCGCAGCATCACAGCCGTGGTGGAAGAATTTAAAGTTAGGATGTGCTCGCGTGTGCGGGCGAGGACGCCCACACGAACAGCCGCCGAGACGGCGGCGCTACTCGAACGCGGTTCGCAGAAACGAAGCCAGTTGCCATCCATCCATGTAGTTGTAGGGAACCTCGCCCATGGTGTAGTGGCCGCAGGGCAGCACTACGACTTTGTGATCCAGTTTGTGGCGCTGGAATTCTTCCACTACGTTGCGCGAGAGTTCGGGAAGGAAGGTGAGATCGTACTTCGCATAAATAATGAGGGACTTCCGGGGCCAGCGTGAGAATTGACTGAAGTACGCCATCGGACTCACGGCCAGCCAAGACTGCCGCAGTGTCTCCAAGGTCATCTCCGATTCCATGCCTTGCCGGATATGGCGGGTCGACTGCCCATGCCACACCACATCGGCAACGTAGGTGGAAGCATGATTGAACGCCGCTATGCGAATGCGCGGATCGTGGGCAGCTGCGATGAATGCGTAACACGAGCCCAAGCTCGTGCCCAAGATGCCGAGCTTGCTGTAGCCCTGCTGCTCCAGCCAATCGAGACAGCAGCGGACATCGACAACTCCCTGGCGCACGGCATCGAGGGTGCGGCCGATGTTGGCGGAGACGGCGTAATCCGCGCGGCTAATCTCGGCGGGCATACGGATATCGTGATAAGGCATGGTCAGCCGCAAGACCGCGATGCCCAGCATGTTCAGCACTTTGCAGAGGCTGACGTAAGCGATTGCGTCCGCGTTCCAGTGGGGCAGCAGCACGATGGCGCGCTTTCCACGCGCCGGGAACCAGCGCGCATTCACCAGATTATTTTCCGGATACGGAGTCTTCACCGGCGCGGTGAAGCGCAGAAACTCCGCGAATGTTCCCTTTACTTTCGCTTCCAGCTTCTGGTCGGGGACTTCGCGGGTGGAGAAAACCTGCACTTCGCGTTTCTCGAGCCGGAAATCGTTCGGCCGCGTGTAGGAGTAGAACTCATCGCTAGCGGCGACGATGCGGCGGTTGAAGTCGATAAAAAATTTCGCCGGATCACCCGCCGCCTGGCCCGGCTGCCAGCCGTTCCGGCAAGGCCAGTCGCGCGCAAACTCCACGCCCCACTCCAGCGGACGCACCACGCGGTTGTTGTCCACCGAGGTGAGCCGGTGCTCCCAGTCGTACATCCATTGTGCGTAGCGCGAGGGCATGGTCAATCAACTAGTGTAACAAGCGGATACGAAACAGCTCAGGCGAGATCATCGAAGGGCTGCAATTAGCAGTTGGCACTTGGCAAATGGTCCTTAAATGGGACGGCGTGGAGAAATGCTCGCGGACTGTGACATCGGTCACCGAGAATTCCCGGGAGAGGCGCGTATCAAGGGATCGGCTGGAACGCTGCAGGATGCTTGTGATGTAACTACGTTTGGAGTTACAATAACATTTGACGCGTTTGAATGGGACGAAGCCAAGAACCGTGCCAATCTTCGGAAGCACGGGTTGGACTTCGCTGACGCGGAGGAAATGTTCCGCGGCGGGTTCTTATACGAACCTGACACGCGCGAGGACTACGGAGAGAATCGCTGGACCGGACTCGGGATGATCCGAGGGCGTATCGCGCACGTTGTCTTCGTGGAGCGTGGCATGGAAACCGTTCGGGTAATATCACTGAGAAAGGCGAGCCGCCGTGAATGTAAAGAATACGAAAAGGCGATCCAGGACAGACTGGAAGCGCGTTGACGCGATGCGCGATGAGGACATAGATTTTTCCGACGCGCCCGAACTCGGCCCTGAGTTCTTCAAGAGTGCCATCTTTTGGCCGGGGCCGAAGAAGCAGATTACCTTGCGTGTCGATCCCGACGTGCTGACGTTTTTCCGCAAGCACGGGCGAGGGTACCAGACTACAATGAACGCCGTCCTGCGCAAGTATATGGAAGCCAGGAAACGGCAAGCGCTGTGATCCAAGGTGCCGCCGAAGCCGCCTCGCTGTGCTCGGGCGGGACAGCCGAGGCGGCTGTCCCCACATGAGCATCTCCGTGCCGGAGGAGCTGATCAAGAATATTGCAGTCGCAGGCGCGCTGGTGGCGAAGGCTGTGGAATAATGCTGCGCTGAGGCGATGAATTGTGCGATCCTCGCCGGAGATTGGTTGCTATGAGCCAGGGTCCAACAATTAAGCAACAGGTGAAATCAGGGTTTCGCCGTGCGGGCGGCTGGCTGCTGGGCATGGCTTGGCTCGGCCTTGTGTTTTGGGGAATAGTAGAGGCCTTTGGAACGGAGGCAAACTTTTCGGAGGGACACCACCCTTCGCGAGTCTTGGGCTGGGTTCTCCTGTGCGCAGCTGCCTTCATTTTTGTTGTTACGGCGAACCGTTGGAAAAGAGTATTCCCTGGAGTTATGCTTGCGGCTACGCTCGGGTCTTTGCTCGAACTGGTGAGCGGACATGCCGTCAATAATCCCCAGGTGCTTATTCCTCGTTCGATTGCATTCGTACAGCTTGTCGTGATTACTGGTGTTACAGCCTTATCGTTTAGATTCAAGAAGCGTCCTCTGAATATCCTAGATCGCATTGCGCTGCTGGCGTTTGCTGGCTCAATTTACGTGGGAGGGGAAGAGGCAGCACAACAAAAAGTGCCGCTCGCTTTGATAGTCGGAGGCCTTTGCGTATTGTTTGCGTGGGCTATTGATAGGCTGAAGCCGGGCCATGAGTTGCCTGCGTCATGGTGATCGGCATTGAAATACCTGTCTCTAGAACCACTCTGCGGCTACTGCCGTTGTTGCCGCAGTGGGAGATCGGGGAGGTGACTGTGGTTGAGAATTCCAATCTGGCCCGCGATCACTTAGCCAACGAGCGCACGTTTCTGGCGTGGGTACGGACTAGTGTCGCCGTTGTGGTGTTTGGGTTCGCGATTGGGCGGTTTGCGATCGCAATGAGGCAGTTGACGGAGTTTCAGGGCCACGGGTCGAGGAGTACCGGGCTTTCAGTGTGGATGGGGATGAGCGCAATTCTGGCGGGGGTGGTGATGATGGTGGCGGGACTGGCGCGCTATCGAAGGACCCGGGCGCAATTGGACGAGGGGAAGTTCGAGCCAGCGGGATTTGTCGTGGATCTGGTGGCGATCTTGACGGTGCTTTTCGGGCTGGCACTGGCGGGGTATTTGATTTACGTGGAGAAGAGTTTGGGGTGAAGCGCGCAGGCTGAAGCGCGGACCCATTCTCAACTTCTTAGCGGAACCCTTCGACTTTGCTCATCGTGACAGGGGGCGCGAGAAGCAGGTTCCTCACCGGGCTTTCAGCCGGGTTCGGAATGACAAGGATTTTGGATTGCAAACGAATTGCGTATGCCTGAAGGCATACCCTGATACGATTCAAATCCTCAGCATCGAAGTCCTATGGCGAACGAGCAGGAAAAAGAAGCGGCGGCGCGGGCGAGCTTGCGATTCGTTAAGGAGGGTCAAATCGTCGGTCTGGGAACTGGGTCGACAGCGGCGTACTTCATTCAACTGTTGGGTGAAGAGGTGAAGAGGGGACTGAAGATTCGGGGCATCCCTACTTCGGACCGTTCGCGGGAGCAGGCGGCGAGCCTGGGGATTCCGCTTACCACCCTGGATGAATCTCAGCAGATCGACGTGACCGTGGACGGCGCGGACGAAGTTGATCCGCAATTGCGGATGATTAAAGGTGGCGGCGGGGCGCTGCTGCGGGAAAAGATCGTGGCCTCGGCGACTAAACAGCTTGTGATTGTTGCCGATGCGACCAAGAGGGTTCAGGTGCTGGGCAGGTTTCCGCTGCCGGTGGAAGTGATCAAGTTCGCGCAGGCCGTGGTGCAGAAAAAAATTAAGGCGCTGGGCGCGGAAGTTGAGCTGCGGCGAGGAGCGGACGGGAAGCCATTCTTGACCGACGAGAACAATCACATTCTTGATTGCCGGTTCGGGCAGATTCCAGATGCGGATGGATTGGCGCGCCAGCTCAGCGATATGCCGGGAATCGTGGAACACGGCCTTTTCATCGGGATGGCGAATGTGGTGCTGGTGGCAAATGGGAGCGAGATTATAGAGCTGCGGGTTCGCAGCAAGTAAGGGTGATTTCACCACTTTAAGGTCGATTGTCTTTTTTGCGATGGCAGAGACAAAAGCAAAACCGGAGCTGAGGACGACGATTCCGATCGGAACCGCCGCGGGAAGAGGTTTCGAGCGTAGAGGGCCGGGCGGCGCCCCGCCCCCAGTTCGCGGGCGAGATGGACGAAGGGGATGGATTTTCTTGTTGCTGTCGGCCGCAATCTTACTCGGCGTCCTGTGGTGGCACTGGAATCGCGGCTGGGAAGATCTGGAGTCCGGCCTGCAGGAAGACGAAAAGGCAACCAAAGAGACGCGGCCTCAGGCCCATGTCCCGGCCGACGTGATGGCAAAGCTGGTGACTCACCGAGTGGATCCCAACTATCCCGAAGCAGCGCGGCCAGCGAATCTGCAAGGAGTGATTGTGCTGGATGTGGTGGTGGGACGCGACGGGTCAGTGCTGGGCATGCACGCACTGAATGGGCCGGAAATGCTGGCGGAGGCCGCGATGGATGCCCTGCGCTGGTGGCGGTTCGAGCCTTACCGCGTTGACGGCCAGCCGGTGGTGGTGGAGACGACGGTGGCGGTGGAGTTCAAGCCGTAGGAGAGCGCGGTGAAGCTCCATCCCGGCGAAGCAGCGCCTAAAGGCGTTTTATGATGCGGCGCTTACGGCACGCAGGAATGCGTGCCCTGATACGAATCGCACCTACACCACGGGCCGCTGGTTAGACTTCACCGGAGTTTGCGCAGGGCATTCAGAATGATGATGCCGGCGACCGCGAAGCACACGACCGCGGCGAGCGCGGCGACCAGCATAAATACCCCGTTGAGGTGAAGGACGTCGGCGAATAGGGCTCCGACAGAGCAGACAACGCCAAGTGCGTTGAGCCAAAGCGGACCTCGCGCCGAAGAAGCTCGAACGGAAGAAAGATCGGGACGGAGGCGTAGCTGCAAGAGCAGGGCGGCCACGCCGATAGCGGCGACCACAACCAAAGCAACCGGACTGAGGAACGCTACGCGGCTGGTGTAGAGGATGACCAGCCCCAGGGCGGCAAGAAGCAGCCCGGCGGCAATAACGGTAGTGCCGCGCGGTTGAGGATTGGGGCCGGGGCTGGAGGGGTTGTCGGGCAAGGAGGTCCGTCTCCAGATTTATACAGGCGCAAGGGAAGGTTTTCAAACTGGAGCGCCAGTGAGGGTGATGGTGCACTTTCCGATGCGCCCCTGTTTACTCTGCGGCCTTTGCGGTCAAATTGCGGTCGAAGAGCTCTTAACCGCAAAGTGCGCAAAGAATTCGCGAAGAACGCAAAGAAATTCCAAACTGCACCACTACCCGCACTACGCCTGGATTCGAGTCCCCTGAGAGTCCGGAGCGGCGTGGCTCACGCCAGCGAGCCATTCAGCGGGCAGAGGATCACCGTGGTTGACGGCATAGAGCACGAGTTCGACCCGGGATGAGATGCCGAGTTTTTCGAAGATGCGGAACAGGTACGTCTTGATGGTGTGCTCACTGAGATTGAGTTCGCGGGCCGTGTCGCGGTTGCTGAGGCCCTCGGCGACGAGGGCGACGACCTGCTCCTCGCGCGGGGTGAGAAGCTGGTGGCCACTGGAGTTGAGCACGCGCAGCGAAGGCACTTCGGAGATCAGATCGAGCAGGAAAGTCATCTGTTCGGTGTTGGCCCAGATCTGACCGGCGGCGACCCTCTGGATGCAACGGCACAGAAGCCGGAAATGAGTATCCGAAATGCAGAAAATGCCGCGGGCGCCCGAGCGGAAAGCGCTCACCACAAGTTCGCGGTCGTAGGACTCCACCAAGAGAACTTTCGCGACTGCCGGATGGGAAAGATGAACGCGCCGCATGGCGGCCATCTGGCTGGCGATGTTGACGGAGTGATTCAGCGAGAGCACCACCACTTTGGCAGGCTCGGAGGTGACCGCCTGAAGGATTGACGCGATGTCGACCTGGCAGGTGGAGATGCGGAACTCGGAGCGGCGGCGCAAGGCGCTGGTCAGGAGCTGCGCCTGTATCCGGTTGGAGTCCGCGATGAGGACGGCGATTGCGGACGAAACCATTGCGGAAGAATTCATGAAGCAGGCTCCGAAGGAGAAGGAATTTAGGTACGTCCTGATGGTAGGGGTGCGCGGAGCAGTACTCAAGGAAACATGTCACATAATTTGCCTGGGGTCTTTCAAATCGGGAAAACACAAGGCGGTGCTGTGGAAATTGCAGGCAAGTACCCGGGATCTGAAAAAGCTTTTGGTGAATTTTCGAAGAAATATCTCAGTTGCGCGGCTTTGGTCCGCAACTTTCAGTCTTCAATTCTTGACCGGAGTGTGACGGAGCAAACATGCAAGTCTACTTTTGAGGGTAGGCCAGAGGAGGACGGTCTTTGTGCCCCATTGGAAGGGTCCCAGGTGAGGGAACGCAATGACCTGCGCCGTTTGGTTGCTAGGGGCCGCAAATCGGGCATGTCCACGTTGGTAGACAACACTTTCCATGTCTTGCCACGAAATCCGGATGGAGCTACCTTGCACAAAGAGAGCCACGGAAGCTGAGTGGCCTCGGAATCCAGGAAAAATAGAGCCCATCACGCAATGAAGCCCTTCGTTGGCTGGACAAGAGTTGCGGTGATGGGAGTGATGTTATCGCAGCTTTGCGTGGCCGCATTCGCCCAGGAGGGAAAGAGAGAGCAGGACCTGGGAGCAAGCCCACAGTCTTCTCCAACCGGCCAAACCGGGGCTGGGACGGGGAACACAGGAATGGCGGCTGCAAAACCCGGAAAAGCGGACGGCCTGGGAAACCCTCGGCTCGGAGAGGAGCGCCGTCCGCTTTACCGGCTCAACCATAGCGATGTAGTTGCATTGAGTTTCACGCTGTCTCCGGAGTTCGACCAGACGCTCACCCTGCAACCGGACGGCTACGTCGCCCTGAAGGACGCCGGGCCGGTGCTCGCCCAGGGGCTCACGCTCGAGGAGTTCCGCGTGGCCGTGGGGCGGGCGTACAGCGGATATCTACACGATCCGCAGGTGGCGGTGGCGCTGAAGGAGTTTGAGCACCCTTATTTTGTGGCGGGCGGAGAAGTGGGAAAACCCGGCAAGTACGAGTTGCGCTCAGATACAAGCATCCTCGAGGCGGTACAGATCGCAGGCGGGTTCACGCACGAGGCGAAACATTCGCAAGTACTCCTCTTCCGGCGTTTGAACGATGATCTGGTGGAGGCGCGGGTTTTCAATCTGAAGAAGATGCTGAAGGAAAGAACCCTGGGCGAGGCTTCCCAGTTATGCCCGGGTGACCTGGTGTTTGTTCCCCAAAATTCCATCTCGAAGATCGAGCGGTTTCTCAGCAGGCCTTCCTTAAGTATGTACGTGAGTTCCGCACAGTTTTAGTAAAAGAGGCAGTCAATCCGCATGCCAGACCAAGAGCAAACGCACAAAGAAGAAGAGCCGATATCGCCGACGATGCGGGAGCTGGCGATGATCCTGTTCCGGCAACGGAAACTTTTTGTCGGCGTCTCGGGGATGGTCTTCGTGTTGGCTGTGGTTTACGCATTTGCCGGGGCCAACTATCGTGCCCAGGTGCGGGTGCTGGTCCGTCGGGGACGTGCCGATCCTCCTGTGACCGCGCAGCCGAACGCACCTCCCGATTTTTCCCGGGTGGAGGTCGCTGAGGAAGAACTGAATTCAGAGGCGGAACTGCTGAAGGACAGCGACGTTTTGCGGCGCGTAGTGGAGGCCAATGATTTGGCTGCCCACGACTGGCTGAGATGGCTTCGGCCCCGCGAAGAGGAGGCGGCGCGCGTCGAACGAGCCGCGAAGAAACTGGCCCGGCGGCTGGATGTGCGGCCGATTAAGAAAAGCAATCTGATCGCGGTCAGCTATGACGCGCCGGATCCACAATTGGCGGAGCATGTGCTGCAATCGCTGGCCCACAGCTACCTGGAAAAACATATGGAGGTACACAGGCCGGGCGGACAACTGCATTTCTTCGATCGGCAAACGGAAGAATCGCGACGGCAACTGGAAGAGGCCAAGAGAAAGCTAGTGGACTTCACAAAGACCCGGGGCGTGGTGATGGCTGCGCAGCAGCGTGATCAGACGCTGCAACGATGGGGCGAACTCGAGGAAAGTTACCAGGAAAACCAGGTGGAGATGTCGGAGACTGAGCATCGAGTCCAAGAACTTTATGAGCAGTTGATAAAGTTGCCAGAGCGCACTACTACCCTCGTTCGCACAGGGGATAATCCGGAACTCTTGCGGGCGTTGAAGGCGAGTCTGCTGGATCTCGAGCTGAAGAAGACTCAGTTGCTAACCAAGTTTGAGCCGAGCCACCGTCTGGTGCAGGAAGTCGAGCAGCAGATTCTTCAAGCGAGGGCTGCAATCACGGCCGAGAGGTTAACTCCGTTGCGCGATGAAACCACGGACCAGAATGCGAACTATGAATGGGCCAAGGCACAGATGCAGAAGGCTCAGGTTGAGATGAAGGGATTGGAGGCACGAGGGGCAACGACCCGCGCCCGCCTGGCAGTTTATCGGATTCTGGCGCGCCAACTGGGCGAGGATGCGATCGTCCAGGATGATCTCATCAGTAGCGAGAAGGCGGCGCAGGAGAATTACCTGCTCTATGTGAAGAAACGGGAAGAAGCAAGGATGGGCGATGCGCTGGACGAAGGCGGCATCGTCAATGTGGCCATCGCCGAGGAACCGGTTGTGCCGGCACTGCCGGTATGGCCTGCGGGAACCGTTGTGCTGGTGGGTTTCGCGGCCGCTCTAACTTCGGGCACGGCAGCGGCGTTCGCGGCAGATTATCTGGACCCTGCGCTACGCACGCCGGAAGATGCATGGGCGTGCTTGAAAATTCCGGTCCTGGCTTCGCTACCGGAAGGAATGGGCAGGCGGTTGTCGGCGTGAAGGAGATGATATGAATGCGAATGCGGACGTGCTGCGAAGATCCGAACTGATCGGGTCCCCGGCGCAGGAAGCTGAGTCGGCGCGGTTCAGGGTCGCTTACAAGACGAACGATTGGAATCCGGAGGACTTCGCCCGCGAACAAATTCGGGGCCTGGTACGGCGGGTATTCTTTGCCGGCGGAGGGCAACCAGTGAAACAGGTCGTCTTCAACGCGGCGGATCCGAACACGGATGTCGCCTATATTTGCGATCACGTGGGGCAGGCTTTGGCGCTGGAGACTCGTACTGATATCGCTATCGTGAGCCGCGAACCGCTGATCGAACAGAAGGCTCGGTCTCATTCTCACTACGGAATGGGTTTTGCGATCAAGTCCCGCTCAACCCAGGCAGCAATCAACCTGTGGCGCGTGCCGGAATTTGCAATGGACGTATGCGGCGAGGAATCAGGGACGGGAGCGTATTGGCTTTCCTGCCTCGCGGAGCTGCGAAATGAGTTTGAATATTCCATAATTAACGGGCCTGTAGCTGGGACATCGAGCGAGTTCGCGGTGTTGGGGCAACTGGCGGACGCTGGACTCCGCGCAAGCACGAATTTTGGGAACCGTGTTGAGTGAGAGAAAGTTTCCTGTTCCAGGCTGGATTTATAGGCGGCTGTAGGCAGTTTGAAGCTAATGCGAATGCAGAGCGTTGAGCAGATGCGCGCTCGGGCTATTGGAAGGTTTCAACCACTAAATATTGCTTGCCACGAGTAATCGGCAAAAACTGAAAGAGCTGTGCAAACGAAAACAAGAATGGCGATGGGACTCAATGAGCGGTAGCTATGGGGCCCCGGCGGCAGTCGTTGTCCGCTTGATAGGAGCGCCGCCGCTGCCGGTTGTAGTGGCCACACCGCCGCAGTGGTTTGCAGTGCAGACCCGATACCGGTTCGAGAAAAAGGTTGTGGCCCAGCTTAACCACAAGAGCTGCGAAGTTTACCTGCCATTGCTGACCGAACACCACACGTGGAGCGACCGGCAGAAGGTGGTGACGACCCCGCTTTTTCCGGGATATGCATTCGTGCACATCGATCAGTCCCACGATGCGCGACAGACGGTGCTAAAGACCGCAGGGCTGATCGGGTTCGTGAGCTTCGGAGGGGTGGTCGCAGCAGTGCCGTCGAAGCAGATTGAAGATCTGCAGTTGCTGCTGCAAGAGAAGGGACTCTTTTCCCTGCACGCCTTCGTGCAAACCGGACAACGCGTGCGGATCCGGGGTGGTTGCCTGCACGGATTGGAAGGAGTGCTGGTGCAACACGAGAAGGGAAAGCTGGTGATCTCAATCGAATCGATCCAGCGCTCGCTGGCGATTGAGATCCGGGGATACGAATTGGAATTGGTCTAAGTGTCTTCTCCTTTTTTCCAGACAGGACAAGCGCAACCTCAGGGAACCGAGTGGGCTGCACGGTTAATCCCAGGTGCAGCCGGGGCGTGCGACCGGAAAAAGCGGCAGAGGGAAGCAATAGGGCACGGCGCAAATGTGCCTTCGGGCTCGGCAAGTCTAGTCCCTGACTGTGGACTGAAAGTTGACGCGAGCGTTTTTTCTCCGCGTGGGCTGCCGCGGGACCGATGTGGCCAGAGTTGGGTGCGATCAGCGCTCGGCGGGATCGCCGGCATTTTGCAGTCAGTCGCCTCGCTGGCATCGCGATGGGCCGAACGGGAGGGCAATCAAGGGGTTGCGCGCGGCTTGGGCGGCATGCGGAACGTGCTGATCGTGGGAGCAGGTCGACTTGGCCACCGATTGGCGCGCCATTTGGAAAAGCATCCGGAACTGGGCCGATCAGTTTGTGGTTTTGTCGACGACTGGAAGCCGCTAGGGAACGGCGTTATCGGACGAATAAGCGCGCTGGCGGAACTGGCTCGTACCGGATTCGTCGACGAGGTGATTCTGGCGGGGCCGCATGACCGGGAGAAAACTCTGCGGGTGCTGCGTGCGGCTCAGCAACTGCGGCTGGACGTAAAGATGGCGCCCGATTTGTTCGGTTGTGAGCCGACGGGGGGAACAGAACGAATTGGGGGCATTCCTCTCATTTGCCTGCATGAAGAGCGATTGCCGGTCGCAGGATTGTTGCTGAAACGCGCGCTGGATGTGGTGGGTGCGGTGACGGGGCTGATCCTCATGGGGCCCGCGCTGGCTCTGCTCGCAGCTCTCGTCAGACTGGATTCGCCGGGGCCAGTGCTCTATGCGGCGCTGCGGGCGGGCCGCAAAGGCAGACCGTTTCGCTGCTACAAGTTCCGCACCATGGTTCGAGGTGCGGACGCTTTGAAGGAGGAGTTGCGGAAGCGAAACCAGAGGCAGGGTCCGTTTTTCAAAATTGCGGACGATCCGCGAATCACGCGCGTTGGACGAGTCCTGCGCCGTTACAGTCTGGACGAACTTCCGCAGCTATGGAACGTGCTGAGAGGCGAGATGAGCCTGGTGGGGCCGCGGCCGCATCCGCTGGATGACTTTTCCGCCTATTCGATTGAACACTTGCCCCGGCTGGACGTGCTGCCGGGAATGACGGGGCTGTGGCAGGTCACGGCGCGACGGGATCCATCTTTCCAAACCGGAATGAACCTGGATATTGAATACATCCACCGCTGGAGCCTGAAGATGGACATGAGGATTCTGCTCAAGACGGCAGTGGTAGTGCTGCGAGGGGGCGGGGAGTGACTTCATCGGCGTCTGAGAGGGCAGCATCGCCCGCTTCGTGGCCAGGTGAGGCAGCTGGGCAGGGGTTTCGAATTGGACTGCGTCCTCTCCAAGCCATGATGATTGCGCCGACCGCGCTGTTTCTCGGAGCGCTGGCGGCCATGCTGTTGCGTCCTCCTGATGTGCCTTTCTACGAAATCGATCGCGTCGCATTCGTAATTCTGGTCCTCGGGGTGACCGGACGAGCAGTCGTGACAGGGCAGCGGTTGCTGGTGGTGGAGCGGGCGACGTGGCCAATGCTCGGGCTGACACTGTTGGCGGTCGCGAGCGTCGTGCAGCAACCGTTCGACAACCAGACCTGGTCCTTACTCGCGGCGAAATTCCTTGTGCCATTCGCACTGTTTCACTTGTCGGGACTGGTGTTTCGAGAGGAGCGCCGGTTGCGTCAGTTCGAAGGCTTTGCTCTCGTAGTGCTGGCCTATCTGTGCTTCACTTCGATCGCTTTCCTGGTGGAGGCGAAGCCATTGATCTTTCCGCGCTTCATTCTGGATGAAAACCTGGGCTACCACGCCGACCGGGCGCGAGGGCCGCTGCTGCAGGCGGTGGCGAACGGAGTTTCGTTGAACTTGCTAGGCGTGCTGGCCCTGCACGCGGTACTGCGTGGGAGAATGCGCGGGCTCAAGGCGGCAGTGCTGCTGGCTTCGCTCCCCGTAGCAATCCTGGCGACGATGACGCGCGCGGTCTGGGTCTCGTTCGCCGTCAGCGTCGGGATTCTGATTG
>Ga0185299_10004416_pt1 | contig 17020 bp, 17 predicted proteins | sample PaiPotPPA55metaG_FD_128002 | JGI IMG/M metagenome (GOLD analysis project Ga0185299, IMG submission 128002) | Iron sulfur acid spring bacterial and archeal communities from Banff, Canada, to study Microbial Dark Matter (Phase II) - Paint Pots PPA... ...
ACTTTCCTCGAAAGTATGTTTCCCGGAGGTCATTTCTTAGCGTTGGCGATCTTCTTCCTGCTCGATCTTACCGTCATCATACTGCTATTCGCCATGATTTTCCGCTATCTGCCGGACGTGAAGATCGCCTGGCGAGATGTTTGGCTTGGTGCGGCCCTGACGGCGGGCCTTTTCGCCATTGGTAAATTCATTTTGGGTCTATACTTAGGTAGTGGCGCAGCCGGTTCGGCATACGGCGCGGCTAGTTCATTGATCACCTTGCTGCTCTGGATTTTTTATTCTGCCCAGATCCTGCTCTTCGGCGCAGAGTTTACCCAGGTTTACGCCGACTTTTACGGCTCACACGTGAAGCCGCAGGAGCACGCTGTCATGGTGGAAAGACGAGAAATCGAGGTGCCGACGAATGGTGAGGGTGACGAACCAATTTAAGATCGCGGGAAGACGCTGCGGTAAGAACGTGGCTGAGTCGATTTCCCCTCCATGAGGGGACGATGAGTTAAGGCACAAACCTGTCAGCTGTGGCAATGGAAACCACTTGGCCCAACTCGATCGCGATTTCTTCATCAGAAAAATTCCGACCAGGTCGTTCAAGCTTCCAATCGGCGAGGTGCTTAAATGGGAGCTCAATCGCGACCCATTGAAATCCGAGGTTGTTGATTGGTATCGCAGGACCTTGACCCCTTGCGTAACTGCTGTCGATTGCAGGTAAATCGTAGACTTGTGCGCTTGAAATTGTAGGTCATTTGCCCCACTCGATCGGTCGCACGTTTAAATGCAAAATAGTTGTTCTCGGGTAAACGCCGGCACTCAGGATGGCCGCGCCGCCGATCGAGTAATGTCACGGCATTCTGCCATATCCGAAAACCATAGTAAGACTTCAATAAAAGTATTGGAAACCGCCAAGAAATGGGCCGACATCCTTTGTCGGTTTCTGGGAATCCTGTTATGAGGATCGGAATGATCCGAGCAGGGAAGAGTTGGCGGCAGCCCGGGGAATTAGGTCTAGAACCCGGTGTCAAATCTTCTTCAGTTCGTATCGAAAGTGAATGTATGCAATCCCTCTTATCCCGCGAGATGCCGTCTCAGGAGAGGAGTTCGCCCGCCACTTTCAATGTTGTGCTCATTTATGAGGATTTTGAAACTAAGGAGCGGGCAAAAAAGAGTCTCGACTACTTGGGCCAGGAGTTCGGGAACGATTGCGAGTTCAGGCACTCGATGTGGCGGTTGGATATCCTGCAGGACCCGAAACTCAACGCCCTGGCAGCTCCTTCGCTCGCCGAGGCTGACCTGCTCATAGTCTCTCTCCGCTGCGAGCGGCAGGTTCCAGATAAAATCCTCGCGCTAATTGATGAGCGGCTGGAGCAAACCGTAAATCCGGAATGCGCTCTTGTGGCGCCGTTCGAACGCTCGGCCCCTGCGACTCGTAGTTCGGTGTATGCCTGCCTAGCGACGCTTGCGCGGCGGAACGGATTCGACTTTTTTGAGCAGGCAGTCACTGACGCGGAAGATCAGGCGGAACCTTCGTTGAAGCTCGTCTGGGCGTTTTGACTATTTCTATTGGCCTACGCGGATTTATGGAATCGCCTGCGCCCCAAATCACGAAACCAACCACCAGTACAAGATCCCAATGAGCTTTCAGAATCAATCCAGCTCAGCAGGAAAAACACAAGGCAACGCGCTTGAACAGCGCCGCGCAGTGAGTTTGATCGATCTAGCAGCAAATCTGGACGATCCAATTTATCGTCGAGCGATCGGGAAATTGTCTGCCATTTTCGAGGAGCTTGAGTCGATAAACGCTACCTGTATGCAGCCACCTCAAGGCGGGCTAGGTTTGCGTCGTTACATTGAGTGAAGCTTAGTTTTGAAACTTGAGAGACAAAGAAACATCTCCTTAATCCCACCAATCCAGTTGGTAGAGACGTGCCGATCACTTTCCTATTTAAAAAGTATGTGACCGTGAGGGGGGTGATTTAGGCCGTTATCCAAGACGAAAACGCACTCATGTCGGTACTCTTCTCTTAGCGCTACCACTCGACTGCTTTGCGTTTGGGATGTGGAGCAGTGGTATAAGACGCGGTGCGGTAGTTTTCCTATCCACGTGTCAGCAGAACTAGCAGCCAAGAGCCTCAGGGACTTCGCTTTTGAGCGATCGTCTCGCCTGTGGTCATTGAGCGTTTCTTGCATCTGCGTCTATTTCGAGATTCTGCCATAATCGAAGACTTACGATCTGGGACCAGCCATTCTCGGCGAGCTCGCTGAGTTTCTCCCATACCATTCTCAACGTATTGCCGTTGCTTACGAGTATGACTACCGACAAGAGTGGATTGAGAAGCAATAGCTTATCCTAATCCGCTCTGGTCCAGAGGTAGTTTCGGCCCCATCAACGCCAAATTGGAACCAACCTTCTGATTCGACCGAGAAGTCGCCGTCGGAAAAGCATCGTTAGATGAAACTACTCTATGAATAAAATAGCGGCCAGTATCTCCATAGCATTGTCGTCGTGGTCGCCTGATCTACCTGACCCAGTGGGGACGAGAACTGGATCAAACATACGCAGCTTATAAATGTCTAAATAACCATGAACAAGCTTCAAATGAAAGGCTCCTGGAACGTGATGAAGGGAAAGCTTAAACAGCACTTCGGGAGGTTTCCGCAAGGTAAGGCAGATGAGTTGTGGGGGAGGCTTCAAAAGACGCTCGGAAAATGGACGAAGTCCGGCAGATGAATTGACGAAATTGCATTGCAGTAATGTGCGTCGCTTTCGAAGCAACTTGAGCTTAGGTATTCACGGGAATGGGACGATGAGGGAGCCGATTTTATGATCTCCGCAGGCTTATATATGGATTGCCCAGTGGCGTACTTGCATTTCCCCTTCGAATTCCTTGAGAGTTTCCTCCGAAGACTAGCCTTACACCTGTTGAATCCTCGCAGACAGCCGTGGGTCTAGACCGACCGTAGCTGAGGCTTAACTATCGGTCGTCGAAAAAGGAGCTCGTATGGCCTGGACTGAAACGCGGCTATCGAGGAGTAATAAGTAATTCTAGAGCTGCTTCTTCTGCCGCAACCGAAGCCAACTGAACCCAAAACCCGGCAATGCCAAACCGATCTCTGCCTTCTTTATTTTCTCATTTGGGCGCTCATCAAAGAGATGAATGAAATGATCAAATGTTCTCTCCCAAAGGTTGATGACAACTTTAATCGGAGCCTCCGTCAAGTTATGGGCAGCAACGACCGCGTTCCCGTTTTCATCCTGACAACTGTGGGCAAAAATTTTAGTCGGTTCAGACGTTTCCAGGACACGATACGTTCCGGTACTGAATTCCGGGTATTCCTTGCGGGTTCTAATCATCCGCTCTAAATAGTTTAATAACGAGTTGGGATCGCGCCGCTGAGCTTGCACATTAACTTTTCGGTAGCTAAATGCGCCCTTGTCAACCACGGGACGGATTAGGCTCGATGGATCCGCTGTTGAAAAGCCGGCATTCATGTCTGCCGTCCATTGCATCGGTGTCCGAACGCTGTTCCGCTCTTCCTGATTGAGATCTTCTCCCATTCCGATCTCTTCGCCGTACCAAAGAATCGGAGTCCCAGGAATCGTGAAGATCAAACTATAAAGTAGCAGCTGTAGATCGAGGCGCCCACCGAGCATCGGTGCCAACCGGCGTCGGATGCCTCGTTGATAAATTTGCATCGCTGGCTTCGGACCAAAAGCGCGAAAACAGATTTCGCGTTCCGACTGGCTCAAACGGCTAAGATCCAGCTCATCATGATTTCTTACGAAGTACGCCCAGTGACTGAGGATCGGTATCTGCGGCAATTGGCGAAGGGCGCGTTCGATCGGTTCCGGTGATTGCTCGGCGACAGCTAGGAAAAGATGTGGATTGACGAAGAAATTAATCACCATGCTCATTCGCTGGCCTCGCTCGCCGAAATAGTTCAAAATCTGATCGGGAGGAACGTTCGCTTCTGCCACCAAAATCGCATCGCCGGTCTTCCAGCGAAGGAACTCGCGAAACTCTTCCAAATAATCGAACGACTCATGCGGCTGCTTCTCGGCATCCGGTCCCTTATACGCTATCACGAAAGGTGCAGCGTCTACGCGAAAACCGGAGACCCCCAACGCAAGCCAAAAACCCATGACCTTCTTGATCTCGTCGCGCACCGTCGGATTGCCAGTATTAAGATCGGGTTGATACGAATAAAAACGATGGAAATAGTAAGCCTTCGCAAGCTTGTCAAATTCCCAGACACCGGATTGCTTACCAGGGAATACAGCTTGGGCCGATGTATCGCCTGGATCATCCTTTCGCCAAACATAGTAGCCGTGGTATTTCGGATCATTACGACGAGCGGCTTGAAACCAAGGATGTTGGTCGGAGGTGTGGTTGACCACAAGATCGATGATCACGCGAATGCCACGATCATTCGCTTCCGACATGAAAGCGGCAAAATCGCCAAGATCACCCAAATGGGGATGAACTGAGAGATAATCCATGACATCGTACCCGTTATCCCGATCCGGCGAGTTGTAGAACGGAAGTAACCAGATGCACGATACACCCAAGCCAGCTAAATAGCTTAAAGCCAGTCGCAACCCGATAAAATCTCCGATGCCATCCCCGTTTCCGTCGCGAAACGTGTCAACGTCGATGCAATAAATAACCGCATTTTTGAACCACCGATTCTCCATAGAGATTTCCTCTGCAGATGAATTTCTTGTTTTTGTTTGCCGAGCATTCGCTTTTCACGAATCAGCCAGGGACTTGGTGGGGATTTCCTGCACGCATCAACTCTTCAGCTTCAGCGATTACCGACGGTGAGAGCAGATAGGGAAGTCGCCGCACATTCATTTGGTTCTTTCTACGTTTCCAGCTCGGACGAACCGTTCCGGATTACTCCGACAAGTCACTTGCCGGTTGTTGGCGTCAATCCCGAGCATCCTCCCAACTTACCGTTTCACGAGAGGATCGGTTAACTAACACGAGGAGCCTCGCTCGAATCAACGAGTTTCTGCCATACATTGCATGAAGAGTTATCCTTGCCTTCGGGTATAACAGGCCTGAGCGCGGAAGACGGAAGTGTCGCCGATCGTGCTTCCAGATGGCTCATCGTATATCCCTACGCTTAGTCTTCAGCGACAGACTGAGAAGGACTTCGGGCGCGAATCCGGCCACGGAGGCGATGAAGAGCGGAATAGCGGTGGTCGCAAATTGTAGTTTTCGTTCTGACGCTCGACTTTTGCCATACGCAAAAGCGACAGCAACACTTTGAGAACGGTATTGGAGAAGCTGGTGAATTGTTGGAGAGTCAGTTTCATATAGTGAGGTGTTTATGCTGCTTGGAAATTCCGGTACGATCGACGAAAAGGAGCACGACAAGATTGACTCGGAACTTTCCTATTCTCCTAGCCTGGAGGCGGCAATGAACCTGGTTCTCGGACATCCCGCTTTTGTGGGAGAGAGGGCAACGCCTTCGTTCAAGTTCATCAGGGCTGCGAGATTCCTCAAAGATAATGCTCCTCACGCGTTTCAGATCCGCGAGATGGGTATCCCAGCGCAGAACAGCATGGACCGTTGGCTCTGGAACTTGTTGGCCTGGAATATCGATGATGCGATGCATTAGGTGAGCTGGAGACCACTGAATACCGAGGGCTTCACCACGGTTCAGAGTCGGTTTGCGCTAAGGTCTCCACTTCAATCCCCCGGACAAATAAATGCCAAATATCCCCGATCCCAGACAACCAGATCTACCCCAGTTTCCGCAAGGAGCGTGTTACATCAACTATTACGATGCGATCACAGAGAACAAGGTTCGTGGATTGATGGCCTTATGTTCAGACATTATTGGCAAGGTTAATCCTCGCACGGAGACTCTTTATTTTGCGCTGTCGTCGCATGGCGGCAACATCGCCGCTGGTATCACTTTATATAATTTCTTGCGAGCTCTTCCCATTCACCTGGTGATGCATAACGTCGGCTCCGTCGATTCAATTGCGACGGTGATTTTTCTGGCCGGAGACCATCGATTTGCGTGTCAGCACTCTAGATTCTTGTTCCACGGGATTTCGACTCAGTTTCCTCAAGCAGTTGCATTGAACCCCGCGCAAGTCCGTGAGCTCCTTAGTGGACAAGAGCAGGACGAAGGAAGGATCAAAGAATTGATTGTCGAGCGATCCAGCCTAACGGAATCGGAAGTCGTCACCTTGCTCCAACAAGGGGAAACCAAAAACCCCGCTTTTGCGTTGGAGAAAGGCGTCATCCACGACATCCGGGATCTGGTTATTCCGAATGGAGCTCAGTTGATAACCGCCAACTTTCAATGACAAGGATCTCAATTCTGCGCCGCCACAATCTGCGACTTAACCGGGAAAAGGGTTAGCGTAGTCGTGCTTCCGCCCTTACCGCTTGCGCGCAACTTGATCTTCGCTGGAATCAGTGATAGTTCTCCGCAGCTTAACTTAAAAGCACGGCCAAGCCCGATAACCCTCTGTCGGGCTCAAGGTCGATGCAATCGTAGGTCGGGATGTAGTGGATCCGAACAGTGAGGCTGGCCTCAAAGCGGGCTGAAGAAAGCTGAACTAATAAAGCGACTTGAGAAGATTGCCACAAATGTTAAAGGGGAGCCACTAGGACTCCCCTTCTCAAACCCTCATTAGCGGTTACAATTTCTCGATCATCTGGCGGACTTCGTCCTTACTCTTTCCGAGCTTCTTTTGAAGCCGTCCAAGCAGTTCATCTTCTTTACCTTCCGAAAACACCAAATCATTATCGGTGAGATTTCCGTACTGCTGTTTAAGCTTGCCCTTCAGCTCGTTCCACGAGCCTCTGATTTGAAGCTTGTTCATAAAAAGTTAGACGCCTGAAAGGCCGCTGTTGTTCACTTCCGGTTTGGCGAAAGCTGCACTTAGGCGATGATTAGGTCGATTTACCCTGCTGAAGGGCGTTTGGGAGACATGCATCCGATCAGCGGATGCATCTGATTTTCAGAAATCCTCCGTGGTTGGGAATTGGGAAGTAAATCCACTCGGACAACATTCAATGGAAGAAATGAACGCAGAGGTATTGACGGACGTTGAATTGATGGAAGCGCTCGTCCGCCGAGATCCGGATGCTATGTCAGCAATCTATGAACGCTACGAATCGATGCTACCGGCAGTGATTTCAAGTATCCTGCACGAAGGCGGTGAGACCGACGATGTCTTGCAGGACGTTTTTATCCAACTCTGGGACCGTGCGGATCGATTTCTTGCAAAAAAAGGATTGCAGGGATTCTTAGTCACTATGGCGAGGCGTCGAGCGATCGACCGTTTGCGCTGCCGGAGCTGCAACAAGAGGTAGTGCAGCTAACATTTTTCGAAGGCTTGAGTCAACGCGATATCGCTGCACAAAAATCTATTTCTTTGGGCACAGTGAAAACACGGTTACAACTGGCTCAAAAGAAACTGATGAATCAATTGGTGCCGATTCAGAACAAAATCTGAGATCGCAGAAGGTGAGCTGACAAAAAGTCGGAAGTCGTCAGAGGAGCTTTTCAGATTTGACACGGAAAAAGCAATCAGGCAGTTCCAAGGTCAACCCCGTCGTCGATGTCGCGGCTGCGGAAGGAGACACAATAATCTCTGCCATGCCCGGGAAAGCCGATCCAGGTAAACGCGATTCCTGGGTTCGGAAGGTTCTAAAAGTCTTGGGTCCAGGACTGGTTACCCGTGCAGCGGACGCCGGTGGCTTTGTCTAAGTGAGGTTCGGCACGGAGGAAACATTGCCCGCAGCGCGCAGGGGAGGAGAGAGGACGTAGTGAAGCCCTGAACTTGACGGAGAATGTGGCATCGAAAAGAGTAACAATCCGCTTGCAGAGTGCCATCGGGCGAGAGCGGCGGTTCGAAATCCCGACCTCAGGACACGCCGCTATCGATGGGTTGTCGCCTACTTCTTGGGGTTAGGGCAAAGTCGAAGCGACAACTTCTGCAATGGTATTCTCGCCAGGATAAAGCCGCACTAAGATTCTCTCTTTAGTCGTGTCCGTGATCAGATCGGCCGGCGTCACTCGGTGGCGAAAGGCAATCACCCGAATGGCACCGTCTGCCGTCAGACAGTCCTTTTTGACTCCGTCAGTAAAGTTGATGGTGTATCTCATGATCGTAGAAAATTCACCTGGACAAAGTCTGGTCGCTTCTGGTTACCGTTTCACTGGCGTTTGCAAGCGAAGGCGGGGATACCCGTTTCGATTTGCATCAATTTTAAGGTTAACTTTGGTAGGGGGCGATTCGAAATCCAGAAGTTATCGTCGTGGTTAATTCTCTTCTGTCGACTGACACGCGATTCGCCGTCAAAGACGGCCACCGCCTTTTTGCCCTGTCGCCAGAGACGGATTTGCATCGTACTATCTCCACCGATTGTTCCTCTATAGGTAAAATTCATTTTAATCCTACGCCGACACTGGCGTCGGACCTACTCGGGACTGTCCTAAAAAGGATGCACCTTCTTCGAGGACTAGCCGGTTAGCTTTCAAGTCGCCAATCAACACGGCACTTGAGAAGATTTTACAAGTATCTCCGATGAAGACGTTCCCACGAACTTTGCCGGAAAGTTTTAAGGATCGAGCCCTAACTTCTCCGTGAATGTCGGCGCTTGGTCCAAGAGTAAGTTCGCCGACGGCAGCAATGTTGCCATTGAGCGGACCATTAAACATTAGGTCGTTGCTTTTGCTTATCGTGTTATTCATTTTGTACCTTCTCGGCGTTATGACGCCACTTGTTTCTTTCTGCCTCCGCCCAGTGTGGGTGGCTTCTGGCGACGTTAGCTTCCCCCGAACTTCGATTTGCGTCGATTGACGGTTAGCTTGGGTAGCTTTTGGAGAGAGCGGCGGTTCGAAATCCCGGCTTCAGGGTACACTGCTACGGGTCAGATGTCGCCCACTATTATCGAAATCGAGGTGGTTTGTCGTGCCGTATGGCCGGGAATAAGGTGTCGATGTATTCTTATCCTTCTCGGCGTTAGGGAAGGACATTTTTTTTACTTGGGAAGAATCATTCATGCGTCGATGCAAGCCTTAACAAGATGAAAACAGGTCCCAACTCAGATCGATCCAGTAAGGTGTCCGACGCGCTCGCGACCGCGACAGCACCGCCGGTCGGCGGGCGCCTCGCTCCGCAGATGTTAATGATTTTCCGCGCCCTCATTGCCTCGCCAGAGCGGAATAAGATTCTGCTGCTCGGCGTCGCCCTCTTTGCCGTCATCGGCGCTACGGCCTACGGCCAGATCAGGCTCAATGCCTGGAATCGACCATTCTACGATGCGCTCGCGCACAAGGATTTTCGCGGGTTCCTTACCCAGCTCATGGTCTTCGGCGTCATTGCCGGCGGGCTTTTGGTTCTGAACGTGGCGCAGGCCTGGCTCAACCAGGCGACCAAGGTCAAGCTGCGCGAAGGACTCGTGCGCGATCTGCTCAACGAGTGGCTGAAGCCTCGGCGCGCCTTTCGCCTCGTCAATGCGGGCGAGATGGGCACCAACCCAGACCAGCGCATCCACGAGGACGCTCGCCATCTTACGGAGCTGACGGCCGATCTTGGAATCGGGCTCCTGCAGTCTTCGCTCCTTCTTGGCAGCTTCATCGGGGTTCTGTGGATCCTTTCAGGAAACGTGCCCTTGCATTTGGGCGGGAGCAGCTTCGCAATTCCCGGCTACATGGTCTGGTGCGCCCTGGCCTCCGCCGGCACTGGTTCCTGGCTCAGCTGGCGAGTCGGCCGTCCGCTGATCCAGCTCAATGCCGAGCGCTACGCTCAGGAGGCCGAATTGCGCTTCGCGCTCGTGCACCTCAACGAGCATATTGACGCCGTGTCGCTCTCCGGCGGCGAACAGGATGAAAAGCAGCGTCTCGCTACCGTGCTCGAGCACGTTCTGCGCGTCATGCGGCAGATCGTCAACGCGAGCACTCGGCTCACCTGGGTCACGGCAGGCTACGGCTGGTTCACGATCATCGTGCCGATCATCGTGGCGGCTCCCGGGTACTTCGGCAGGGATCTTTCCTTCGGCGCATTGATGATGGCCGTCGGCGCCTTCAATCAAGTGCAGCAGACCCTGCGGTGGTTCATCGATAATTTCAGTAACCTCGCCGACTGGCGGGCCACGCTGCTGCGTATAGCGAGCTTCCGCAAGATGGTGGTGAGCATGGACAGTCTCGGAGCGACCGAGAACCGGATCGAATTCATCGAGGCACCAGCTGGCACGATCACCTTCGAGAACTTGCAGGTCGCCACCCCCACCGGCTGCACCATGCTGAGCGAGCGGCATGTAGCGATTACGCCGGGCGACCGCGTGCTCATCGTCGCTGAGCCCGGCACCGGCAAAACCCTTCTGTTCCGGGCGATCGCGGGCTTGTGGCCCTGGGGCTCGGGCCGCGTCGCGCTGCCATCGTCGGACGGGGTGATGTTCATGATGCGCGACCCGTATGTGCCGCTGGGAACCCTGCGCGCAGCGCTGACCTATCTCTCACCCGACACCACTTACAAAGACGAGGAACTATTGGCTGTGCTCCAGTGCACAGGCTTGAATCGCCTTTCCTCTTCGCTCGACAGTGTCGCGCGCTGGGAAAGGGAACTCACCTATGACGAGCAGCAATGCTTGGTCTTCGCTCGTATCTTGCTGCATAAGCCGCGCTGGCTGGTTATCGACGAAGCCCTCGACGCGTTGGAGGACGACGCGCGTAAGCGCATCATTAGCCTCTTCCAGGAACGGCTCAAAGATGCCGCCATTGTCTACATCGGCCGCCCCGAGACTGACAGTCACTTCTTCACGCGCGTTTTGCATCTGATCAAAGATCCGGGCGGAAGTTGCTTCATACCCCGCCTCAGCGTCGCTTCGGGCAGCCAGCCGATGGCCACGTCCGCGCTCCGCCCAGTCAATCCCATCGGATGAGGCATTGGGAGCTGCCGTAGTTTTTTCCGACGCCGAGGTGCCGGCCACCTCGAGAATTACAAGGTTGCGGACTGGCAGGTGACAGTGAAGGTCGGCTTCACTCTGGATACCTGATAAGGAGTGGGACCGCTGCCTGCAGGGCGGGCGAGCATGGCAAATGCGATCTGACTCAGCGAATCGATCAAGGACTCCAGTTAGTGCTTTTGCCTTGATTTGCCGATCCTGAAGGAGGACCAACGTCGGCGACGTATGTCGCGTAAATCGGCCCGGCGAATGACTTCGCCGATCAGAAGTGGAAAGTCACTTAAAGTGGGGTTATCCGAAAAACGATAGGTTTCATTAGCCCGGGCGGTGTGAGTTCTTGAGAACATAATATGGTGCTTTCTTTGGTTTTGATGGTGCTCATAGTCCTCGTGTGGGTTGGTGTTGTGGTTCTTCTAACCGGCTTTTATTAAGGCGTTTTAACGAATTGGTAATCGCTGCAACCGTTGGCCCGTTGCCGACGGCAATGGCGGCTATGACTGCGGCCAATACGATTCTCAGTAGCGTGGCTTATGTAACTGGCACGGTGACTGAAGCGTCCAAAGCGGAAACGGTTGGCCGGCTTTTAGGTGAGGATCCTCGCGGCAAACAAGCTCAAGGTGACCGTTGTGCGTGACAATGGCAGTCATTTTCTGGGCTTCTACGTCGTGGCCTCAGTCAAGTTGATGACTACGCTGTAGCAACACGCTGAATCTCACCCCAGGTCAATTGCTCGCACGCATACTCTTTTTGACGCGTTACCGTTGCCTTTGCGTATGACAACAGCTGCCAAGAACAAAAACTAACCAATCACGCGTGGCTTTACTTGCAAATTTTGGAATTCGTCCTTCAGGTGGCACGGCAGGTCTTCGCATTTTCCGATTAGCCAGCCATTTCCAGCCCAATGTTCAACCCGCGGTTGGGCCATACCGCAATACAACCGTAACTGGACCTTATGAGTATAGGTAACTAGGTCGGAACGCGGGCGATGCTGGAGGAGACACGGAACAACAATTGATTATGAATCCTAAGAACATTGATGGAGAAGCTTTGGGCCGAGGAATTGCGGTCGTCACCGGAGCATCATCCGGGCTTGGAAAGGTCTACGCAGACCGTCTAGCAAAGCGGGGATACGACCTTCTCCTGGTGGCGCGGCGTAAAGATCGGCTACACATCCTAGCGCAAGACCTGCAAAGGCAGTATGGGATTCAAGCTGACATCCTGGTCGCGGACCTGGGCCTCGCCACCGACCTGAATAGAGTAGCTAACGTCATCGCAGGCGACGAGCGCGTCACGGTGCTTGTGAATAACGCAGGCACAGCGTCCTTTGTCCCCTCCGTCGCCATGTCGCTACCTGATTTGGACACGCAGCTTAATGTTAACGCCAGGGCGGTGAGCCATCTCAGCCTTGCAGTTCTGCCGGAATTCCTGAGAAAGAATGCTGGCACTATAATAAACATTGGGTCGGTACTTTCGTTCTCTTCCCTTCCGGTGGGCACCTCCTATAGCGCGACCAAGGCCCATGTGATGATGTTCACCATTGGACTGCAACAGGAACTTGCCGAGACTAAAGTCCGCGTGCAGTTGGTTCTTCCAGCCGACACAGCGACAGAAATCTGGGATGTGGCAGGAATCGACTCGGATGCAATAGACCAAACCACGGTTATGACCGCCGAGGACTGCGTTGACGCAGCACTTGCGGGCCTTGATCAGGGCGAGGCTGTCACTCTGCCTTCAGTCGAAGACTCGAGGCTGTGGGCCGAATTCGATGCTATTCGCAGCAAGATGCTGGCAGCTTCGCAGAGCAGCCAGCCTGCTTCGCGATATGGAATCAGCGTTAAGGAGCAAGCACTCGTGACTTAACCCAATTATGAAAAGCTCCAATAACCTGGGATCCATCGAGGCTCGCGGACCGCTGCCAGGCCTGGAGGAGGCTCTAACGGCCTGTCCCATGTGCCACTCGCGGGAGATTTGGGTTGAGAACAATCCGAACTCCAAGCGCTCTTTTTCGATCATGTGTCGAGAGTGCCGCTTTCAAGTGTCACTACTGCCGCGCGCACAGGCGATCGCAGCGTGGAATAGCATGGGGTCGGCAGAATAAATGTATGGTGGAAATTCGTCGATCGGAACGAAACTCCTCATGGTAGTTAGCCGAGCCTCTCGATCGCCGAAAGAATTATGAATAATCAGCCCGTTACAGTCGAGCAGCTCATGCAGGCAGTGTCTATGCTAGGCGCCCGGGCGGAATATAAGCAATACGCGCTCAGTGACCCCGTTCTTCTCAAGCAAGCCTACAATTTCGTTCGCGCATGCCAAGAAGAGCTGCCTAAGTTCGTTGAAACTCAGGTCACGCCCCAAGCGCCATCGGCGGCGCGACCACCGCTCGTTCCGGATGGGCCTATGGTGGCATTTGAACAAGCAGCGGTTAAGATCACCGACCTGGCGCCGAGAGGGGCAAAGAAAAAATTCGAACAGTTCCTGGACGAAGACCTGGACTACCGCGCCGTTACTCCGATGTTCAGAGACCGCGGAGTTCCCGAGAAAGTAATTAATCGACTTGCTGAGGAATTCGCGCGCTGGAATTCGGTGAAGAGGCAACAAACCAATCGGGCGAACGCGCAAAAATCGCGAAAAAAGGTTTCGTAAGCGCAGCTCTGCCAGGATGAACTCGAAACGCCCCCACGACATGGGTTCCCCGCTCACTCCGCCATCTTCCGTTAAGAACGTCCCGCTTTCGACCGGCCTACACGGTTGATCTGGCGATCGCCTTAGCGCTGGCGACGTGCGGGATCGCTATGACTCCTCTGCCTATATTCGTCGTGGGTGGAACACTCCTAGGGGCAGCCGTCTTTGCGTTCATCTTGGACTTTGCCAAAGTCCCTGTGTTCGATCGCCTCAGAATCGCATAGAGAGAGGATGGCGGTCTAAATGGCACCTCGAGGCGCTGCCCGAAAACGAACATGGCGGACCCTAATCCGCTCTGGTCCAAAAGTAGTTTCGGCCCATCAGCGGTATAACTAGAAACCCGCGGACTTTGATCTTGTCTGGTCCCTGCAGTTCCATAAAACAGGAGTAGGTTTTGCCACTCTTCGGGTCGTAAACAGTCCCGTTCTCCCACCGAGTGTCATTTTTCTTGGTAAAACCAGATATGAAGACAAGTCCGATGATCGGATGGGTACGTTTCTTCGGATCCGGATTGTAAATATCGGTCTTTTCTTTTCCCTCAGCTGTTTTCGGCTCGCTCAAAGCCACGATCCTGGCACTCAGTGTGCCTTCACTTTCGAACATCTCAAAGGTGGCGTCTCCACCCTTCCAGAGTCCAATCGGGGAAGCAAGATCGGCTGCATGAACCGCGGTCGCTCCAAACCAGGAGGTGATCAATGCCAAGAGAAAATAGGGAAGGGGGAAGGCGTTCATAGGTTTGTTGCAACCCGGTCAAAGACCTGAACCGGTATTCTGTCGCCGTCTCTCTGGTACTACCGAGGCGGCGGACTCTCCGTGCAAGAGAATTTTGTATTGCATAGGGAGGTTTCCTTTTCCGTCAGCTGCCAACAACAAGAACTAACCAATCATGCGCCACTTGACCTGCAAATCGGAGTCTAAGCCGTTGTCTTTCCTTCCGGACGACGGCAAAGGGTAGCGATTGACCATTCTTCTTCACGTCGGAAGTTGACTGAAACAGTCTTTGGAGCCGCGCCTTCGGCCTCTAACGCTACTTCCTCCAGCGCGAGGAAAAGATCGGCGAGACGTTCAACTTCGCGGCCGGAAAGATTCACACCGAGGCGAACAACCTCGGGCGTATCGTTGTCGTATCCCCATGCGCAGAAACCGTATCTGGAAGGTTCAGCGGCAACCCATCGGCTTCCGTCATAACGCCACCGCTCCGGTCGCCCACTGTGCCCGCCGAGGCAGAAACCATTCGGCATTGCCTGAGTGAATTCCGGCGTGGCAGGGCTCCGCGGATATTCTTGCCAGGGGATCATGCGACCGCCTTCTCCTGACAACGTCCACACAATTGTAAAATGCCGTTGTGCATGTCTTTGATGCGTGCCATCCGCGTCCCGTGCTTGCGGAGTTTTTTTTCGTCAATGGCGTTCATTTTCTGGGCGTCTACCTCGTGGCCTCAGTCAAGTTGAGGAGTACGGTATAGCGACACGCTGAATCTCGCCCCGGGTCCAGTGCTCGCGCGCATACTCTTTTTGATGCGTTATCGTTGCCTTCGCGTATGACAAGAGTTGCCAGGAACACCGCTCCATTACCCAATGTTATCTATGCCTCATGCGAAAAAACAGCATAACCAGACTCAGAAGGAAGCCCGAGGCAACCGCCATCATGATTGTATTTACTGGCTGTTCGCGCATGTATACTACCACATGGGATCGTAGTGTTTTTGCGTTTGATGTGGCATCGCTCCACACCTCTTCTGTGGCTCCCTGTGCGCTATCCATCGTTTTTCGCGTGGCGCGGCCGATTTCATCTGCGGTTGCGATCGCTTGCGCTTTTACGTTTTCAAGCGCAGCTACTACTTGATCCTTCGCGTCGTCGACTGCGCTGTGAAGCTTGTCTGTGTTGTTCATAAATGTCTTTGTAAGATCTTCCTATCGGTCCGCCGCGGCTGACTATTTACAGGAATGTTCCACGCGGGAACCGCAGTCTGGACGCTCAAGATTTTCGACCGAGCCGATGGTAATACCTTCCGCCGCCGAGCAAAATGGGGTGCCTTCGAAGCAAACGCAGAACCAGCACCTTGTAGATTGCGGATATCGGCTTTATAACGATTTTTGTTAAACGGTTCAGTTTTCGCCTCCACCTATCAGCTCGGGTTAACTGCAGAGCAAACCTCTGACAAGTTAAGCATCGGACAGCGTCGTCAGATTCTCCTATACTGTTCTCGATGCGTTACCGTTCTCATCGGGTATGGGAAACGTAAAAACCATTCCGATGCCGTTAGGCTGGTTGCCGCTGGCGCGAGCCCGGCGCCCGCAAGGCGCTTGTGGCAACGCGAATTTCATTACGAAGGCTGGCGAGCATTTCGCGAGTCACTTCGAGCTGCTCGGCTTTGCGCTGGGTCCACTGTTGCGCGGTTTCTAGCAGGGTCTGATAGGCGTTGGCGATGTAAGTCGCGCTGGCTTCGGTGAGCCCCGGGCTGGCGAGCGTTGCCTCGAGTCGACGCTTCGCTTCGGCGAGTTCCGCCAGTACGATCTTTTCTGCGGGGACTCGGCGAAGGTTGCTGATGAGGCCGATCTTAGAAAGGATCCAGATGATCCATTTCGTTGGATCGATCTGCCAGGGTTTCACTCCATTCCGGTAGTCATGCTGAAACTCGTGATGATAGTTATGATACCCTTCGCCGAAAGTGACGATCGCCAGGAGCCATGAGTCGCGCGCACTGCACCTTGATGAATACGGTTGCGCCCCGATGTAATGACAGAGCGAATTGATGCAAAAGGTGGCGTGTTGCAGCACCACAACGCGTAACACGCCGGCTATCAAGAAAGCGCCAAGGGCCGCTTTCCCGCCTCCCCATAAAAAGCCGATGCTGGCCGGCAGCGCAAAAGCAACCAGCACTGCCAGCAAATGAATATAGCGATTCTGCCACACCAGGATTGGATCCTTTTTGAGATCAGCCACGTTGTCGAAACATGGGAGCGGCTTGAGCTTGAACATCAACCAGCCCATGTGGGCGTAAAATAGACCTTTGGTAATACAATAGGGATCGTCATCGTGATCCACATGCTTGTGGTGGTTGCGATGTTCGCTCGACCAAAGGAGTACAGAATTCTCAAATGCTCCCGCCCCAAAAATAACGGTGAAAAACCGCACAATCCAGTGAGCTTGGAAAGTCAAATGCGAGAAAAGTCGATGGTATCCAAGCGTGACGGAGAATCCACACGCACCCAGCATGACGAAGAAAAGTGCGATCTGAAACCAGTCGATGCCAAAAAACCAGAGGTATACGGGTACGACAGTGACCGAGAGAACCAAGGTCCCGATCAGGAATGAGCTAACGAGCCAATTGACTCGGTGGAATGGAATATGTGGAAACATGGTGCTGGTTGGTTATTCGGCGGACGCGTTTCCAGATC
>Ga0185299_10004417_pt1 | contig 17016 bp, 17 predicted proteins | sample PaiPotPPA55metaG_FD_128002 | JGI IMG/M metagenome (GOLD analysis project Ga0185299, IMG submission 128002) | Iron sulfur acid spring bacterial and archeal communities from Banff, Canada, to study Microbial Dark Matter (Phase II) - Paint Pots PPA... ...
GAAGGATAGAGAGGCAGACAGCGGAGCTTCTCAAGGGCTATCACTGGCCTGGCAATATCCGGGAGCTTCAAAATGTCATAGAACGAGCCATGATCTTCTGCGACTCCGACACATTTTTTGTGTGGAGCAGACATGGTTGCAGCCGGAAGCAGAGCCTCCGGTCGGTCTGCAGCCGGCTCTGATTAATCAGGAACGAGAACTAATCGAAGCGGCGCTTGCGGAAACACGCGGCCGCGTCTCGGGTCCGGAGGGAGCTGCCAGGAGGCTGGGAGTTCCGAGGTCGACCCTGGAATACAGGATCCAGAGCTTGCGCATTGATAAATACCGGTACCGGCTTGAAGCAAGCGAGTTGTGAGCTTAAGTGGTGATCTTTGTATTGCCTGGTTAAGGCGGCTCTATCTGTAGCACACGCGGTCATTCTCTTTCCGCAAAGAATTCACTCCACCGCACGCTGGTGAGCTTCGAACGGCAATTGGTCACCCATAGTTTCTCGCTGCGGTTCGCGTTGCCGACATAAGGCGCGAGTAGCAAAGAGCGAACCGCCAAACGGATCGCTTTTCCTGGATCGCGGCTAGTGTCCCGCGTGAACGCGAACCGCACGCCGCTCATTACGGTCACTACCAACTACCAACTCTCCGACATTTGCTCACCAAATGAGGTGCGAGGCGCAGTTGGCCCAGCTCGCTATGTTACTGAATTGATGGTGATCGGACCCGGTCGGCGGACGGAAACGTAGATGCAGATGGAGTTGGTGTGAAACTTCAAATGTCGGCGAACCCGGGAGTGCGACCGAGATTGCTTTGATGCACGTAATGATTCACTCCCAAGGCCAAGTATCGCCGTTGCTGATGCAACAGCGAAGTGAATGGAACGCGTGACTCAACCAAGAGTCATCATCGTCGGTGGAGGGTTTGGGGGATTGGCAGCCGCCAAGGCTCTGGGCAAGGCACCAGCGGAAATCATCCTGATCGATCGCACGAATCATCACCTGTTTCAGCCACTACTTTATCAAGTAGCGACGTCGGTTCTGGCCCCCAGTCAAATTGGCTTTCCAATCCGAGCGATTCTCCGAAAGCAGAAGAACACGACCGTAGTCTTGGGAGAAGTCACAACTGTGGACAAGGACAAGAAATGCGTCTTCATATCCGACGCGGACCGGTCAAACGTCGCCGTGACGTACGACTATCTAATCCTTGCAACCGGCGCAAGCCACAGTTACTTCGGCCGGAATGAATTTGAAAGCTTCGCGCCAGGATTGAAGAGCCTTGCGGACGCTGTTGCAACGCGCAATAAGGTTTTGAATGCGTTCGAGCTGGCCGAGGCCGAAGAAGATCCGAAACGCCATCGGGACCTGCTGACCTTTGTTCTGGTGGGGGCAGGCCCTACGGGCGTCGAGATGGCCGGGGCCCTGGCGGTGCTCGTACAAACCAGTCTGAAGTCAAACTTCCGCCGCATCGACCCCGCTTCGTCTCGAGTCGTGCTGGTCGATATGGCCCCGCGAGTTCTGGGGTCGTTTACGGAGCAACTTTCTCAGGCAGGAAAAGAACGACTCGAAAAATTGGGCGTCGAGGTCCGGCTCGGACACGGCGTGGATCAGATAGACGGGGACGGCGTGGTGGTGGCGGGTGAGCGCATAGCGAGCAAGACCGTGATCTGGACTGCCGGTGTCGCTCCGTCTCCGGCAGGCAAGTGGCTTAAGGTGGAGACGGACCGCGCCGGGCGGGTGCGCATTCAGAAAGACCTGAGCGTACCGGACCATCCGGATATCTTCGTCATCGGCGACACCGCTTCGCTCGACCAGGACGGCAAGCCGCTGCCTGGAGTGGCTCAGGTAGCAATGCAGCAGGGTCGGTACGCGGGGAAGCTTATTGGCAGGAAGCTTTCCTGTCAGCCCCCGCTGGCCTCATTTCACTATTTCGACAAAGGCCGTATGGCAGTTGTAGGCAAGGGTTTCGCGGTGCTGCAAAGCGGAAAGATTCAAATGAGCGGATTCGGAGCCTGGCTTGTTTGGGCCTTCATTCACCTTCAGTTCTTAGCCACATCCGGTCTCCGCCTCAGTGTTTTCCTGCAATCGGCTTGGACCTATGTGACCGGGCAAAGGGGCTCCCGGCTTATCGTGAGTCAGCATGCTTGCGGGCCGACGGGCACAGCTGTAGACGAGTCTGTCCGAGGAGCAGCCTGAGCCGAACTAGGAATCCGGTAGACAGACGAGGTTCTGAGTAGAAATTCAAAAAGGAGAATTATCGTGGCAAAAGACGGAGAGATCCGAAATATCGCTATCGTTGGCACAGGCGTAATCGGTGCAAGTTGGGCCGCGTATTACCTATCCCGCGGATTCAACGTAACGGCAACCGATCCTGCGCCGAATGCTGAGGATGGGCTTCGCAAGTACATTGACGAAGCCTGGAAGACGCTCAGAAAGAATGGCCTTTCTGCCGGCGCCTCGTGTGACCGGTTAACCTTCGAACCAAATATGGCGCTGGCGCTCGCCAAAGCGGACTTTGTCCAGGAAAACGCACCAGAACGCCCCGACTTCAAGGCGAAGTTATTCGCGGAGATGGACGACGCAACACCGCCGAACTCGATCCTCGCCTCAAGTTCTTCGAGCATCACGATGGATGTAATACAGTCCGCGTGCAAGCGTCCGGAGCGTAGCGTGATCGGACATCCTTTCAATCCGCCTCACGTCATCCCGCTTGTGGAAGTGGTAGGCGGAGCCAAGACCTCACCCCAGACGATCGAAAGAGCCATGGCGTTTTATTCGTCGATCGGAAAGAAGCCGATTCGTCTGTTCAAAGCTCTACCCGGTCATGTCGCCAACCGGTTACAGGCGGCGATCTACAAGGAGGTCCTATATCTGATTCAGCAGGGCGTATTGAGCGTCGCCGATGCCGATATCGCCGTGAGCTATGGCCCTGGGCCTCGGTGGGGCGTCATGGGACCGAGCCTCCAGTGGCACCTCGGCGGAGGGCCCGGCGGCATCAACCATTTTATGGAACACCTCATGGGCCCCCTCGAGGGGATGATGAAGGCCCTCGGTACACCGAACATTACGCCGGACCTGAAGCAGACGGTGGCAAACGAAGTGATGCGAATTGCAGGTAGTCGCACCGTCGAGCAACTGGCTGCGAAGGAGAACGAGGTCCTGACAGAACTCCTGAGCAGTCGTGCGAAGGTTGGCCTCTAAGAGTTTTGAAATCCGGTTCAACAAGGAGATAGTTTCATGAGTACGACAACTTCCACAGGGTCGGGCGCGAAAGAGAAGAAGGCAACAACCTCTGGGCGGCTCTTTTTCCTGGACCTCGCAGCAGGCCGTGTGTTGTCCGCAAACCCTGATGGTTCCGATTTGAAAGTAATCGTTAACGAAGGTCGAAAGCTACCCGATGGACTGGTCATTGACGCCGCCGCCGGACATATCTACTGGACCAACATGGGCAACCCGAAGAAGGAAGATGGCTCCATCTTCCGCTCGGATCTAGATGGGAAGAACATGGTCGCGATCCTTCCCCCAGGCGCCACGTTTACGCCTAAGCAAATTCAGCTCGAAAAGAAGAGCGGGAAGCTCTACTGGTCCGATCGCGAAGGCATGCGAGTAATGCGGGCAAACCTGGACGGGTCGAAAGTCGAAACTCTCGTCGACACGCGCCAGGGCGATCCGCGCCCCGGACCGGACGCGAAGAAATGGTGCGTTGGCATCGCGGTCGACCCTGACGGAGGCAAGCTCTACTGGACTCAGAAAGGCAGCGACAATGCCGGTGAGGGTCGGATCTTTCGGGCGAACATCGAAATCCCGCCCGGTCAAGCGCCGGCGAATCGCCGAGACATTGAACTTCTGTATGAAAAACTGCCTGAGCCAATCGATCTGGACCTCGACTTAGCCAATCGAACCCTCTATTGGACCGACCGAGGGAATCCACCGCGCGGCAACACGGTGAACCGCGCTCCCATGGACCCGCAAGCTGGGAGTCCCAAGCAGCCTGAGATCCTCGTTACCGACTTGATGGAAGGCATTGGGCTGGCTCTTGATCTTGAGCGCTATCGCATGTTCTACACCGACTTCGGTGGTACCGTCTACAGCGCTAATCTTGACGGCTCAAACCCGAAGACGCTGCTGTTCGCCGAAGGAAATCTTACTGGCATTGCATACGTCGAGCTGCCGGCGGCGCAGTGAGTGGCACTCCTACTCTCAAAACAACGCTTCGATTCGAAAGGATACGCACATGAGCACTACACTCGTACCTACCTCTGAAAAGACGGCGGAAACGCTTACAGAGAGACTTCAGTTCAAACTTAGCAATCACGAGACTACTTCGAACTTCGACCTGCGTGCTGGCGTGGATGAAGTGTTGAAGGAGATTGGGATGACAGCAGCGGACGCTGGAGGCAAGTTGAGCTTCTACGGACAGGATCCGATCGTGCCAAGCCCAATCCGTTTTGGCACTATGGCCGCCATCGGCCTGGCTGCCAAAACCGTTGCGGCCGCGGCGATCTGGAGAGATCGATCCGGCGAAGGACAGGACATCCACGTCGATCTGCGCAAGGCCTTTCGCCGCTTCTATGGCTTCTTTGACGGTGTCTGGGAAACGATAAATGGGCGCTCTCCGGCAATGGGTTTTTTCGAAGAAAATCCTTTCTTCACGTTTCCCTTGTTCCGAGAAACGCGCGATGGACGGCATGTGGTGACTCTAAACTTCTACCCCAAGCTACGGCATCGGGCTATGAACTTCTTGAGGTGCAGCGATAGTCTCGAATCTCTGCAGAACGCCATCTTGCAGTGGCGTGCAGACGACTTGGAGACGGCCGCCGCGGAGCAGGGGCTTGTCCTGGCGAAGGTCCGCAGCAATGAGGAGTTTCGCAAAGAACTCCAGTACACCGAGGTGCTCTCGAAGATGCCTCTTATCACCGTTGAGAAGATCGCCGACAGCGAACCCATTCCGTTCAAGCCACGTACCAAAGCGCCACTCGACGGCATTCGCGCTCTCGGTATGGGTCATGTGATCGCTGGAGCTGCCATTGGCAGGGATCTGGCCTTTTACGGCGCCGACGTTCTCAATATCTGGAGACCCAACGATACGGAAGTAGAGTCATTCTTCTGGGACGTTCAGGTCGGTATGCGCTCCACCATCCTAGACTCGTCAAAGGAGGATCGTGCCAAGTTCGAATGCCTTCTCAAAGACGCCGACGTGTTCTTCGCGAACAAACGCCCTGGATTCCTGAAAACGCACGGATTGGATGCCGAAGAGCTGTGCGCCAAGAAACCGGGATTGGTTCACGCAACGGTCGTTCTTCACGGAGAAAGAGGGCCTTGGTCGAATCGTCCGGGATTCGACGAAATTGGCGCAACGGTGGCGGGTTTATTCGCTATTGAGGGGTCCCTCACTAGCCCGAAACAGCCACCAATCATTCCCATTTGCGACAACGTAGTCGCATGGCTGGGTACAGTTGGTGTACTCGCAGCGCTTCGTAGGCGCGCGGTTGAGGGCGGAAGCTATCGGGTCGTGGTTTCCCTCACGCGAACAGTGCTTTGGCAACTCGCGTTAGGTATTTTCGACAAAGCATATGCGCAAGCAACGGCGGGTTCCATGGATGAACACAAAAACGTTGCCCCTGATGTGTTCACCGCGGAGACACCGCTCGGAACCTACCAGGGTCTGGATGAGCAGGTCTACCTTCCGAAGTCTCCAGGATCCTATCGGACCGTACTCGTTCCGCGCGGGTCGTCGAAACCGGAGTGGCTAGAAGCGAAATGAGTGCGATGACACATACGGAATTATCGCACCCGCCATCTCTTCTTCAATGTTCCTCTCGATTGTCAGGACATCGCGGGCTGCATTGCGGTAGCAAGTCCCGACAGCTCTTGTAGCTCGTCGTTCATAGAAAAGGAGGTTCGACGCCGCAACCGCTGGATTTCAGCCGGATCGAGAGACATCTTCTTGAGCGCGCCCGGACCAAGCCTAGGACAACGACTGCAATTGTTCATCCATGCAGCCGCGGGGCAGTCCTCGCCGCGATTGAGGCTGCCCGCGAAGGGCTGATCGAGCCCGTGTTGGTCGGCCCGCAATCTAAGATACAAGCGATCGCGATGGAACAGGAGTTGGACATTTCTGCGTACAGATTGGTTGACGTGCCCCATAGCCACGCGGCAGCCGTCAAGGACGTGCAGATGGCCGCTAGCAGTGAAGTGGAAGCTCTGATGAAGGGTGGTCTTCATACTGACGAACTGATGAGCGAGGCAGTGAAGCACGATGGTGGCCTGCGCACCGAACGGCGGAGCAGCCATGTTTTTGCGCTGGCGGACGAAAACTACCACAAGCCGTTCTTCATAACCGATGCCGCTGTAAACATTACTCCCGATCTGCTTGCGAAAAAGGACATCGTGCAGAACGCTATCGATCTGGTTGTGGGTATCAGCGAGCAATCTACCATTCCTAAGGTAGCGGTGCTCTCAGCCGTAGAAACTATCCATCCGGCGATGCAGTCCACCGTTGACGCCGCGTGTTTGTGCAAAATGGCTGACCGCCAACAAATCACCGGCGCAATTCTCGACGGCCCGCTGGCATACGACAATGCCATCAGCAAGGAAGCTGCTGATATCAAGGGAATTCGTTCGCAAGTCGCGGGCGACGCCGATATTTTCCTGACGCCGGATCTGGAAGCGGCAACATGCTGGCCAAGCAGCTTATCCTGCTGGGCAAAGCCTCAGCGGCGGGGATGGTCTTGGGGGCGCGTGTGCCGATTATCCTTACCAGCCGTGCCGCAGATGTGGAATCGCGAACGCATTAGCAGTGCTGATGGTGGATGCAAGGCGCAATAATCGCATGGCGCTCACGAAGGTCGCATGAAATTGAACAGTGCATAAAGCCGAAATCCGCTTCCGAGCTTTGCTTTGTACCCGCGCGTTCCTGAACGCCACGATCTCGTACTTCTCGTCGATCCAGACGGCGTGAAGAGGTCTCCAATTCAATCGCCCGGCTGTCTCCAGCTCCATTGCCGAGAGAAGAAAACGCCGTCCCCCGAGGACGTCGTTCAGTTACACGAGACAGGCAGCGATTCCCCGTCCCGGACCTGCGATGGAGCGAACTCGTTCCAGCTTGCATTCCTCGCGAACCATGTAAGGCTCCACGTCACTCTGAGTTCTTGGAAAGAAACTAGCCGACATAAGGCGCGAGTTGCAAAAAGCGAGGGGACCGTTAGCGCATCGCTTTCCTGGATCGCAGCGAATGTCCCACGTGAGCGCAAATTCGACAGCACTCTTTACGGTGACTACCAACTCTCCGACATTTGCTCACCAAATAAGGTGTGAGCGCAGTTCACCCAGCTCGCTATATCGCTGAATCGATGAAGATCGGCCGTGGTCGCCGGACGGAAATGCAGATGCACATAGCATCAGTGTGAAACTTCGAGAGACCTCCGCCGATATCGCGACGTCTGCACAAGGATTTCGGTCGTCGTGAGTAGACGTTGGTTCTTAATTCCACTCCTAGAAAGGAAGAATAGTCTTGCCTCAAAACAACGGTCATGTAAAGCGTAGTGAGAAAGGGCTGCTGACACCCGACAATTGCGTCGTTGCGTTCATCGACCACCAGCCACAGATGCTCTTCGGAACCTCTAATTTCGATCGTCAGTCAATCATCAACAACACCGTCGCCCTTGCTAAGGCAACGCGAATCTTCGAAGTGCCGGTTGTGTTGACTACCGTCGAGACAAAGAGCTTCAGCGGGAACATGTGGCCGCAGCTCAAAGCGGTCTTCCCCGATCAGGAGCCCATCGAGCGGTCCTCGATGAACTCGTGGGACGACAAGAACTTTGTTGCGGCGATCGAGAGGACCGGCAAGAAGAAGATCATTCTTGCGGGCCTCTGGACGGAGACCTGCATCGCTCTGCCCACAATTCAGGCGATCCACGATGGTTATGAGATTTATGTCGCCGAGGATTGCTGCGGAGACGTCAGCCAGTTGGCGCACGACAACGCGATGCGCCGGGTTATCCAGGCCGGCGCAAAGCCCGTCACCGCTCTTTCCACGATGCTCGAGTGGCAGCGCGACTGGGCGCACCGCGATACTTACGACGCCGTCATGGACGTGGTGAAGGTCCACTTGGGTGCATACGGGATCGGCGTGGAATACGCCTACACCATGGTGCACGGTGCGCAGCCCACTGTTTTTCCGGAGTATGAGGTCCCGCAACCTGCAGTAGCCCACAAGTAGTCAATACACAGCCAATCCGAATTCGCAGGAGAAAGAATGAGAACGCCAAATATTGCGGACAAGGTGGTTGTGATTACCGGAGCCAGTAGCGGCATCGGTGAAAGCACCGCGCGCCTTCTCGCCGGAAGCGGTGCGAAAGTCGTGCTCGGAGCGAGGCGAACGAATCGCATCGACGCGCTCGTCAAGGACATCACCGCCAAGGGCGGCGCCGCTCTCGGTTTTCAGGCCGATGTCACAAAGCGCAGTGAGGTGGAAGCTTTAGTCCAGGGAGCAATCCACGAGCACGGCCGAATCGACGTGATCGTTAACGATGCCGGGATCATGCCCATCGCGCCTATGGCCGCGCTCAAGGTCGAAGAATGGGACCGCATGATCGATGTAAACATCAAGGGCCTCCTATTCGGGGTGGCCGCGGTGCTGCCGATCATGCAAAAGCAAAAACAGGGCCACATCATCAACATGTCTTCTGTCGGGGGCTTCAAGGTCTGGGCTCCCGGCGGGACCGTATACAGCGCAACCAAATTCGCTGTCCGCGCTATAACCGAGGGCCTGCGCATGGAGCACAAGGCCGACAACATTCGATGCACCATAATCTCGCCTGGTGCGGTTGCTACCGACCTTCCTGAAGGCAGTTCGGCGGAAGAGACCAGAAAGAATTTGCGCGAGTTCTACAAAATAGCGGTTCCGGCCGACTCGGTCGCGCGTGCGATCGCTTACGCCATCGAGCAACCAGCCGAGGTGGACATCAATGAGATCGTCATCCGGCCCACAAAGCAGGACTTCTAGCGGACGAGTAAAAATCATGAGCAACCAAACGGCAGATGTCATTGCCTACAACGGCAAAATCGCTACGCAGAACGAACAACGGTCGATGGTCGAGGCTGTTGCCATTCGTGACGGCAAGTTTCTCGCAGCGGCAAGCGATCGCGAGATGATGGCGTGGCGCGGCGATCAAACGCAGATCATCAATCTAAACAAACGCACCGTAATTCCGGGGCTGAATGACTCCCACCTTCACCTGATTCGCGGCGGCCTCAACTACAACCTGGAGCTTCGGTGGGACGGCGTTCCGTCGCTGGCAGACGCTGTGCGCATGCTTCGCGAGCAAGCGCAAAGAACGCCGCCGGGCCAATGGGTGCGAGTGGTGGGAGGATGGACGGAATTTCAGTTCGCCGAGCGCCGGATGCCCACGCTCGACGAGCTGAACCGGGCCGCTCCGGATACGCCGGTTTTCGTCCTTCACCTCTATGACCGGGCGCTTCTGAACCGCGCCGCATTGCGCGCGGTCGGGTACACAAAGGACAGCCCAAACCCGCCCGGCGGCGAAATCGTCCGGGACGCAAACGGCAATCCCTCCGGCATCCTCATCGCGCGGCCGAACGCGATGATTTTGTACTCGACGCTCGCAAAGGGCCCGAAACTGCCGGTGGAGTATCAGGCGAACTCGAGCCGCCACTTTATGCGCGAGTTGAATCGCTTCGGAATCACTAGCGTCATCGACGCTGGCGGTGGCTTCCAGAACTATCCGGACGACTATGAGGTGATCGAGCAGCTTCATAAGAATGGCGAGCTAACTGTCCGGATTGCCTACAACCTATTTACGCAGAAACCCAAGGGCGAGCTTGCCGACTTCCAAAACTGGATCGGTATGCTCAACCCACGGCAAGGCGACGATTACTTTCGCCACAATGGCGGTGGCGAGATGCTGGTCTTTTCGGCCGCGGATTTCGAGGACTTTCTCGAACCGCGGCCCGACATGCCCGGCATGATGGAGCAGGAGCTGAAGCCCGTAGTGAGCCTGTTGGCGAAGAATCGCTGGCCCTTCCGCCTCCACGCCACTTACGACGAGACGATCACACGGGCCCTCAATGTGTACGAAGAGGTGAACCGTGAGATTCCGCTTCAGGGCCTGCACTGGTTCATCGACCACGCGGAAACCATCTCGCAGCGCAACATGGATCGGATCGCGGCGCTGGGAGGCGGAATCGCGGTTCAGCACCGCATGGCATACCAAGGCGAATATTTTCGAGATCGCTACGGAGAAGCCATGCTGAAGCGAACACCTCCAATTCGTGAAATGCTTCGCACCGGCATTCCCGTCGGGGCAGGCACCGACGCGACGCGCGTCGCCAGCTACAATCCCTTTGTCTCGCTTTATTGGCTGGTGACGGGGAGGACTATCGGGGGGCTGGCGATGTACGGCGCCGATAACCGCTTGGATCGGATGGAAGCCCTCCGGCTTTGGACGGTGGGTAGCAGCTGGTTCTCGACCGAACAGGAGGCTAAAGGCTCGATCGTTCCCGGACAATTAGCGGACCTGGCCGTGCTTTCCGCCGATTACTTTTCGGTCGCCGAGGATGAGATCAAAAGCCTCGAATCGGTACTCACAATCGTCGGTGGCAAGCCGGTGTACGGTGCCGAAGAGTTTTCAGAGCTGGCGCCACCGGCTCCGCCGGTCTTGCCGGAATGGTCCCCCGTGGCGGCTTTCGGCGGCTATGCCAAACCCGCGGGAGTTCCGGTGACCGCGTACTCGCCTGTGGTTCACGCACGCTCCCACCGTCATCGTTGTACAGAGCATGCGTTCAGCGGCGGGTTCGGGTGCTTCTGCTGGTCGTTCTAGAACGGAGATACAGATGCGAACACTTACATTTTCCATTCTGCTTGCAGCGGCCCTTTTCGTCGCTGGAACCGCCTCTCAGGCGGCGACTCCGGAAATCGCTGTCGGGCCGCAGTACGACACTACTCACGTCTACGTCGAGCCGCAGGATTTCGACCGCTTCGTAACCAGTCTCGTGGCGACATTCGGGGGCACCACCACAAAACAAGGCGTCTTCACGGTCACGCCGACACCGAGCAGTACGATGTCACAGCTTGTGCTGACGCCGGTCGGAACGCTGTCGGTGTTCGGATTCAAAACACCGGTTCCTTATCCCTTTGGATTAGAGCGCACGGGGTATCTGGTGACGGACATGGATGGCGCAGTTCGCGCCGCAAAAACAGACGGAGCAGATGTGTTGGTCAGCCCGTTCAACGATCCGATCGGACGGGATGTGGTGATTCAATGGCCGGGCGGCTTGAACATGCAGTTGTATTGGCACACCACCGAACCTTCGTATCCAGCACTCCAAACAATTCCTGAGAATCGCGTGTACGTGTCCGCGGAACGGGCCGATGCGTTCACGCGCAGCTTTCTCGACTTTTCCAACGGTAAGATTTTGAGCGACGATCCTCAGGCCCCCGGTATCGAGATCGGCCGGGTGTCCGATACATTCCGGCGGATTCGAATCACTTCACGATTCGGTCTGTTGACTGTTTTCGTCACCGACGGACATCTCCCGTACCCATACGGAAGGGAAATGACCGGCTACGAAGTCGCCAATCTTAGCGAGACGCTCAAGAAAGCAAAAGCCGCAGGCGCAACAGTCCTGGTCGAATCCTATTCGTTCGGTGACCGGCGGGCGGCGATGGTCCAGTTCCCGGGCGGCTACATCGCCGAGATTCACTCGATCGAGCGGAAGTAGCCCTGATGCGATGCTTCGCTTTCTGGGTGGCGCTGTTTCTGGCTTTGCCGCTGTGCGCGCAGGTTCAGGACGAGTCGCCGGCCCCCGTCCGGGCCTATAATCTGCTGCGCGAAAACGACGACTGGAGTTTCCTGGCCGACCCTTTCCTGCACTCCGATTTCTGGGATCCGATCAAATACATCCCGCTTGGCTGCGAGGCGTGCTACGTCAGTCTTGGCGGCGAAATCCGTGAAGCTTTCGAGCAGGTCGGAAACGACAACTGGGGAAAACAGCGGTACATGAACGCGTTCGTCCTTCAGCGATACATGCTGCACACGGACTGGCATCTGGGGGAAAACCTTCGCGTCTTCGTACAGCTCAAGAGCGGACTGGAGGACTTTCGCGCGGGCGGTCCGAGGCCGATCGACGAGAAAAGGCTCGATTTCGAGGCGGCGTTTCTCGAGGTCGGCAACACGCATAAGAAGAACTGGGCTGTGTTGCGAATCGGCCGGCAGGAGCTGAACTATGGATCCGGGCGGCTCGTTTCGGTCCGCGAAGGTCCCAACGTCCGGCAGAGTTTTGACGGAGTGAAAATCCGCAGTAAGGTCGGCGAGTGGAATGTCGACGCGTGGGCTGTTCGGCCCGATTTGGACAGGCCCGGGTTTTTTGACAACGCTCCAGATCACAAGACGGCGTTCTGGGGCGTCTACGCGACGCGGCCTGTTGTGTCCCAAAGGTTGCGCGGCCTTGGCTACGATCTTTATTACCTCGGACTCGATCGAAAGAACGCGACTTTTGAACGCGGCACGGCGGCTGAGCTTCGGCACACTGTCGGTGCGAGGCTGTGGCGGCCGATCGCTACCCAGGAGCCGGGGGCCGACTTTGATTATGAAGGCGTGGTGCAGTTCGGAACCTTCGGTTCCGACGATATTCGCGCGTGGACGTTCGCATCGGATACCGGCTACAGCCTGGCGACTGTGCCGCTTCGGCCCAGATTCAGCATAAAGGCCGATATTTCGAGTGGTGACAATCCTGCGAGCCACACGCTCGGAACATTCAATCCGATCTACCCCATCGGAAACTATTTCGGTGTCCTAGCGGATACGGGCCCCGGTCCGGTCAACTTCATCGACGTGCATCCACGGATTCAAACGCAACTGCCACATGGCATCTCGATTTCGACAGATATCGTCGCTCAGTGGCGCGAAAACGTGCACGACGGTGTGTATGCTGTGCCTGGCTTTCTTCTCGTTCCGGCCAACGGAAGTCGCGCGCGATTCGTCGGGTACCGACCCGGCACCGAGGTCCGATGGCAGATCAACCGACATGCGTACCTTCAGGCCGACTACGGAATTTTTTACGCCGGGCAGTTTCTGAAAGAAGCATCACCCGGCCGCAACATTAATTACCTGGAGTTTTGGGCAGGATACAAGTTTTGAGGATCGATCATGTATTTGGAAGTTAACAAATGAGCGCACTACCATCTCCCGACCCGGTATCCCCCTATATCCTTCTGGGCATGACGGCCACGACGGGAATTGTCGATGCCGTGAGCCTGTTGGCATTGGGCCACGTGTTTACCGCGACCGGTAATGTTTTGTTCCTGAGTTTCGCGCTTGCAGGTGCGCAGGGCTTCTCGATTCCGAGATCGTCCATGGCTTTGATCGCCTTCTTGCTTGGTGCGGCGGCGGGAGGGCGATTGGCAACCCAAATGACTTCCGGCCCCCTGCACTATTGGACCAGCGGCGCCTTTTGTATAGACGGATTTTTGTTGATGGGCGCAGCGCTAGTATCGCTCGCGTCAAGGAGCCCGGCCGACGAGGGCTCCATCCCTCTCCTTAATGAACAACTTTTTCAACGCCTTGGCGCTCTCCTGTCATTTGGGGCACTTTCTCGCCGTGCAATTGTCCTTATTGAGCCGGCACACAATTCACACACACGTCCGGCGGATCTAAGATCTACGTGGTCTTCAAGGTGAAGCTACTGATCAAGAGGCTCAATGAGCGGAGCGGAGCCAATTTAGTGGAAGCGATTCTTGTCTTAGAGGCTACAGTCCTGCTAAAGCCCTTTTTACCTTGTGCCAAAAACCTTACCTCGGATTGAAGATTCTGGGACTAAGAACAAACAAAGAAACCGCGGCCCATTTTGTTTGCCAAAACCTGATGGTTTTGGACCTCCGCCCGATGGCGTGGTGAGCCTATGACGCTGCTTGCGGCCACTGATTCGCTTGATCAGTCGAGCGAGGTGCTTGTTTCGCCTGTTCTGGAGTGTCAACACGTCGACTCCGTCATAGGTGTGTGCACAATGTTGTGCGTCGCAAGGTCGAGACAAGCGGTTTGCTAAACGTTCGTAGGCCTTTAAAGCCTACCGGGGGTTCGAATTCCCCCTCTCCGCCAGAATTTTCAGGGGCTTAGAACCAACACAATCCAAACCAAATCCTCTGCCAGCCACAGGGGATCTGGGTCCGGCACCTTCACTGCTCTTCATTCTTTTTCACGTGTGTTGACGCCTGTAGTCTCCAGGTTTGCCCCTCGGAGGTGTCCACCACAAGGGATTCTCCAATCGGATTTGTGACGAACAACCGCGGCTCAATGCTAGTATTCGGGTAACGGAAACCGGCCACGTTGTCGCGCGTCGGCTACCAAACGTGCCGGGCGAGACTCGCGCTTTGCCTATGCTGAGAAAACGGAAACCGCATGATACTGAAATGGCCTGACATTTTGAACCTCGCCAAGAATGGGAAGGACCTGAGCCGATACGCTTGCGATATTACTGGGCAGGGTTCTGTCGAGGTGCTTCAGGGACCCGAGTGCTGTGCAAGAAGGCGATCCTCCAAATGCCTGCTTGTTTCTGAAGAAAGGCGATTCCATCCAGGTCTGTTTTGCGGTTCCGGACGTGTCTCTGATGCTGCTTCGATCGACATAGGCAATCCAGGCGGGTGTTACCCTGATGTGAACGTCAGGTTCGGCGACATTCTCGTAGTGTTTGCCCGCGGCATATTGAGCCGTGATGAAGTCTATGACGGCGTTGCGGCTGAGACGAGCTCCTCGATCGAACATTTAGTAATAACGGAATAGACCGTCCTACCTCTTGGAGAAAATCTGGGGCATTCAACGCCGAACCCTGGGATCCGGGCCGACCGTTCGTGGAACTGAGTAAACATCGATAGTCTATGGCCGAACTGGAGAAAGCACACCATTCGGGCTTACCGGACACACATGCAGAAAGACGACAAGGCGCAGGCCAAGACGGGTGTTCGGCCCCTCAGGAGCGGCCGCCAAACTGGGATGCCGGCACCCTGGATTCGAAGATTAAAGTTCGCTGTCGCGAAAGATAAAGCAACAATCGCTTCAAGACCGCATAGCGTCACGAAATTACGAGCTTTCGTAGCCTTACGAACTTTCGTAGTCAGACATTCCCGTGTTTTCAACAACTTAACATTGGATCCGTGACTGCCATATAGAACACGTGTGATCGCTGCAAGGAACTGCAGGAGTGAAGCGAACGGCATAACACTGAAGAGTTGTCCGGCGTACATCAGCGAAAGGATCATGAGCCAGAAGTCGACACTTGCTAAGCCGGTACGTGGGCCCGAAATAATAGCGACAAACCGAAAGATTGGCGGACGAAAGGAAAAAGTAAGAAATATCTACGGACACAAGCTGGGCAGCGGAAGTCCGGTTGCCAGACATCGGCATCACTGATGCGGCGGATCCCTGGCGCGCACGATCTGAGAGCCGCGCGGAGGCAAGTTGGGTTTACGCCTCGATCCTACATGACCTCCGGAATCCTGTGGGGACAATCTATGCAGGTGCCGAAATGTTAATGACGCTCGACACTGCGCCAAACCAGGTGAAACGCCTCGCCGCTAATATGCACCGCGCAGCCGGCCGCGTGCGGGAATTATTGATAGACCTCGCCAGCGCGACCTATGGAAACAGATCAACACCTGAGATCTGCGACATCCGCGAAATCATATCTGCAGCATCGGAGGCCGCAGCGGCAGCGATGGATAATCAGAGCGTTCAGATCTTGCTCAATGTGCCAAGGCAGATAAGGTTGCCGCTGGCGCGCTCTCGTATGAAGCTGATGTTCTTTAACCTGATTACGAACGCTCTTGAAGCGATGCCGGGCGGCGGAGAGGTTCGCATTGCGGCCATGAGAAACGGTGATTTCGTCATGGTTGCAATAGAAGACACGGGGCCCGGAATTCCGCACGAGATTCGCGAAAAGGTATTCGAACCGTTCGTAACCGCCGGCAAAGAGAATGGTTTGGGACTAGGTCTAGCGTTCGCCCGGCAGGCTGTTCTCGACCACGGCGGTGACTTGTGGATTGAGCCCTCGGCTGGCGCGCGTTTTGTTATGCGCTTCCCACTCAACGGAGGTGAAGGTTCTTAAATTCAGCTCCTACGAAATAAGGCCTCAACATCTCGTGTGAAAAATACAGGCTGGGTTGCGTTGGCCGTAAAAGCGGCTGTGAAGCTGCTGGGGTCCGCGAAGCGAGAATAGCGATGCATGAAACGCAAACAAGAGTCGTTGACGAACTCACAAACAGTAACGATCAGACGTTCGCCAAGTTGATGACCATGGCGGAGCGTGAGCTAGGGGCGTTCATCAGCGCGGTCACAGAGTTGTTCGGTACCGAACAGGCTAGGCTTGCGGCAGAGGACTGGCTGGACGAGTTGTTCATAATGGAGCCCCTGCTTGGATGGACAAGTCGCGATTGGCGATCAATTACAATCGCAGCGTCCGCGCGACTCGCAGGTCGGGTTAACGCCTCTTCCCATCAGATTGACATCTGAAGAGGTCACCTGGGTACAAGCTGTGACAACTCACCGTTTCTGAACTCACACGACCGGGCGAATGCCAAAGAGAGAAAGTGTGAGTGAAGAAAACGCAGAGAACAAGGAGAATTCATGAAACAAGCAACAGATTTACGAAACAAGCATGTCGTCGTTTTGGGAGGTTCGTCTGGGATTAGGTTCGCGGTCGCAGAACACGCATCAACACAGGGCGCCAGTATCGTGGTCGCCTCCAGTAATCCGGAACGAATTCAGAAGGCCGTTGAGAAGTTGGAAGGAAACGCACAGGGATACACACTCGATCTATCGGATGAATCATCCGTCGAAAACTTCTTTGCGACACTTGGCGCGTTCGATCACCTGGTATTCACCGCTGGCGACAGCCTCCATTTGCACGACCTTGCCACCACAGATCTGAAACAGGCCAGGCGAGCCTTTGAGTTGCGTTATTGGGCGGCGCTCTCTGCGGTTAAGTACGGAACCACGAATATTCGCAAGGGTGGTTCT
>Ga0185299_10004418_pt1 | contig 17014 bp, 11 predicted proteins | sample PaiPotPPA55metaG_FD_128002 | JGI IMG/M metagenome (GOLD analysis project Ga0185299, IMG submission 128002) | Iron sulfur acid spring bacterial and archeal communities from Banff, Canada, to study Microbial Dark Matter (Phase II) - Paint Pots PPA... ...
TTGGCAAGCGCCGTGTTGTGCGTGACGCTTGGGATCCTTGGCTACCGGACGGGAAGAAATCGCGGTATCGAATGGGCGCGGCTTGAACAGAGAAGCAAACCGGTCACGGAAGGGGTTTTGGCGCAGGCCCCAGCTCAACCGATTACGGGCTTGCGGGATTCACAATTGGCCGCACGCGATGCCGCTCTCGCGGTTCTCCGCCGCGAAATCATCCAGAAATCAAGTGAGCTCGAGAAGTTGAAAGCGATCGCGTCGTCGCAAGAGCTTGCCTTGCGAACGAGTACCGACGACAAGAATGGCGTCACCGAGCAGCGTGATCGTTTGCTGCAGCAAGTTTCCGCGGACGAAGAATCGTTGCGAGCGACCGAAGCGCGCCTCAAGAATCTCGAACGAGAACGCTCGGAGTACGTGATCCACACGGCGAGTCTCGAGACCGCAGTTGCTGACCTTTCGCGTTCCTTAGAAGAACGAGAGCGCTTGACGACCGAGCAACGGGATCTACTTGCCAAAGACCGTGACATTCGTGAGCTCATCGGAGCACGCGACCTGTACATTACGGAAATCTATGACGTAGCGCGTAACGGCGACACTAGGAAAGCCGCCGGACGCGTGTTCTACACCAAAGGAAAGTCGCTCATCTTCTACGCTTACGATTTGAACGGGACTCCGGGCGTGAAGGACGCCAGCACCTTTGAAGCCTGGGGGCAGCGCGGACCCGATTGGCACCAGGCCTCGAAGCTCGGCATTTTCTACGAAGACAACACTTCGAAAAAACGCTGGGTTGTGAAGTCGAACGACAGAAAAACGCTCGATCAGATTGACGCCGTGTTTGTAACCGTCGAACCGAACGGCGGAAGCGAACGTCCTACCGGAAAACCGCTTCTCTTTGCCTACCTCAAAGTAGCTCCGAACCACCCATAAAGCACTTCTCTGTTGATCTTTTTTTTGTCGTGGTGTCCGCAATTGCGGACACTTTGGCCCCAACGCCGAAAATCCTGGCAGCCTAAAAGATAATGTCGCACAAGGATAGCGAATATCCACATTTTGATGGCGATTACTCCAGCGCACGCCGGTACATCCCGTAGGTTTGTGGGGTTAACTGTGCATAGTTTGGCGGCAAAGGAGTCTTCGTGCGCGTAATCCTCGCGGCTTGGTTTGTGTTGGCCTTCTGCGCTTCTGTCTTTGCACAATCTCCCACGGGCTCGATCGGCGGCATTGTTTTCGACGCCGATGCGAGGACGATTCCCGGGGCGGAGATCATCGTCATCAATGATTTGACGCGAGTGCAGTACGAAACAAAAACCAACGGCATGGGCATTTACGCAGTTCCGAATCTTCCGCCAGGTCCGTATCGCATCCAAGCCTCGAAAGCGGGCTTCAAGACGCTCATCAAGCCGGACATTATCCTGAACGTGCAGGATGCCATCACCGTGAACTTCACACTCCCGATCGGAGCGGCTTCCATAGCGGTGACGGTCGAAGGTGGGGCACCAATGATTAACACCACGGATGCCAGCGTGAGCACGGTCGTGGACCGCCAGTTTGCTGAGAACTTGCCATTGAACGGCAGAAGTTTTCAAACTTTGATCTATCTCACGCCCGGTATCGTGGCGACTCCGACATCCGTCACCACCAACGGACAATTTAGTGTGAACGGACAGCGAGCGGCCTCGAACTACTGGATGGTTGATGGCGTGAGCGCCAATATCGGAATCAGTGCGGCCTCGAATTCGCCAGGGAACGGCCTAGGTGGCGCGATCGGGTCGACGAGCGCGCTGGGGACGACCAGTAGCCTCGTGTCGGTGGATGCCTTACAGGAATTTCGCATTCAAACTTCTACCTTCGCGCCGGAGTTTGGGCGAACTCCGGGTGGCCAGATTTCGATTGTTACGCGCTCAGGCACGAACCAGTTTCACGGAACTGCGTTCGATTATGTCCGCAATGACAAATTCGATGCGAATAACTGGTTTGCGAACAGCGCTGGTTTAACTCGCCCCCAGGAGCGACAAAATGACTTCGGCGGAACAGTGGGCGGTCCTGTATGGAGAGGAAAGACCTTCTTCTTTTTTTCCTACGAGGGGCTTCGGCTTCGTCTTCCGCAAACCAGACTTACAGGCGTTCCCGACCTTGCCTCTCGAAGCAATGCTTCTCCTGCCATGGTGAGTTACCTGAATGCCTTTCCCCTCCCAAATGGCTCCGACAATCCTGCGACTGGGGTCGCGCACTTTAATGCGAGTTATTCGGACCCGGCTTCACTCGACGCCTATAGTCTCAGGGTGGATCACACCTTCAATGAAAGGTGGAATCTCTTCGCGCGTTATAACTACGCGCCCTCGGATTTCTCCACCCGTGGTGCTAGCTACGGTTATGCAGCCTTGAACGTGGTGCAGCCGTTTCGGGTTGTGACGCAGACCGGAACGGCGGGACTTTCCTGGCTTGGTTCGGCGAACATCACAAATGATCTACGATTCAACTACAGCGCGACGGTTGCCAAGAGCCACTACTACCTGGACAGCTTTGGCGGTGGCACGCCGCTCATCACGTTGCCCTTTCCGGACTCGTATTCGAGCGCGAACGGGTTCTTCAATAGCTTCCTCTACGCGCTCGGAGTTGGAGAGGGGCTCTCTGTCGGCAAGGGAGCACACAATCGTCAAAAGCAAATTAATGTCGTGGACACGTTGTCAAGGCAGTTCGGAGCACATAGCCTAAAGTTCGGAATCGATTTTCGTCGACTTACCCCCGATTTCGATCCTGCGAGCTATGACCAAACGGTTACTTTTAATTCCGTCGCCGCCAGCCAGGCCGGCAAAAGCTCCTACGGGAATGTTGCTTTGGAGCAGGGACTTTCTCTGCTTTTTCGAAACGTGGGGGCTTTCGCGCAGGACGCATGGCGCGCTGGTCATCGCCTAACTGTGACCTATGGCATTCGTTGGGACGTAGATGTTTCGCCGGCATCGTTGCGGGGTCCCGCCTTGCCGGCGGTGACTGGATATAGCCTTACGAATTTTTCCAACCTGGCCATTGCTACCGCAGGGACGCCTGCATTTCACACCACGTTCGGCAACATCGCTCCTCGATTGGGGTTGGCTTACCAACTGAGAGAGACGGCAGCTTGGCAAACTGTGATACGGGGAGGATTCGGAATCTTCTATGACCTTGTGAGTTCGGAGGCCGCAGGGTTGTTGACATTCCAATTCGCTCCGATCGGAAGCAGCAAGACATTCTTCAACGCCACGTTTCCATTCTCGCCCACCCAGAATCTGCCTGCCCCGATTCCATCCATAGGAACGCTTGCGAACGTCTTTGTATTCAATCCGAACCTAAGACTTCCATATACCCGTGAATGGAACGTCGCACTGGAACAGTCCCTTGGAAACAATCAATCCCTCTCCGTTTCTTATGTTGGAGCGGTTGGTGAACGGCTGTTGCAGGCAACGGTGATCGAGAAGCCGCCGACCAATACGGCTATTGGCCAAGGCTATTTCATCGATAATACGGCGGCATCGGATTACAACGCACTGCAAGTTCAGTTCAAGCGACGTCTCGCGCGCGGCCTCCAGGTGCTTGCTTCCTATTCGTGGGCTCATTCGACTGACGACGCCTCGGCAGGATTCGGAAACGGGTCCGACCAGAATACGCCGGCAAGAACTCGGGTGAACTGGGGCCCTTCGGACTTCGATGTTCGGCACGCGTTCACTGCGGGGATAACGTATGACTTACCCGCAACGAGAAGAAACGCGTTTGCGAAGGCAATCTTGAATGGCTGGTCGATCGAGAGCCTTGTGCTGGCGCGCTCCGCTCCTCCTGTTAATGTCACAGACGTGAATTTTCAATTTCTGAACACAGGAGTCAACACGAACATCCGCCCCGATGTGGTCGAGGGACAGCCGCTTTATCTTTACGGTTCGCAGTTTCCTGGGACGAGGGCGCTCAATCCGAATGCGCTCGTGGATCCACCCGTTGACCCCATAACGGGCAATCCGGTACGGCAAGGCACGCTCGGCAGGAATGCGCTACGAGGCTTTGGGGCGACCCAATGGGATTTTTCGGTTCATCGGGACTTTCCGATGCGCGAGTGGGCAAAATTGCAATTTCGCGCTGAAATGTTCAATGTCCTGAATCATCCAAATTTCGGACCGCCGAACATCGAATTCGGTGTCGGAGGGTTCGGTTTGGCGACTCAAACACTTGCTCAGAGCTTGTCCAGCGGAAGCCTAGGCGCGGGAGGATTTGATCCACTTTATCAAGTTGGTGGTCCGCGTTCGATCCAGCTGGCCCTCAAACTGATTTTCTAGTTGCGCCACGAGCAAAAGGCGAAGCTCGCAAGAGCTGAGCGATTTGCGTAACTCTACGGTGGATGGGGGTAGGCCCCTCGAACCGACTTGCAGGAGTAGGACTCAAATCACTCGGGACTAGTTCCGACGGAGCCTGTTTACGGCCGGAACGGCATCCGGCATACAGGTGGGCTGAGCCTGGAAGAGGCGACCGTAGGGAACGTGGGAAACTTTGGCGTCAATGCTAACGGAAAAGCTGCAAGTGGATTGAACCATGAGAGCGAAAGTACGGATGCGGCGTCAAGTGGCGGACCACCTCGTAGTAGTGATGAAGCGGAGTAATGTCCGTGGAGCGAAGGGGCTGGGTCATCCACGCTGGAACCGTAATGGGTCAACTGGCAACAGGAGGAACCCGCTGGTTTTGGCGGAGGGCGGCAGCTCTCAAGGATGGCACGAGCCGTGTGACGGGAGACTGTCAAGCACGGATCTGTGAGGGGCTCGGGGTGAAATTCCCCGGGCCTACTCGGCGTGTGCCACGAGCAAAACAGTCTCCGACTCGAAAAGAGCTCGCAGCAGGAAAGGCTTGCTCCATGGGTTTCTTCGACCGAAGTTTGCCGTGTATGCGCGAGCGTTCCGGCACGATATCGGTCACCCTCGTCTTCGCGGCGTGGGTATCGTTACTGCCCGCTTCGACTGCGAGCCAGGAATCGATTCCAAGAAGGAGCATAGAGCGTGGGGAGCAGATCGTAACGGCGGCGGTGCCAATGCCGTTAACCGGAGTCGCAGAACAGGTCTGGTCCTCCGCTGCGCCAGATGATGCTGATAGGTTGTTGGTCTGCACGTTCGAAAGTGACGGTGGCCGCGCCAGACACGTTTCTGCAGCATACGTTTCACTCGACGGCGGGAGCAGTTGGGTTCAAACACTGCTCGATGACCACTCCGAGTGGGTTTCCGAGACTTCCTGTGCTTCCGGTCGAGAGGGCAAGGCGTATTTCGCCGCGGGCGTTTCCGATACGTCTCTCGGTGAACCTCGACACCAATCGGGAACTACAGAGATCTACCGTTCGCTTGACGGAGGCCTGCATTGGGCGACACCGCACGGATTGCCATTTCTCGACTGGACGACGCTCGTCGCAGGAAATGAGGACAGTTCTTCGAAAGACGATCTTTTCCTGTTTGGTCACCGGATCGCAGGCGGGGTGGGCGACCACGGAAACGGAACCTGGATCGAGCAAGTGAGAGCTGGCTTGGTGTCACATGATGGAGGGCGGTCTTTTTCTCCGCCCATCTATCCGCTGGATCAGGGTGAAAGTCGCCGGACAGGAACCTTTCCTATCAGCGCAGTGGTCCGTTCTGACGGGAGCGTTCTAATCCTATTTGCAGAAGGTACGGGCCCAGAGGCAACAGAGCGAGGCTTGGTGCTGTACCGATTGGACTACAACGGCTACAGGAAGGTCTCCACCATCCCATTGGCTGCGACGTTTGATTATGTCGAGGCGCTTGGTTCCCAGATGACCGTCAATCGAACGAGCAGCGATTCGGAGAGACTGTACGTATCTCTTCCAGCCGTTCAGAGTGGACGCGCTGTTCTGGGTCTAGCGGTATCCGACGATCTCGGCAAGACGTGGCGGACGAACATCCTACTGCGAGGAGAAGAGACACTCGGTCGCGGAGCTGCGGTCTCGAGCGTTGCCGGCGTTGCGGTAAATAAGGACGGAACAGTAGGTATTGAATGGCTTCGAGCCGACGGATGCCCAATCTTTGCGACTTCGATGGATGGCGGAGCGTCCGTTATCGAGTCCAATACTCTCGGGACGTGCAAACCTGGAGACTCCGGAACAAGTCTGAGCGCAGCCGCTGCTTCGAAGATGACGGGATGGAACTCGCCGAGCGCGGAAGCAACTGCTGGAAGCCGCGAACACTTGCCCGGATTTACGTTTCGTGTGGATACGAGTGCGCTTGTGAGTTTACGTATCAGTGCGGACCGCTCTGGGCGTTTCCACGTCTTTTGGCCCGAGGTCGAGCCAGATGGGAGTACAACATTTCTGACCGCCACAATCGAAAGGCGGGCTATCAAAGCGCATGAATTTTACCTGACGAATGAGAATGAGGTAACCGATCACTGCGCTGTGGAAGTGACACGACAACGGTTTGACACCCGCACAGGTACATTTGCGATCGACGCGGTGATAAAGAACATCAGTGACGTCAGCCTCGTCTATCCGAGAATTCTTGAAATTCATGAAGACGTCTCGGACTGCGGGAAAATTCGGTACCTGAATTCCGCAGGATTTTCGAGCGAAGGAAAAGTAATATTTGGCGTTCCCACTCCTCCGGAAGTGACACATTTACGTCCTGGGGCCGCGACCCTGCCCGTTCACATGCAGATCCAGGTGCAAGGATGTGAAGCAAGTCAGGGCTCACTATTCGAACGCTCGCGCGGGATGACACGCGGAGGCAAAGATTGGTTCTACGCGTTGTCGGCCAGCGTTCGTGTCTTCGAAAAGAGCAACTAGAACATTTCCGCGCGAAAAGTAGAAGAGAATGCCGGAGCGTCCGGAGGACCGAACGCCCCGGCCTGAAGCTATTCGTCTGCTTCATACGCATTGGTGGTGCCTTGTCCTCCTCCACAGTCGACGCGCTGGATCAACTTATTGCAACCGTGGATGACCTTGACGGCAGCCTCCAAAACAACTAATTCAGGTTTTTCGTATTTCATGAGTTTCACCTCCTCCCTGCTTGGCGTTGTCAGCTAGCTAGCTGAATCCCTCTGGGCGAACGAAAACCGGCCTCGGCGGCTCCCGGACGATTCCAATTTACTTAAGTGAGGGCTTGAGTTCGCGCAGGTAGGCGTCTGGATCTTTCTCCAAGTCGATCGTGTTCGCTGCGTCTTTCGCGAGGCCCTCTCGAATCTGTTTCGGGTCTTTTCCCTGTCGATGCTGCAGGAAACAGAAGATCGCTTCCTTCTGGCAGATCGGGCAATTCGCTCCGTGGTTCCCGGTAAAGCAATCGAGCAGGCTGCGATGTCCTTGAGTCCGATTGCACGCGCAATAACAAGGCGCTTGGTAGAGGACATCCTTAATTTGCGCGGCGACAGTGTAAGCCACGTAGGCGGGACGTTTGTCCCCGAACTGATCGGCGTTCAAGGTTGGCGGCAAGTCTTCCTTGGGCGGGTGATCGTGGTAGATTGGCTCACCGAATCGATGAGGCGCCTGACCATTGGTTTGCGCTCGCACTCCCCAATGGATCAGGTTCGCCGCACTCGCGAAGGTGAAAATGAAGAGGAAAAACCTTCTGTAATTTTTCATGGGTTCCTTCCCGCTATCGCTTGCCTGGTGATTCCCTCAACTGGTAGGTCCGATATGGTTTGGCTCGCAGAGTTGAGAACTGTGGGAATTCGTTTTTCGGTCGAGTAAAAAAATGTTGCGTTTACTGAGGTGCGCATAATTCCAGCCGTGCGCGACTGGTTCAGCCAATGTTCAAGCGCCAGCGTGCGCAACATGGTCACGAACGGAACTTCCATTCCCTTGTGCAGGGATGCCACGGCCTCGCCAAAGCGAAGCGGGTCTATGATTCCGAGGAATGCGGCAAGCATGTCACGTGTAGGATGGGTGCCAGGCAACTCCGCGCGCAGACCCGCGATGGTACTTCGTACGACGAAGGCTTTCCTTTTCCGTTCGAGGATCTCCGCGGGAACGATTCCTGCAAGCGCACGACGCATAAGCGAACGACGCTGATGGGGCCGCACGAGCTGCGAGGGCTCGATAGAGAAGAGGAACTCCAGAAGATCGCGATCCAAAAACGGATAGCGCTTCTCAAACAACGGATGGCGGGGACTAGGAGCACATGCCAACTGACGGGTGAGTCCGTCAAGCGTGACTACGTTTTCCTGGAAGCTCGGAAGGGGGCCGAAGAACTTCAATCGGTGCGAATATCCTGATAGAGGTGCGCGATGACGCCTGATAAAGTCTGCGTCGAGCCAAAGGGCGGGCTTCCGGTGCTCGTCGTGAGCCGCAATGCTGGCAGGCAAGAACTCACGCAAAGTTCTCCATAACAGATGGATTGCGGGAGTGCGCATTGCAAGCGACCATGCAAAGAGCGATTTAAAAAACTTTCCGAGGTGCATGGTAGATAGGAGATCGGCCAACTCTGGTAGCGCGGTGGGAACTCCTCCTAACACCTCGTCTCCGCCGGTACCAGAGAGGATGACGCGGTTCTCCCGGGCAGACATGACTTCCACAAGCTTCTGCTTAACTGTTTCGCTTCTACCGTCGAATTCAGGTGTGATGGTCGGTGGGCCTTTCGGGAAAAGGGTCGCAAGGCCCTTCCCGGGGCCAACATCAATATGACATCCTGTCCGGCCTCGCTTTTCCTCGACCTTCGTGAAATAGAATTTTTCGTTCCAATTGGGTTCCGTGTCGTCGTAGTAGGAAAGCGTATCGAGGCAAGGCGTTACCGTTTGGTCCGCAGCAATGATCTGGTCCGCAACGCAAACAATTGAAGAAGAGTCCATTCCCCCGCTCAGCTCCGCCAGAACGGGCCTGTCCGATCGTAGGCGCCGGCGTACGGCTGTGTTGAAAAGAGCTCGAAAGTGTTCTTCGTACTCGCCGTCCGTGCGATAGCAAATACTCTTACTCGGATCGAAGCTCCAATATTTCCGGATAGTGACTGCTCCCGGCCGACACTGCACATAGGAAGCGGGCGGGACGCGGTGAATCCCTTCGTAAGGCGTAAGGTGAACGGCCGGGAAAAATCCGAGCCAGCCGGCCGCGTACTCTTCGTCAAACTTGAGAGGCTCTCTGGAAAGGAACATAAGTGGGTCGAGAACCGTGCACCATGTCAGTACATTCTGCTGAACTAAGTAATAGAGAGGGCGCATCGCGAGAAAGTCAGCCGCTAGGATGAGTAAGCGGTCTCTTGGACACCACAGTGACAGAGCCCAATCCCCGACGAGCTTCTTGAAACTCGCGAGGCGCCACGACTCGTAGGCAGCCGCTGCGATGTCGGCGTCGGTCGCGTCCGAGGGAATCCCGTCTCGCAGATCGTCGAGGAGTTCCTTTCGATTGTCGAGTCGGCCGTCCCAAATCAAAACAGCGCCAGAGGGGAGGATCAGCGGCTGGCTTTCGCGATGAGATTCAGGCGTGGTATGAAAACGAAAATACAGCGCGTGAATTTCCTCGCGGACATATTCATTCCGCCCATCCGGCCCGTAAGCATTGAGCATGTCGCTAACCCTTGCGAGGGATGTGGCATCCACGGGACGTCCTTCAAAATTCCATTGTCCGAATTGCACGCTCATGCTTCGGGCTCCACCTAGCATTCGGCCAGGACCTGATACATATCCCGCATGTAGGGTTTGTCACTGACGACCCGACCGTCGACCTCGACCCAGGCGTGCGACCGGAAGGGCATTTGCTGGGTGCCGATGATCATGTGGGCGGGAATACCGAATCGCTTGAGTAAGCACGCCGTGGCGGCAGATCTTTGCAGGCAAAGAACTCTTTTCCAATAGCAGACACAAGCGATGTCCACCGCGCGGCAAACGAGATCCACGGAATTCGAGCTTGACGGGTGTCTTTGGGGAGGATAGTTCTTCACCGCTTCGTAGAGTCCGGAGAAGTCATTTCGTGCCAAATAAATCTCGAGACAAATCAATTTCAGGTACGCACGTACTACAAGTAGAGACATCCTTCCTCCCATTCAGACGGAAATTCCCAGCTGCTCGGACAGAAATGCCAATCGGTCGGTAAGCGCCTCGATGCGCGCGCTCAAAGGCAAGACGGGTGAATGACCGCGAAGTTTGTTGTAGTCGAGAAGAATTGGATGGCCCGAGAAATTCGCGGCCTGGAGTGCAGCGGTCATCTTCCGTGCATGCAGGGAATTGCAATTGTGGTCGGCGTCACCAGAGACAATCATCGTTGCGGGGTATGACGTACCGTCTCGGACAGCATGGTAGGGCGAGTAGTTCCGGAGGGCGACAAAATCGTCAGGATCATCGGCGGTCCCAAACTCATCTGCCCAAACGTGCGCGTTGTCAAACAGGTGATAGCGAAGCATGTCGAGCATTGGCGCCAAGCAAAGAACAGCCCGGAAAAGGTCGGGACGCTGGGTCATCGCCGCCGCGACTAGAAGGCCGGAGTTGGAACCCCCGAAAATGGCGAGTTTCGCCGCGGTCGTCCGCCCTGTGCGAATGAGCCACTCCCCTGCGGAAATAAAGTCATCGAAGGCCACTTGGCGGTTGCGGCGTTTGGCGGCGTTATGCCAGGAGACGCCATGTTCCGATCCACCACGGATGTTCGGCAATGCGAACAAACACCCATGTTCGAGGAAGAAAGCGACGAGGGCGCTGAACTGCGGGGTCATCGGCACTCCGTATCCTCCGTAGGCCGTCATGATTACGGGGTGAGTCCCCACTGCGAGGAGGTCACGACGACCGACGAGGAATACGGGAATCGAGGTACCGTCCGTCGACGGAAAGCTCAGTTCGGTGTGAAGGTAGTCAGTGCGGTCGAGGGGAACAGGCCGTCGCGCACGCGCAGAGATTTCGCACGACGGCAGCGAACAGCGAATGATTTCAATTGGGAGAGTAAAGGATTCCCGTTCGAGAAGAATTTCGTCGTCCGAATTTGCGGCCGCAATGCGAACGGTAGTGCCGTCATCACAAGGAATCTCTCCCTGGTATTTGCCGAGCCGATCAAAGATTGCAATCTGGGGATGTGTCCCGCGGATGTAAGAAGCGACGATGTAATTCGGGGTTATGGCCCAGTCATGAATGGGTGCATCGGCTTCAGGAACCAAATCGAAATAGAGGGGGTTCTGGTTTTTTCTGGCTTGAACTTCGACGATTCGGCGATTCGGGGCATCTTGATCCACGACGGCGATGATGCGACCCGGAAGAAGGCGCGGCGCAAAGCTGTAGTCTGCATTAAGGAGGATAGGGATTGCCGCCGAGCTACTTCCCATGCGCCAGAGGTAGAAATCTGTGTAGGTTTTGTCGAGAAATCGATAGACCAAAAAGCCGATCGCCCGCGTCCCAGAAATCAGAACGAGTCGAAGCTTCGGCTCGTCGCCAGCACGAAAGATTTCCTTGTCAATTGCGGAGTCGGTCCCTAGGACGTGATGAAAAGCGGCACGGTAGAAGGGCCTGTCTGAAGCCGTAGCCTCGTGGGCGTAGTAAAAACTGTTGCCGTCCGGTGCAAACGCGAAACCACGCAGGTAACCACGCGCAAGGACATCGGGCAGTGTCTTCCGCTTTGCAGTATCAAGGATTTCAAAGGTGCCCGTTCGTTCGCCACCCTGTTTTACCTCGTAGAGAAGCAGCGATCCATCGGCAGAAGCGTGAAGCGGTTTGACGGATGTGTAGCGCCCGGCACCACGCGTGGCGGGGTCGATTAGCAGTTGGTCCTCTCCATCCGCACCCTCCCGGAGATAGATAGACGGTTGTTCTTGTCCGGGAAGGCGCTTGCGAAAGAAGTAGCGATTGCCACTCTTGACGAACGAATCGTGGGTCTCGACATCAAGGAGCTTGCGGATGCGTTCGCGAATGCGGTCCCGACCCGGGATGACATCGAAATATGCACGCGAATATTGCGTTTGTTCTCCAACCCAAGCGCGTGTCGCGGGGGAACTCTGGTCTTCAAGCCAACGGTAGGGGTCGATGATCGAAACGTCATGGAGGACATCAACGACGGGTTCGACGTGCGAGAGCGGCGGCGGAGATATCACGGCAGACATGCGGCGCTTCTCTCCGCCAAGGTATCGGCTTCACGTTTCATCCGTCGGGTGAGGCTACGAAGCAATGCCGCCATCTCTGGAGATGCACTGCCGCGATTTGTGCGAGGCTCTATGCTTGTGGCATAGGCATAGGCCGCCAATAGGGGTGTAAGGGCAAGGTCTGCAGCGATCTGACGTACGTCAGTGAAGGATTGCCAGGGCGTGAGGTACGACGAGATAATTTTGTTCTTGTCACCACCATAGGTACTGCGAATTTGTCGAGAGTGCTCGAGAAGATACTGCATGGTAAAGAACGGGTGGCCGATTGAACCTTCGGCCCAGTCAAGAAAGACGCACTTATCCCGAGACACGATGATGTTCCCTGCATTGCAGTCAAGATGGCCGAGCACGTTGGGTATTTCGCTTTCCATCAGCTCTTCAAGCGCTTCGCGGATTCGTTTGGCGAGGGCCGTCAATTCCGTCCGGTTGAGGGGAGGGGGATCCTGTTTCCTCTGCTGCGCCATGACTTCCGTCGTGGAACCGAAGAAAGAATCGATATTTTCAAGGAGCACCCGAGCGCGGGCGTCTCTGCATCCAGCTCCGATCAGGTGAAGAGCGTTTCCAAACGAACCGATCTGCAAACTAGCAAGTGTGAAGGCAGCCTTCTCCCAATCGGCGTCGGAAGTAAATTCCTCCAAGGTGTGTCCTTCCACTTCGATGGTGGCCCAGGCGTTCCATAGCTCATGCGAGGCCAGGAGCCGCGGCAGATAGTCGGGGAGAAGCTCGGCCAAGGCCCGAGTGATTCGATACTCCTGCAGATTCGGCTCTCCGACCGCCTTGAACCAAAGCGCGGGCCCGTCTGTTTCAAACCGGATCAGGCTGAACGTTGGACTCGCGTTGACCTGCTGGAACTCTCCGGTCAGATGTAGTCCAAGCGAAGTGGCCTTTGACTCTACCCATCCGATAACGTCGCGAAGCCAGCCCAATTTTCCAAAAGGCGAATTCGCACCGGCATTCCGATATTGATTGAGCTGCTTGGTTGCGTTGTCTATGACATGAAAGTCTTGCGCTTCAGAAAAGTCTCTCGCCGTCAGCGAGTCCACGGGAAGCCAGTGCCGTTTCGCAGGATGCGTAGAGGCCTCGCCGCACAGCTCTACCGCGTAGGCGGGAGAATATCGATCGCCAACAGAGAACAAACAACACGAATCAAGTTCCCAATCCTTTCTGATGGCCTCCCTAATTCGCTGAGCGACCCTCGAGTGGCGCGGGATAGGGATGGTTGGAAGGGCCAAGCTTTTGCTGGCCTGCATCAACAGAAGTTCTTTTCCGTTCCTTCGGTAGAGCAGGATGCGGAAGAAATCGTGGTCGAGTGGAGATGAAGAACTCATTCCGTTTGGCCTTCATACACCAGAGTCGTTCGCCGAATCTCGAGAAGGTGATTCCGTTCCAGGTGGTCCAGGAATTCCTTGAGATCGGCTGCCACGATTTCTTGCGGCGCACCGCTGTCACGGCAGATCGCGTCCGCGATCTGCGCCTCCGTCATTCCTTGGTTCAGAAGATCCAGCATCCGGGAGCCGACCACGTTCAACCGAAACATCCGACCGTGGAGGATGTCGAGTACGACTGCGCCATCCTGGTCGTGCGTTGAGCGTGCGTGTTCTGACAGCTTCATCGCGAAAACTCCGCTGGCGAACCGTTTCGGTTGATCGGACTCGCCGAGCGTCGCAGAAAGCGGAAACGCAATCCACTTTCAAAGGAAAATGTTCGTGAACCTGCTCTATGAAGAAGGAATTCGTAGCATTCTCAAGTACATAATTGCGTCCATGAAACAGAAGCTGGCGACACGATGCGTTCGCGTTTCTGCTCTAGTGTTTTCGTGACAGAGAACCCGACCGATTCTCCTGAGGCGTAGGGTTCAAGGTGGAGAACGGAGGGAGCGCGCGACACCTACGATCTGGCCTACAACGTCGGCGTCGATGTGGCGCCGGACAGGCTGTCCTTCGGTGAAACCCTGCGGATAGCCATACACCATTAGCTGACGGTCTTCGATCGCGCAGCTGCCCGCGAGATAGGAGCCGGTGCGGTCTTGTAGAAGGTAGAGCGGTTGAGTCCAGAGAGGCATTCGCGGAAAAATACGCGGCTTCTTGCTCCGACGATTGACAAGAACAAAGGAAGCACTTCGCAGCAAGGGATGCAGAGGGTTTGCTTCTCCAGCGAACCAGAAGACGTCGCGCAAGGATATCTGCGAGAGTCCGGACAGAGTCGGCAACGCAGTTCTCAGAAAAAGCGGCAAGTGCCCGAACTGAATCCGGACACTCTCGAAGAAGCCGTCGCTTATTTCGTCCTTTGTTTTTCGAATGCGAGATGTGCGCGGCGTGCGCGAAACACTTGGTCGCTGGCTGACCGCAGTCTTCGCGAAATCGTCGAGCGCGATTCCGAAGGAACGAATCAAGTCTCGGAAGGGGAAGGAATAGACGATCGCGAGAGTGAACAGCTTATGGATGTGCCGTGGTAGCTTGTCGGCTGTTTCGTAATCGGAAAGTGTGCCGGAAGACGCGAAGTAGCGGTGATCGCCGAGGTTTTTGGCGATTATGCGACTTAGGTTGGAGGCCGAGCGAAAGGAGAGTCCGGCGCGAAGCCGAGCACTCTCGATCAACGCGCCGGGCCGCTGGCCGGCGCGCCTCTCTATACGCGTAGGATTCCAGGACTCGGCCAGGTCAGACGAGACTTGTAGCCTGGAGTTGCTAGTCCCGCGTTTGCGGGAAGCGGGACAGAAACGCAGCTCGAAATCCACGACTCCCAGAATTCGTGCTTCGTTTCCCAAACGGAATTCGACGTCCGCGAGTGACGGACTGGATGTGACGAAGGCCACCCGATTGGGCCCACTGGCGCGAAGCCGTCCGCAATTGAGTCCGCGGCCATGTTCGACAAGGAAGAGATGGTGCGAGCGTTGGCCGGGTGCTCCGAGTAGAGAGGAACTAACCAGCCGCGGGTCGACGCGCACGATGCTTCCGGGAACGAGTTCCGGAAACGCGAGCGCATCTTCTGTCCCAATCTTGGCGTAAACGAAATCGCCGCGCGCTGGTGCCATGAGAGAGACGGCCGTCTGTGAACCGGATCGTTCGAGCAACTGACTCAAAGGCGCCGCGGCTGGCAACGCGGTTCCGGGCCGGCGATAACGGAGGAAAGGAATTGCGCTTTGCGGATCAACCAAATCTTTCTCAATGAGGAGCGTTCGCGGGCGAGTGAGGATGGCTTGCATGTGGGGTATGTCACCCAACGAGAATCCAAACACCCGAAGCCAATCCCACAGGCGCGAGCCGGTCAGTTCCGAAAGTACGAGCACTTGCTGGAACGTCGGACTCAGGCCGGAACGCAATTGAGAATAAAAGTTGCGGCGAATGTGAAAGGCCGGCTGTTGTGGATATCTTGCTAGCGCAAGCGCCGCGACTCGGTAAAGTGTGAGTGCTTTGGCGCGGAGCATTTCGCGGGTAGCCTCCGCCGCCGTTTCGTGGTCGCCCGAAGCGAGGGACGGGGCAGCATTGGTCTCGTCGGGAATCATAGAGCGCGAGGGGATACGGCCTGTGCCGGCGAGTGGAATCGGGAGCAAGATTGGCGGAGTGGAGTTGTGAAGTGGTGGGATTTCTAAAAGTGTCCTCAGTTGAGGACGGTTTTTTTGTCCAGCGTTTTCGACGGCATGCGAAATGAATTTGGTGACGCTAACTTTATCGACAATTATCGCATACGGCAGTACCATGCGAATGCTATGGCAAGACCTGAAGCTATTGTCCGTGCGGGCGCGAAGTTACGACGTATACGCGTGCGCCTCGGGTTGAGCGCGCGCGATGTGGAGCGCCTCAGCATGGAGTTGGCCGAGGAGCGGCACAACCCATATCTCTCGTTTTCGAGAACCTGGATCACGGATGTCGAGACCGGGCGATTCGTTCCAGGCAGTTTCAAGATGGCGAGCCTTGCCGAGATCTACGGCATGGACCTCGACGAGATTCATAAGCTCTACGGCGTGTCTCGCGATATCACCAAGGAGCGTCCGGCATTCCGGCCGCCGAAGACGCATTTGCTCGTGCCAGGCGAGCAACCTCCGGAAACCGGAGACCTTCTTGCGCAGATACGCATCGAGGAGACCAATCTTGTTACCGGCATCGTCGATATCTGGGGCAGCGTGCCGGTTCCGTTGCTTCGTCGGTTCGGCCTTCGACAGGCACTGTACGGATATATCGGAACGGAAGACAAAAGTATGGCGCCGCTCTTGCCGCCCGGCTCGTTCGTGCAGATCGACGCAAAGCAGAACCGCATTCGGAAGGGGCCGTTCAAAAAAAGTTCAAGCGAATCGCACTTTGCCAGACCCATCTACTTTTTGGATATCCGCATGGGATACGCTTGTAGTTGGTGCGAACTGAAAAACGGAGTGCTCACACTTGTTCCGCACCCCGACTCTGGCGTCGAGACGCGTAATTACCGCTTCCCGGACGAGGTCTCGGTCGTAGGACGGGTGACCGCGATCACGATGAGCATCGAAGAGGAACGGTTTGTCTTGCCGCTCGACGACAGCGGAAAAGGGCGGAGTGGGCCGAAGAAATAGCGAGTATTGGAAGTACTTCCCGCGGCAACTAGGGATGTTTCCCATCTTGTTGGACACTCGAGGAATCCCTTGGAACTAAGTAAGATGCGTCATTGTGTGCGACATAATATGCGCCATTGTGCTTGTAAATATAGATTAAAGCCTTTATTATTAGTTATATTCAAGATAAGTATGGGCGACGCGACATGATAGGACCGTGGCGAGGACGTTGGCATGTGCAATACTCTGAAACCGCTCAGTTAGTTGTCGCACAATCAAGAAGTTCGCTGTTTCAAGCGACCGGGCTCAAGCGGACCGCTCTCTACACCCCCAGGGGCGGTGGGGTGCTTGTCCACTTCTCTAAGCCGCTCGCGTTCTAATTGGCTTAGCCTGTTTGCCTTCCCAAGATCTTGCCGACAAAGCCTTGCACGATTTCGAACCCTGCCGA
>Ga0185299_10004419_pt1 | contig 17013 bp, 17 predicted proteins | sample PaiPotPPA55metaG_FD_128002 | JGI IMG/M metagenome (GOLD analysis project Ga0185299, IMG submission 128002) | Iron sulfur acid spring bacterial and archeal communities from Banff, Canada, to study Microbial Dark Matter (Phase II) - Paint Pots PPA... ...
CTTCGTGAAAGCTGCATGCGGGAAAACCGCACGTGCAGTTTGAGCGGCGGACGGTGGCCAGCGCGCAAGCGCGCCACCTCCGACCCGACAAATCACCTTGCTTCTTCTTATAACCTGGTCCAGTGAGCCCCCCGCTAACCCTCTCAAAATCAACACTGACTGCGAAGAAAAATTCTAAAAGCTCTCGGCTTGCCTCTATGGCCTTGTTTGCCAACGACCGGTAGAAAGCGTCTGAATGCGGCGGCTTCGGCCTCACAGCCGGCGTGCGAAAGCCGTCAATATAAAGCGGCGCTTTCGGCGGTGACGACCAATCTGGCCTCCAGGCATCGTCAAGCGCCTCGTGTCCTGAGCGATCCGTCGACAATCCTAGGAGTCCGCACACGTCCATATTTGTGACATCCCAGGCACGAACCTCCATGATGCTAAAAGTTGTTTCGGAGCGATCGGTATGGGCTGGTGAATAGGAATCTTGCAGTGCATGCAGCGCATCGTATAGCCCCGCATGGCTGATGATATGGAAAGCTTTCCTTCTTTTTTCAGCGGGATCGACATCTGGCCTAAAGGCCTCTGACAGCCAAAAACTTATTGCGTGTTTGAGACTCGCCTCGATGTAACCGACGCAGTGTTGGTACTCGGAAAACTGGTGACTTGGGTCATCATCTCGTGCCATCAAGTGATGCTCTTGTGGAGTAATACGTCTCCATTTGGTGCCTATCCAATGGGACGCTGTCCATCCTAAGAAGAGGGTTGCTTTTTCGAGAGGCATATTAGCAGTCAGGATGTCCCCGATGTCTACCATCTGTACACCAAACGACAAATTTCCGGAGCTGGGACGCGCCGACGAAGACTTCGCTGCCGGATCGTTATGTATTTGTGACCATCCAATGTCCAACCAACGACCGGCATGAGGAACAGTAACAGCTCACGCCAACCAACCAGGGAGCCGGCGAACGGGGCTGCTATGTGTATCATGTTGCTTCTCCGTGTCGTCTTTTGAGGCGAGGAATCGGAGCCGACTTGCTCCGACTAGTGTCCCATAGTTTTCAATTCAAATGCCTAGTTGATCTCGTATCGAAAACTGCTATCCGCGGCGAGAGTCATTCACTGTACCTTTCCCTACTGAGAAATGCTACTTTTTCCGCAGCCTAGGGCTGGAAGTACGGAATGACATATTTTCCGAACAGGCGGATCGAATCCATGATGTGCTGATGAGCAATTCCGCCGAATTGCATGAAGCACAAGACCTGATCCACTCCAACCGCTTCGAACTTCTTCAGGATTCGAATGCATGTTTCAGGACTGCCCATACAGAACGCTCCACCTTCAATCAGGTCTTCGAGTGAGCGGCCAGTCCGTTCACCCTGCACCGCACCGACTGCGAATTTGTACGAGTCCGGAATCTTGGTCCCCTGTTCCTGCCAGGGCCGGTAAAGTTCAAGCGATTTGTTGAGCATCCACATGCCGGCGGGTCCCCCAATGTCGCGAGCCCGCTTGTCGGTTTCCCCGCAGTGAATCAACCCAAGCGCCGCGACCTGGTTGTTGATGAAAGCGCCGACTGGCTGCGCGCGATGAATTCCTTCGCGATAGCGTTGCACGCGCCGCTCCAGTTCTTCGGGCTGGCCAATATTGAAGCAGAGCGCGCCGATGCCTTTCTCGCCGGCGATAGAAAAACTGTCCGGCTGCGAGCACGCCATCCACAGTGGCGGATGCGGCTGCTGCACTGGTTTCGGAATGACAGAGCGCGGGGGGATCTTGAAATAACGGCCTTCATGGGAGAAAGGGTCTTCGAGCCACATTCGCGGGATGATTGAGAGTGCCTCTTCCCACATTGGACGGGTGTCCTCCGGATTAATCCCAAACCCGCCCATTTCGATTAACGTGGTCGAACGGCCTGTGCCTAAATCCATCCGACCGTCGCTCAAGAGGTCGAGCACCGCCGCCCGTTCGGCAACCCGAATCGGATGATTGTATTGCGGCGGCAAAAGCGCAACCGCATGACCAATACGGATTTTGCTGGTACGCTGCGAAACCGCGCCATACAGGACTTCGGGGGCTGGGCAATAAGAGAATTCTGTCAGGAAATGGTGCTCGACCGTCCAAAAATGCTCGAAGCCCATTTCCTCCGCCAGGACAACCTGCGCCATCACCTGGTTATAAGTGTCTTTCACAATACCGGGGTAATGCGGTTCAGGAATCTGGATCTCGTACATGAGGCCGAACTTCATCGTTATCCTCCTCTGTCACACTATCCGACGCTCTGCGCGGGCTCTGAGAGGGTGGCACAAAACCCATGCACAGAGCAAAAACCGCCGCGATGCCCTTGCGGCTTCTGTAAAAACACGTCGCAAACCTTCTTCGTGGCCGAGGAGGGTATTGAATCGGAGCGTTCCGGAAGCCTATTAATAAGGCTCTTGTTGTGGATACCCGCGCAGTCATCGACATCGAGGGTCTGCGGCAACGCTACGCAAAATGGGTGGGCAGGTAGATGTTTTTGCCACGAGCGGGTCGCCGGCCTTTCCCTCCGCGCGTGCCATCATGGCTTGCCTTGTCCAGCGCTCGCCAACGAGCGGAGTTTCCTCGAAGCGCTAAACTCATTTATCGAACACGGCAGCTACGACATCATCTTACTTTGCAGTAATCCCATCCTGGAGTTGTTGGTCACGTCGGTGTCAATAGCCGGTTGAATTCTGACCCACGTTTTGCGGCAGATCGCCGAAATAAAATTGCCCCATCTTGCTGGTTTCTGAACAGGGTTAGCGTGAGGGGGGCCTTTCCCGTCACCCCCGTCGAATGCTTTCCGCAGTGCATACGAGCAGGCATCTTTGGTACCTCACTGCGTGAAGAAAAGCTTGATCGGCGAAGCAGAACGTCAGAATCGATAGATGCACTGGGTTGCTAGGGTGTTTTGCAGCCAGGGCGTCCACGAAGGCGTGGGCGGTGACTCCGGCGGGGAGTCGTCGTCCGCGCCTTAATTTTTTGGAGAACAGCAAGATGGCAAGCGAATGGGGGAGACTTCAGGAACTGCTCGAATTGAACAGGCTGACGAGAGGTCGGAGCCTAACGTTCAACGAGGTCTCTCGGTCGTCTGGAAGTCTCGTCGAAGGTGGTGGGATTTACGTCATGTGGGACGCTGTCGAGAACCGCTGGGTCCGCGTTGGAGAAACCGAATCCTTCCAGTGGAGATGTCAAGAACACTGGGCTTGGAAAACGTGGCTTTTTAGCCATATAGGACACGCCATGTGTCACGCGAGCGCACGGAAGGACCTGATCTCGTTTCTCTACATGGACAGCTGGAAGGGTTTGGCCTCGGAGGTACAAGCAAATCTGAAACACCTATACACTGACATCAAACTCTACCTCGGCGCTGACCTGGATTCCGCTTCCCGAACGTCAGATCGCACTCCGCCTTTTTCTCGAAGCAAACTTAATCGCAGCGCTCTCAGGGGAGCAGGGCGCCACTGACCAGTGGATGGGCCGGTTTCTCGCAACCTGCAGCTGTCGCGGAAGGCTGAAAGTAAAGGCAGAGAAAATTACTCGATCGCAACTCTGGAACGTCGAAAGTCTTGTCGATGGAGTGCAGACGCCCGGCTGGTTGGAGTTTCTAGAAAAACAAATCGGCTAGGTGCTTTCTTTGAGATTGCGTGAAGGGCTGGTGAAGAAACGCTGTCAAGCCTGTCAAATGATGATCAGCGGGTAACAAGTCCGTCATTTATTGGGAAGCGGGAGTCGCATCGCGAGATTGTTACTCCGGAATCCGAGCCGCTCGTAAAGTGCCCTTGCACGTTCGTTTGTACCACTCACCTCGAGTGAGAGCGCTACCGGCTTCGTCGGCCATAAGGACTGTTCACTGGCGGTAAGCATAGTGAAAAGGTCGGTCGCCAAACCGCGCCCTCGATACACGGGCGCAACAAACAGCTCGTCGATGTTGCAGACCTCTCCGCCTAGTTCGTTCGACCAGAATGAAATCAGCAGGGCGTAGCCGGCTGGATCACCATTGATTTCGCACACCAGAGCGCGGCCGCGATGAGGCTCTTTGCGCAGTATTGCAAGCGTCCGGCACATCTGCTGAGGGTATACCGGCACAGGACCAGGATCATCAGCGTTCAGCGCCATACACATCGAAACGATATTCTCGTCGTCCAAAGAAGTCGCGTTTCGCCACATGAAGCTAGAGTACGTATTTGAGAAGGACACGTCATTAGAGCGGGGCCTGGAATTAGGGCGCGGCTCCAGATGCTCTGCTTTAAAAATCGCCGGAGGGTCAGATGTTGGACCACGTTTCCCTGGGCGTCACAGAGTTGCAACGCAGCCGCCAGTTTTACGACGCGGTGTTGCGGCCTCTCGGGCTCGTCCGCACCGTCGATTTTCAAGGCCGCGGCTCGGATTATGGCACTATGGCAGGCCAATTCGGAGTTGAGTTCACGATTACCGTTGAAGCGGGCGGGGCATCGTCGTTGCAAGGCATGCATGTCTGTTTCCGTGCGCCCGATCGCCGGGCGGTTCGGGCTTTTCATCGGGCGGCGCTAAGCGCTGGCGGGAGAGATGATGGACAACCAGCGGTGCGCGCCCAGTATCATCCAGACTATTATGCGGCATTCGCATTGGATCCAGATGGGCATCGGATTGAAGCGGTATGCCACACACCTGCGGTCCCGGCAATTGTGTAGGATTTTTGAGCGGTGCGCGGAACGACGACCCTGTCAATTACTCAGGCCATTCTATCGGCGCGCATCGCGCTGTCATTTAGTTGATGGTGGTCGGTAGCCTCGAACAGGTGCAACTGATGGGGAGCGCGATCGCGCGGAATCTCGACCGGATATTTGCCGGTGAAGCAGGCGTCGCAGTATCCTTCGCGATCGCCGCTCCCGAGGAATGAGTAGAGCCCATCCCAACTCAGATAGGCCAGGGAGTCGGCAGTTATATATTTGCGGATCTCGTCTACCGACTGATGAGAGGCGAGCAGCTCTTCGCGGGTCGGCGTATCGATCCCATAGAAGCATGAATTGGTGGTGGGCGGCGCGGCGATGCGCATATGCACCTCGCGCGCTCCTGCCTGCCGCAGCATAGGTATTACTTTACGCAGGGTGGTGCCGCGCACGAGCGAATCCTCGATCAATACGACCCGCTTGCCGCGCAACAAGCCGACCACGGGATTAAACTTTATCTTTACACCGAAATGGCGAATCGACTGGCGCGGCTCGATGAAGGTGCGTCCGACGTAGTGACTCCGCACCAGACCCATCTCGAACGGCAGCCCCGATTCCTCGGCATAGCCTAGCGCGGCCGCGTTGCCCGAATCCGGCACCGGCACCACGATATCCGCCTCGACCGGGCATTCGCGGGCAAGCGCGCGCCCCTGTATCTTACGCACCTGGTAGACGTTGCGGCCATAAAGGAGACTATCGGGACGCGCGAAATACACGTACTCGAAAATACAGCGCCGCGCCGGCATCGGTGGAAAGGGGTGCAGCGAGCGAATCCCATCCTCATCGATTACCACGATCTCGCCCGGCTCGATTTCGCGCACATATTCCGCCCGCACGAGATCAAGGGCACAAGTCTCGGAGGCAATTATTGTGGCATCATTAAGTTTCCCTAGCACCAGCGGACGAAAACCCCACGGGTCGCGCGCAGCGATGATTTGCCGCTCCGTCAGCAGGACCATGGAATATGCGCCGCGCACCTGCGCCAGCGCTTCGATAACCCGCTCGGGCAGTTCGGCCGCCTGGGCCGAGGCAATCAGATGAATTATCAATTCACTGTCGGATGACGACTGAAAAATCGAGCCGCTCTTTTGCAGCTGGTCGCGCAGTTCGTCGAAATTGACCAGGTTGCCGTTATGCGCGAGTGCGAGGCCGCCCTTCGCGTATTCAACCACCAGCGGTTGACAATTTTTAAGTGTCGTGGAGCCAGTGGTGGAGTAGCGATTGTGGCCGATCGCGGTGGTACCCTCCAACTGCTCGATTACCTGGCTGTTGAAGATGTCCGCCACCAGTCCCATCCCGCGATGTGCAATCAGGACCTTGCCGTTAGACGAGACGATTCCCGCTGATTCCTGGCCGCGATGCTGCAAGGCGTAAAGGCCGAGATATACTAGATTGGCAGCTTCGGGATGGCCATAAACACCGAATACACCGCATTCTTCGTGGAAGCTGTCTAGCTTGGCCTCGTCAACTACGACGGAGAGGTCGTCCCCAACCCACTCCGCCCGGCTAAGAGGATAGGCGGGGACGTCTGCGCAGCTAGATTCCCCGTTTCGCTCAGGATCTGTCACTTCGAGTCGAGCCTCAGCGGCAGCGCTTTTTCGTAAATTTGCAGCAAATCGTTAATGTCCTCGTCAATTCCCGGGACTATTCTGAGCCTGGGAATTTCGGTTACTCGCCCGAGTATGATAACTTCAAGTGGCTCGAACACCTTTCTTACTTCGTCCAAGTCGTGAGACGCTGCTGATATGATGACCGTAGAAGGTCCTTCACCGAACCGCTCTGCGTCTGACTCCAGTTTGGCGACTTCGGCGCCAAGTGCTCGACGCGGATTAAAGCAAGCTTCTGCTAGCGCGACCGCGGCCCCACCTTCCGCAACGTCGTGAGCCGATCTTATCAAGCCTCTCTCCACCCCATCAACCAGCCCATCGACGAGCCGGCGCTCACGGTTTAGATCTATTGTCCATTGCTCATCAGAGCCACTACCAAACAGCGCCTCATATTCGGACGCTACCATCGATGGCGCCGAGGTCCGAATCATCAGGATCAGGTCGCCCGGCTGGGTAAAATAATGTCTTTGATGCCTGGCAACATCCTCCAGGATTCCAACTGCCGCGATAGTTGGCGTGGGCGGAATCGCGCGTCCTTCGGTTTCGTTGTAAAAGCTGACGTTACCGCTAATGACGGGGATGTCAAAAGCGAGCGCCGCATCGCGCAGGCCCTCGATTCCTTTAACGAATTGCCACATGATTTCAGGGCGCTCCGGATTCCCGTAGTTGAGGCAGTTCGTGATCCCCGCCGGGCGCGCCCCGGCACAGGCTACGTTGCGCACCACCTCACACACCGTTGAGACGGTCCCCAGATATGGGTGGAGCGCGCATGCGCGCGGGTTGGAATCAACCTTCAACGCTAGTCCGCGATGCGTTCCCTTGATACGCAGGACGGCCGCGTCACCACCGGGGCCAACGACGGTGTTGCTGCGCACTATCGAATCATATTGCCGGAAGATCCAACGGCGTGAGCACACGTTTGGACTCGCGAGCAGAGCGCGCAAGGCTGCCTTCGGCGCCGGCCTAAATTCAGGCAAAGTTTTTCGACGGGCACCGCGGTCTGCTTTCGGCGGATTAGCGGGGCGGTCGTAGATCGGGGCGGCATCGGTCAATGCTCGCGCGGGAATATCAGCTACCAGTTCGCCCTTCCACAGCGTCCGCCAACGTTCCTCGCGGAGGATCCGACCGATCACCACTGCGTTGAGATCCCACTTCCTAAAGATCGCGACTAACTCACCCTCGCGGCCATTCTCCGCCACCAACAGCATCCGCTCCTGCGATTCCGACAACAAAATTTCGTACGGCGTCAAATCTTCGCGCAAGGGAATTTGGTCGAGCGCGAGTTCGATCCCCACATTGCCGCGGCTCGCCATCTCGCTGGACGAGGATGCGAGACCAGCCGCACCCATGTCCTGAATGGCGACTATAGCGCCCGTTTGCATCGCCTCTAGGCAAGCTTCCATAAGCAGCTTTTCCGTAAAAGGGTCGCCGACTTGAACGGTGGGCCGCTTCGATGCGCTGGCCTCGCCAAATTCGGCCGAGGCCAGCAAACTCGCACCATGAATTCCATCACGGCCGGTAGCCGAACCCACATACAGTACAGGGTTGCCGACGCCGCGCGCGCGTGCGCTCTGCAATTGCTCCCTGCGGGCGAGGCCAAGGCAGAACGCGTTGACCAGGATATTGGAACTATAGGCGGGGTCGAACATCACTTCGCCGGCGACGGTCGGCACACCCACGCAGTTCCCATAACCGCCGATTCCGGCGACGACTCCGCTGAGCAGATAACGCGACCGCGGATGTTCCAATGCGCCGAATTTCAATGAGTTCATGCTGGCGATCGGACGCGCGCCCATCGTAAAGATATCGCGAAGGATTCCGCCGACGCCGGTTGCCGCCCCTTGGTATGGCTCGACAAATGATGGATGGTTATGACTTTCAATTTTGAAAACGGCGACCCATCCGTCGCCGATATCAAGCGCACCCGCATTCTCTCCAGGGCCCCCGACCACGCGAGGACCGTTCATCGGTAGCATTTTCAGATACTTGCGGGAGGATTTGTAGGAACAGTGTTCCGACCACATTACCGAGAACACTCCAAGTTCGGTGAAGGATGGGGTCCGCCCAAGCCATCGCTCGATAGCGGCATGCTCGTCGACCGTGAGTCCGTGTGCACGCGCCAACGCCGCGTCAACAACGGGCTCACCCGGCAGGGAAACCGGTGTCATCCGGCAACACTCGCAGCGATTGATCGGAAAATCTTGAGGCCGTCGTTGCCACCAAGCATCATTTCCACTGCATGCTCCGGATGCGGCATCAGGCCGAAGACGTTGAAGCGTTCATTGGCGACACCGGCAATCGCGCTCATCGAACCATTCGGACTGACACGGTCGCTTTGATGGCCATCGCTATCCACGTAGCGCAAGAGCACTTGCCCGCGCTCCTCCATTTGGCGCAATTCCTGTTCGGGCGCGACGTAACATCCCTCGCCATGCTTGATGGGCAGCCGCAGCAAATCGCCCTGACGCATCGAACCAGTAAATGGCGTGTGGCAATTCTCAACCCTGACCGTCACTGTCTCGCAGACAAACGAAAGTGAGCGATTGCGAGTGAGGGCCCCCGGCAGCAGATGGGCTTCGCAAAGGATCTGGAAGCCATTGCAAATTCCCAGTACCAGACCGCCATCAGCGGCGAATTTGGCGATACTCCTCATTATCGGAGAGAAACGCGCGATGGCACCGCATCGCAGATAGTCTCCGTAGCTGAACCCGCCCGGTAGCACAACGCATTCTGCATCACCCAGGCTCTCGTTCTTGTGCCAGACTATTGATGCGTTTTGTCCAAGCACATCACGTACGGTATAAATCGCATCGTCATCGTCGAGGGAGCCTGGAAAGCGCACAACTGCCCATCTCATCCGGACTCGACCTCGAAGCAGTAATCCTCAATCGTGGGGTTGGCGAGCAGTTGCTCGCACATTTTTCGCACGGACTCCTCGGCGGCCGCCTTGGATGGTGCATCAAGCGCGAGCACGATATATCGGCCCAAGTGGACGTCGCTTACGCCGCCGAAGCCGAGATTTCCCAACGCTGCTTCCACAGCCCGCCCCTGCGGATCAAGAATCCCCTGCCGCGGCCTAACAAAGACTTTAATCCGCACTAGTCTTCCACGCGCCGCAGCATTTCCTGGTAAGCTTCTTCCACATCTCCCAAGTCACGGCGGAAGCGATCCTTGTCCAGTTTCTTGCGGCTGGCTTTGTCCCAGAAACGGCAAGTGTCGGGGCAGATCTCATCACCGAGCAGAATCTCACCGTGGTGCCGCCCGAATTCGAGTTTGAAATCGACCAGGATAATTCCGCGCTCATCGAGGAAGCGCCGCAGCACCTCGTTCACCTTCAGCGCAAGTGAGCGAATCGTCTCAAGTTCGGGCGCGGCTGCCCATCCAAACAAAATTGCGTGTTCGGGATAGATGAGCGGATCGTCGAGCGGGTCGGACTTATAATAATACTCGACAACCGGGAAGCTCAGCTCACGACCCTCCTCTAGCCCCAACCGCTTCGCCATCGAACCGGCCACGATATTGCGCACAACCGTTTCGACCGGGATTATCTGAAGGCGTTTGCACAGCATCTCACGGTCGTTTAGCCGCCTGACGAAATGGGTTTTCAGACCGGTTCGCGCGAGCAGTCCGAAAAACAGCTCGGACATGCGATTGTTGACGACGCCTTTATCCTCGATTGTGCCCCGTTTTTTCGCGTTGAATGCGGTCGCATCGTCCTTGAAATAACAGATTACAAGATCGGGGTCGGCAGTTGCATAAAGCTTCTTGGCCTTTCCCTCGTAGAACATCTCTAGTTTTTGTGGAGTACTTTCCACGGCAGCCCTCGCTTCACACCAACTAGAATAACGTAACCATTCTATCTGCCGGGCAACCAACCGCAATGTTGTCAGCGGCCTGCGCGCCCTCCAAGGCATGATTTTTTCCCAGACGGAGCAGGTTTGTTCACAGTCGGTTAGGGAACGGAGACCGTCATTCTAGCGCCTGTCAGGTCGATTTGAGGAAAGACGCGGGCGCTGCGCCCAAGCGTGGTTCGCTTGGTTCAGGATCTTCCGGTGTGGCCGAAACCCCCAGGGCCGCGTGTAGTGGTCCCGAGCTGTTCAACCTCGATAAACTGAGCGCGCGCGACGGGCGCGATCACGAATTGTGCGATTCGCTCGCCAGATTTAACTGTGATGGGATGCTGACCCAGGTTGACCAGGATGACTTTGACCTCGCCGCGATAATCGGCATCGATCGTGCCGGGTGAGTTCACCAGCGTGAGCCCTTCGTCGAGTGCGCGGCCACTTCTGGGCCGTACCTGCCCCTCAAACCCGGATGGTATCTCAACTGCAATTCCGGTCGGGACCGCGGCACGGCCGAGCGGCGCCAGCACCAGCGGTTCGTCGAGCACAGCAAGCAAATCAAGCCCTGCGGCATGCTCGCTTTGATAACGAGGTATAGCTCCACGCAAGCGTTGAATTTTGACGATCGGGGTGATCACGATAGCTCAATGCCGCGTCAGAGTTGAGTCGTTAAACTTGAGATTCCAGGGTCGCGCCACCGCCACTGTGAGCGCGTCGATCTTGGTGCTGAGGTTGCCTATCCAGGAACTTGGCCTGCCGTCGAGAGAGCCGATTTCAGCGCTTAATCTGCTGTCGAACGATTTGAGTGCTCAGGCGGTCGTCAAGCGACTTGATTTCAGCGCTCAGTCTGCCATCGACCCCATCGAATTGGGGGCTAAGCCTCGCATCGAGCGCATCAATTTTAATATCGATTTTGCGGTCCAAGCGATGGATACTTGCCACTACCCAGGCGAAGAAAGCCGCATAACTCGCGACTAGACCCCCAATAACCTCTCTGTCACCCAAGCCTCTCAATTGCATCGATCAATCGATCGCGTTGCCAAGTTACGTGGATTACCCTCAGCCGAGAGCCTGAAAAACTCCTGGATCGAGTTCGCGCCCTTTGAGGTCGCCCAGCATGACTAGTCCCATCCGATCAGGCTTAAAGCATGAAGACGCAAGCTCGATAACCTGTTCATTGCCCACGCCTTCAATTTCGCGGGCGATTTCTTCCAGGGGAATGTCTCGGCGGAAGTAGATCTCGTTGCGTGCCAAGCGATTCATGCGGCTGTCGGTCGATTCCATTCCAAGCAACATATTGCCTTTGAGCTGACTCTTGGCGCGCGCCAATTCCTCCTTTTTGAGCCCCTCGTGCGCAACCTTGGCAATCTCATTGAGTGAAACTTCGATCACTTCGTCAACCCAATCGGGCGAGGTGCCAGCATAAATACCGAAGTAGCCGCAATCGAGAAACGCCGATAGGAACGAATAGATGCTGTAGACTCGGCCCCGCTTCTCGCGCACCTCCTGAAACAAACGCGACGACATGCCCCCGCCCAGCGCAGTGTTCAGTAAGTAAGCGGCGTAGCGCATTGGCGCGACCTGACTCAAACCCGGGCCACCAATGCACAGATGCGCCTGTTCAAGCTTTTTCGGATGGTTGATCACCATCAAGCGTTCACGCGGCGCCTCTATCTCAGCGCGCTTGCCATTCCTAGGGATCGAGCCAAACAACCGTTCGCAATCGGCAACCAGCCGATCATGATCGACCGCACCCGCGGCCGCAATCAATATCCGCTCGGCGCGGTAACGGTCAGCCATGAAGGAGACCATCAGCTCGCGGTCGATCGCATTGACGGTATCGATCGAACCGAAGATTGGTAGCGATAACGGATGACCCTGCCAGAAATGGAGATTAAAGAGGTCGTGGATAAAATCGTCCGGGGTGTCTTCAGCCTGCGAGATTTCCTGGAGTACCACCTGCCGTTCGCGGTCAATTTCCTCGGGCGCGAATACAGATTCGAGGAAAATGTCCGCGAGCAGTTCGGTCGTCGTTTTGACGTCTTCACCGAGCACCTTGGCGTAATAGCAGGTGTACTCCTTGCCGGTAAAAGCATTGAGCACGCCCCCGACTGCATCGATCTCTTCGGCAATTTGGGCTGCGCTCCGTCGTTGGGTTCCCTTGAAGAGCAGATGCTCGATGAAGTGCGAAACACCATTTTCCCGGGTTTCTTCGTAACGAGACCCGTTCTCGACCCAAATTCCGATGGTAGCCGACACCATCTGCGGCATCGGTTCGCTCAGGACGCGCACACCGTTCGAAAGAGTGCTTTTATGCACCTATTTTGCCTTTTGTTCGAGTTCTTGTAGCGCTTCGCGCATCGACAAACGAATCTTACCGTTCCGATCGACGTCGAGCACCTTGACCATGACCTCGTCGCCTTCGCTCAGCTCATCTTCAACCCGCCGGACCCGATCTTTGGATATCTGCGAAATATGGAGAAGGCCATCAGTCCCCGGCAGAATTTCGACGAAGGCGCCGAAATCGACGATTTTGCGGACCTTCCCGCGATAGATACGGCCCACTTCTGGTTGTGCAGTAATAGCCTCGATAGCGGCCACTGCCTTTTCCATCGCGGCCCCGTCGGCAGAGGCAATCAGCACGGTACCGTCATCCTGGATATCGATTTTGCAGCCGGTCTCCTCGACCAGGCCACGAATCACCTTGCCGCCCGGGCCGATCACATCGCGTATCTTGTCGGGTTTGATGTGCATGGTGACGATGCGCGGCGCATATGACGAAACTTCTTTGCGTGGCCGCTCCATCGCCTTTTCCATCACGCTCAGGACGAACAAGCGTGCATCACGCGCTTGATGCAACGCCTGACGCATTACATCACGTGTAATGCCGCCGACCTTGCTGTCCATCTGGATAGCGGTGATGCCCTGCGCGGTGCCGGCAACCTTGAAGTCCATATCGCCGAGATGGTCCTCGTCTCCAAGGATATCGGTCAGTACCCGCACCTGCTCTCCTTCCTTGACCAACCCCATCGCGATACCGGCAACTGCAGCTTTGACCGGCACACCCGCGTCGAAGAGAGCTAAACTGCCGCCGCATACGGTCGCCATCGAAGAGCTGCCGTTCGACTCCAAGACCTCGGAAACTACGCGAATCGTATAGGGGAAGCTCTCTTCTGGCGGCAGAACCGGCGCCAGAGCCCGTTCGGCCAACGCACCGTGGCCGATCTCGCGACGCGAAGGTCCGCGCAGAAACTTCACTTCGCCGGTGGAGAACGGCGGGAAGTTGTAATGCAGCATAAACTTCTTGAAGCGTTCTCCCAACAATGCGTCGATCTTCTGTTCGTCTGACGAGGTGCCCAGGGTAACAGTCGCCAGAACTTGAGTCTCGCCACGTGTGAACAAGGCCGATCCGTGAGTTCGCGGCAGGACCTGCACTTGAGCGCTTAAGGGCCGAATCTCGGTTGAGCTGCGATCATCTATACGCCGGTCTTGTTCGAGGATGACCCGCCGGACACGGTCGCGCAGCACCTTTTCGGTGGCTTCCGCCAGCTCGCTAGTCCGTTCGGGGAAGCGCGACGCCAAGTCGTCCACCACGCGGTCCGACAGCGAATAAATTGCGCCGTTGCGTTCTTTTTTTCCAACAATTTTAAGGACTTCCTCGAGTTCCCCGGCCATTCGCTCCGTGACCGCCAACAGCAAGGCTTGATCATATTGCTTGAGCTTGAATTGACGTTTTGTCTTGCCGGCGAGACGTCGTAATTCTTCCTGCAATTCAAACACGGGCCGCATTTCTTCGTGCGCACTGAACAGCGCCTCAAGCACCGGTTCCTCGTCGACGATGTGCGCCCCTCCTTCGAGCATTACGATCGAGTCCGGCTTCGCCGCGACGACCATTGAGAGATCGCTCGCCTCCATCTCGCTGAAGCGCGGATTAACGATTAGCTTGCCACCGACTCGTCCCATCCGCACCGCCGCTACCGGTCCATTATGGGGAATGTCGGAGACTTCGAGCGCTGCCGAGGTGGCAATCAACGATAGCATGTCTGGATCGTTATCTCGATCGGCAGACAGCACGGTCACGACAATTTGGGTTTCCTGGTCGAAACCCTTGGGGAACAGCGGCCGCATCGCACGATCGATAAGCCGCGAGGTGAGAATTTCTTTCTCCGAAGGCCGTCCTTCCCGCTTAAAAAAACCGCCGGGAATTTTTCCGGCGGCGAAGGTCCGTTCCTGGTAATCTACGGTCAATGGCAGGAAATCGACTCTTTCGCGGCTCTGATGAGCTGAAACCACGGTTGCTAGCACGATGGTATCGCCGTATTGGGCTAGAACGGCGCCATGCGACTGCCTGGCCAGACGTCCGGTTTCAAGCGAAAGTTGCCTGCCCGCAAATTCAATCTCCAACTTACGATACATTCATGTGCACCTGGGGAAAAACAGAGACTTGGCGATTTGCCTCAGCCTGCACCAGATAGCTGGCGCGTTACTTACCGCTGGCTCATACCGCGCAAGAGTTCGCCGAGTCTCCTGCCTGATGCGCCTTTAGGAGTGGCCTGGTTTGCGACGACAGCTCCACAACTTATCCGCGGCTACAACGAGCTATCGCCGGATTCCGAGCTTGTCGATGAGACCCTTGTAGCGATCGAAATCTCGTGCGTGGAGATAGTCGAGCAAACGCCGACGCTTACCGACCAGTCGTAATAGTCCGCGGCGCGAATGATGGTCCTTCGCGTGCGTCTTGAGATGTTCAGTGAGTTGTTCGATACGCGCCGTGAACAGCGCAACCTGGACTTCAGGCGAGCCGCTATCGTTTCTGGCTCGTGCGTTGTCGGTGATAATTGTTCGCTGGCGAGCGGCCTCAAGGGGCATCAGGTCTTCTATTCTTTCCCTTTTCGTTTATTTGGCCGACAGCATAACAGCCCATGATGGTCGAGTAAAGCATGCCGACCGTGTCGCCCTTGTGCAGCCCTCCTCGATATCGGTCTGTCATCGCACTCCGGGATCTGCTTCTGCCGACGCAGACTCCGTTCCACCGAGTTCTACTCCTTTACGCACGCGGACCTTATCGTCTGGACGGCTGGGCACGTCCACCCGAACATTGCGGTATCCGCTGCGTCCCGGGTCCGAGGCAAGGAAGCCGAGTGTGTATTGTTCACGCAATTCACGGCTTATTGCAGCGCAATCCTCGCGCATCGCACCTCCGTCGCCGATGGTGCGCAACAGGAAGGTCTTGGCACCCGTTTCATTGGAGAGCAGCTCCAAGGTGCGGGCGTCAACTGCATCCTGAGAGATCAGCCCCAGGCCCAGCGGGCCAAAACCAATCGAGGAGGCGTCAACGTTGGAGTTGCCTATCCCAATTGAATAGATCAGCACTCCCATCTGGCGGGCGTACGCGATCACCTGCTGCAGATTCTGCTCACTGGCATTGTCCTGGCCATCCGTGACGACCAGCAGCGCTTTCTTGTCCCACCGTCCATGACGGACCATCAGCAGCCCGTCGATAATGGTATCGAAGATTGCTGTCTCGCCTTGGGCATAGAGCAAGCTTAGACGGCCAATTACTGCCTCATGATCAGTGGTAAAAGGCTGAAGCAGGAAAGGTTGGCTCGAAAAAGCAAACAGGAAGACATCGTCGTGCGGATTTAAGTCGTTTACAAATTCAGTTATCGCGGCCCGGGCCTGCATGAGCTTGGGCTCCATGCTGCCCGAGGTGTCCACCAGGATTCCGACCGAGACCGGCGTATTGAGATCCTGCCGGAAAAACTCGATTGGACGCTGCTGACCATCGATGTAAAGCTTTAAATCATTTTTCTGAAGTCCGGTCACATAGCGCCCGCGCTGATCGACAATTGTCACAGTCAGTTGATTGTAACCCGGTTGTCGGGCCAATTGGCGCGACGGCACGGTTAACTCCTGGCCTTGTTGGGGGGCAACGCGGGGGAGACTCTCCGTTTCTCCGAACTGGCGGCCAGGTATCGTGGGTACTTCTAAAACCGCTCCGCCTTGTCTCTGATTACGCGGAACTGAGGATGGCAAGGTGAGTTCGCCTTGCTGCGCGGATACGCGACCAGCGAAGCCGGCTGAAATTGACACATAGGCGACCAGCGTCAAGGCGACGATTGGGAACGCGGGGCGTCTTTTGCTTAATTCCATTTGAATAGCCTCGGCGGCGACACTAAAGCAGCAGCCTTGACCCTATCCATCTATCTCGCCTTGAGCTACAAAAAATTAATAGTCCACCCATCGATCTTCCTATTTGCCAGAAACGCGAGCAAGTACGATCTTTCGGCACCGGCTTAATTTGAGCACTCGAAATGGAAAGACGCCGCACACTGGACAGCGTTTCGTGGCTGATCCTGCGCTATGGGCCAGGTTCTTGGCAAGTCCGCCGGTTTTCTGCCAGCGCATCGTTCAGCGAGCATTGCTCGCCATCGCCATGACTATGCGACTCATTAGCGAATTTGCCGCGGTCGAGATAGCTCGCGACGATCGCGGCAATGGACCATGTCTGATGATCCGCGGTTTGCAGACGGGCCAGGAAATTTATCTTGATCCGATGGAACTCGCAGCGTTGGCGTGGACCCGCCACGAGGACCTGCTGCTGTTGCTCGATCCGGGGCGCTTCGAGAGAGAAGATAGAACATAAGGGAGAACAGGGAGCCGATAGAAGAAGTAAGGGAACGAAAACACGAAACGGCTCCTACATCTCCTAGGTAATTATTGCCATTTATCTCCTGTCATCTCTTTATTCACCACCGCTCGTACCGGACAGCGCGCCTTTCGTAGCCCGCTTCGCGGAGCAGATCACGAAGCTTCAACACCCCGGACCCGATGCCGCATACATAAAAATGCCGGCTT
>Ga0185299_10004420_pt1 | contig 17008 bp, 16 predicted proteins | sample PaiPotPPA55metaG_FD_128002 | JGI IMG/M metagenome (GOLD analysis project Ga0185299, IMG submission 128002) | Iron sulfur acid spring bacterial and archeal communities from Banff, Canada, to study Microbial Dark Matter (Phase II) - Paint Pots PPA... ...
TTCGACCTGCTCGTGGCAAGTGCCGGGGAACATCCCGCTGTCCTCGCGGGCCACCGTTTTGCGGCCGGGCAACTTGAACTTGCCGGTCTGACGCCTCGAGGCGTGCTCAATATCGAGGCACTTGGCGCCACCATCGCCCGCGCGAGCGCCGCGGGGCATCGCATCATGCTGGCCCTTCAGGCCGCCAACAACGAGACGGGGGTTATTCAGCCCGTCCCGGCGGCGGCGGAGATGATTCATGCGGCGGGCGGGTCTCTGGTCTGCGATGCGGTTCAGGCGGCGAGCAGGATCGATTGTGACATCGGGAGCTTGGGAGCGGACGCGATCGTCTTTTCGGCGCATAAATTCGGCGGCCCGAAAGGCGCCGGGGCGGTTTGTTTTCGCTCTGACTCTTACCACATAAGAGAAGCGCTTCTCCGCGGCGGGAGCCAGGAGCGTGGGCTGCGCGCCGGAACCGAGAACGTTGCCGGCATTGCCGGAATGGCCGCTGCCCTGGGCGCCGCGAAGGTCCGGCTGCGGGAGGAAGTCGCGGCCCTATCTGTCTGGCGGGACGAATTGGAGATGGAAATTTCGCGCGTCGCGCCCGGCGCGGTGTTTTTTGGCGCCGGCGCGGAAAGATTGCCGAATACATCCTGCTTCGCCCTGCCCGGTATCGAGGCGCACGTGTTGCTTATTGCTTTGGATATGGAGGGCATTGCGGTATCGTCGGGTTCAGCCTGTTCGTCAGGAAAGGTGAAACGTTCGCACGTCTTGAGCGCGATGGGCGTGGAGCCGGACCTGGCGATAGGCGCAATCAGGGTCAGTCTCGGGTGGAATTCGCGGCGGGAAGATTGCAGTTCGTTCGTCGAGGCTCTTGAAAGGACGGTCAGCACAATCAGAGCAAGGCGCGACAAGTCCGCCGCATGAATAACCGGGCTGTTTCCCGGCGAAGACCGGCTGGATTTCTTGCCCACGCTTTACCGGGTTCCCTCCGGCTACTTTATAAGGTACTCTACGAGGTCTGAACCAGCGGTCCTTGAAACCGCCAAGGTGAGGAGAATGGCATGCCTGCGGTCCAAGCGACCGTCGATCGCGTGAAGGCGATCGACGTCAGCGAATATAAGTACGGTTTTTTCTCCGATATTGAATCCGACAAAGCCCCGAGGGGTCTCAATGAAGACATTGTCCGGTTCATTTCGGCGAAAAAGGACGAGCCCGCCTGGCTGACCGAATGGCGGCTCGGCGCCTACCGGCGCTGGCTGACGATGCAAGAGCCGCGCTGGGCGAGGGTGGACTTTCCGAAGATCGATTATCAGGAACTTTACTATTATTCCGCGCCCAAGACGGCCGCCGGTCCGAAATCGCTCGACGAAGTCGATCCGGAGCTTCTGAAGGTTTACGCAAAGCTCGGAATTCCGTTGCGTGAGCAGGAGGCGCTTGCCGGCATCGGCCCGGACCGCAGAATTGCGGTCGACGCGGTGTTCGACTCGGTCTCGGTCGTCACCACCTTCAAGGAGGAACTGGCCAGGGCCGGGGTAATTTTCTGTCCGATCTCGGAAGCCGTGCATACAAATCCAGACCTCGTCCGGAAATATCTCGGATCGGTGGTGCCCACGACGGACAATTTCTACGCGACGCTGAATAGCGCGGTATTTTCCGACGGGTCCTTCGTTTACGTTCCCCCGGGCGTTCGCTGCCCGATGGAACTCTCGACTTATTTCAGGATCAACGAACAAAACACCGGCCAGTTCGAACGCACGCTGATCATCGCCGATAAGGGCAGCTACGTTTCCTATCTCGAGGGCTGCACGGCGCCCAAGCGCGACGAAAATCAACTGCATGCCGCGGTCGTCGAGCTGATCACGCTTGACGATGCCGAGATCAAATATTCGACGGTGCAGAACTGGTATCCAGGCGATGCGGACGGACGGGGCGGGATCTATAATTTCGTCACCAAGCGCGGCGATTGCCGGGGCGCGAACTCCAAGATCTCCTGGACTCAGGTTGAAACCGGATCCGCGATTACCTGGAAATATCCGTCATGTATTTTGCGTGGCGACAATTCGCGTGGCGAATTTTATTCGATCGCGATTTCCAACGGCCGCCAGCAGGTCGATTCCGGCACCAAGATGATCCATCTCGGCAAGAACAGCACGAGCCGGGTCTTATCGAAGGGAATTGCCGCGGGCCGATCGCAAAATACCTATCGCGGTCAGATTTCGGCGCACCGGAAAGCCACCGGCGCCCGCAATTTCACCAATTGCGATTCGCTGCTCATCGGCAATTCGTGCGGTGCCCATACGGTGCCCTATATCGAATCGAAGACCCCCAGCGCGCAATTCGAACATGAGGCAACGACCTCGAAAATTTCCGAGGATCAACTGTTTTATTGCATGCAGCGTGGGCTTTCGGGCGAGGAGGCGACGGCTTTGATTGTCAACGGCTTCGTGCGCGATGTTTTGCAGCAGCTGCCGATGGAATTCGCGGTGGAAGCGCAGAAATTGATCGCGATTTCGCTCGAAGGGAGCGTCGGCTGACGCGGCTCCCCGGCGATCAGGCAGGCGGTTCCGTTGGCATCGACTTTTCGCGAAGGAGAAGCGAAAATTCGAGCGGGCAACCGGCGCTCGAATGTTCAAACCCGCGGATATTTCGTCGAGGAAAATCGTGCTCGAAGTCAAAAACCTCAATGTTTCCCTCGGGGGGCGCAAGATCCTCGATGATCTCGATCTCACTGTCCGGGACGGGGAGGTTGCCGCGCTCATGGGGCCGAACGGGAGCGGCAAGTCCACTTTGTCCCATCTCATTGCGGGTCGCAAGGACTACATTGCCGAAACAGGCGACGTCTTGCTGAACGGCGACAGCATCTTAAACCTCGAGCCAGATGTCCGCGCCGCCAAGGGTCTTTTCCTCGCGTTCCAATATCCAGTCGAAATTCCTGGCGTCGCGACCTTGACCTTTCTCAAGGCGGCTCTGAACGCCCAGCGCAAGCAGCGCGGGCAACAAGACCTTTCGACCCCCGATTTCTTGAAACGGGTCAAGGCATCCGCCGGCAAGCTCAAGATCAACCAAGATATGCTCAAGCGCGCGCTCAACGCCGGTTTTTCCGGCGGCGAGAAGAAGCGCATGGAGATTCTCCAGATGGCGCTTCTGGAGCCTGCATTCGCAATTCTCGATGAAACCGATTCGGGCCTCGACATCGACGCCTTGCGCGTGGTCGCCGATGGCGTCAATGCGCTGCGGTCGCCAAGCCGCGGTATCCTCATCATAACCCATTACCAGCGTGTTCTCGACCACGTGGTGCCGGACACCGTGCATGTGATGGCGCAGGGTCGAATCGTCCGCAGCGGCGGCAGGGAATTGGCGGTCGAGCTGGAAAAAAACGGATACCGCGATTATGTCGCCGAACCGGCCGTCGCATAGAAGAAAATGGAAATGAACGCTGACATCATACCGGCGAGAACGCCTGCCGAGATCTTCCTCGCCCGCGCCTTCGACGCTTCCAAGGCCGGGCTCCCCGGCAACACGGAAGTGGCTAAATGGCGGGAAGCTTCGTTGAAAGCTTTCAATGCATCCGGGATGCCGCATCGGCGCATCGAGGCGTGGCATTATACCGACCTGCGCACGCTCTTGCGCGATGCCTTGCCGCTTGCCACGGCACCCGGCGCCGCGACAATCGATGCGCTGCGCAAGGAATTCACCGCCGCCGGCGCGCCAGTTCGACGTCTGGTTTTGGTCGATGGTTTCTTCGTGCCGGAATTATCCGGTGGCTTGCCGGAAGGATTGAAGGTACGCTCGCTCGCCTCGGTGTTGACCGAAGGGCGGTCCGATCTGATCGCGCTGTTGTCTTCGCAAGATCCTGCCGCGCAGGATCCCATCGTGTCGTTGAACGCGGCTTTAATGCAGGACGGTGTCGTGATCGAGGTGGCGCCCGGGACCGTGACCGCCGAGCCGGTCAACCTCATTCACGTCGCTGCTTCGCCCGCGCCTGCCGCGCATTTCTGCCGCTCGGCTCTCCTGATCGGGGCTGGCGCATCGCTTCGCCTCGCCGAGTGGGTGCATTTTGCAAACCTTCACCAAACCGTCCGCGCGGGCCAGGCCAATGCCTGCCTTATCGTCTCCCTCGACAATGGGGCGAATTTCGCTCATACCGCGATGGTAACGGGACCTGCTCCTCGCGGTGTGCGGCTCGAAAGCGTAATGGCGCGGATCGGCGCTAGGGCGAAATTCGACAGTTTCGCGCTTGTCGCCGGCATTGGCCTTGTGCGGCGGCAGATGTTCGTGCGGTTCGAAGGCGCGGAGTCGGAAACCTCGCTCAGCGGCGTGTCGCTTCTCGGCGGCCGCGAACATGCCGACACGACCTTGCGCGTCGAGCACGTGGCGCCAAATTGCGTGAGCCGCGAAACCTTCAAATATATTCTCGACGAGGAAGCAACCGGCGTATTCCAGGGCAAGATCCATGTCGCTCCGGGGGCGCAAAAAACCGATGGCAAGATGCTGTGCAAGGCTATGCTGCTGTCCGATATGGCCGCGATGAACAACAAGCCGGAGCTTGAAATTTTTGCCGACGACGTTGCCTGCGGGCACGGCGCGACATGCGGCGGCTTGGACCTCGACCAGTTGTTCTATCTTCAGACCAGAGGATTGCCTTATGCGCAAGCCGAGGCGCTTTTGTTGGAAGCCTTCGCTGGGGAATTGGTTGACGGGATCGGGCATGAAGGGTTGATAAATGCCTGCCGTCGCGAGGTGAGCGCTTGGCTTTCCGCGCGGCCCGGGCCCACGGCGGCGCCGCGCGCCGTCGTAGCCTAGGGCGCATGAACTTGGCGCGGGGTGCCAATTTGGAGCAACGAATGAACAAGCATATCGCCGTGGACGCGCCGCTCGAGATTGCTTCTCTCCGCGAGGATTTTCCCATCCTTGCGACCAAGGTCTATGGCAAGCCGCTCGTCTATCTCGACAATGCCGCTTCGGCGCAAAAGCCAAAGGAAGTCGTCGAGCGGATGCTCCACGCGACCTATCGTGAATATGCCAATGTTCATCGCGGCCTGCACTATCTTGCCAACGCCGCGACCGATGCCTATGAGGCCGCGCGTGAAAGCTTACGCGCTTTCCTCAATGCCGGGGCCGCCAGCGAGATCGTCTTCACGAAATCGGCGACTGAGGCAATCAATCTGGTCGCGGCCTCTTTCGGCGAGGCCTTCATCAAGGAAGGCGACGAGATCGTCCTTTCGATCATGGAACACCACGCAAACATCGTGCCCTGGCATTTTTTGCGCGAGCGCAGGGGCGCCGTCCTGAAATGGGTGGACATCGACGACGAAGGAAATTTCCTTCTCGATGCGTTCGAGCAGGCATTGACGGCGAAGACCAAGATCGTCGCCCTGACCCATCTGTCGAACGTGCTCGGCACGGTAACTCCGGTCAAGGAGATCGTCAGGATCGCGCACGAGCGCGGGATACCCGTATTGATCGATGGTTCGCAAGGCGCGGTCCATCTCGATGTCGATGTCGTTGACCTCGATGTCGATTTTTATTGCCTAACCGGACATAAGCTCTATGGGCCGACCGGCATCGGCGCGCTCTACGGCAAGAAGGAATGGCTGGAGAAATTGCCTCCCTTCCTCGGCGGCGGCGAGATGATCGATGAAGTCACCAAGGATCGCGTGACCTATAACGAGCCGCCGCATCGTTTCGAAGCTGGCACTCCGCCGATCGTGCAGGCGATCGGGCTCGGCGCCGCGGTGAACTATGTGCGAAGGATCGGCCGCGAGCGCATTCGTGCGCATGAACTGGGCTTGAGCAATTATGCGCATGAGCGATTGTCGCGGATCAACTCGCTGCGAGTCTTCGGCCAAGCGAAAGGCAAGGGCGCCATCATATCCTTCAACTTGGACGGCGCCCATGCGCATGATGTCGCCACCGTGCTCGATCGATGCGGGGTCGCGGTACGTGCCGGAACGCATTGTGCCCAGCCGCTCCTTTCGCGCTTCGGCGTGACATCGACCTGCCGCGCTTCCTTCGCGCTCTATAACACCTTCGAGGAAGTCGACAAGCTCGCCGGAGCCTTGATCAAAGCGCAGGGCCTATTTGCTTGAGAAACGAGGAGCCAGACGTGGCCGAAGCACAAACCAGCGAATGGCAGGAAGCCGTTGATGGCCCCGAATCCATGCCGAACGAGCCGCAATGGCTGTTCGACGGATCGGTGCCGGAAGACGAGCGCGGGCGTTTCACCGACGACATCGTCGCGGCCCTGAAGACTGTGTTCGATCCCGAAATTCCCTGCGATATCTACGAGCTTGGACTGATCTACAAAGTGGACATCGACGACCATCGCCTAATCAAGATCGAGATGACCCTGACCGCGCCAGGCTGCCCGGTGGCGGGCGAACTCACCCGGTCGATCGAGACAGCGGTCGGCGCGGTGCCGGGGGTTCTCGGCGTCAACGTTACGGTGGTTTTCGATCCGCCGTGGGACCAGGGACGCATGTCGGACGAAGCGCGCGTTTCGCTTGATATGTTTTGAGCTTCCGCGCGCAATCCCGGCGGCCCAAATAACTTTGTTGCGTCACGGCACTCGCACTGGCCCAGTGGAGCTGATGGACCGGTTAACCTTTCAGCAAGGGGTCGAGCAATTTTGCGAGTGCATCCGGCGTTATCTCGCCTGTCTTCTTCTTGCCGTTGATAAAGAAGGTAGGCGTGGAGGTGAGACCGAATTTCTCCGCCGCGCGGTCATGCACCTTGTAGACCTTGTCCCGGAGGTCATCATTCTGGAGGCAAGCGTCGAAGGTCTTTTGGCTCATCCCGGTTTGCTTGAGGAGAGCGGCCAAGGCTTTGAGGGGCTTGTCCGTAAAGGCCCAGTTCTTTTGTTGGGCGAACAGAAGATCGACGATGGCATTTCGCTTGTCGTCGCCGGCGCAACGTGCCAACATGAAACCGGCGGCCGCCAATGGGTCGAGGGGGAACTCGCGCAAAATGAAACGGACCTTGCCGGCGTCGATATATTTGCTTTTTAATTCCGGAAATGTGGTGGCGTAAAAGCCCGCGCAATGCACGCAGGTCATCGAAGCATATTCGACAATCGTGACCGGCGCTTCGCTCGCGCCAAGCCCAACGTCCGGCAGAGCCTCGCCGGCCATCAGCTCAGTCATCGCCACATCCGCGCCTTGCGCCAGAACCGGGGCCGCGGGATCGCCGAGCACAGCGAAAAAACCGGCAATTGTCAGACCGGCGGCGGCCGTCATCTCGAACACGCCGCGACGACTCCTTAAGGCAGCCTGACAGATTTTGGGCGAACGCATGAATTTATGCTCCATTGGCAACTGAGCGCAGATTTGCCTGATTACCCGGCAGGACGGCAAGACAATTATTGTTTTGGCCAGTTTAGGGGCGCGCCGCGCTGGCCTCCCGCCCTACGGCATCGTTTCCGGAACGTGGCCGCCGGCTTAGCGTTGGCGAACCAATGCATTTTGCCTAGGTCCCTGTGAGAACACGCCCGCCGAGCCGGGTCAGGGCTAACCGCAACGGTTCATCCATGACACTGCCCACGATCGTTTCCGCCGCCGTCTCGGCGGCCTTGTCCAACGGGCGGGCCCGATGCCTGGCGAGGGGCGGCGCGGCAACCGGACCTTGCTTCAGCAGGAGGCGCGAGACGCAACGCCAGCCGAAGTGGGCGTTGACGCGCTCGATGACGAGGGGCGCGAGATGCTGCAATTCCAGCGCGAGTCCCGTCTCGACGCGCACAATGAGCGTCGCCGGAACTGGGTCGTTTTCCCCCGCGTGGCCATGTTGCCGCACCGGCCACTGCACCTTGACCGGCCGCGACATCGCGGCGAGCCTCTCGCCGACAATATCGTCCCAAAACAAAACGAGACCGGAATGGCCAAAACCTTGCCGCGTCAAAACCGGGCCGATCGCGGTTTGAACGAGGTCCGCGAGCGGCCGGGAGCAAGGGATGTTGCCGGGGCGGCGCTTCCGCATACTCCCTTATACCTTGCCTTGGCCGGTGCTCCACGCGAAATTTCGTTGATCCCAAGTGCTTTCCCGGGCGCTCTCCACAAGGGGCGAGCGGGGCCTCCTCAGGCCACGTCGCCGCCAAACAAAGCGGCGGCGCGGTTCTTAAGTTCCTCGAGCGAAATATCCTCCTTATGAGTTGCGATCCACCAGCGATGGCCGGAAGGGTCCTCGAATTTGCCGCCGCGCTCGCCGTAGAATTGATCCGTGACAGGCCGAAGAACCTTTATGCCCGCGCCAATCGCACGGGCCGTGAACGCATCGACATCTTCAACGTAGAGGTGGATCATGACGGGGGTTCCCCCGATCGTTTGCGGACTCAAGGCATCGTGGTCCGGAAATTCGTCGCAAAGCATGATCCTGGCCTCGCCGATTTCGAGTTCCGCATGTCCGACCTTGCCCCCATGCTCGATGCAAAGCACCTCGGCCGCGCCGAAAGCGGCTTTGTAAAACGCGATGGCTTCGCTGGCGTTGCTCACGGTCAGATAGGGTATCGCCCCTTGGTGCCCTTCGGGTATCGGCTTGACGGTGGCGCTCATCTTTCGATCCCTTTGCTTTGCCCCTTATTGATAGCTAAGATAAAAAAGCGGTCAAACGAGGCGCATCTATGGCGTTCAAAACGAGCCTTGACGCGTGCGCCGGTGCCGCTGCTGCTCTTCTTGCTTGGTATGACCGCCATCGCCGCGATCTGCCTTGGCGCGCCTTGCCGGGCGAGCCCGCGGACCCCTACAAGGTTTGGCTTTCCGAAATCATGCTGCAACAGACGACGGTCACCGCCGTAAAACCGTATTTTTTGCGCTTTCTGGCGCGCTGGCCCAATGTCGGCCTGTTGGCTCAAGCGAGCGGCGAAGAGGTGATGCGGGCCTGGGCCGGGCTCGGCTATTATTCGCGCGCGCGAAACCTCCATGCTTGCGCCAAAATTGTCGCGGGACCGCTCAAGGGCAAGTTTCCGGATACTGAAGCGGGATTGCAGGACCTTCCAGGTATTGGTCCCTATACCGCGGCGGCCGTCGCGGCGATCGCTTTTGGCCGCCCCGCGGCGGCCATCGACGGCAATGCCGAGCGGGTGCTTGCGCGCCTCCATTCGATCGCCACGCCGCTGCCGGCGGCGAGGTCCGAAATTAAGGCCAAGGCCGCCGCCATGATGCCGGTCGAGCAGCCCGGCGATTTCGCGCAGGCGATGATGGACCTTGGCGCCATGATCTGCTCGCCAAAACACCCTTCTTGCGATATTTGTCCCTTGCTAAAATTTTGTCGCGGCCATGCCTCGGGCTGCCCCGAAAGCCTGCCGCGCAAGGCCCTGCGGCGGGCAAGGCCGCTGCGCCAGGGCGCCGCCTTTTTCGTGCGCCGGGGGGACGGTGCGGTTCTCGTCCGCACGCGGCCGCCCAAGGGGCTCCTCGGCGGCATGACGGAAATCCCCGGAACCGCTTGGGAGATTTATTTCGACGCGGCCTTGGCGGCACGGCAGGCACCGATTGAAGCGTCTTACCGGAAGCTCGGTCGCGAGGTTACGCATGCCTTCACCCATTTCGCCTTGCGGCTCGACATTTATGTCGCGGAAGTTGCAAACAGACGGCGCGCGCCAGCCGGCTACCGTTTCGTGCCCGAGTGCGGCCTCGACAAGGAGGCTTTTCCCAGCGTCATGCGCAAGGTGATTGAAGCCGTGCGCCAAAATGCATAGCCGCGCGCCGGGGTTTCCGCCCCAAATTTTCGCTTATTTCGGCTTTGCCGATCGTACCAAACTGTTTCACGTGAAACTTTGGCAAGTTGGATGGTGCGGCCTGACAAAGCGGACCTCGCGGCAGAGAGGTGCCGTTGCAGAAATCAAGAATTTTGCACCTCCGGATTTGGGTGGGAAGCAGACCCACGGCGGCAAGAGGGCCTACATCGGGGCAAGTGAAATCGTGTCCCCAGCGCACACGTTTCCGTCGGCAACGCAGCCACCCCAGTGCGGCGAGCCGCACTGGGGTAGGTCCTCCGACCTCGCGCACCGCAAGACAGATGGTGGAGCGCCTGGGAGTTGCCTCGTCTGGGCTAAAGCCCAACGCATCGAGTATATGCTTAGAACGCCTATTAAGCCAAGCTGTTGGAGGTTCTACTGACGACGCTAATCGCATGGATCGCTATAGATCAGCGAAGCCCCTCAGCGCTTTATTTCGCCAGCGACAGTCGGATCACATGGGGATCACAAGAGCGGCGATGGGACGCAGGACGAAAGCTCTTTGCCCGCAAGGAGTCTCCTGACATTTTTGGATGATTGAAGCTGCCGACCATAGCCTTCGAATCAGCTCTGACGCCACCGCAGAAGCTCGACATGCAGCGTTTGTGCGAACGATTCAATCGTCCTTCGAAAATCGACACAACGCTCCCGACTACGATTTTCAGATCCTTCACGCCGCACGCGTGGCGGCGGGCTTGACCGCCACATTCCGAGTCTGGCGATTGGCCTATTCGGCGGTCACTCATTCGTGGGGCGACGAAGAGATCCAACTCCCGAGTGACCGATCCGGCCTGGTTATCGCGCTTGGAAGCGGCGCATCGTCGGTCGAAACACATGACGAGCGACTGGTGGCGACATCTCAAGGGCGTACCAGCAGAGCGACCTATTGGGCGTTCTGCGACGCTCTCAAAAGCAAAGCCGATCCCCTGAGCGGGGGGGCCACCGCAACTAGTCGGAATGTATCGTACTCAGGGCCCCAAGGCTTTGGGCTGCTATACGATGGCAGGCGCTACTTTCAGGGCTTGCCTTTGCATGATGCTATTCGGTTCGATGGTATCGAATGGCGGGATGAGTATTTTCAACGCATCGACGGCGAGACATTGCAGGTCATAACTGGAGCCCAGCGCCATGGCCGCTCCGGGAGCAAATGAAGACCAATACGATCGGATTCGGTTGAGGGTCAGATATCGTCAAGGTGGCGGCCGATGAACTCCAAAGATGAGTTCCAAGCCTCTCTTATCGCTCCGGTGTCCGGGTCTCGATACCAAGCAGCAGACCATCCCTCCTGCATGTTCCACTCCCAGGCAACCTGTTTGCCTTTTTGAAAATGTGTGCGGGTGGTCGGGAAAATCCGAAACGTTTTCATCACGCCACCGGGCGATGTAGTCTCAAGAATGATGCCCTTTGCGTTGGGGATGGGTTTGGTGCACGTGGCATCCGAGAAAATTTCGACGCCCGGGTGATACACAACATTGACCTCATTCGGCAGGGCGTTCAGCGCTCGGAGAATGGTCATGCCAGAATCGAGCGCTCTCAACGCGTCATCATCTGTTGCAGCCGCGCTGTGAATGATTTTGTTTCGCACGTCGTCGAATAACATCAGCGAGCCTGACAAATTCGGAGGAAAGCCATACTGATGGAGCTCGCTCAAAGCCTGGCTTACGGAAACAACTGGCCTGCCGCGAAGCATTCCGCGAGTTGCAAGGGCTTGCTTCGCTCGCTTTTCGAGCTCCGCCCCGAGGGTCATTAGCGCGATCTTCGGGGCGCTCGTGGCCTGCTGAAGAATGGATTTTATTGTCGCGTCAAACTTTTCCTCCTGATCAGCGCTCGCCATTCGGCTCTCCTCTGGCGGCAATTCTTGCGCCTCCTTTGCCGCAGTGGCGACAGAATTCTCCAACTTTACAAGCTCATTGCCGAGCTCGAACTTTTGTCCCAAAATCTCTCCTTTCCTGAGACGGCCCAATGCCCGGTTGATTTGCGGCTTGAACACGAACAGCGCCGTGAAGGCAAAGCTAGCCCATGCCAGAGATGCAATGCCTGCAAGATCGGCGCTACATGCTCCATTCGAATTACCCCAGGGGAAGTTAGCCCTTCACGGGCTAGTGTCCGACGGAATCTCGTACCACTAACAGTCTCGCCGCGTCACTATCGTTCCGGAAGCCGTCCTATCAACTGTGCAAAATTCAAGATATATGCACCGCCATTTCGTGCCAGTCAGATCAAGCCCTTAGGTGGTGCAAACGTCAGGTGCATTAGTCCGCAATTGGCGCAAGGCGGACCTAATGAACTGACCTTGACCACGGTTTGATCACACGAATCATGGACTGAAGTGTTCTGTTTTCAGGCGGCGCTCTGAGGAATCTATTCCGCCGCCGGGCGCGCGCTCGCTCGCACCAATGACCGCAGGGCATCGATCGGCTCATACCTGCCGTCGCGCTCGAACCGCCAGAACGTCCAGCCATTGCAGGCGGGCAAGCCTTGCACCAGCGCGCCAATCTTGTGAATCGAGCCAGTGACGGCGCCGATCGAGACCGTCCCATCGGCGCGCACCATCGCGGCGTGCCGCTTCCTTTCGTCGACGAGAATTTCGCCAGCCCGGACGAGCCCCGCCTCGACGATCGCGGCAAAAGGAATGCGCGGCTCGGAACGTTTGTCCGCAACCGCGGCGATGGCGCCCGGCGGGAGCGGCTCCACGCCCGCGATCCTTGCCCTTGCGGCGCGCACAAAGCTTGCGTCTCGTTCGATGCCAATAAAGGAACGCCCGAGCCTTTTGGCAACGGCGCCGGTGGTGCCCGAACCAAAGAATGGATCGAGAACCACGTCGCCCTTGTTCGAGGCGGCGAGCAGAATGCGCGAGAGCAGCGCCTCGGGCTTCTGCGTCGAGTGGACTTTGCGGCCAGAGGAATCTTTCAGGCGTTCGGCCCCGGTGCAAATCGGCAAAAACCAATCGGAGCGGACCTGGCAATCCTCGTTGCCAGCCTTCAGCAGTTCGTAGTTGAAGCAATAGTTCTTGGCCCGTGCGCTTTTGGCCGCCCAGATAACTGTCTCATGCGCATTGGTGAAGCGCCGCCCGCGAAAATTCGGCATTGGATTGGCCTTGCGCCAAATAATATCGTTCAGGATCCAAAACCCCTGATCCTGCAGGATCGAACCGGCCCGGAAGATATTGTGGTAGGAGCCGATCACGAAAATCGTCGCGTCCTTTTTCATGACCCGGTGCACAGCGGTGAGCCAAGCGCGCGTAAAATTGTCGTAATCGGAAAAGCTTGCAAATTTGTCCCAATCGTCGTCGACGCCATCGACGAGGCTTTGGTCCGGCCGCGAGAGACTGGATGCGAGCTGCAAATTATAAGGCGGATCGGCGAAGACGAGATCGACGCATTCCGGCGGCAGCCGGGCCATCGCTTCGAGGCAATCGTCTTTGATGATTTCGTCGAGGGGAAGCGCGCCCGGCGCCGGACCAGGTCCGGGCGTGACGGAGCGCGCCGGCGAAATCCCAGTACGCATCACCTTGATCTGGGATTTCGGGCCGGGCGCCCCGGCACGTTGGCTACGCATGAACAAAAACCGGTACGCGACGCGATTGCCTGCGCCGCGCAGGGCGGCCTATGGGGCTTCCTCGAAATTCCGCCGTTTTAGCGAGAGCGATGAGCGGGATTTCAAGACAGTCGCCAACGGTCATTCGTCGTGACGGCCGGCACCCCAAACGACTCGTGCGTTACATTGGGTAAAGACCGCGTTTAGAAGGCAAATCCCGGACTGTCCCTTTTTCGCACGCCGAGAGGGGAGCGAAGCGAAAGTGGACGCGGCAATCGGGCATGCCGCGACGATCGCGGGTTAGCCCGCCGCGAAGGGCCGGAAACTCAGCCGGTGAAACGGGCACGGTCCATGCCCGGCGATCGCCGCGAGATGGGCTTTCGTGGCATAGCCAAAATGCTCGCTGAAACGATAGGCGGGATAATGACGGCAGAGGCGGCGCATCAGGCGATCGCGGGTCACCTTGGCGACGATCGAGGCGGCGGCGATCGATGAACTGGCGGCGTCGCCCTTGACGATCGTCTCGGCGGGGAGACAAAGACCCGGCGGCAAATCATTGCCATCGATCAGAACGTGGCGGGGCGCGACGGAAAGCGCGAAGAGCGCCCGGCGCATGGCGGAAAACGTCGCTTGGCGGATGTTGATGCGATCGATTTCCGCCGCGCTCGCGAAGGCGACCGCCACTGCGATCGCATGCCGCATGATCTCTTCATAAAGGTGTTCGCGCTCACTAGGGGTAAGCCGCTTCGAATCGTTTAGCCCGCGCGGCAGCTTGCGCGGATCGAGGATGACGGCTGCCGCGGCCACCGGCCCGGCGAGGGGGCCGCGTCCCGCTTCGTCGATCCCCGCCACCGGCCAAATCCCGCGCTTCTGCAGGTTTCTCTCGACGCGGAAATCGGGCTTTGTCATGCGGCAAAAGTCCTGAGGTGCCTACCGTATCGCGGCGGCCAGGCACGCCTATTTTTTGCCGAAGCTCAGATTGCCGAAGCGGGAGTTGAAGCGCGAGAGGCGGCCGCCGCGATCGACCAAATGCTGCGAGCCTCCGGTCCAGGCCGGATGGGTGGTTGGATCGATGTCGAGGTGCAAGGTGTCGCCCGCTATCCCATAGGTGGAGCGGGTGACAAACTCGGTCCCGTCGGTCATGACCACCTTGATCAAATGGTACTCGGGGTGAATATCGGGTTTCATCGGAAAGTCCCTGTATGTACGCCCCAGCTTCGCCACCCTTGCCGCGATACCGCGCCGTTCGTCCATCATGACCGGAGTTGCCGCCCTATACCCCAGCGAATGGCCCGTTACAAGGCCGGAAAGCGGGCGGTTGCGGGCCGGTTCGAATGTGTTCCGCGTTGGGTGCGGCGCGGCTTTTCAGGTCCAAGGCGTCACCGTGGGCACTTCGCATGGGGCAGGCATATCGACCGTGCCAAAGTTGGCTGGTCCCGCAACTTCCAAATATTCCATGTCCTTCGAATAGTCGAACAAATAATGAACTATGCCAGGACGTTGATGAACGCAATCGCCGGCCTCGACCAAGGTCAGCTGATCTTCATACATGAAGCGGGCCCAACCCTTGAGCATGATCACGATGTGGAAATCGGCGATATGCCGGTGCCAACCGGTGCCTTCCTCCGGTGGCTTGTTAGCCCTGACCAGTGTCGCAACGACTTTGCCGCCAGTGGCTTTGGCGATGCCAAGATCACGATAAAGGAAGAAATCGCGAAGGCCGTCCGATTTAAACTCGGTATCGCCTTTCTTGACATGCGAGAATGTGGTTTCAGCTGATTGTCCCGGTTTTGCAGCTTCCATGTCATCCTCCTTCGGAATATGGATAACTTTCCCGCTCATTTCCTCTCGATCATGTGACGCGCGGCTCGCACGTGCATCGGCAATAGGCGGAAAATGCCGGATGCGAGGTGAAATTGGCGGCATGATGCTCAAAATTCGACCTCGAGTTCTTCTACGTTCTCGGGTTCCTCCTTAGCCGCGCTGGTCCACTCGATCATCTCGGACATGGCCATGATCGTTTGGCAATAGGCACCACATATCTCATCCAATTTGACGTGATATGTGAGGAACCGCGTCACCACTGGAGCATACATGGCGTCGGCCACCGAGCGCTCGCCCAAAAGATACGGTCCGCCGTAAAGATCGAGGCACTCCCGCCAGATCCCGGTAATTCGATCGATGTCGGCTTGGGCCCGCGTCCAGACCTTGAAGTTGGGGAAGTCGCCCTTAAGGTTCATCGGCAGGGCCGAGCGCATGGGACCAAAGCCCGAGTGCATCTCCCCACTGATCGAGCGGCAGAGGGTCCGCTTCGCGCGGTCCGCCGGCAGCAAAAGCGCCGCGGGCCTGATCTCGTTTAGATATTCGCCGGTCGCCAGCGTGTCCCACACCTTAATTCCATTGTGAATCAGGCAGGGCACCAGGAAGGAGGAGGATAAGAGTAACAGTTCGGCGCGCATCGCGGGGTCGTCTGGCGAAATGACCTTTTCCGAGAAAGGAAGCCCCGAAAATTTAGTCATTAACCAGCCGCGAAGTGCCCATGAGGAATAGTTCTTGCTGCTGATCGTGAGCGTCGCGTCGTTCAATGAACCCCCTCTCCGCCAGTCGGAGTAATCCTGACTGACTTGCGAACTGGAATAAGCCTAGCAGCTCGGCGGAAACCAGAGCATAATGCGTGCCGTCCGTCACGCAATGAGCCCGCCGCTTACATTCTTCCCACCCAAGGACGCCGTGCGTTACGTCAATTTTTCTCCGGTCATGATGATGGGCCTTCAATGATTTATCAAGCCTATCGAACACAGGCGAATTTCCTCGATCAGGTCCGGCCGCTCGCGGCCGCCGCCGGGTCGGCGTTGCGCTTGCCTTGGCCTCGGCTGGGGCAGGATTGGCCACTCCATACACTTGCCGGAGTCCTAGAAACCTTCGCCAATCTGACCGTGAGCCATCCCCGGCTCCCTTTTGGGATCGAATTCGTCCCCGCCGGCAATCGTCTCGTTCCGGTGACCGAGGAGGCGATCTATTCCACGCCCTTCGCTACGCTGCTTCACTTCAAGAAGGCAACCGGGGCGGCACAGCCGCGGGTTCTCTTGGTCGCGCCCATGTCGGGTCATTTCGCGACACTGTTGCGCGCGACGGTCAAAACAATGTTGACCGGCCACGACGTCTACATCACCGACTGGCATAACGTTCGCGATGTGCCTCTCGCGGATGGCGGATTCGATTTCAATGCCTTCGTTGACCATTTGGTTGAATTCCTGCGGGTGATGGGGCCGGGCTCCCACGTCGTCGCCGTCTGCCAGCCCTGCGTCCCCGTCCTTGCCGCCGCGGCGTTGATGGCGGAAGACGGCGATGCGGCGCAGCCCCGCAGCATGATCTTAATGGCCGGGCCGATCGATACGCGCATCAACCCCACCAAAGTCAACGAGCTGGCCATTCAAAAGCCGATAGCTTGGTTCGAGCAGAATCTGATCGCCAAAGTTCCCCACGGTTATAAGGGCGCCACGCGGCAAGTCTATCCGGGCTTCATGCAGCTCGCGGCGTTCATGAACATGAATCTCGAACGCCATCTGCGCTCCTTCAAGGATATGGCGGAGGCGCACGCGGCCGGCGATCAGTCAAAATTCCAGTTTATCCAGGCCTTCTATCAGGAATATTTCGCGGTCATGGACTTGCCAGCCGAATTCTATCTCGAAACGGTGAAACTGATATTCCAAGACCACGCTCTGCCCCTCGGCAAGCTCGAGGTGCATGGCCGCCTGGTCAATC
>Ga0185299_10004421_pt1 | contig 17004 bp, 16 predicted proteins | sample PaiPotPPA55metaG_FD_128002 | JGI IMG/M metagenome (GOLD analysis project Ga0185299, IMG submission 128002) | Iron sulfur acid spring bacterial and archeal communities from Banff, Canada, to study Microbial Dark Matter (Phase II) - Paint Pots PPA... ...
ATCGGCATTCAATTATGGATTTGAGAGGGCCAAAGGGGACATCATCGCGTTTTTGGATGCCGATGATTATTGGCTGCCGAGCAAATTGTCACGCGTTGTCCGGTCGTTTGAAGAGCATCCCGGAGTGGGGCTGGTATATCACCGGCGAAGGGAGTTGAACTCGGCGACAGGGGAATTCGGCGAAGGGGATTTTTCACAATGCTCAGGATTTTTGCCCGAAAACTTGAAAGAATTGCTTGATTATCGGGTGCTGCCGACCTCCTCACTGGCCTTTAGCCGGGATGTTTTGAAGCGAATGATGCCGATGCCGGAATGGATCAAGCTGCAAGCCGATGCTTATATCGCGCTGTTGGTCGTATTCCTGGCGCCGGTGGAGGCGATATCCGAAGATCTTTGTGTATACAGAATTCACGGAAGTAATCTCTTTGCGACGGATGTTCGCAATGGCGGACAACCAGAAAAGCATCTCCGAATGCGCGGTGCCATTTTCGATGCGGCGAAAACATGGCTGCGTGATCATCAATTCGATTTAAACAGGAAAGACATCTGGACATTTTTCGAGCGGTTGTCATTATTTCTTGAGGTGGAGGAATTTGAATTCAAGAGGCCGACGCGGGCTGAGTTTTTGCGGTACATGACGCGATACACAAAGTTGTACTGGAATAGAGACGGCTGGCAATTGCGGATGATGAATAGTTTTAACACCCTGGCCGGGCCATTGATTGGATATGACAAATTCTCGGAATTGTACAAAACAGAAGTGCGCGCTATTGGATTCCTGCAACGCTTGAAATCCAAACATCCTTGAGGGCTGACATTACACTCCGACAAACAGATAAGAGAATTAGTCATGGACGTCTAGGCCTCGGTGCCTGTCGTTCATGAGCGCAGCGCTCAGCTTGTCGCCCGCAAAGCCCGTCGTGACGGTGCTTATCGATACGTTCAATTATGGGCATTTTATCGATGAGGCTATTCGCAGCGTGTTGGTGCAAGATTTTCCTGCGGAGCAAATGGAAATTATTGTGGTGGATGATGGGTCCACGGACGACACGCGCGAGCGCGTCGCGCAGCATGCCGAGCGCGTGCAATATTTCTACAAACCGAATGGAGGGCAGGCATCCGCATTTAACTTTGGGATTGCCAAAGCGCGCGGCGAATATGTAGCCCTTTTGGATGCCGATGATTACTGGCTGCCTTCTAAGCTGAGTAAAGTGGTACAGGCATTTCAAAGCAGGCCCGACATTAGTTTGGTCTATCATCGATTTCAAGAATTCAGGGCCGAGAGCTACGAATGGCGAGTAGGAGATTTCAATGCAGTGTCGGGATTTATTCCAGCCGACAAGAGAAGTGCGCTCCTGTTTACCGCGTGTCAGACGTCGGGTCTAACGTTTCGCACCGCGATGGTGCAGAAACTGCTTCCGCTCAATGAAAACATGACCATCCAGGCCGATGGACTGCTTGCCGCGCTGATCATTTTTCTGGGCCCGGTAGTGGCGATTGATGAGCCGTTGGCTGTTTATCGCATTCACGGATCAAATCTTTATTTTCATGGAAAGAATGGTATCGATTCCGTTCGGCAAGCGCGACGCATCGAAACCTTGAAGGTCATTTTGGAGGAGATGGACAAATGGCTCGCGCAATCGGGCTATAACTTGAATAACCCCGTAATACTTGCATTTCGGCGGCGATGGCAATCGTTGTACGAGACGGAGGAGTTTTTGCTTAAGGCACCCGGACGGACGCGTTTTTTCTGGCATTTGTTGCGCGCTACCCAGAACATGCGTCCATGTTTAAATCCGCGCATTCGCTTGGTGAATTGGATCAATACCATAGGCTCGCTGTTTGTGGGATACAACAATTATTCAAGCCTGGACCGCTGGAGAATAAAAATTAAACGCAAATTCGCGGAATGAGCTCCTATTTAAAGATACTGCCGCGGCACCGATCAGAATCACGAAAAGGAACACGATGCCTTCGTCGATTAAGCGATTCATCCACCATAGTCTTGAGAAACTTGGATATCGATTAGTGCGAATGGAGGGAAGACCTGGCGCGGAAGACGCGCTTTCTCTATTTTTCTCCTTGTTGAAGAGGCAAGGATTTGATCCGCGCCACATTATCGACGTTGGTGCAAACCACGGTAACTGGACCAGAACTGCGGTGCGGTTTTTCCCCGATGCGCAATATACATTAATCGAGCCGCAAGAATTTTTGAAGAAATGCATTAAAGACCTCGTGGACGATGGTTATAAAATCCGCTGGCTAACTGCCGGGGCAGGCGATGCCCCCGGGCAATTCGCATTTACGCTGGCTAGCCGTGATGATAGCAGCACATTCGATCTGACAGAAGAGGAAGCGAAGCGTGCCGGATTTCGCCAGGTTATGGTCGAGGTGAAAACGCTGAATGAAATTGCGCGCTCCGCGGGGTTGCCTCCAGATATGGTGAAGATCGATGCCGAAGGGCTGGACTTGAGGGTATTGGCGGGCGCTTCTGATCTATTTGCGTACACTGAGATATTCCTTGTGGAAGTAAATATTCGCGATACTTACAAAGAAAACGCTCCTGAGCCGGTCATAAAATTCATGAATGAGAAGGGATATCGTTTAGTGGAAATCACTGATATTAACCGCAGTCCCAAATATGGATTGCTATGGCTTTGCGAACTGGCGTTCCTGAAGAACAGCAGCACATTGTTGAGTTCGGTCGTATCTTACGAATAGATTCGTAAATGTTTGCGGTTTTGATAACTGCTAGGATCGTGTACGTTTTGGCATCCCCGTAACTTTTATCAGGATTTCGTTGTGCATGATCGCGGTGATACAAGTGTTGCTGGTATTAGGTGTAGCGGGCCGGCTCAGGCGGCCTGCAGCACTGTTAAGGATAATTTTGAGCAGCCTAATCGTGTAAAAGACTCAGCCGTATAAACCGGCTTTCGAGAAACATAGAAACATACGCAAGTACGTAGTTTCATAAAGCAAACTGCGTGTTAGCTCCATTTGATGTTCAGTGTCTTTTGAGTTCTGAAGGCCGTGCTGAGACTGATTCTGCTGGTGCTGCCTCTCGTGATTCCTGATTTCCAATTACCCACTCAGCGCCCGGTGGAAAGTCCACAGCGCGGAACCCCGATTGAAGATTCCCTTGCTTACGTAGTTCAAGTTCATTATTGAAATATGGCGTGCAAGGCAGCGGTGCATCCCAGCATTGATTACCTTGTGCTGGCACGCGCACTTCTAGGCCGGAATGAGTGTGCAGTATTCTGGTCTCGCAGTGAGGAAAAGGCGAAAACTCACGAATTTTGAAGACTTGGCGATATGAAGAGCTCCACAAACTACGGGGGTTAAGAGACCAAAATCCAAGACATAATGTGCTGATAACAAGAAGTTTTAATCGAACACCGCTTCTGTCTACGAGGGGAAAAAAACCGCAGCTACCCAAAGTAGCGGCAGTTCCCCAGATAGCGGCCTGACCAAATCGAGGATCTGGTGCAGCCAGAAACCAAAACGTGACTGCTCCGACTGAAGGCAGAAGAAGCCACAAGCATTGTCGCAACTCACGCGAACGTTTCTGCGCGGAGCTCAACAGCAGTAACGCAGACCCACTGAGCACTATTAAGAATGGGACAGCAAAATTGACTCTATTTGAGCGAACATCTTCGAACCACGGCCGAACCCAATGCCAACCAAATGTTTGCGAAATGGGTGCATGTCTCATTCGAGACCATGCCCGAATGCCAAGAGCTACCATTTTTGTGGATTCTGCGGATACGCGCCAATCTACCGCCATCCCAAACCAGTGGTTTGGATAGAACGGATATCCGCTCAGGATGTAGCCTCGAGAAATCCAAGGAATGATTATTAGTGTGAATAGAACCAAGGAGGCAAAAATGGATCGCCGCCGCTCAACCACTGAATCCGACATAGCTAGAAGCATTACGATACAAATGACGAAACAAGAAGCCGCAAAAATGAATGTGGATAGCTTGAATACGATTGCCAGAGAAAATAAAACGCACGCGCTGACCATTCTTAGACGCATAATGTTGTGCGGAACAAATACGCTCGAGAGTGCCTGAAAAACGAAATAGGCACCTAACAAGCAGCAAATAGTGGATGGTAAGTCTGTGTTCGTTCCGACAAGCTCATCACGCTCGATCCAAGAAAATAAGGGGATCGTCAAGATCAAAAGGAACAAATCTGTTGGTATCAAATTCCCGCGCAACAAACGATGTATGGCGGCCAAAATCATAGCGGCCGCAACCGCCACAACCATCCCCCCCATAATTCTGTACGAAAACGTTCCCAGCCCTCCTTTGTAGAGAGCAGCGGTCCAGAGAAATAACGAGGAATTGAACCCCAGGCGACCGTGCAAGTTAGCAAGACCCGGAACGATGGGGTACGTTATTAACCAGTTGACCGTGCTCGCTCCATACAGCCCTGTGTCGTAGTGTAAGCAAGGGCCCGCTGATCTAATTGCCATCGATAGGATCACGGCGAGATAGCAACCCATTCCGAATGGCCCAATCGATCGAATGTGAAGCATAAAAAGATGGAACATTGCGGTACGCCTGGCCATTTCTAAAGAGCCAGCCAAAAAGAGAGGAAGGACGACGAAGAGATCAACAGGGCGAAAGAGTCCGTAAATTTCCAAGGTGGCGACGCTAATTCCGAGTCCCACAACAAATGCCTCAATCGGCAGCACCTCTAATTTGAGCCACGTAAGCGAGATGGCGCCCAGTCCGATTAGCACCAGTGCGCAGACTGTCCAAAAGAACAGGACGAAGAGAATTAAAGAAAAAAGAATCATCGGCAAGTCTGTCGAAGCGAAAAATGAATCTGCGTTGTCAGCTCTGGGTTCACGTGATTTTCAGCATTCGCCATGGCTTGGGGGGTCTTCCTATACAAAGCAAGGTTTCATTAAATTCGGTTACGGAGACATCCTAAAAATAAGTTGTATACCCGGAAGTGATACAATTGCCGGGAATTGCGATGCAGTAATTGGAATGCAGGCGCGCAATGTCAAACGAGCGGAAAGCTTCGATGGAAGTTATGCCTGGTCTCGCAGGAGCTCAAAGAGCTTATGGGAAATTCATCGCAGATCATAGAGCCGGCCCATCATGCAGCCTAAACGCACGATTGGATGCGCGCTTCCCAAATGGAAACCCTTTTTGCCTGCCAATTGCCAGAACCTCCTATGAAATCGGTGTCTTCCTGCCAGATTGTAGCATGGTCATTGCTAGGCGCCGTTTTTGGCGTGGTTGCATATCGTGCCTATGTGCAGCCCATTGCTCACGACGAGGCATTAAGTTTCGCTTCGTTTCTGGATGGCGGTGTAAACAAACTACTGCAATTCAATAGCGCTAATCACGTACTATTTACGTTAATTTCAAAAGTTTTTGTCAAAGTGTTTGGCGTAACTGAATTATCAATTCGAGCGCCAAATGTAATTGCGTCGGCCGTGTACCTTTCAGCTCTCTATCTTTTATGCCAGAAGATTTTCGGCGATGGCCTGTCGATGCTAATCACCTTGGCAATGCTTTGCTTGAATCCACAGATCATGGATTTCATGGTAGCTGCCCGGGGATACAGTCTTGGAATGGCATGCCTTTGCATCGCCATGTACTTCCTCTCGAGGATTGTAGCTCGTGCATGTACTGACCCTGACGACAAGAGAATGCTTTTGGAATGTTCTGTCGCGTCGGTTTTTCTAGCCCTCTCCGTCGCATCAAATCTGACGAACCTAATTCCTGCTTTTGGTCTGACAGTGTCTTTTTATGCGATTGCTATGCCGGGAGCAAGCCTCATCCACCTATCCGATCGCAAGCATAGGATGTTGGCGCGTCACTTTTTGGCCCCAGGTATGATAGTTGGTTTATTCATTCTTTGGCCGTTTCTAATTCAAGCTCGCCCGCAGCATTTTAGTATGGGGCTTCAAAAATGGTCCGAGTCTCTTCGCGATATTTTTAACTCATCTTTCCTGTACAAATGGACGGATGATATTTACGCATATAGCTTGGGCGCGATTCCGGCGTCACCCGGTAGTTGGCAAGAAAGGGTGTCGGATTGCGGAGTCTACATAATCCTGCCATTCTTATTTATTTCTGTTCTCGCAGGCGCCGCTCTCGCTCTCCGCCGTCCTTTCGAGCCTTTGAAACAGCAAAATGTCTACTGCCGTCTCTTTGGAGGCGCGGCAATTTGTACCGTCGTTTTGACGGCAATCCTTCATATGGTGGCAAACGTAAATTATCCCGTCGCTCGCACGTGTCTATATTTTATTCCGCTTTTTACTGTTGGGGGTATGTTATCAGCCAAGGAATTCTCTTCGCGTTTGTCGATTTGGCCTCTTAAGTTTGCGGGCTTGTTGTTGAGTTTAGTCATACTTTGTGACTACGCGGCTGCGCTGAATACAAAGTATTTTCGGTACAACGCCTACGATTCTATTTCGCGCACCATGTTCGAAGTAATCCTAAATGACGCCAGATCGCGTGCGTTATCGACGGTGCGAGTGGGGGGAACATGGTGGTACCAGCCGGAGATCGACTTCTATCGTCGACGCTATAAAGCAGATTCGATTTTGTCGTATGACATCAAAGATCCCTCCTTTTTTTGGCAGACCCCTAATTCGTTGACGCCACGGGATTATGATTATTTTGTATTTACCCCAGGGGGCGATCCAAACCTAGACGGCCCTCAAGTTCGAGTCATCTTTCACGACAAAGATGTAGGCGTTACCGTCATTAGGATCGCCTGGCTCTAAAGGCGGGAAAACGCGAGCAGCAAAGTTAACAGCTGACGAACGCAGCGTCAGCGCTCGGAACGCGGCCATGGCTCGATAGGCGAAGACAAAAAATAAGTAGTACCGCTATCCGGTCTAGGCAGCATTACCCTCGCCATCTTTCAGCTGTGTCGACGGCAGGTCGCGAGTTCAACTCTCGCCCTCGGCTCCATCTTTCTTGCAACTTCTTTAACATCAATCAGTTCAGCTTTCCATTTTCTGTATCGGCAGAAAACTTGGGAACACTTGGGAACACTTGGGAACAATATCTCGGCAACTTTGTCCACTGCGCGCTTTTGTGATTCCGGAATTGCATGCGCATAGATCATCGTTGTTCCGAGATTTGAATGCCCCAGAATCGCAAAAACATGAACCGTTGGTCAGAGCGGGGATGGCAGCTAGCTAGCGTCGTATGGTGTCATCAAACAGACGCTGCTAAATAGAGCTTCGTTCGGGCGCGACCTTCATTTCGGATACAAAGTAAATTGGGAACTCGAAGGAAGAACGGCTAAAGTACCGAAATCGGACAAGGTCAAGTTAGGGTTTATTCGGATGAAACGGTTGTCTTCAACGGTTTGGGAGAAGTCCAATTTGTGTCGACGAGTACAGGAACTGGTTCTCCATCGAGATCGATATGTGAAGGGAACTGGTCGCGATTTCCGCTTTCGACCCGCAATCGTAACGCACCTAAGTCGTCGTTATTCTCCAAACGAGTAACTCCCAACGCGTAGGGACCAGCATAGCCCCGAAGGACTTTGCGATGAACATCAGGTTTCGAAATCATGCTCGCGAGACGGTTTACATCCATATATCGCTCCAAGTTCAGTATAGCTCTGCACACAGTTACAGTGGAAGGGGCTAGACCGGCTTATGTACGCGAGCAACGATCTGAGTTCCGGTGCTAGTTAAACCAAGCGCCCAGAGGAAAACCGCAAAGTAGTCGGCAAGTGTCCCAAAGGCCGGGTGGCCAGCGTAGAAAGAGGAATAGGCGGTCACGAATACAACGATCCACACGATGAATTGGTACAACGCTGCCATACGCCGGATTTTCCGTCTAAGTTTGTCGAGTCTCGTAGGTTCTGCAGATGATGTTTGCACTGACCCCGCCTGGGCGTCGATCGCTCGAGCCTGGACTAATAGCGCATTGTTCAAATCTTGACGATAACGTGCAAGGTCTGCAGAAGTTTGCGCGTAGGGGATCGCGTCAATAGCTTTCGAAACAGCATCTAGTTTCTCGGAATTACCCGACCACTGCGCCTCAGCTGTTTGCAACGCTATCCACAGTAAATTCGCCGCCGCTGCAATCGTGGCGAACCTCTCGGCTTCAACCGTAACTTCTGCGGGAGGTCTTTCTGAATAGCCCTGCCAACCGGCTTGGAGCTCTCGTAGAGCTTCAGAAACCCATACGAACGCCTTGGGCGTATCGACATGTGTGTTCGTCCTCCGCACGTCGAGGTTATGAAGATGTTGACCGAGTGTCTTTTCGGAACTCTTAAGTGAGAGGTAAGCTTCGGCGCGCGCCAAGCCACCTGAAGCAAACCATGTGTCGAGGTAAGATGAGACGCAAAATCCCACCACAATTACCAACACGAATAAAGCAAAAGGGACACCATAGGCGGCCAACGGTCCCCGGCTTTGTATAGTCAACGGAATCTGTTTATCAATCGAGTGGTTTGCGACAACTTGGAGTGTCCCGGTGTATGTACCGGCGAATAGTGGAACGGGTAAGTTGAAGTCGAGTCCCGTAAATTGCCCGGGAGTAAGGTTTTCCACGATTTCTAATGGGGTCATCTGCAGATTGCGATGGTTAGGAGCATCCGTAAGAACGGATGTTGTTATATCGATCGAGTTGATTGAGGACCTGCCAGTATTCCGCACGAACAGTCTGTAACTTGGAGTAAGGGTCCCACCGATCGCAGTGTTTATCACAGCTGTAGCTGGCACTGTGTCTAGAGCGATAGTGGCATCATCTTGGACTTTCACCTTGATCGACGCCGGTGAAGACGTCTTCTCCGAATCGAATAAAAGCAAAGTTGCCTCGTATGGTGTCCCAGGGTCGACGAACTGGGTGGTTTCTACTGAGAGTTTCATTGCAAAAACATTTTCTGCAATTACAACCGGTTTCTCCATGCGAAAATCGGCGAGCGGAATTGAATTAACTTTCCCGACTGCGTCCGTCAGCACAATTTTGACCGGCAGGTTCGCCCCGGCAACCTTCGAGAAGTACAGGACCTCACTACCCTTTCCGTTTGCGAGATGCACAATGGGGTCCGACGGCGTCAATTTCGTGTAAGAGTCAGCCCGCATCTTATCCGGGACCAGATGAATTGCGGTGAGGACAAAGGCCAAAGTACAAATGAGCCGCATAACGCGAAGCCTCCGGGCCGAGAGTCGTGTTAGCCCTGAACCTAAGATTTCGTTCAGATCCTTTATTACGTATTTAGTATTATCGAAGAGTTGGTACCTCGTTTTGTACTTGACCCAGAAGGAATAGTCAACCTAAGCTTGCGCCGCAACGCGGCCGGGAAAGTAAGTTAAGTCGACGGCGTGCAAGAGGAAATTATGGCTCGGGCGAAAAGGTTAAAGAAAACGAAGAAAATAAAGAAAAACGTGACGCGAAAAACAGCCTCGCATCACGAGGTGCAAGACAAAGTTACGGCTCGATCAAAAGAAATCAAAAACAAATTGGCGCGAACCATCACAGCACGTCGCTCGGTCGAACTTCAAAATGGAGTTCCATTCGACACAGCATACCAACGTTTACGGGCGAGTGCAGAAATTGTGTTTCGGGACAAACGTGTTCGCTCCCTCGGCATTAGTAGGCATGGTGACTCATTTGGATACAGGGCGGTCCGGAACTCAGCCATGATTACCCCGGAAAGTGTTTTTCAGTATGAAACAAATCTAAGATTCGCCAACGACCTATTGAGTGTTCCGGTCACTTTTATTGATACTCCGCATGAGGTTGAGCATCACCTAAAGGTCCCTTACAGCGGGCCGGGTTCCCCAACGGCTGCCAGCTCCGTGCCTGAGCAAGGACGGGTGCGACCGTTGTGCACGGGACTGCAGATTCAAAATTACGATGACGACCTCCGCTCAGGCGTAATCAGCAAGGGGTACATCGTCGTCGGGACGCTCGGTTGTTTTGTGAAACTGGCCGATGGTTCAAGCGCTCTCTTGTCAAACAACCATGTAGTGGCAGCAGAGAATAGAGGGAAAAAAGGAAGTGACAGAATTCTTCAAGCCGGAGGCGGCGCATTTGTTTTAGGTGACCAGATAGGCGTGTTAAACGACTTCGTTGAATTGAAGCCAAGTCCACCAAACGCATCTGTCGTTACCGGAGATGTAGTATTCAATGACGTAGACGCGGGCGTCGTGACAATCTCAGATGGAACCCAATTTGGGCAGGGGTATCACTCTAGCCGTTCCATTTCCGCGTCTATGCGCGCAGCCCCACCAAATGTCGGTGATAAGGTTTTTAAAGTGGGGCGTACAACTGGCTTGACCTACGGGCATATCACGGATATCGCGACAATCGTCGGCCCGATTACTTACGATCCAGGGCCCTGTTGGTTCCAGGGGTCGATTACGGTAGAGGGCGATAATGGAACAATGTTTAGCGATAAGGGTGACTCCGGTTCAGTAATCGTTCGAACGAGCGGGGAAATATTGGGGTTGTTGTACGCAGGAAATGGACAACAGACGTATGCCTGCACAATCGAATCTGTCTTCAGAGCCTTGAATTGCAACCTGCCTTGAAGCCGTTCGGCCTGTGAAGAAACGCGCGGCGCCAATCGTCTAAAGTGTTCAGATCGCGGAGTTTTATTTCTTGTCTTATCTTTTTCGTAGCCCGGAAATATGTTGACAAATAATATGGATGCTACATACCATGGGCGTTATCCCATAGTTGGTAATTAGTTAAAAATGTGACAAAGGGGGAGTCGGTGATCGTTCGGATTGTTGTCCGATTGTGTTTATTACTATTTTCATTTCTTTCTTTCGAATCGTATTGCATTGCGCAAGACACCGGGAAAACGACGGTTTCCGTATTGAATAAAGCGGGACACAAGATAACTCAACTCGAAATAGAGCTACAGAATCCGCCGAATAACATGGAGCCCGTTACTGAACCCCGGCGGATTCGGATCGATGATCGCAGCAATGTACAGTTTTTTTTGAAAAATCTTAGCCCTTTGGACGTGTGTTCGCGTTCCTCCGGCACCCCGACCCCCACAGCAGAAACACCAGTTGCGGAATCCTTCGCAGCAACAATCGCCAAGTTGGGCGGTATCGGTATAGGGGGCGCTCTGGATTCAAACAGCAAACTGAGTGCGAATCTTCAGATTGAGAATCATGTTGAAGTCGAGGGTTTTGATAAAGATCATAAGGTTGTGAAAGGATGTAATTTAGTTGAAGATTCGGAATACAAAATCCTCCTGCATGTTTCAGAGAGGTTTTTTCGGCTGGCAAACGATCTCGTGGGAACTACGTCGAAGGGTGGAAAATGCAGAGGCGACCACAAGGACCAGATCGAGTTAGCATGTGAGATTGATTTAGCATCACGGGAAATGGCAGAGTATGCCGGGGCCGACTACCGGGGGAAACATCAGAGCAATTTTGATGTTGAAGGTAGTGCACTTCAGGAAGTTCGCGACGCTTACTCTGTGCCCCTAGAATCCATCGTATATGCCGGTAGACTTCAGGCAATGGTCGACGAAATGACGGCGTGGGCCCTTGATTTGCACAAGAAATACGATTATTCGGCTTCGACCTCCATTTCAGATTTAAGCGTTTCCGCCGCGCCTCCGACGATTCCAGGAGTGCTTACCGTATCGCCGACCAAGTTGTCGTTTGTTTCCGGCGGAAGTGTGACACAGATAGTGCAACTTGCCGCTGCAGGTAAAACGCGAACCTTCGTCGCCACTCCATCGACGGGATGGCTGCAATTGTCGAAAGCAGGTTCATCCCCGAGCAATAATATGTTAAAGGACGCGGTACCAGAAGCTGACACATAAGACGCTGGAAGGAGCTCAAACCTCTTTAAAGGCTGGTTATATCGCCCTTGTAAAAGTCGCAGATGACTTCAAAAGGCGAAAGAACCAAAGCATTGTTTATCAAAATGCGGATGGAGTCCTCGTTCAGGAATTTAATCTCGGCACCGACCGAAAGGTGACGTCCGCTGGCTACATTTCCTGCGTCAACGACATTGACGGAAAAACGCCAACTACAACAAACATAAATTACTCGCTTCTTTATCAGGATGTTCCGCATTGGTCGGCTTCGGTCGGATTGTTAACCAGCTTCTTGGAGAAGAAAGTTATCGGCATAGCGAATGTCAACACTCCTGGTAGTTCCCCGCCAGCCAACATGCAATTTTTCAAGATCACCGACCGCGCTCAAGTACAATTAATCCCAATGGCGTACGTTAACTACCGAATCGCACCTTACGCGTCCTCTCACTTTGGCCGAAATAAAGAAGACGAACTAGTTTGGACCACTCATCTAACCGGTGGCTTCGGGATCAACCCGAATACCGGAACGAACCAACCAGAATTCTTCTTTGGTTTGGCCGTGGGATTTAATCGTTTTATGTTGCATCCGGGAGTTCATTTTGGCCGCACTGAAAGTCTCGGGGGTGGGTACGTCCTTAATACGATTGTGCCAACTGGCGTGACTACGCCGCCCATTTCGTGGAGTTACCATCCGGCCTTTTCCATCGGTTTCAGCGTCCGGATTGCGCCGTATTAACCCAAAGTGAGGTGAGGGAAAAGACGTTTAGAACCAACAATCTGATATGGATGGAGTAAACGGTGAGTCGGGAAGTCACCCGTCACGGTGGCCACCGAAAGACTTTAGGTTTTGAAACTCCTGCGCGTAGACTTCGAGCTAGTGTTTGCGCTGACCCATTGAGCCCGTACGACTTATCGGGATTCAGATAATTGTAAGTTGGGCCGGGCATAGTCTTCACGGAGCCGGCTTCTCAAATCTTTGCACGTGACTTTGTACTGGAAACGGGAAATATTTACGACGAAGATTCTGATATGCAGCCCAGCCTGAAAGTCTGCTGCGCCATCGGTAATATATGTTGGACGGAAAGATGAGAGCTGGAACCAGTCTAAAGTAAGAAAACAAATGCTGCTGCATCGAGGCGTCGCTATGAAACACACGCATGGCTCTCAGCTCCGTTAACACCGTTTCCCACGGGAAGCCACGATCTACTGAGAGCCGCAAAAGGTTTGCTTCGACCTCAACACAATCCAAAATGACACGGGCGATTTTGAATGGGACCTTGTATTCCATCAATTTTAGCTCGAGCGATTCCGCCAAGGCCGCTAGTATCTTCTGCTTACGCCGGATTGCTTGCGGCTCGGCGTTTGTAAATTGAAACAAATTGCTATCGTGCAAGCGATAAAACGTTAAGGATTTAGGCAAAATCATTACGTCGGAAAACAGCCCAGCAAGGGTGAAAAGGTATTCGTCAGCTTCAAATTTAAGGGTCTCCGGAACTTGCCCGATGCGGCTCAGGATTTCTTTGCGGTAGGCCATGCGACTTGTGCCCAAGAAACCTCGACTCAAACGAAATGTCTTCGCCGCCTCGATGGAAGCAAGTCGAAAACGACAGACCTGACGTGGAATCTCGATGTGCTGTTGTCCGGAAGGGTAAACTTCAGTTATTCCATGTCCAACGAGTCCAACGCTGACGTCCGTTGCGAAAACCTGGGCGACTGAGGCCAGCTTTCCGGGTGCCCACCAATCGTCGCCGTCTAAAAATGCCACAATCGTTCCGGCTGATTGCGAAATGCCCGCGTTGAATGCTGAAGCCTGTCCACCGTTGGCTTTGCGTATCAGTCGGACTCGGGGCGCAAATTTCCGAACGATTTCGGGGGTCTTGTCGGTGGACCCATCGTCTACTACGAGGATTTCGATTTCCGATCTGGAAAAGTCTTGACTGAGTACGCTGTTAATGGCGTCCTCGATAAAAAGCTCGTGGTTGTAAGTATCAATCAGAGCAGTAATCAAAGGGTTTCGCATATCTATTTCGGCCCGCCCACTAATTGTAGAGTAATCAGTGCCCTGGTGACGCGTAAGCCCAAAGATTCGCCACGAAGGCCCAATTGACTTTGTGGTCAGCAGCGTTTATGGCATGAACAAAACACCGATGCCGGAAGTTTCCATTGGGGCGCGCGTCACCGCAATTGGCTGAGACCCATTTTCGACCCGCTCAATGAATTCAAGATGCCGGTAATCATTCTTGATTTCGTTCCAGAAGATGCCTACCTCGCATTTCGTTTGTGGGTTGTGCGTCTTAATGTCGTGGAAAGCCACGATTCCACCGCTTCGCACCAGTGGAGCGTACATTTTAAAGTCCTGCTGGACTCCGGAATAACTGTGATCGGCGTCGACAAATAAATAATCAAGCTGTTTCCCCTCTAAGATTCGCATCACACGCTGTTTTGTTCCGAGAGAATGCGAATCAGCTCGAATGAGATGCAGATCCTGACGGCCTCGCGCAAATTTGCGAAAAAGGGGAAGTTTTCGGAGGGGATAGCCACCTCCAAATACTCCATTGGGCAAGTCCAAACTAAGAATAGTCGCATTGGGCGGAGAAAGGGTGCAAAGCAAGAAGAGCGTGCCGCCGTAATTTGTGCCAATCTCCAAACTGCGGATAGGCTCGTACCCTTGCAATAGTTTTGCGAGCTGTAGGATTTCAGAGCGGACTTGTCCGATAAGCACCGGCCGGTCCACGCAGTAATCGATGGCAGATTCCAAGGTGTCGGGCCGGCGGCCAAAAGCCAGGTCGCTGTAGCACTTGATATACCTGGCGGCTTTCAGGAAAAATTTTGACATTTAAAAGAATTACCGATAATCAACCATAGAATTGTCTCGCAATTGTCAATTGGGGCTGACTAACTATGATGCGCGATCTTCGTTTGTCAGCTGCAGCAAAAACTTAAGCTGCTTATCCGGAGAAGTACCTGCCTTCCCAAACAGCACCTGCTTTTCTCTTAACAGACTCGGGACTAGACTTGCCATACGAACCAGCACGCCGATGCGGTCATACGCGAATTTCCATCGAAAGCCAGTCATATCCTTCGCGAGTCCGGCTATCGAGACCAACCAAGTGCGAAAAGCAAAACGGGCGGAAAGATATTTTGTTGCAAGCAGCAGCCGGCCGGTTAACACGCCACGAAAGCCGAATCGCTGGGCCTCCAGCGATCGAGAGGAAGCGCCCACGCGATGCCAGCAAATAGCACTAGGAACGTATAACGTCTTCAAACCATGCACCCAAGCGCGCCAGCAAATCTCCGTGTCTTCGTATCCGAAAGGCAGGCGGTCGTCAAATCCGCCGAGATTCTCAAAAAGAGTTTTACGGACCATCATGCAAGCGGCAGAGGCCATAAACACAAAAGTTTTCTCGATTTTCGGTTCTGCATAAAAGTATAACCCAGGCACCAGTTCCGTAAATGGAGTTCGGTTGCGCAAGACGTCGCTCAAACGCGTTGCCATATGGCCGCGATGGGTTCCTTCCCAGTCGAGCTGCATTCCGTCGGTGGCAAACATGAGATGGTCGGTTTCAAGCGGTTGAGCCAACGCTGCCACAAACCCTGGATCAAACCTCATATCATTGTTAACGAAAAGGAGCAGATCGCCGCGGGCCGCCTTGGCTCCTCGATTCAAGGCCGGTGCGAGCCCTACGTTTAGTTCCAAAGGTAGCCAGCGAACCCCGAAATGTTTCGCAACATCTGCTGAATCATCCGAAGAGCAATTATCCACAACAATGATTTCCAATGGCTTGAGGGATTGTGACCCAAGGCTCGGTAGGCAAATTCTAAGGTGGTCTGCGCCATTCCAATTGACGATGATCACCGAAACGTCAAGCTTCTCGGTCATAAATCTCTCGGGTTAAGTATCAGTAGAGTATTGCAAATTGGCGACTGACTTCGATATCAGTGTCACCGTTCACGCACCATATTTCCGACGGTGCGCCGGGCAAAAGTATGCCATAACCGTCCGGGTCTGCTAATAGCTCCTTAATGAGAACGGCAAACTCATCACGCATCCATGGCATCATTTTCCGAGTCGGCTCGCCCGGGGCAAGCGGCGGCGAGTCACTCTTCAGCGATGGTCTCTCAGCGAGCCACCTAGGCGTGCTTCAATTGGCAAGACGCCCGCGCGGTGGATCGGCGTTTTTTCCTGTTGTTTCGTGGAGCTTTTTCAGCAAAGTTTGCCGTTCCGCGGCGTAGATTTGCGCCCATTCATAGAGCCGCGCGTTGTGGATGGCGACCGCGGCGGGAATGCCCAACAATTTCGCGAGGTGAAACTGTTCGGTGGTGAATGCCCGCGGCTGCTTGCTGGTGATCGAGAGTAAGCCAACAACGGAGTCGGATACCACCAGCGGAACGGCGATCCACGTGCGGGCACCAGAAAACGCCTTGTGATCGCGCCAGTCGCTTTCCGTTTTCGTATCGGGAACGTATATTGCCGTTTTTAAAACGAGGACGCGCTGCAGGATGGCGTTGTCGCTCGCCTCGAGGGTGACCACCGAACGGTTTACCCCGGTGGGAGGCGCTTCGCGCGCGACAAAGAGCCGTTCATTTTCCTCCGTCAGAATGACGCTGGCCATGTCGTAGGGCACGATTTGAAAAAGCGTTTGCAGCAATGTGTCGAGCACAGCGTCCATGCGCAAATTCTGCGTGAGGGCGAGCGTGGCTCGGCGCAAGGCTTCGGCTTCCGCGCCCGCGCTTTCCGCTTCGGCGCGCGCCGCTTCGGCCGTGATGAGGTGCTCGGCTACTTGAGCCTCGGCGAGTTTTTTCGGCGTAATGTCCTGGGCCGTCCCATAGAGCTGTCGGATGACATTGTCCGAAGTCCGTACTGGCGAGGCCTTCATCCATACCCAGCGAACCTCGCCATCCGGGCGCACGATACGAAATTCTTCGTCAAAATGTCCGGAATGGGCGGCGTTCTCAAGTTTCGCGAGCACGTGAGCGCGGTCTGCCGCATGAATGAGGTCTTCATACGACGACGGGTTCGTCTCGATGCTTTCAAGCGATCGCCCCGTAACGGTTTCATAGGCGCGATTGACGGCGACGACTTTCTTAGTGGCCGCGTCCAGAAGCCAGAACACTTCATCGATGCTGTCGGCCATGTGCTGATAGAGGCTCTGCGTTTCGCGTGCGGAATGCTGTGCCTCGACCCGTTCCGTGATGTCGCACACAATCATGGCGTGGCGG
>Ga0185299_10004423_pt1 | contig 16995 bp, 21 predicted proteins | sample PaiPotPPA55metaG_FD_128002 | JGI IMG/M metagenome (GOLD analysis project Ga0185299, IMG submission 128002) | Iron sulfur acid spring bacterial and archeal communities from Banff, Canada, to study Microbial Dark Matter (Phase II) - Paint Pots PPA... ...
ATATACCACGCGGGCGCATTGGGGCCTGGCGAGGTGCCGATCCCTCTCTGCGAGAAGTCGCCATTTCCCAACCGGCAACATAGTGAACCACTGTAGTCCGAAGAACATGCTTGGCGAAATATCGCCATTGCACTATTTCGTCAAATTCAGGCCGTAGGTGAAGAATGAGAGCCTCGGCAAACACGGAGTCGTCATAGAGTCTCATACGCGCTCCAGCGCGTGTCTTCTCGTCCTGGATTTTTTTCGGCCACGGAGGGCCAATCTGATAGCCCCGTGGATAGCTCGTCGGGGCCCCGTCCGGCCATCGTGGCTTTATTCCGAGTTCGTATAGAAACGAGCAATATCTGGGACCTTTATGCCCGATCTTTATCGCTGCGAAGATAACCGTGTCGCGCTTTAGGAGCTTCCGTCGCTTGGTGGAGCGTGCTGGCACCGGAACACTGAACTTGCTCATCAAATACTCGACAATCTTGTTCCCCGACTGCGGCTATAGAGATGTCGGCTGAAGAGGGCGTCTCTTCTGTCGGCCCGGTCGCTGGTAAGGTGATCGTCTGTGCCGTTGTGCCAGTTGCCAACGGACTGGAGCCGATCTCCTCAATCGCGCGTTTTTCGTTTAGCCGTCAAGGCCTAAGCTTGAACACTACGCCACAGCCGTGATAGTAGGAACATTGGCTGCCCTTGCCGCCGCCCAGAGTTGTGCCGTAGAGGTTCCCATCTCTGCCCATCGTCAGGCCGTTGGGCAGTTGGCCATCGGTTCCTGAGAAACTGTGGAGCACCGTCTTATTGAGGTTGGTATCGAGCTTGAACACGGTACCACAACTGCCGTAGTAGCAGCCGGACGCCGTGCCACCGCCCAGTGTCGCACCATAAAGATTGCCCGCGGCGTCCATGACTAAGGAATTCGGATACTCGCCGTCCGCGGCTTCCGTGAAGCTGTGCAGCACGATTAAGTTGCCGGCGGTATCGAGCTCGAACACGATCCCGTAACCTCGCGTGTTAAAAGCCCCGTATGTTGTTCCGTAAAGGTTTCCTGCCTTGTCTATGATTAGGTGTCCTGCGGGATCGTCACTATCCGTGCCACCGGTGAAACTGTACAACACAGTCAGCACACCGCTCGAGTCCAACTTGAACACGGCTCCAATGCCGAAATTACCACCGTCATAGGTCGTGCCATAGAGATTGCCAGCCGCATCGGCGACTAGACCTAGAGGCATTTTGCCGTCCGTCCCGTCAGTAAAGCGGTACAGGACGGTCTCGTGGTTAGCGGTGTCGAGTTTGAAAATCACTCCGCAGCCGAAACTAAGATAGCAGGACTGTACACCGCCGTTTGAGGTTGTGCCGTAGAGATTGCCGGCCGCGTCGCGAAGCAAGGCAGCGTTGGGTGCTCCTCCGTCGGTCATGCCAGTGAAGGCGTAGAGCTTGGTCTGGTTGCCGGTCGCATCCCGTTTGAAGACGGTTCCGCAGCCGTGGGCGCATCCCCCGCCTTCAGGAATACCGCCGTCGATGGTCGTCCCGTACAGGTTGCCCGCCGAATCGAGGATCAAACCTCCTGCAGGCCCAAGCCCCTCGCTGCCCAGGAAGCTGTGCAGTTGCCTTTCCTTGCCCGCATGATCGAGTCGAAATACCGTTCCGTAATTGAAAGAACCTCCGCTCGAAGTAACCCCATAGAGGTCTCCAGTTGAGTCGAAGATGACGCCAGAGGTCGGCGTAGACCCATCGCCTGCACCGGTAAATTCATGAAGCACCGTGAAGTTCTGGGCTCGCGCCAATGGGCCGGCAATGAGTGCGAGCGCAAGCAGGATCCCGAACCGAGAAGCGTAGCTTGCGGTCTGCCGCATCTTTATCTGTATCGTTATTTCTGTAATGAGGCTCTGGGGTCGCACCTCGCTCGCTATCATCGCTGCCTCCTGGTCGGAAGACTTGGCGCGCCGAGCGCCAGTTCACCCAGGGATTCATGTCGCAGAGCGTGCGAGGAATTGTCGACGGAAGCACTTGCATCGAGTTTGCCCGAGTTTGGCGATTTGGCGTTGGCTGAGAAATCGGCAGCACCGCCAGAGGTCTCGCCGGCCTTAATTGCCGAATTCGGGACGGTTTCGTACGCGTAGCCGGTTAACGTGGCTATAAAGTGAAACGCCTTTCGCTGCACGCTGAGCCGTGCCCAGCCATAGTGGGTTTCTCCGTTGATCTGGAACTTCAGTCCGAGATAGCGGTTGAGGACGTTTGCCCAGAAGCCATGAACATAGCTTGTGCCGCCGGTCGTGAAGTGAGTGACTGAGAGCATCACTTCACCGTTAACTCCGCCAGCAGTGAACCTCTGTCTCGGCCCGATGGACGCGCCTGCCACGAGTGCCGCTGCTGCGTGCCTGCTGCCCTGCACTGCATTGCCCACCGCCGCGTCCGCGAGCAGTTGATTGTTCGACGCCCAGTTTCCGTAATTCCACTGTTGGATAAGAAAGTCTATGGTTCCGTCGTGGTTGAGGTCGAGGTTATAAACACCGTTTGTCCCGATGACCTCGTGGGCCGGTGTGTACACGACCTTTGCTTGAGCCGGTTGCGCCAAGGCCAATACTCCAACTCCCCCTGCACTTGCAGCGAGAGCATACATGTTGAGTTGTGCATGGATTGATTCAGAAAGCTCGGCAAGCTTACGTTGCCGGGGAGACTGCTTCATGGCATCCTCCGCGAGCAAGGCCATTATCGGTCCGAGGGATTGAGGCAGTCAACCCCTAAGGCTTGCCTGGTTCTCGCATATACGCTGCCGGCTGCACACAACGATGTGGGCAGCGTGAGGCTTCAACAGGTCATGTAACCACGCCGCCGAGGTGCTCTTCAAAGGTCAGACCTTAATCGCCTCGATGAAGCGAAGGCGACGTACAGGCAGGCTCTCGAACGCAAACTGTACACCCTTACTACCCCGAGGATCTCTACACGATTGCCTTCTAGGAGAACGATGCAGCGGGGATGAAACAGATCACATTGTCGGCGGCTCAGGCCGGGACAGAAGATACGTTGCTGGTGAACGAGGCCGATACCAGTGAACCCGAATTCGACCTTTCCCGCCGGGTTCTTGTCGGAAGCCGGTGCCACATGCGTACATCTTAACTGTTGCAACCAGGCCATCGCGCTCAAAACCCCCTTCTCTCCACCATAGAGAAGCTCCATGCCCAGAACATCTCTGTAAAATCGCACGGACTCCGTCATGTTCGTAAACCCGCAGAGTGACGGCGGAGATCTTTTCAAGCGTCGGCTCCATACGCCACGAGTTTACCTCTGCTACGCTTGAATCTGCTTTGTGGAAGGCATACGGTGGAAGACAGTGGAGGTGACCTGTGGCGTATGTCATTGCCGAACCCTGCATCGGGACAAAGGACACCGCCTGCGTCGACGCCTGCCCGGTCGACTGCATCCACCCCAAGAAGAATACGAACTATGACGACGGCCGGCCAACATTCGACAGCGTTCCTCAGCTCTACATTGATCCCGTGGAATGCATTGATTGCGGCGCCTGCGTACCAGTCTGCCCGGTGTCTGCAATTTTTGCGCTGGACGACCTGCCCGAGAAGTGGAAGCAGTATACGGAACTGAACGAGAGCTACGTCAAGGCCGGCAAATTCACGCCCGAAGAATACGCCAAGCATCAAGAGAAGTAGTCGGTGGCTTATTTGGCCATCTCACGCGTCTTTCAATCGATACGAAGTCCCGTCCTGCGCTGCGCCTTTCCGCATCGAAGGAAGTCCTTCCTCGCCAAGAGCTCACTTCGCAATGATCCGACCCTGGGTTACCTCGACCTCGTCCACACCGCGAAAAGAAAACAGGAGCTGTCTAGTTATCATGTCGGTGCCGGCACTTTGTCACATATGCCGTTGCGATTCGTGCGGGCCGACGCCGGCACATCCATGGCACTGGCACCTTTAATCCTGGCATTGTTGGAATTCATCGTGTGCGGTTCCGGTGAAGGCTCGCATCGACCTGGCGAGTCATTGCCTCCACGTTCAAACTAATCTCCAGGAACTGGATAAGTCTCCGCCCAATGTCTTCGGCATCGTGTAATACATCGTGATAGGGAATGCGCAGAACTTTCAGGTATGACTTACCGCCGAGCCAGGCGTCGCGGGAGCGGTGGCAGCCGCGGGAAAACAGCAGGTTCCTCGACTCCGCCGTCGCTATCGCTCCGGCTCTGCTCGGAATGACAACTTCACGTAAGTGTCTCTCGAATGCTGTCGCGATCGCAGAAGTGTCAGTTCCCGGCTTGGTAGTGCCCCGGTGGCGAAGCATCACTCCTGCGATGCCAGAACCTCCGGCAACGGTCTCTGCATGAATATGACGCGGTACTCGTGACCGTGGGGAAGCGACAGCAAGAGACGTGAGACCACCTTCACCGCCTTGCCTTCCGCTTCGGCAATGCAGGCGGGATCCTTGGGAAGTTGCTTGATGCGTTCCCACTCGAGATAGCCCCGCGGATTGTCCACATCGGCCTGGCGTTCGCCATCCGAGAGAACGGGCATTCCACCCGCGGCTAGCATCTGCATCATCAGCGAAGTACCCGAACGAGGCAATCCCGAAACAATTGTGATCATGCGTTTCGTTGCTCTGATTCTTAGCGGTTGGAGTCTCGCGTTTGTGTTGCTAACCGCAACTGAACACCAAGGCTTCTGCCGCCTTCCTCGACATGAATCGGCCTACCCATGTCCTCATACTGAATGAAATCGGCATCCAGGTATTGACCTCGTTCGATGTCTTGCCAGGCGAACAACACATAGTCTCCCGGCACAACACCCCCAATGACAAAATTCCCCGATTGATCAGAGATGGCTACGCGATAGTATTGGCTGTTCGATAGGCAATGCCTGTGGCACCGTCGGGAGATTTTTTTCACGTTGCCAAAAGGCAGGTGTCCTCATTCATTAGTAATAGCGTCCGCCAAAACGCAAGGTGAGACACTACTGTCGGCTCATCGCACCCGTGGGTAAAATCAACCGTCCCGTCCGGCGCATCGTGTTCACATCATATTCAAATGCCGTGCCGCAAAGGAGGCAAACCTGATAATCCTGTCCATCAATGCCGCTGTGCGGCCAGGAGAAGCGATGCGGGCAGAGCCATCGAAGCGGTGGAAGGCCAAGCCGTCGCGCAAGGAGGCCGGCTTCGAGCAGCCGCTGCAGCCCCACCAGCACTGGCACATCGATGTTTCCTACATCAAGGTGTGCGCTACCTTCTATTACTTATCCAGCAGTGATGTAGTAGACTGTCCTACCTTGAAATGATCTTCTCCGGTCCGTGGACAGTCTGCATGAGTGAACCTCTCGCCAGGAAAGTGCTCCTGATCGGCTGGGACGCGGCCGATTGGAAGCTTATCAATCCTCTCCTGGACCAGGGTTTGATGCCTACCCTGGACGATTTCGTCAATCACGGCGTCATCGGGAATCTGGCGACTTTGCGTCCCATTCTTTCTCCCATGCTGTGGAACTCCATCGCCACCGGGAAGCGGCCGGACAAGCATGGAATCCTCGGCTTCATGGAGCCCGACCCGCAGACAGGCGGGGTGCGGCCGACCACTAGCAGCTCCCGCAAGGTCAAGGCGATTTGGAACATCCTGACCCAGAGCGGATACAAGACTCACGTGCTGGGCTGGTTCGCCGGCCACCCGGCAGAACCGGTCAATGGTATTTCGGTTTCCGATCTTTTTCCGTACGCCGTCGCGCCGCTGGAGAAAGAATGGCCACTGCCGCCGGGGGCGGTTCATCCTGAAAGCATGCGGGAGGTGTTTGCCGATTTACGTATGCATCCCGCGGAGGTGACCGAGGCAGCGATCCTTCCTTGGATTCCGCGTGCGGCAGAGATCGATCAGGAGAAAGACAAGGGCCTGCAGTCGTTCGCCAAGATTCTTGCGGAGAACTGCTCAATTCACAATGCCGCCACCTGGATCCTGCAGCATCAGCCGTGGGACTTCCTGGCAGTCTATTACAACGGCATCGATCATTTTTGTCACGGGTTCATGCATTTCCATCCTCCGCGCATGGAAGGAATTTCGGAGGAGAAGTTCGAGATCTACAAGGATGTGGTGAACGGCGCCTATCGTTTCCACGACATGATGCTGCAGACATTGTTGGAACTCGCGGGACCGAACGTGACCGTAGTACTGGTTTCCGATCATGGCTTTCACTCCGATCATTTGCGGCCGCGGGGTATCCCCATGGAACCCGCCGGTCCGGCGGTGCAGCACCGGCAGTTTGGGATCGTTTGCATGAAGGGCTCGCGGATCAAGCAAGACGAGAGAATTTACGGCGCCACGCTGCTCGATGTGACGCCGACAATTCTGTCTCTGCTTGGATTACCAGTTGGCGAAGACATGGATGGGCGGGTGCTGGTGCAGGCATTCGAAGATTCGCCACAGATCACCCGCATTCCCAGTTGGGAGAATGAACCGGGCGACTGCGGGATGCATCCGGCTGATCTGCATATGGACCCTGCGGCCGCCCAGGCAATGTTGAAGCAGTTCGTAGCACTGGGCTATATCCGGCCTCCGAGCGAGGATCAGGCGAAAGCGGTGGAGGCGGCAATACGAGAGCAGCAGTACAACCTGGCGCGGGTCTATCTTGACTCGCGCCGTTACCTGGACGCACAACCCATCTTTGAAGAGCTGACGAAAAAGTGGCCGGACCAGATTCGGTTTACCCAGCATCTCGCTCAATGCTATTTAGCGGTCGGGCAGCGCGCCGATGCCAAGAGTCTTCTCGAGCAATTGATCGCGTTTGAGCCCAAGTCCTCGGCTCCGTCCGGAGAGAATGCCGCCGAAGCACCGCCTGAAGTGCCTGCCAAGCAGGATTCATATGTTTCTAGGAAAGAGCCCAAGCCGCGGCCCTGGGCAGACTTTCTCATGGGCATTATTCACTTTGAAGAAGGAGATATGGACCTGGCCCTGGCGCGCCTGTTGCAAGCGGAACAGTCCGACCCGCACCTGCCCGATCTGCATTTGCGCATCGGTGAAACTTACCTTCGCCAAAGACGGACCATAGACGCCGAGCGGGCATTCCAACGCGCACTTGAAATCGACGGTGACAGCCCGGAAGCGCACCTGGGGCTGGCGGTGGTCGGGCTGCGGCAACGCCGCAATGAAGAGGCTGCGGAACAGGCTTTGGTGGCGGTTGGCCTGCAGCATTTCCTGCCGTTCGGGCATTTCTATCTCGGAGTCGCCTTGGCAAGACTTCGCCATCGCGAACGCGCCGCGCTGGCATTTGAGACGTCCGTCAGCATGCTCCCAGGACTTCTCGCAGCCCACCGTTGGCTGGCCGCTTTGCATACACAACCCGGCGGCGATGTGGAAAAGGCAGTACGGCACCGCAGCATCTACCTCCAGATGAGGCACCAACGGCAGGCACGAAACCGGGCTTCGTAGTCTTGAAGTATAGGAAAATCAAAATCTCGTGTTCGGCGTGAACAAGGCATTGTGTCTGGTCGAGTGGGTGTCGTTTGTTGGAAAGCGAAATTCAGGCCGTTCTGTATGGACCGAGTTCCGACGCCGGCAGATTGGCCGTGTACAACAAAAGTTGTTGTCGAGAAAACTTCTTCCGCACGACGACTTGGCAACGGCTGCCCAGTGCGACGAGGTGGAAGGTGGTCTTGCCTAGGATCGATACCGATCGACTTAATTTGCATGACGATGGTCCTCCGTTCTGGCTTTTTGCCAACCGCTATCATTACTCGGTTAGCTTAGTAGGCGGCGGACCATATCATTATCGCTTTGTTTGATTCTCATCATCGGAGGCGTGCTGATCATGATGGGGCAACACGACCGCTCGGAAGCACTGTTCTACTACTTCCGCCTGGAAGATCAAGTTCCTGAAACCCACCTGTTACGGCTGATCGACAAGCACATCAGTTTCGAGTTCGTGCGGCAGCAACTGAAGGACAGCTACAGCGAGACTGGGCGGCCCTCGATAGATCCTGAGCTGCTGTTGCGCATTCTGTTGATCGGCTACTTGTACGGCATCAGCAGCGAGCGCAAGTTGGTGGAGGAGTTGCGTATGCATCTGGCGTGGCGCTGGTTCACGGGACTGGGTTTCGATCAGGAGATCCCGCACCATTCGACGTTTTCCAAGAATCGGCACGGACGGTTTCAGGAATCGAAGCGGTTCGAGCAGTTGTTCGAACAGATCGTGAAACAGTGCGTGGAAGTGGGGCTGGTGCGAGGGAAAGAGTTGTCGGTCGATGGCAGTTTCGTCGAAGCCAATGCAGCGAAACAGAGCCGTATTCCACGCGAGCAGCTGGCGGAAGCTGCCCGAGTCACCATACCGTACGTCAGTATGTGGAAGAACTGGAACAGCAGAACCCGGTGGAAGAGCCGGTGCACCAACAGGACCAGGTGTCGACCACCGATCCCGATTCGACCTACGCCACCAAGGGTGGCACGCCGGCGCGACTGGGTTACTACGATAACTATCTGGTGGACAACCACAGCTGCGTGATCGTAGGCGTGCAAGCCACAGCCGCCCGAATGAGTCAGGAGACGAATAAAATTCGTTCGGGAGCAGTTCTTCCTGACAGCGGCGGCACAGAACCTCAAGCGACTGGTTCGCTTCCTAAGCCGACCGACGGCACCCGAGGCTCTCACCACTTAGGAAAGAAGAGAAAAACTCAGTGGCACTTCCCCAGCCCGCACAAGATCGGTCCTAGCATTGAGTTTTTCAACAGCCACGCCTGGTTACGTCAACCATCGGCTAACCGCAAGCGACGAGCAGGACAGCGATTGCAGGCCGTGCATGTGATCCCGAGAGCCCAGTTGTGGCCGGAGGATCTGAGAACGTTCTCCGGCTGAAGGACCTTGGGCTTTTGGCTGGTCTCACCCGCTGCGGCAAGCGCGGCATGCTCGACAGCAATTTCGCCATTACTTGGCAATCTGGACATTGTCGAAGTCCGTTTCCATGTACACCCAGGTTTGGTTAGCGGTGCAGTTGGCTGGGAAAGTGCTGACGTTCAATGCCCCATATGGTGTCGTCGGAGGCGCGGTGTCGCTCAACGAGTAAGGCATCGTACCCTTCGTCTTCACTCCAGTAACGAGGTCTGTCCAGCTGATCAAAAATTGGTGATTGCTTTGATCCCAAACTAATGTTGCTCTGACCGGCGTTCCCATTTGAACGGTTCCGAGCGACGTGTAAAAGAAGAAGTTGGGACCTTGGTTGATCTGGCCGAATACCGTGATCTGGCCCTTCGGGTCCGTGAAAACCCGCCCAAATGCCAGGCCCCCACCTACATCGTCGTTGGAATTGCCAGTGCCCGTATTGAAGAATGTGCCCGCGATGCCCGCCGCGGCTCCGAGCTCTGGATTTGCGGGGCAATTTATCTCTTCAACATCCCGGATCGTCAGATCCGTGACGATGGTAGTGAGCGACGCGGGATTGGATAGGATCAGACTGTCACCGCCAAACTGGAAGCCCACATCGGAATCTCTCTGGCCGAAATTGCGGTGAGCCAGTCGAAGTTGGCCGGCTTGTATCTCGCGAACGCATTCCATCTCTAATCCACTTCCTGCGAAACAGGAGCTGGACAGGTTCCACCGTAGAGGATCGAGGAACTTCTCGTTGAAATTGTCGTAGACAGCAGCGGACCCTCCTGATAGCGCTGCGCTGGAGGATGTCGAGGTCTGCGCGAACGTCGTTGTCGCGCACGCAATGCAAAAGAAAAGAACAAGAGTCGCTCTAACTGTCATACATGTTTCCTTTCGAATTCGGATTCGTAGCCCACCAGCTAAGTGCTCGTGATGGAACCGTTGTTTCCAGCCTCACTGAACCGTAAGCATCGTGGGCGTGGTATGCACCAACGGGCCCGTCGAATACGTGCCCGTGACGCTGATAGTGTACGTTCCTGCCGGCGTGCCCTTGCTGCCGCTGCCACCCGCACTATTGCTGCTGCCGCAACCGATCTGGAAAACCAGGCCGGTGAACAGCATGCAGGTCAGCGCCGCGGCTGTAAGTTGCCCCTTGCTGCTTTCTTGTTTCGAGCTGATACCAACAGCCGTCGCTACCAGCCCAATCAGAGGCAGACAGAGTGCGTAAAACAGTTCATGACCTGCGCCGGGAAAACCAGCGCCGGGAATCATCACGGCTGCGCCCGCTGCGGTCGTGCTTACAGTCAGCGTGGCTGGAGTCCCGGCAGCTATGGAGTTGGGGCTGATTGAGCATGACGGGGCTAGAGCGGGCGCCGGCGTCACCGCACAAGTGAAAGCGACCGAGCCGCTGAACCCGCCCACTGGAACCACATTCAACGTAGCGGTGGACGATCCTCCGGGACTTACCGTACCCGGCGTGAGCGCCGAAGCGGAGACCGAGAAGTCGGGCGGCACCAAGTTGAAGGTCGCGAATACAAGCTGGGCTGAATTGACGGTCAGGTTGCAGGCGCCGGTGCCGGAGCAGGGTCCGCTCCAGCCCGCGAAAGTGGAGCCTGCAGCGGCGGTCGCCGTCAGCGTAACTGCCGTACCTTTGGTGAAGAATTCCGAGCATCCGCTCGCCGGACAAGACACGCCACTCACAGCCAATGTCCCGCTGCCACTATTGCTATGCCATACAGGCAGCACGCTGAGATCGAAATTCTGGGGCCCGAGTGGGTCGAGTTTGAAAACCACGTCAAGGGCTGTGCCATAGAGGTTTCCTGCCGCGTCCAGAACCAGACCTGCTTCGGGATACCCGAAATCCAAATTCCCGCTGAAGCTGTAGAGCACGCTCAGCGTGCCCGACGGGTCCACCTTGAAAATACTGCCGCAGCCAGTGGGTTGAGCGGGGTTGAGAATTTCGCATCCGAAAAATCCGCTACTGCCGCCTTCCAACGTGGTGCCGTAAAGGTCGCCCGCCGCGTCCATAACCAAACTTGCCAGGGGAAGCGCCCCGTCCGGTATTCCGGTGAAGCTGTGGAGCACGGTCTCCGTCCCGGTTGTATCCACCTTGAAGACGACGCCACAGTAGATTGGCTTGTTGCTCGGCGGCAACCCACCTGCGGGTTCGAAGCAATCGAGCAGGCCGCCCGAGTAGGTGGTGCCATAGAGGTTGCCGGCCGCATCCAGAGTCAAGCCCGCTTTGGGGGTATCCCCGTCCGGGGCCCCAGTGAAGCTGTACAGCACAGTCTCCGTATTGGAGGCGTCCAGCTTGAACACGGTTCCGTGATTAGCAGCGCCTCCGCCCTGAGTCGTGCCGTAAAGGTTGCCGGCCGAGTCCAGAACCAAACCGGCCGCCGGGTATGCCCCGTCGGGGGCGCCTGTGAAGCTGTACAGCACGGTGTAGTTGCCGAGGGTATCCAGCTTGAATACTATTCCGCATCCATTGGCCCCGCAGGTTCCGCCGGTGAACCCGCCACCCTTGTTAACGCCGTAGAGGTTACCCGCTGCGTCCCGAACCAAGCCGGCCAATGATCCGTCGCCGGTGTGCAGGACGGTAAATGTGCCGGAAGTATCCACCTTGAACAGTGCGGTACCCGAGGCGCCATAAAGGTTGCCCGCCGCATCCAGAATCAAGCCCGCGAAGGCAGAATATCCGTCGGCGCCGCCCGTAAACTTGTACAGCACGCTGGCCGTGCCGGTGGTATCCACCTTGAACAGGGTTCCGCAGCCGCTCGTCGCGCATGCGCCGGTGGTGATCCCGCCCGCTGGGGCGGCGCCGTAGAGATTGCCGGCCGCGTCCCGGACCACACCTGGTATGGCGTCGACCGTCGGATTAAGCCCGGCCGCGCCAATGTTTGCCACGACGGTGAATGTCTGGGCTTGCGCCGACTGGACCGCGACAAATCCTGTTAGGCACACAACCTTCAGGACTATCGCAGTGATGGACGTCCGTTTGACGAGTTTCACATTCTTCTCCCCAGGGCGTGGGCCATGATTGACGGTTGCTTGTCGAGGGTCAACCGGAGTTCTGCTGGAGTTTGTCTGAGCCTGCAAACTATCTGTCCAGAGACACTTACGAAGACTTCTGAAGAAAGATACGGGACAGTTGCGTTCCGATCGGTGGTATACTTACGCGCACTTGTGTGGGGTTCGTGCGGATGAAAGCGTCTTCCAAACGCAGTTCCGGCGTGCACTTCGGCCAGTTCGAGTTGGATCTTTCCGAGGCAAGACTTTTCAAGAAGGGTTTTCCGGTTCGCCTTGAGAACCAGCCGCTTCAGATTCTCACAGCCCTGTTGGACCATCCGGGGGAAATGGTCAGCCGCGAAGAATTGTGCGCCATCCTCTGGCCCGATGGAACGTACGTCGACTTCGACGAAGGCCTGAACACTGCCATCAAGAAACTTCGCTACGCTCTCGGCGATTCCGCCGAGAGTCCTGTTTTCATCGAGACGGCTCCGCGACGGGGGTACCGTTTCATCGCGCCGGTCAGTCCGAGCGGCGAGGGATTGGCGCTGGAGTCCGTCAGTCCCCCAGCGGATGCGAGCGCCGACGGATTGAACGGGAATGGAAGGGGCGGACACACCAAGCCGAGTTTTCCTGCCAACGGAGGGCCGGTTGCTTCTCCCAGTTCGGATGTGAGAAGTGGAAAATCCCACTGGAGACTGGCATTGATCGCAGTGGTCGCGGTTGCCGTTGCGTCGGGAGCCGGATATATAGTGCGCACGAAGACAGGCCAGAACCGAAGGCCGAACCTGGAAAAGTTTCAGGTAACGAAGCTCACCGATAGCGGGAAGGTCGAACTGGCTGCCATTTCCGCAGATGGCCGCTACGTGTGCTATGCCCAACGCGATCACGGGTTCTTAGGTCTTTGGCTATACCAGGTGCCGACAGGGAGCAATGTCCAGATCCTGCCAGCTGACGCAACTGATTTCAGAGGGCTCACTTTTTCTCCCGACGGGAACTATATCTATTATGTGAAGGCCGACAAGAACGACCCGGGCTTCCGGTATCTGTACCTTATGCCGTTGCTCGGGGGCTCAAGTCGGTTGCTGATCAAAGACATCGACTCACCAGTAAGTTTTTCTCCGGACGGTCAGCGGTTCGTTTACACACGAGGAGTTCCCCCACGCAATTCGACCGATGTGCGGATCGCTAACTCGGATGGAAGTAGCGATCGCCTGCTGGTGCAGATTGAGCACACATTTCCTGACTTCCAACCGGGGCCGACCTGGTCTCCGGATGGCCGCACCGTCGCTGTTTCCTTGTATCTCTACGGTGGCAGGCATTCCTACATCCTGGACGCCGTTTCGGTCGCTGACGGCAGCTCGCGCGAACTTTTCTCCAGTGCCAACGCGGTAGGACGGCCGCTGTGGCTGCCGGAAGGAGACACGCTCCTGCTGGTCATGAATGATCAGAATGACCGAGGGCAGTTGTGGACGATTTCCTATCCGAAGGCCGAGGTGCGCCGGGTTACGAACGATCTAACAGACTACGATACGCGGGCCGACATCACCGGCGATGGCAAAACGATAGTAGCGATCGCGAATCACGCCATTTCCAATATCTGGGGCGCTCCCGCCGCAGACCTCTCGCAAGCTCAGCAGATCACTTCCGCCGCACTGCCGCTATTTCGAGTGGTCGAAGCGCACGATGGGCATCTGTTGGCGACCAGCACAGACGGCAAAGTATGGAGTCTGCAACCCGATGGCAGCCAGCGAACCTTATTCACGGACCTGCTCGTTACCGATTTTCAGGGCGATCCAACGCCGTGTGGGCGCTTCATTGTATTTGCGTCCGGGCGAGCCGCGACGACTGAACTGATTCGCATGGCCGCCAATGGCTCTGATCCTATCCATTTGGTGAAGGGCGACTTGAACAGCGCTGTTTGTAGCCCCGACGGCAGGTACCTCTTCTACGACGACCTGCACAGAATCTTTCGCTTGCCCGTCGAGGGTGGGGCCCCGGTGGAGATCTCAAAGATCCTCGGCGACAACATAGGTGGCCGCCTGAGCATTTCGCCGGACGGGAAATTCCTGGCGTACCCCTATCGTGAATCCCTGCCTGTCCCGGCAACCAGATTGGCGATCATTCCGGCAGAAGGAGGTTCGCCGACAAAGGTACTGAATGCGCCCGGAGTCGTTTGGGGATTGCTTTGGTCGCCAGACGGCAAGAGCCTACAGTACAGCTTCCCGAAGAACGGTACTTACAACATTCTGGACCAGGCGATCACGGGCGGCGAAACCAGGCAACTGACAAAGTTTGACTCCGGAATAATCTACGACTTCCACTGGTCCCGCGATGGAAAGCGACTGTTGATGGCCCGCGGCGAATCCACCAGTGACGCCGCTGTGCTCAGCAACCTCCGTTAGCCGCATTTCTTGCGTGTTCCGACTATCGGATTCTTCCGGACTCATACCTCTTCGTTTGACTGGCGCGATTGTGTCTGGGTGACGGGCAACCCTGAAGTTAGTGTCAACTGAAGCTAACAGGATAGTTGTTGAAAAATCGCCTTAACACTCACTGAGCAGTGGTCAAAACGTGAAATCGCCTGTTTTCGCCAAAATGGTTGGACGGATTGAACGAGGGTTTACCTTCCTCGGGTATTGGGTTACGGAGAAGGGCGTGACCGGCGTTGCGCCTTCGGCTTGGGAAAGATTTCGCGAACGGGTAACCCGGCTTTATGAGCAGGATGCGCCGTCGGAACAAATTTAAGACGGGCAGGTTGGCCCCATGATAACCCCGTTTTGTTGCGAGGACACACCCCCAATTCACTTGTTGCCTTTTGGTTGTCGCTCGGACCGCGCAGCCTCGTTGGTTGTGGAGCTACCCTCGGTGAGTTTTGCCTCTTTTAGGCGTTCAGCGACCTTGTCGGCGAAAGGCTGTGTGAGTTGTCCTAACGATCCAGCATAAGCGTTACCGGAGAAAGCTTGGCGGATCGTGTCAGTGTGGTCGAAAACCCTCTTCCCGCTGATGTCCGTCAGCCAGTAGTGAATCTTGGCAGTCTCACGACCAGACCCCATACCCACGAACATTCTTTTTGCCCGATTGCCCGCATGCCATTCCAACACTTCTCCTCCAAGTGTGTAGACTGCGCCCTTGGCCTCCTTTAGAGGTTCAGCGAGCACGAAGAAAGACTGACCGTCCTTTTTGATGAGTTCTGCTAGGGTCTCAAGCTTGATTTGGTTCATGTCGTAGGGCCAAACGACCCCGTTGGCCATGACAAAGGTGTCGACAATAATCGTCGGCTTACTTTGCTCAGCGCCTTCCACAATCGAAGCAAGCGTCAGCAGCAGAGTCAGACCAAGAAGCCGAACTGCCATGTTCGCTCTCTCCTTCGATGAGCCGATTCGAGTCTCCCCGCGAGCAAATAGGCTACCCCTTTGGAACCTCACTGAAATGTTCGCAGCACATTGATCTGACAGATTCTAACCCGTTTTTGTGGCGAGGAGACATCCCCGTTGCACTCAAAGGCGGTCAAAACGTTCTATAAAAAGGGATGTCAAGAAAAAAGTTTGGCCTCGACCGGAAGCGAGATTTCTTTCTCGATATCCAGCCCACTGAAGTTTCACTTCTTTGGAGAAGTTCGGCTTTGTCCATTCTCGTGAGTTTCTCTGCTGATGTGACGATGCCATCGAGTTTGAGAGAGCAGCAGCGAGCTGGTTGCTTCCGAGGCAACCATGGTTCTATCCGAGGCTCGTGGCCTATGGCTATTTCTGGTTATCCGAGAGGGCATAGGGTGTAAATGGGTGACTCGGTGCCAAGGCACGCAGGGCCGTACCGTTTTGACTGATACTCCTCTCGAACCGAGCATCTCCAGAACCCGACCGCCCACCACCGGAGAGAATCCCGAGACGGAAAGCCTGCTTCACCGGAGAGGCTCAAGCTGCTTGCCGATGCAACTGTTTGGGGTCGAAACTCACTCCTTTCTTCCACATGGTTAAAGTGACTGCGGCAATCTTCCGTGCCAGGGTAAGACGCGCCATGGTCGGCCGCATCCCCTTGTCCACCCGAGCTACATAGAAGTCGCGCAGGGGACCGGGGCGTGTGCTGGCAGAGATGGCGGCACTTTTGAAAAGATTCTTCACATCCTTATTGTGGTTGTCATTCAGACCGCGCACGGTGATGCGCTCACGGTTGCGTTGCAGTTTGCCTCGCACCCAGCGGTACTCGCCGCTGTCGTGAGTCTCGACCGCGAAAGCACTGTAGGCCCAGAGTTGCCGCTTGGTACGAAAACGCTGGGGTGTCTGCAGCAATGCCACCAGCAAGGCGGCTCGAATCGGACCGATGGAAGGAATCTGACGAAGTAACTTCACCGCAGAATGCTGGTGACTCTCCCGCAGGAGTTCACCTCGGCTTGCAGACGCAGCGGTTGCAGACTGTCGAGTTGCTGATATACATGCTCGGCTCGAACCCGGACCCCTGGTTCCAGGAGCTTGTCCAGCCACTCGGCGCGATGACGGGGAGCATAAACGCCGGCGCCACTGTGCAGGGAATGCCCCAGCTGCGGTACAGCGCTTTGATCCCATTCATGGAGCGGGTGACATCCTTGGTGATCGTCAGATAGCTGCGCCCCAACTCTTTTAAGGCGCGTATTCCCTGTTCTCCGTGGTACACCGACTTGAGTTGGTTGGTGCGTAACATCTCTGCCAACTTTCGAGCATCGATCCGGTCACTCTTGTTCCCCTCTTTCAACAGGGCAGCCTTTCGCGGATCGCAGACCACCAATCGGCTGACGTGGGGTTTCAGAAGGTCATGTAACCAGGCTGCGGAAGTTCCTTCCTCGAAAGTCAGTGCCAGAGTGCCCTGCAGTCCTTGGATGAACTCCACAATCGTGGCTGCTTTGGTCTCCAGCAGGCATTCCATGATGAGCTTGCCCTGAGCATCCATCACGGCAACCGAAATGGTGGCCTGATGAACGTCCATACCGATATACTTTTCTTGACTCATAAAGGCGTTCCTGTCGCTAGGTTGGCGATGCGAACAATCTCAACCTACCGCAAAAGTGGGCGCCTTTTATATTGCGTGTAATGGGCCTGTTTACAGCAGCTATCGGCATCCAGCTTGTTATACTAACTGCGAAATTCCGGTTGGAGGTGTTCATTGCAAATCCACGCTTTCAGGATTTTGACGTT
>Ga0185299_10004424_pt1 | contig 16993 bp, 22 predicted proteins | sample PaiPotPPA55metaG_FD_128002 | JGI IMG/M metagenome (GOLD analysis project Ga0185299, IMG submission 128002) | Iron sulfur acid spring bacterial and archeal communities from Banff, Canada, to study Microbial Dark Matter (Phase II) - Paint Pots PPA... ...
ACGTTGTAGACCCGGTTAGCGGCCGCAGGATGAAGAGCCGCTAACGCAATGGCGGCCGCAACATTCTCTACATATCCGTGAGTCCATCGCCATCCAAGCCGATCACGGTATCCAGGAAACATGACGGTGAACTCCTCTCTTTAGCCCATGCGGGCGAGCCTCGCGCGCATGGGTCGTGTAAAGCAAAGTGAGATTACTTGTTGGGAGTTGCTCGCGGATTTGGTGCACTTTGGGCTTGACTTGTATATCGCCATTTGGAAATATAGCTATATGGAGATAGATGGACATACCAATCGTCTGAGCTTGGCCTTCGGAGCGCTCGCCGATCCCACAAGACGCGCGATCCTCGCTCGTCTCGCGTCGGGAGACGCGGACGTGTCGGAGCTCATGAAGCCGTTCGCCCTGAGCCAGCCGACGATCTCCAAGCACCTCAATGTGCTTGAGAGCGCGGGCCTCGTTAGGCGCGGGCGCGACGCGCAGCGGCGTCCGCGCACGCTCGTGGCGGTTCCGCTCAAGGATATCGCTGACTGGATGGAGCCCTTTCGCCGCTTCTGGGAGCAGAAATTTGCCGGCTTGGATACTTACCTGAAAGAGATGCAAAAGAAGGAGAAGCAACGTGGACGCACGAAGCGATAAGGAGAGATCACCGATGAAGAACACCGGAACGTTCACAGTCACTACTCCCACGGACCACGAGATTGTGTTGACGCGCATCTTCGATGCGCCGCGCCCTGTGGTCTTCGAAGCATGGACCAAAGCCGAGCACGTCGCGAATTGGTGGGATCCGAGCGGCGTCCCGCTCTCGGTTTGCGAAATCGACCTTCGGCCAAATGGAGCATTTCGATGGGTCAACAGCGCCCACGGAATGGAACACTCTTTTACAGGCACATACAGCGAAATCACAGCTCCAGAACGGCTCGTGTTCGCGGTGCGGATAATTCCGTCGCGGCCGGACCCGGTCGCAACGCTCATCTTTAGCGAAGAAGGGGGGAAGACGAAACTCACGATGACCATTGAGTGCAAATCGGTTGGGGATCGCGATGCGTTGCTCCAGATGCGTATTGATGTCGGAACGGCTCGAACCTTGGAAAACCTCGCTGAATACCTCGACCGGATCGATCGAGCAGGCCTTCGTTCGACGTAACAGCAGAGGCAGAGTGAGGAACGAAGTAGGAGGTATATGCAGAATGTGACAGCAGCAGAAGCTAAAGAGAGAAGAGCTCCCAACATTGCGCAATCCCCGGCGGCTTACCCCTTTGTGAGAACAGTGCTCTCGAAGGACGGCACCGCAATCGCATTCGATCGAATCGGTAACGGACCGCCCGTAATTCTGGTCGACGGCGCGCTCTGCTACCGGGGCATGGGTCAGAGTGGGCAACTGGCTGAACTCCTGGCACAGCACTTCACCGTCTTCACCTACGACCGTCGAGGTCGAGGCGGCAGTGGTGATACGGCGCCCTATGCCGTGGAGCGCGAGGTCGAAGACATCGCAGCGCTACTGCGCGAAGCGGGTGTGCGACCTTCGTCTGGGGCATGTCTTCGGGCGCAGTTCTTGCGCTCGAAGCGGCGAATCGCCTCAGTGGCATCAAGAAGCTGGCGCTGTACGAGGCGCCCTTGATTGTGGACGACTGTCGTTCCATGACAGAGGACGATTGGGTCCGGATCGGCGCGGCGGTCGCGGCAGATCGACGAAGCGATGCGGTCAAGCTCTTCCTGAAGTCGGTCGGAGTACCTGGTTTCTTCATCGCGCTGATGCGACTGCTGCCGATGTGGTCGAAGCTTAAAGCCGTTGCACACACCCTCCCCTACGACGGCGCGATCGTAAAAGATAATCAAAGAGGCAAGCCGCTGCCGGCCAGCCAATGGGCGTCCGTCACGGTACCGGCACTCGTCATGGACGGTGGGAAAAGCCCTGTGTGGATGCGCAACGCGAACCGATCGCTCGCGAGCGTATTGCCGAATGCGCAATACCGCACGCTCGAAGGGCAAACACACATGCTGAAGCCGAAGGCGCACGCGCCAATGTTGGTGGAGTTTTTCAAAGATTAGATCGAGGAAACTTCACTCTCGTTTAAGGAGCAACCCAAAGTAGCTGGAAAAGGGCGGGGCGGCCGGCACAGCCCCGCGCGGGCTAGAACGATTGAGAGAACCGGGCTTCGAGGAACTCGCCCAGCTTGGCTGTCGCCTTGAACTGTGGAATGGGATCGAGTTCCTTGAATGCGGAAGTGAACGCATTCGAAAGGCTCCAGATCGTCCGTGGCCGGAATTCCTCATACTTCGGCTCGAAGTAGAGGTCGTGCACGGTGCGGGCGAGATGCTTGGGAGCTTCGAGTTCACCCTCCACAAACGCCTCGTAGATGACCACCTTGGCGGTGACGTCGGTGAGTTCACTCCGCTGCCAGGCTTCCACTTGCTTTCGCATCGGCTCAAAGCTTCGCTGCATGCGATCGACTCCAACAGAAATGCAATCGATCAGCGAGAACGACTTCGAGTGTTTCGCGAGCACCGGGGTAAAGTCCCCTGCGAACGCCATGTTCGAGCACACGAACACGCGATAGCCGCAGGTCATCGCCAGGCGCATGCTCTTGTCGTGGGAGTTGCGAAGCCCGATGGAGAAGCGGCATCCTTCCATTTCGGTTGCGAGGTCGAGAACGCCGAACGCCTTCATGCCGTCCGGCGATACCGCGTATTCATCGTGAACGACTCCGATGTGGCGAAAGCCAAGAGTCTCGATCAGGGCTTGCACGATTTCGTGGTGCGGGATCGGACGGTGCGTTTCCGTTGCCGCCGGTGTCGGCACCAGCATTAGTTCTTCGCGGCCAATCGTTCGGCCGCCGTAACCGATGAGCGTACTAGTTTCTGACATACTTCTTTCCTCCTTGTTGATTTGAAACGTCGTTTGGAACAGACTTCTTGAGCTCAGAGAAGTGCGACAGTGCGAATACTGCCGAATTACTGGCGAGGGCTGGGCGATTCTGGAGAGGGGATTTCCGTCACGACTGGCGAGGACTTCGGGGCACCTGACTTCGAGTATTCTCTCGTCAACTGAAGCCGAATAATGAGGGCTGTTCCGGGACAGCTACCCGTACGCGCCGCTTCTTAGCTGACAATAATTGTGGTCGCTGTCCGAAGATGACGATAGGCGCGGTATCCATGGCTCCTTCCACAAGACTCGCGGGGTCCGACTCAGTATCCAGCAGAACGCCCGGCAATTCGACGGATGAGCCGGCATCGTCGCAACGCGCAGTGGTTGGGAACAGCTTTTGATGCTCTGAGTTGAGGGCTTTCCAAACGGAATCGGCAGTTTCACCGATGCCGTTCCTCTCGACCAATTCCCGCGCCATCGCCGAGAGCATGTCGTCGTCTTCATCGATGTTTTGTAGTCCCTCTCCAGCAAACTTTCCCTCCATGGTCAGGGCCACGAGAAGCTTTTTGCCCATGAGCCGCAAACACGCCGTCTGCATGGTTCCTTCGTAGCAAAGAAACTTCACCCGCACCGGCCGTCTTTGACCAATGCGCCAAGAACGGCGGCTGGCCTGGCGCAAGGTGTGCAGTGAGTATCCCGACTCATAGAAGATGATGGTCGGAAAATCCAGGAGATCGAGCCCGGTTTCGACCAGCTTGGGATGGGAAATTACGACCTGTACGCCTTCCTTGATTTGTCGCGCATACCAGGCTTCCCGCTTCGAGGTATCCACGCTCGCCCGTAAAACTGCCGTGCGAATTCCTTCGTTACTCAGAATCCGTTGCAGGCGTGCCGTGACGTCGTGCTTCTGCGTGTACACGGCGAACAGCTGGCAGCGGCGTCCTTCGGCAAGTTCCTTCTTGATTTCCTCGATCAGTCTCCGTTCCTTCGAATACAGCTGGTCTTCTGGAACGTCCCGCGTCTCGGCAATGATGAATGAAACATTGCGCTTTAGTTCCTGGTCGAATTCCTTGCCATATAGGGTTCCCAAGCCATAGGGATGGTCCGGATAGAGCAACAACGTGTTCAGCATTGTGCTCAGCACGGACCGGTTCCCCTTGTGCTCCTTCAACGCCTGGCGAATCGCATCTTCTAGCTCCCGGTATGCCGCCATCATTAGCGGGTCCATAGGAACGCTCACGTAACTCTCTCCGTAAGGAGGAAGTCCTCCCGAAATGTCCTCCAGAAACACGAAGGCACACAGCTGCATCAGAAATTCGCCGAACAGCAATGGAGAGGCTCCCGGTTTTCGACGAACCATGCTGGTGGTCTTGGCTTTGGAACACCTGTTTTCGGCAGGCTCTACTTTCGTGATGGTTTCGAGAACCCCGTAGTCCTGGGTGAACGAACTTCGCCCTGTCGTGCCCCACTCGTAGCCATGCTCCTTCATCCTTGCGGCTTCGAGTCGGAACAAGGTGTTAAACAAATCGTCAGCGTATCCCCCAAGGAGGGTTCCAGTCAGCCCCACGATCCGGTCTGTACACGATGCCAAGGTGCCGAGAGCATTGCCCTGGGCTGTGTCGCCGGCCAGTTGGTGAATCTCGTCACAAATCGTGTACTCAAACCATCCCGTCATGAAGCGACCGATGAATTCAATCGGCGCCATACGGCGAATCTTGTCGGGATCGGCCTGCCACAGAGGACTGTGAATCGGCCGACAGGACTTCCCTTCCCTGGTCTCGATGGTTTCGGCGATCTTGACCTTCTCAAACTCGGCGACGGTCAATCGGCAGTCATCGACAAACACCGGCTTGCCTGTTTCGGAATTGACGACGCAGCCCAGGTAGGGACCCGAACGCGGCACGCGGTAAGCATGCCGCCAGAAATAGCCGAGCTTGGCCCTTTCACGACCGACGATGAATAGCGAGGGTTGCCCACAGAGCGACCACCAGCGTTTCCGTGAACTCGACGATTGTTTCCGTAGTCGCAGTTCGCTCAGCGTTGTGCGGAACCCCTCGCGCACGATGCGGCCCTGCCTGAGCCGAACTTCGTTTACTCCATGGAACTTGTTTTCGTCGCCTCCGTTCCGCAAGTCGTCGATCAAGAACACCCTTATTCCTGGCAGAGTGAGAAACGCCTCCCGCGCCCACTTCTCGACCAGGTGCGGAGGAACCATTGCCAAAGAAGTGAACGGCCTTCCTGCGCTATGGACATAGATCGCGCCCAGTGAAATCAGCGTTTTGCCGGTGCCGCATTCGGCGACCACCATTCCGGTTCGCGCCTCCTGCCAGCGCTTGGCAAGTCCCATGATCGCGATGGTTTGTGCGGGAAAGGGCTTCCGCAGCAGGTTCTCAATCCTCGGTGAGACGGGATCATCGAACTGGTGAAGTGCCGGGTACTCCTGAAGAATGCGCTCGCCCAGAAGGCTGGCGTGAGCGCGCATGTAGTCGTAGATGGTCGATAGCTCAGGCATGGAAACCCTCTTGTGTGCGGAAGGGATGGAGCGAAAGACGAAACGAGAAGCGGAAAAAAAGAAGTGTGATGCGGGGTAACTCTTCAGCTTGCCGGGAAGATATCTTCGAGACTCATACCGGGCCAACGAATCGAACCGGTTTCGGCCGGAAATGGGATCGCGCCGCTCTCGACGCCCCAGCTGAGCCACTCGAGAAACTGTTCTTTCTCGCCTTTGAGAATCACCGGATTACATCCAATACCGAGCGCATGAATGACCGCATGATGCGTATTCAGTTCGTCCGCAAACCAGTTCGCCCATTCCGGGATTCCCGGTATCCCGTAAATGTGGGCGATGGAAGCCCAAACAAAACGCTTGCCCGAGCCCGGCAACAGAGTCCTTCCCGAACTGGCAGACACGTGGTCCGAGGCGAACTCTTCCGACATGCCGATGAGGTGACGCAGCGGCTTCTTTCGCCCGGCAAGCTGTAAAGAGCCTTTGAAGCACTGTGCATTTCGCTCCAGACATACTCGGATTGGCTGCACTTCCGGGCCTTCCACGATGAACCGGTCTCCCATAGAAATTGCCGCACTCACAGCGGAGATCTGCGTATCTCCGCCGATCACGGAAATCAAATGGGCCTTGGCTTGCCGGGGAGGATCTGGCAAGACCTCTCCGATGAAACGGTCCAGGCGAAGCTTGATGCTTGTCGTTGTTTTCTCTGTGCTCTTCACATAGGTCAGCCAGCCGAAGCGAAGGTGTGCATTTTTCACTCTGCCTCCTTCTTTTCGTGGGTAAGAACTTGCGTCTTTCCGCTCGCAAAAACCAATGTCAGTTCGTGGGAGAACCGCTCTTTGTCGTGTAGGATCTTCGTTCCGTCCTCTTCCTCTTCTTCCCAATGGTCGGTGAACTTCACCGAGCGCCAGTGGGCAATGTGACGATCTTCTCCTTCTCCGAATACCCCATTGAGCATTCCGGCAGTGCAGAGCAGGCCGACATGGCCACCGTGGAGCGGTGTAAGCGGGCGGCCTTTGACGTCATTCAGCTTGGGTAGAAGTACACGGCCCGCCTGTCGGTATGCGGCTGACTCCAGCAACAAATCTTCAACCTCATCCAAGGGAATACCCACATGGCTCAGGACAACCTGCTCGGAGGCTGGAACCTCGTACTGGACTTCAGGATTGTCGCCCAGTGGCTGAAGCTCGCTCTTCGTTGCCAGCGCTTCGAGGTAGCGCGCTCCATCTAACAAGACAGCATCGGAAACCTTGGAATGCCGCTTGCGGCGAGTTGCTAGCGCCACGATCTGCCTGTATTGCAGGCAAGCCGGCTCCGTGAGCCTGAACACTCGCAAATCCGTAAAATGTTCGCTCAGCAGCCTCGCGCATTTCACCAGTCGCAGCTGTGGAATCACAAATAGCAGCACACCACCTGGCTTGAGCCAGCGATAGGTGTGTTCCAGGAAGACCGCTTCCAATCTCTGGTTGTTGCTCTCTCCGGCTTCCCAATCGTACGGAGGATTCAGGTAAAGCAGGGACACCGCTTCCGCCTGGCACCGGACATCCATGGCGTTAGCTTGCAGAGTCTCGATTCCGAATGCTCTCGCTTGTTCGGCCCGATTGGCGTCGATTTCAATTCCGTAGCGATTGCAGTCCACGTTCTGAACCAAATGAGCGAATGCCAGTCCGTCGCCAACGCAGGGATCAAGCGCAGAAAATTGCTCGGAAAAACTCAGCCAATTCTTTAGTCGCCTGGCCTCGGCTATCGGAAGAGGGAAAAAGCCTAGCTTGGTTTGACCATGAGGGCGCATCGATGACCTCCTCAACGTCTTCAGAACGCCAGAGCGCTCTCGTACGTTGACAATGCAACCTAAAAATGTGAGGAAAAGGATAGTAGTTCTAGGGAAGGTTGCTCACCAAGACGGACATCTCGCAGAAGGGGAGAGAGAAGACTTCGTCGTTCTATTTGCCCTGCCTCACCGCAGAATCGTGACGCACTTCTTGAGCGGATAAACCTACTACTTTGCCGTCGCGCCAAATGTAGAGCGGCAAATCCAGACGAGCGTGTTCGTCGATGACTTCCGCGACAGCCTCTTTAAATGCGATCTCAGCACGTTTCTCCAGCGGCAGTCGAAGGACACTCTTGGGAACTCTGCTCATTCGTCACCATAACGCGCGATCAGCGCCTGATACTGCTCTCGATTCATTATACGAGGCTTGCCTGCTCTCTGAAAAGCGACTATTGCGGGCGTTCCGCCTGAATTATCAAACAGAAACCAGGAATCAGCCAATCGGCGGTACTCGGCGAAGAAGTTGCTGATCGAACGGCCGAAGCGGCGACGGACCACAGCTTCAGGTACATCGTGCCCGCCTTTCAACACACGTTCCCTAACCCTGGATAGCGCCACATCAACACTCTTCACCCACAGAAAGAAAAAGTGCACCTCGTATCCTTGCTTTTTGAGCTGGCGAATCAACCTTAGGTAACTCCGCCCCGACAACGTTGTCTCGAAGGCGAAACTAGCGCGCCGCTGGGCAAAGAACCTGATTTCGCTGAGCATCAGCCTGCCAGCACGCACAGCTGCAGCTTCAGGAGAAAAGGGAGACATGCCCTGCGCGATCAGGTCGGCATTGATGAAGTTCTTGCAGTCGGCATATTTGGGAAGAAATGTGCGTGCGAACGTCGTCTTGCCGACACCATTCGGTCCTGCAATGATGTAAAGCTCCATTAGATTTCCTATCCTACCGAATCTCAACGCCTTCGTCCTGCCTAACGGCGGAGAAGCCAAAGGATCTTGGCGAGTCGCGCCAGTTTGGAAACGGGTTGCGCGTCGATTCGCGAAACTTCTCGATTAGCTCCCAAATGGCAGTCCGGCGATGGTGCAGCGTCTCCACCAGCCGATGCAGGCTGTCTCGATCTCCTTCGTACCATTCTTCCGGAATCTCGGCGGCACACCGCCAGATAGCGTCTGAATCCATCTCTTCTGCTCGGGTCAGTGCCGGTTCAAACGCCTCCCATCCTGTGATGCCCGCGTACACACAGTTGTTCGCGTAAACTCCTCGCAACGGATAGTCAAGGAAAGTCCATTCGCCGGCGTTGAAGCAGTAGCCCTGGTCAATGAAGGTGGCGTGGTGCCGCTGACTTCGCGGTGTCTTGCGAGAGTATGTCGCCTGCCGTCCATCGACGTTGCAGGTCCACTTGTCCAGCACCAGGACTCGAGCAAAGTCGCCCACATTCACGACTCTCTGAAGGAGTTCGCGAGGCAAGTAGTCGAACGTCATACTTTCTGAGCCCACGTATAGCGACCCTAGTTGTTTTCCGCTCTCGCACAGAATCTTTGAAACACCCAATTCGATTCGGAGGTCTTCCGTGTGCTCGATCAGCCATTCGGATACTTCGATGACCTCAACGCGCGGCATGGGCAGCCCAAGCGACAATCCCAACCGAGTGGCAAGCATCTCATTGGCAAGCACTCGGATGTGTTGCGGATTGTTCTGGAACTTGGTCACGTAGCGATTACCGTCAGACGCCTTCAGTAAATGAGACTGCGCGCCGCCTCGAAGCCGACACAGATGTTGAACCGCGGAGATGCAAGTGGTCACAAAGCACCTCCTTTGGTGTGGTCGAGGAATGTTTTGCTGACGGATTGGCAATCTGAGAAAGAGCGAAAGGGCTTGAGGCGGGATAGTTATGGTCCGATCAGAGGGTTGCCCCAAAATCGGCGAGAATTACGGAATAGCCTTATATTCCTTCAGCTTGCGGTAGAGAGTCGTCTTACCGATGCCGAGCAGCGTCGCGGCCATCAGCTTGTCGCCATTCAATTGTGCGATGGCGCTGAGGACAGCCTGCTTCTCCAAATCCGCGATTGGGACAATTCTCGTTTCGGGTGCTCTGTTGGATGGTTGCACCGTCACGCCGGTGATCGAACTGGGCAGATCGGCAGCGTGAATCACGGGGCCGGAACTCATCGCACAGCATCGCTCAACGCAGTTTTCCAGTTCGCGCACATTGCCCGGCCAGTCGTAGGCCAACAGAAGGTTCAAGGCGTCATCGCTCAGCGCGTGGCTTCTCCCCGATGCGCACGCAAGGCGTTCGAGAAACTTGTTAGCCAGAAGCGGGATATCCTCACGCCGCTCGCGCAGCGGCGGAATCCGCAAGCTCAGGACATTGAGGCGGAAGTACAGGTCACGCCGGAATAAGCCCTGGCCGACCGCCTGTTCCAAATCGCGGTTCGTGGCGGCCAGAATACGCACTTTGATGGGAACCTGTTTCGTGCCGCCGACGGGACGAATCTCTTTTTCTTGAAGAGCTCGCAGCAGTTTCGCCTGAAGATCGATGGATAGTTCGCCCAATTCGTCCAGGAAGACTGTTCCACCTTCGGCGATCGCGAGCAGGCCGTCTTTGGCTTGGTTGGCGCCAGTAAACGCGCCCTTCACATATCCGAACAGTTCACTCTCGATCAGCGTAGGAACCAAGGAACCGCAGTCCACTGGGACAAACGGTTTGTCACGAAATGGCCCGGAATAATGGATGGCGCGGGCCACCATCTCCTTGCCCGTGCCACTCTCGCCGAGGATCAACACCGGATGAGAACTTTGCGACGCCTTACCAATGATGCGGTAGAGGTTATCCATCTCCCGCGCGCGCCCAATGATATTGCCAAAACCCTTCTCGGCCTTGATCCTCTCACTCAATCTGCGATTTTCGACTTTTCGCTTGAGGCGCTCTTCCACTCTTTCCAGCACGAGCTTCAACTCCCGCACGCCAAAGGCCTTGGCCACGTAGTCGTAGGCGCCGTTCTTCATGGCCTCCACTGCCGAATCGACGGTGGCATTCGCAGTGACGAGGATGACCTCAATATCTGGACGTCGATTCTTGATCTCGCGCAAGATATCCAGCCTGCCCGGCTCAGGCAGGTTCAAATCGAGAAGGACAACATCGATGGCTTGGGAGTCGATCGACCCAAGCGCCTGCTCGGCGGATTGAGACGTGGTTGTGTGGTATCCGAGAGCGATCGCGACTTCACGGCAGGCTTCGCGGACCAACCGGTCATCATCCACGATGAGCAGGTTAAGCAATGGGGAACACTCAAACGAAGGAGGAGCGGGACGAGCAAATGTACTCGGAGCAATGGCTGCGGTCATAGGGAAACACCCCGTTGGAAATCGAAGACACAACGACAAATTGGGTTTCAAGACGGACAGATCGGCGGGCGACTTTGACCAGGCGGATGGCGTGAGACGTGTCCGACGACGAAAAACTATGTCGGGTGAGTCGCCCTTTAATAAGCAGTTCCGCTATTAAAGGATATCGGTCTATCCTTAAATAAATGAAAAGACTACTCCCCATACATCCGGCGGCCAGGCTTGATTTGCGAGAGCGAGTCTTGCGCGGGGATATTCGCCCTAGACCCTCGCGCACATTCTTTTCCTAATGTAACGCACTGGAACCTGCGGCCCTGTGCACCGAAAAACTACGCTTGCGTCTGCGCGTCTTCGACTTCCTTCTCGAGCGCGACCACCAGACTGTGCAGAGTTTGCAGGTCTTCCACCTTCGCCGGCGGCGCATTCAAGGACACGATGATCTTGTCGACGACTTGTGGCGCGAGTCTTGCCCGGGCAGTCTCCAGGCGCGCCACTCCGCGTTCAGCGCCTTGCATCTGCGCCAACACCTGCTCGAGCACAGTGGTCTCTCGTATCTGTTGCGGGCTCCAGGCCCTCGCAACGCGCTTCAGCAAACCGCGATACAGGCGATGGCCGATCTTGTTCTCCATTGCCTCGATCGCAGCGACAAGGCTTTGGCCATGGCCATTGACTCCTTGACCTGCGAAGTCACGATTGCCGCCGCGCCCATTGGCACGAACTAACGCATGACGGTTCCTTCGAGGCTTCGGCCGGAGCCCCGCGAGCCATCCCTTCGGCGTCGCCCAACGCGGCAGTTTGGGGATCTTCTTTGGTATGCCGAGCTGGTCCAGCTCGATCCATTCGCCGTCCGTGTCATACAAGTAGCGGCCAAGCCCGAAACAGGACAGAGCGCGCTTAAAAGCCTGAGCCTCCGCCGCAGTCAGCGCGTTCTCCTTATCGGACCATTCTTCTCCGGTGCCCGAGTTGGTTCCGATACAAGCGATCGTTACTTCGCACGTGACCAAGATCTTCGCCGCCGGTCCACGCTTGCTGCGTTGAACCGGTGCGCTGGCCAGCACCGTGTATCTGCGCGTCCAGCCAGCAGGGGTAAACAGGCTATTGAGCCGGTCGCTGTACGCCCGTGGATCGGCATACGGCATCATCAACCCGCGTGTGCCGCCGTCGCTCCATACCGTGATGCGCCACTGCACGAGGTTTGCGTCAAAGGGAATTTCCAGTGCTCGCAAAACTCGGTCGAGTTCTTCTTTGGTGAGTGACTGGATTCCGTGACCACCCGAACTGTCGTGTGGGAGCGGCCGCGAAGTCGGCTCACTTTGGGCTTGGGTCGGGGTGGAAGTCATGGCGGTGCCTCCTATTTCGAGATCCCAGAGCGAGAACAGCCGGACGAAGAGGCTGCCCTTCCGGGCAGAGGAGCAAGCGGGGATTGATCCGCGAATGATTGCGCTAATCGACTCTCGACCGGATTAACGAAATATGTTCCGGAGAAGAACTTGGGAACGACCTCAGGAGAGTTCCAGGACGGAGAAACCAGCCGCCATTGCGGCCTTGGATGGTCACTGATGTACGCACACAAAGTCTCTCCTTGCCGGACGTTGTTGACACCAGGTCAGAGCCGCAGCTAGTTGCAGGCTGTCAGACTGCTCGCAATTGACGACTGCGAGCCCTGCTAGCGATTGCTCAGGCGGTTCGGATTTTGAGTGTGCGAGCCAGAATCGGAAGAGGGCTTGTGCAGCCTATTTTTCTGGTTTTGCTGCGTTCGAATTCCGCTTAAGGTGCGTTAGATCGCTGTCACGACCTAAAGCACGCTTGTTGGTCAAAAGGTCATCCAAGGAAATGAAATGCACCGGAACACCGAAGAAACTGCTTGCGACCTTTTTTTGCCACGCATCGGAGAACTCGACGGCCGTGATTTCGGTCAGAATATCAACGCGCACGGGAGCGACTCCAATTTGGTAGACCACCTGTTTTCCGGTGAATGTTTCTGCATTTATCCCATCATGATCCAGAGGAGCCCCGAACTGTTTGAGCGCTGCGACTACTCGGATTGAATTCTGCGCTGAATTGTGTACCCACACGTCGAGGTCTTTCGTGTAGCGCGGCTCGCCGTATTTCATGACTGCGAAGCCACCGACGATCAAATACTCCACCTCAAATTCGTTTAAGAGTTGTAGCAGTTCTCTGTAGTGTGGGCTTTCTGCCATGGCTGATTTCCTCAGCTAATTCCACCATTTCCCATGCTGCAGAAAAGATGGCTTCATCTCCCTGCTCCTGCCAAAACTCAATGTCAAATGAACGATCCGGGAACCCACGCTCCACCAGTCGTGTTTTCCACGAAGAATTCTCAGGAAGGCTCATTTCACCCTCTTCGATTCACACTCTAACAGTATCAGGATATCAGGATGAAGGGCCCTGACTTTGTCTTCCGGCTCGACCGGCATAGGCGATTCCTGTCAGGGCCAAGCCCCGCCCTCGACCAGATCTTGTGGGCAGATCGCCCCGCGAGTGATTGTGCTGATCGACCTTTGTCGGGCCGGGATTTCGCATCTCCAGCGACTTCCAGCGTCAATCACTCGCGCGACACTCTGCCAGGAGGAAACTCGGCGCCGTGTGGTGCTTTCTAATGTTTCTTTTTGAACGAGAGAAGGCAGCCGCAGGCCAGTGGTTAGGAATCGGGCGTTGAGCCTTTGAGAGCTAGGCATGCCTCAATCTTTTCCCGGCTCGGCTGGTCTCCGAAATAGCAAAGGCCGACCAGTTCCTCGCCAGCGTCAGCCACTAGCCGGACTAGCTGTTCTCCGCTGATGGAGTGGATCTCACAGGACCGTCCGGCGCGGACCTTCAAGAGTGCGCCGGGGTCACAAGGGTCAGCAGGAAATTCGATCTCGATGTGTTGGCAATCAACTCCCAGACAGGATTTGGTCGCACCGTTCTTCTAGTAGTCGTGCCAGAATCTCGGAATCGGTGGCGGCATCTACGGGATCGCGACACAGCGCGGAACGAAGCGCCGTTTCGAGCCAAAAGGAAGCCGCAGGGTCGGCGAGAACCTCGTCAACACGAGGCAGATCACTTGTTCTCAAGCCGTCGCCCATTCCAAAGCTCCTCACGCCGCTCCGCTCACAACTGCATCGACGCTCGCGCTTCGCTCGTCGTTTACGTCTAGACCGCTGGGCTTCTCCGTTCGCTCCGTGGTAATCAGATTGGGTTCGAGCAAATGACAATGACGGCAGCCGAGACAGGACACGGCAGACGTGATTCGAGTGGCAGCATCTTGGAAGTCGTTTGCCAGCACCACACGTTCCCCCGCCCGAGTGTAGAAAACCGGACAGACGGTGCCGCGGAACGCGGCGTCCTTTCCCCACAGCTCCATCTCCAGGCCGCCCCTGCGGCCATAAAAGAGGACCGCGCTTTCGAGCCGTGGCCTCTGGCTATCGCCCGATTTTGCCAGTTGGTGCCGAGTAATTAACAGATCGTAGGTCCGCTCGATCCGAAGCATTTGCATCCGGATCAGTACGGGCGCGACCACGAGCGCGTGTACGCCGTTTACACCAATGCTGTCCACGCGCTGCAGCCAGGGCAACGCGTTGCCTTGTTCATCCACGAAGCTCGCATACGCGCCCACCTCCGCGACCGCGCCGCCTGATTCGACTCCACGAAGCACGTACTTCTTTGCCAGGTGCTGATGCTCGATTGATACCGAGGGCTGGCAGTAGATGCCGGCAGTTCGCAGACACTTCAACGTGATCGGTGGGAGCCGCAGTCCCTGTCGTGCCAGGATTTCGGCCTCCACCCGCCTAGTGTGCGTCGTGAGCTGAGATTCCATAGTCGACTGGCCTCCTGACCCGAATCGGGTGTCCCAAGGCCGCGCGGATCATCTCCTTGGGACATCCCGCCCAGCACTTGTACTTGCGCGAATCCGAAACTGAGATGGCCAAATTGTCACCGCTGCGATCACGTCCTTGCGCTGCACACGAAGGGCAACGTGCCCAGTAGTTCCCGCCACGCCGGCACGTCGGCCGAACGTGATCGAGAATGCGGAATTGTGGGCGCGCGGGATCACATGGTGGCAGATCTATTCTCGGTTTCGGGCGAAACTCTTCCGGCATTTCGAGCCCATGAATGAAGCCGTCCATTTCGGTCTCGGTGATCTTTCGCAGGCGCTCCAGGTACTCCAGCTGTGAATCGAGTCGGTAGTCTGCTCCATAGAACCAGTAGCGCCTTTCGGTAGCACGATGAATTCCGAGCGGCCCCCGAATAGCATTGCCGAATTCGTCGGGACCGAGTTGATCCTGGCGCGGAAATACCTCGATTCCTTCCGCCAGACCAGAGCCGCCCTTTACCGGCACTTTCAAGCGGCGAGCTAGGTTGTAGATGTAGATCCGGCAGTGCCTTGCAAGCAATGGCTTGTCCGCGAAGATCCAGAGGTGAGCACCGCGACGGGATTTTTCGAGCGCCGCCTCAACTCCATCCTGACGCAGCTCCCATTGCAACTTCAGAAGATCCTCCAGCGCATTCTCATAGTCAGCGTCGATTGCCACCCACTTGGAGCGTTGCGTCTTCGGGTTCAGCGCGTACAGGCCAGCGGTTAGCTGACCGTTCAAATGCGCGCAAATGGTCTGGAGCGAGATCCGGCGATCCTGCTTCGGGCGATAGTAGCAGTGCTTCCCGTTCGCGCCCAGTGTGTGGGATTGCAGGGTGTAGGCCAGGCGATTTACGAACAATGCAAAATATCTCTGTGCCATTTCCGCGCTCGCTTGGCCTACTCCTTTCATAAAGTCCCCTCTCTAAGCTCGCCGTCACGCCATCCCAGGTTTCCCAACGGCCCTCCGGAGAAGCGCCGGATGTGCCGTCCACGAAACGAGGTTGTACTCCGTGACAAGGTCATCGAACTCTGCCGCGGTTAGGCTGTCGTCACGTCCTTCGTCGAAGACCACAAAGTAGAAGACTTGCAGCTCGCGGTCGTACAGGTAAATCGCACCGGACGCGGGATTGTCTGGAACGCTCTGCAGCAACAAAACGCCTTTCGGCATTTCAATCCAGCGAGAAGCCACCCCCTCGCCGAGGGTGATAAAGACTTTCATCACGTGTTCGACGTTGGCCTCCTTGCGCAGGCCAATGTCCTCTGCGGTAAACAGCGGTTCAAAACTTACTGCTCCTCTGCTTTGAGACATCATGTGCTCCTCCTAAGTTGATCTGACTTGAGTTGATCTGACTTGCCCTGCTGTCCACGAACAGGCACGCCAGAAAGTGACAGACCCCAGTGCACTCCTTCCGTCGAGTTCCGCATCTGACAAGCCGGACAAAGAACTGTGGTTATCGGCGAGTGACGTCCCGATGTGGACAGCATGTGGACCGCGACAACCACACATGCCGCTGACTTAGGCGACAACAAGGAAGCCGCCAACTCGCGGGAATCGAGTTCAGTGTTGCCGCCCAGATGTGCGCGCCGGTGTTCGACTGGAGGCGTCCGTTGCTCATCGATATGGAGCTGGAACTCGCGAACCGATGCACGTACTTGTGTCAATCCGCACGTCGATTCACTTGCCGATGGGGCGCACGCAGATGAACAGAAGTTAGTGCGGGACCCTGTGCAGATTCTGGGCTCAACCGAATGGCAATGGCGACCATTCGTGCCGGAGTAATGCTGAGCGTCGAAAGCACGATCCACAAGGAGCCGCGAAAGAAACCACCACGTGGAGCCAATGAGCGGAACGGGGATCCCCGCGAGCCGAGGTGAGTCCAGCCCGATAGGACTGCTTCAAACCACCCGCATACGGAAGTTCTAAACAAAGTCAAATTCAGGGGGTAGTCAGAACGCAAGTGGCTGAACGGAGGCATGTTATCGAACCCCCAAAAAAGGCAGACCTACGGCGTCCAGACCGCGTAAAGACTGCGCGCAAACGGCAACGACAAGCCAAAGAGAAGGCAATGCTGAGGCGATCGATTGAACCTTCATTGAAGCAGCTCCCGGAATCTGGTCCCGGTGGCGTCCCCGCGGACAAAGACCCTGGTTTCAAGAAGTGTCTGCGTAAAATCCTTGGCGTTGGCAAATGCCAGCTTCTTGGGCACGGATTCCAACTCATGTACGAGATGAACTAGCACTTCCATTCCCGACGTCAAATACAAGATGCAGGCGATTTGGCGCTCAGCCTGAAGTGCGGCCCGCACCCGTTCATATTGCTTGGAGCTCTTTAGAGTGCGCTCATACTCCAGCGCGAAACGTGCTCTGTCATCTCCAACCCACACGTCGACTATGGCGTCATAGTCCTTCTCGTAGGGAGACCGCGAAATCGTATTGAACGAGGCGATTTCGACTTCCGATTGCCAACTGGCAAGCTGGTTCTTGTGCGCCAAAGCGATCTGGATTGCGTTCAATTCGAGCGCATGAAAGACCTGGGAAGCGTGAGGAAGGTGCTCGGTATTCGAGTGCAAGACGGTGGTGAACTGGCCATGATGTTCGAGCAAGACAAGGCCGTCTTTGGCGATCCGATATACCGCCGA
>Ga0185299_10004425_pt1 | contig 16989 bp, 16 predicted proteins | sample PaiPotPPA55metaG_FD_128002 | JGI IMG/M metagenome (GOLD analysis project Ga0185299, IMG submission 128002) | Iron sulfur acid spring bacterial and archeal communities from Banff, Canada, to study Microbial Dark Matter (Phase II) - Paint Pots PPA... ...
AATGAAAAGCTTGACCTGGATATGCACCTGCCCGTCGACAATCTGCGTGCTCTGGTGCTTGATGCCTTGCAACGTGGCGAGCGCATCCTCGGCTTTGCGGGCGACATCGGCTTCGAGCTGGGCGGGTGCTGCGCCAGGCAGCGACAGGGTCACGTTGATCGTCGGCAGGTCGAGATCGGGCATGTTCGCCACGGGCAACTGATGGAACCCCCAGAAGCCTGCGAAAGAAAGGAAGATGAATAGAACGACAACCGGGATGCGGTGATGGATGGACCAGGTAGCGAAGTTCATTGGCGCATCCCGCTTTTTTCTTTCTCCGCCAGCAGTGCAGGAGCCGATGCAAGCGTCACCAGATCGCCTTCGTTGAGCAGCCCTGCCCCGTTGCCGACAATGCGCTCCGTACCCGCAAGTCCATGCACGACTTCAACAGAGTTTCCTTCTCGCCGCCCGGTGGTGACTTCGCGCAACGAGACGCGTTCTACGCCGTCACGGTCGACCACGACGGCGACGTTATTGCGGCCGTCGTGCATCGCAAGCGCCGATGCGGGAATGACGAGCGCGTTGCTTTCGCCAAGCACGATGCGCCCGCCTGTGTACATACCGGCTCGCGCGTGCGAACCCGGCTCCAGGTCGGCATAAATGAGTGCGACGCGCGATTGTGGATCCAGTGAAGGCGCGATTCTCCCGACTGTGCCACGCGCCAGCGTGTTATCCGGCAACAGCAGGACGATAGGCTGTCCGATACGAACCGACGCCACCTCGGCCGCCGTGACTTCTGCTTGCCACTGCAGCCGGTCTTGCCGGATCAGCCGGAACAACTCCTGTCCGACCGGCGCAACGGAGCCCAGCGTGGCAGTGCGCGCGCTGATGGTGCCGTCATCGGGAGCCAGGATGCTGGCGTTTTGCAGGTCGATCATGCGGGCCTGCAGTTGCGCGCGCGCTGCGTCTTCCTGCGCCTTGGTCACTTGCGCAGTCGTCCGGTATTGCAGCAGATCCTGCTTGCTGATGCCGCCGCTATCGTTCATCTGCAGCGCACGCGATTCGTTCGTCCGTGCCTGTTGCGCGCTTGCTTGCGCCTGTGCGAGTGCTGCGGCACTTTGCGCGGCGACGGCCTTGAGCATCGTCGTGTCATAGCGTGCCAGCAGCTGCCCGCGTTTCACCACGCTGCCAACGTCTACCTCCACTTGCGCGAGACGCTCGCCCGTCAGCAACGATCGAATCGATGCTTCCTGCCAAGGCGCGATGGCGCCCGACACGTCGATCGATTCGGCCCAGCGTGCGTGACGGGGCTGCACCACGGCTACCGTGAGCGCGCTGGCGGCAGGCGGGGGTGGTGCAGCCGGAGCGTGTCCGCGCATTGCAATCCCGGTTACCATCGCCGCGATTAAAGCGGCTGCCGGCACCGCGATGGCGAGCTTGCGCTTCGTTGAAATTCTGCGCTTCGAGACCGAGATCGGCGTAGTAAAAGGCTGGGACATGTCGTGTCAATCCGGTTCGGTAAGCGTGGTTGAAAACGTGGCGGCATTGCCCGATGCGCGGACAATATCCACCCAGGCTTGCACACTCGCTCGCGCGGCATCGACGGCCGTTTCGTCTGCGGCTTCCCGTTGTCGGCGTGTGTCTTCAAGCTGGAAAACGTCGATCGCACCGGCACGCCATTGCGATTCGGTAGCGTCGAACGTCGCTTGATACGCGTCGCGCGAGCGCTGTGCGGCAGCAAGACGCTCGGATGCATGCGCCTGCTCGGTGAGTGCGTCCTCGATGTCCTGCGTGGTATTGCGCAAGGTCGTGTTCAACGACGCGAGCGCGGCGAGATAACGGGCGGTAGCAGCGTCGACCTGGGCTGCGCCTGCGCCGCCATCGAAGAGCGGAGCGCTGAGCGTGGGGATCAGCGACCAGCCGAGGAACGCAATGGTCGTTCCGGACGCCGAGATCCAGTTACCGCTGAGCGCTGCGGTGAGGTTGAAGATGGGCAGCCGGTTCGCGCGCGCAACGCCGATCTCCGCATAGGTCGCCGCGACTTCGCGCTCGGCTGCGATCACGCCCGGATGACGCGCGAGGACGAGGGCAGGAAGCGTGAGCGTAGCGGCCGGCGGTTTGGGAAATGTGCTGCCCTCGTAGTTCGTCAGCTTAGGCGGGCTTGCCGGCGACTGCAGTCGCGTCTCGATCTCCGATGCGGAAAGACCCGTCAGGCCGACGAGCGCGTCGAGGTCCTTGACGCACGATTCGTCCTGGCTCACCAGACCGACTTGTGCGTCGGATACGCCACTAAGTGAACGGCTTGCATCGACGGGTGCTGCGAACCCCAGTTCCACTCGCCGGCGTGTCAGCACCAGATCTCTTTGCCTGGAAGCAATGTCCTCGCGCTTTAAATCCAGTATGAGTCGGCATGCGCGAAGCGACATCAGGGTGCCCGCCACCTGCGATGACAGCAACAAGCGCGCTGCCGCCGCGTCCGCGCTACGAGCATCGAGCCGCCGGCTTGCTGCCGCGCGCGTGTCGCGAAGACGGCCGAACACATCGATTTCCCAGGCTAGAGAGGGACCGCCGATGACCGAGCTGCCGACCTGGGTCGTGCCATTTGCAGAGCTGCCGCTACCGCCGCCGATGCCGCTGGTCCCGCCGGTTCCGCTAATAGTGCTGCCGCTGCCGCCGCTCTGGACACGCGCTCGACCGGCACTTCCGTTCAAGGTCACATGAGGGCGGCCGAGAGATGTCTGCACACCGAGCGTGGCGCGCGCCTCGTCCAGATGCGCCGCCGCCAGCGTAAGGGATGGGCTACTGGTAAAGGCGGTTTCGATCATGTCGTCAAGCACCGGATCGTTTAGAGCAGCCCACCATTGTTCGGAGGCTGGTAACAGTTTCTGCGCGTATGACGGTTGATTCGCCCACGCCGCCTGGGTGCCAAGAGGCGCAGGTGAATAGGGCGCCTGCAGCGCGCACGCGCCTAATACGGCAATCAACGGCAGAGCGCTTGCCAGTCGTTTGAACGAGGCCTTAGCGGAATCACTACGGGAATCAGTAAGCAATGTTGCCGCCCCGCTTGCTGAGCCTGCCGAGAAGATCAACCGCGAGTCTTGCCCGCAGCGAAGTGTTTTTGTTTTGACTGCGCATGTCGCTCATTTAAAAACCGTGCATGGGTGTAAGAGCGATTCGACCGGGCGGATGAAAAGGGGCCAAGCGTACTCATCCGGACAAAGGTCTCGATCAGCATCGCTCGTTCGCTGACGCCTGCCAGCGTGCAGCCGTAATACTTACCCCGTACTTACAGTTCACACCGGCTGCGCCGGCCGCGAGACGGTCCTGTCTTTTCGACGCGCGCCGGTAAGTAACCAGTAAGTCGCCGGGGCCGATGATGACTTCGACGGTCGAGTGCCACTCATCCGAGTCAACGCGTCCGGTCGTCATCAACCTGTCTTCCAGGAGTTCCGCATGAACTACCGCTGCGGCAGCGCGCTCGCGACGATCGCTGTGTCGATCTTGCTTTGTGGATGCGCGACTGGCTCCCAACGCACGGCCGGCGACCCGCTCGAGCCCATGAACCGTACGATCTACTCGTTCAACGGCAAGGTCGACAAGTACGTTGCCAAGCCCGCGGCAACCGCTTATCAGAAGGTCGTGCCGTCACCTGTCCGGACTGCCATTGGCAATTTCTTTTCTAACATAGGCGACATCGGCAACTTCGCCAACGACACGCTGCAGTTGAAAGCAACCGACGCGACCGAAGACCTGATGCGCTTCGCGTTCAACTCGACGTTTGGTATTGCGGGTTTCATCGACTTCGCAACCCCGGCAGGCCTGCCTAAGCACCATCAGGATTTCGGTCTCACGCTTGCGCATTACGGCGTGCCGATTGGCCCTTACCTCGTGCTGCCGCTGTTTGGGCCGAGCAGCGTTCGTGACGTAAGCAAAGTTGTCGTCTCGAGCGTGCTCAACCCGTTCTCCGCAGCGCCAATCGCCGTACAAGCTTCCGTAACCGGTGTGCAGTTCGTGAGTGACCGCGCCGATTTGTTGAGCGCGACCGACCTGCTCTCACAAGCCTCGCTCGACGAGTATTCATTCACACGTGACCTTTATCTGCGTCGACGCAAGATGCTTTCCTCCTCAAACCCGGACGATGCTGAAAAGCCTCCCGTCTACATGGACGTCGCTCCGTAGGAGCGTTTTTGAAAACGGCGAGCGGGTAAGTAGCGAGTAAGTCGAGTGCGTTGAACATGACCTTGTGTTCAACGGATTGTGGGAACGGATGCCATGAAACCAAGTACAGCGATAGCGTTACGCGCGAACGTGGTGCTTTTCTCGACGTCGATCGGTATAGCAAGCGCTCCGTTCCTTGTTAGCGCGATCCTGTTTGGACTCCCCGAAGGCGGCACACCCGCGTTGCCCTATCAGATCGGCATTTTTGCGGGTGCGCTATTCACGATGGGTTTTCTCCGATGGCGCGCCCGGCTCGCGTTTGACGCGGCGTATCGCGCCGGCCTGGTCGAAGTGAACGAGCATACGGAATTTCGCGCGTTGATTTCGCCCGACTGCCCCCAAGCGTGGCTGGTCCAGTTACACGTCGAGTTGCGCGGAGGCGCGGTCAACACCTCAGCGTACGTCTCGGATCATTAGTACTCGCTCGACTGACGAATGCTGCGTGGTTCTATCAGTTAAAGCCTCGTGTGGAGAAAGCCGAATGACCGAATACCGTAGCCGGCAGACGAGGTTGCGAAGTGCTCCGAGCGCTGCAGTTCGATGTGCAAGGGGTCTTCCGTCAATATTGCCGGATCTTACGGCCGCTGAATCCAGACCTCTGTTATCGATCGTTGCGCCGGTATGGAACGAAGAGCAGGTTTTGCCCGAGTTTCATCGGCGGCTTGCCGCAGTCCTCGACGGGCTGGATGCAACAGTCGAAGTCATTTACGTCAACGACGGCAGCACGGACGGCACATTGTCGATCGCGCGGCAATTGCTTGCATGCGATCGCCGCATCAATCTGATCAACCTCTCGCGAAACTTCGGCAAGGAAATTGCCATGACCGCAGGGCTGGACCACGCCCGCGGTGAGGCCGTGATCATCATCGATACCGACTTGCAGGATCCGCCGGAACTCATCCCCGAGTTGGTGCGCCTCTGGAAAGCGGGGCATGACGTCGTCTACGCGCAGCGGGAGGAACGCAAGGGAGATTCGTGGTTGAAGCGGGCGACAGCGTTTTGCTTTTATCGCATCGTCGAGAAGATCAGTGAGGTTTCGTTGCCGCGCGATGCAGGAGACTTCCGGCTGCTGTCGCGGCGAGCCGTCGACGCCCTTTGTCAGTTGCGCGAGCAACATCGGTTCATGAAGGGTTTGTTCGCGTGGATCGGCTACTCGCAGATTGCGACGCCGTACCGGCGGGACCCTCGCTACGGGGGTGAAACCAAGTGGACTTACTGGAAGCTCTGGAATTTTGCGCTGGAAGGCATTACGTCCTTTACGACGGCTCCTTTGCGATGGGCAACGTACCTCGGTTTGTGCACGGCCTTGCTATCGTTTTCGTACGCAACGTTCGTGTTCTGGAAAGCGCTTGCCTACGGTGATCCGGTGCGTGGATATCCCTCGCTTCTGATCATCATGCTGTTCCTCGGCGGCGTGCAACTGATGACGCTCGGCATTATTGGAGAGTACGTCGGGCGCATGTTCAACGAGACAAAATATCGGCCGCTTTATTTCGTCGATCAAGTCGTCACGCAACCCCGGGCTACGGTTGAAACCATGAAGTGACGTGGCCGTCGCGACGCATGGACCTGAATCCAAAATGAAAAGACAGATCCAACATTTCGCGATCGCCGGCGTAGTGGGTTTTGCTGTCGATGCCAGCGTGCTCTTTCTCGCGCTCTTAGGCGGACTGGGTTATCTGGCAGGCCGGCTCGTTTCGTTTCTGGCCGCAGCTTATGTCACGTGGCAAATCAACCGGCGTTTCGCTTTCCGTGGATCAAGAAAAGAAAAATCCCATGGTCAGTGGTGGCAATATCTTGCCGTGATGGCATTCGGCGGGGGGCTTAATTTCGCTGTCTACTGCGCTGTCGTTCACGTGCTTGGCCACAGCACCGTTTTTATATTGCTGGCCGCCGCCGCTGGATCGGGCGCAGCGATGGTCATGAATTTCTCCGCGGCAAAATGGTGGGTCTTCAAGTAACGGATGGGATGCGGTCCGACACTGGGCCTCTTTTCATTGCGCGACGGTAGCGCCACGATCGGGAAGAGCCGCCCGAGATCGATCAAATCAGGCTAAGCGGTTTTCCACGAAGACCGACGCTGAAAAAATTCTATTTCCTTCGCTTGCCGCAGCAAGTTCTTATCGCAGAGAGTCCATGGCTTATTGATCAACGAGGTTGCTTAAGCGATCCTTAAGCAACGGATCGTTACAGTTCGAGCGTCGGAAAACGCCGTGTTCTATCAGCTGCGGCTGACCGCAATGGTTCGATTCAACTTAGACAGGTCTGGACAGCCCAACTAAATGCCAATTCAAATAAACGTCGATCTGTATAAACGAAACCGATCCATTCCTATGGTTTCTTGTCCAGCCAGCGGTGAGATGGAAATTTAAAATGCCTATCGACGTTGCCGAGGAACTGCGTAGGGTTGGGTTGCGGGCGACCGTGCCGCGAATGAAGGTGCTGTCGTTTTTCCTCGATGAACAGCAAAGGCATTTCACCGCCGAAGATGTTTGCCGGCAGGTCGCCGACGAGAAGCTCAACATCAGTTTCGGGAGCATCTATCGTGTGCTTCAGCAGTTTGTTGACGCAAAGATACTGCGGAGCGGGACGTTGCACTCGACCAAGATTGTGTACGAGTTGAACAACGGCCAGGATCATGACCACGCTATTTGCATGAGCTGCGGGAAGATCGAGGAATTCTACGATCCGGTATTCGACGCGAGGCAGAAGGAAATCGGCGAGAGCGTGGGCTTTTTAGTCGTGGGACGTCAGCTGGTGCTGCAGGGATACTGCGTAAAATGCCGCGCCACGGCGCCGAAGCCCACGGACAATGCAGAGGGGTGATAGGGCGTTATGCGTTATTTGCCATCAAGGCCTCGCAGCAACTTCATCCAGGTGTAACAGCAAGCCCGCCGGGTCTTCATACACTCGCAACGCGCCTGCGCGTTCCAGTTCATCCATGCCGTATCCGCCTGACAGCAAACCAACGCCCAGCGAGCGGCAGCGCCGCGCGGCAAGCATGTCCCAAATGCTGTCGCCGACCACGACGGTATGTTCTATCGACACGCCCAGGCGCGATGCCGCCGCAATGAAAAGGTCGGGATCAGGTTTGGCGTACTTCACGTCGTCGCGAGTGACGACCACAGACTTGGCCGGATCGACCCCGAGCGCTTCCAGATTCACCGCTGCCGTTTCCATCCTGCCGCTGGTCGCGATGGCCCAGCGGGTGCCCGCCTCAGTGAGCGCGGCGAGCAACTCACGCGCGCCGGGCAACGGACACACCTGCGCGCGCAGGCGCTGATAGGCCTCTGTATGGGCATGGCGCAAACGCTCTACGCGCTCGGCGCTGATTTCCCCGTGTGTTTCGCGCAGCAACTGGTTCGTGAACAGGCCCCCGCTCATGCCGATCTTGCGATGGATGCGCCATACCGACAATTCGATGCCTTCAGCATCGAGCGCTTCTTTCCATGCAAGAACATGCTGGTACACGCTGTCGACCAGTGTTCCATCGAGGTCGAACAGGAATGACGTTTCGATTCGCATGATGTGATCCTTTGGCAGTGGTCCAACAGGTCCGGGCGACGCAACAAGCTTACGACAGGGTACGCGCAAATATCGTGACCGGTCCGGTGTACGTCATGCACGCATAGGGAGTCAATTTGCTCTAAACGCTGATGGCCGCCGCTGCCTTTGCAACGGCTTTGCCCCATTCATCGAGACGTTCAGGTTCGTAGCGCGATTCGGGCATGGAGATGCAAATGCTGCCGACCGGGACGCCGTCTGAATCGATGATCGCGGCGCCGATCGCGCACACCGCGCGTCGATACTGCGAGAGGTTGATTGAATATCCACGCTGCCTGATGCGCTCGAGTTCGAGCCTTATCTCGACGGGGTCGCACGGCGTGGTGTCGCTGAACTTCGTCAGGTCGCGGCTCAGGATTTCCTCCACCTGCGTCTCGCTCATGTACGCGAGCACGGCAAGGCCCGTTGCCGTCGCGTGGAACGGGCTGAGATCGCCAATCGGGCTGAACGTCCTGACTGTCTGTGTGCAATCCGCGCGATCAATGAGCACCATCGACTTGGTGCTGTCCGGGATCGAAAGGTGAATGGTCTCGTTGGTCAGGTCGCGAAGTTCACGCATCGGCTCGCGCGCAGCGGCATACAGCGCGCCGCCGCGAAGCGCGGCTGGGCGCACGCCGAGGATCCGGGCGCCCACTTCCCAGCGCGTCAGATCGCCTCCGGTCTGGCGCAACCAGCCGGCTTCGAGAAAGGTCAGCAGCACGCGTTGCACGCTTGACTTGGGCATGTTCAGCAAACGCGCCAGCACACCGACACTGACCGGCTGGTTCTGCGATACCGCCTCCAGGATCTCCAGGCTCTTCAACAAACTCTTCATTCACTCCTCCTGTGACTTGCGGCTGCAGGGACGCGCGCGCTCGTCGTTTGCTTGCACAGCAAAAAAGCGCGTGTTACCTTGCGCATAATAAATATGGAACGCCGTGCCGTATTATGGCACGGCGTCAAAAAATCTCGAAGCACCCGAGCCTATTTTTCGATGACATTTCCTGTTCCCCTGCCTGCGTCCCTGCAGGTAGTCGAGGCTAACGGCGCCCGGATTCCCATGATGGGTCTGGGCACGTGGCAATCCACCCACGATGAAGGCGTCCGCGCCGTGCGTGCAGCGCTCGATGCCGGGTATCGGCATATCGACACGGCCGCTCGCTACGAAAACGAGCAGGCGGTCGGCCAGGCGCTCGCGGCGTGCGGCGTGCCTCGCGGCGAAGTGTTTGTCACCACCAAAGTCTGGCATACCGAATTGCGTGCGCCTGACTTGCGCCGCGCGGCAGAAGCGAGCGTCGCTCGGCTGGGACTCGATCACGTCGACCTACTGCTCGTGCACTGGCCCAATCCCGACGTGCCGCTGGACGAGACGATCGGCGCGCTCTGCGACGCGCAACGCCGCGGCCTGACGCGGTTTGTCGGCGTATCGAATTTTCCCGTGGCGCTGCTCGATCGGGCCGTGGCGCTGTCGTCATTGCCGCTGGTCGCGAACCAGTGCGAATACCATCCGTATCTCGATCAGACCAAGCTGCTCGCTGCCTGTTCGCGGCACGGCATGGCGCTGATCTCGCACTCGCCGCTTGGCAGCGGCAAGCTGCTGGCCGACCCGGTTATCGCGGAGATTGCTCGTCAGCATGACAAGAAGCCCGCGCAGATCATCCTGCGCTGGCTGATCCAGCAAACCAGGGTCGCGGCGATTCCGAAGTCGTCGAATCCGGTGCGCATCGGCGAAAACATCGCGATATTCGATTTCGAACTCGATGTGGCGTCGATGGCGCACCTCAGTGCACTCGCTCGCGCCGATGGCCGCGTGAGCAAGCCGGCCTGGCATCCGGAATGGGATGTCCCGGAAACCTCCTTACGCGCAGCGAAGCCATGAACCCCATCGACACAATCATGAACCCGGCAATCGCTTCGGAAACTGTTTCGTTAAGCGAAGCAATTCTCGCAACCGATCGGCGCCACTTCATGCACCCTGGCACGCACGCGTCCGATCATGCATCCGGCGAGCTGGAAGGGCGTCTGATGAGACGCGCGTCGGGCATTCGCATCGAGGATCACGCGGGACGTTCCTACATCGATGGATTCGCCGGCCTGTATTGCGTGAACATCGGTTACGGACGCGAGGAGATGGCCGAGGCGATTGCAGCCCAGACCCGCAAGCTGTCGTTCTATCACACATATTCAGGTTTTTCGAACGACCCCGCCGTCGAGTTGTCGCAACGGCTGATCGAGGACTGGTCGCCGCCGGGCATGAAGAAAGTGTTCTACGGCATGTCCGGGTCGGACGCCAACGAGACACAGGTGAAGCTGGTCTGGTACTACAACAACGTGCTCGGGCGGCTGGCCAAGAAAAAGATCATCGCGAGGCATCGCAGTTATCACGGGTCGGGCATTGCAACCGGCAGCCTCACGGGACAGGCAAAGTTTCACGCAGCGTTTGATCTGCCCATGCCGCAGGTGCTTCACACAGCCTGCCCCGACTTCTATCGCGACGCCCGGCCGGGTGACAGTGAGGCCGCGTTTGTAGCGGATTGCGTCAAGCAACTGGAGCAACTGATAGACAGCGAAGGGGCAGACACAATCGCCGCTTTCTTCGGCGAACCGGTCATGGGCTCGGGCGGCATTTTGCCGCCGCCGGCCGGTTACTGGCCGGCCATCCAGGCGGTGCTGAAACGGCACGACATCCTGCTCGTCGCCGATGAAGTCGTCTGCGGTTTCGGGCGGCTTGGTTCGCGCAACGGGTCGGAGCATTACGGCATCGAACCGGACTTGATCTCGGTCGCGAAGGGACTCACGAGCGGGTATTTGCCGCTGTCCGGCGTGATTGTCGGCGAGCGGGTATGGGACGTAATCGAGCGCGGTTCACGGGAGCAAGGTGCAATGAGCCACGGATGGACTTACTCGGGGCATCCGGCGTGCGCGGCCGCCGCGCTGACGAACCTCGACATCCTCGAGCGCGAGCAATTGGTACGTAATGCCGCCAATGTCGGCGCTTATCTGCTCGAGAGCCTGCACGCCGCGTTCGACCACCACCCGCTGGTCGGCAATGTGCGAGGCGCGGGGATGCTGGCCGCGCTGGAACTGATGGCCGATAAAACCCAACGCACGCCGTTTGCACCCGCACTCAAGGTCAGCAACCGGGTCGCGCAGGCGGCGCTTGCACGCGGCCTGATCGTGCGTCCGCTAGGCATAAACGACATCATCGGATTCGCGCCGCCGCTGGTCGCCACGCGCGCGGATATCGACGAGATCGTGGGCATTACGCGGCAGGCCCTGGATGCCGCGAGCGAGGGATTGCCCGTGTCTGACTAATACATCGCTACCCCTGGCGACACGCCGGAACCGCGCGCTATCGGTGTGCCGCACCCCCAATGATTCACCGCCCTCGAACCTGGCGAGCGTGGTGTTTCGCGCTGGCTTTTCAATCGCCCAGCGCAAACGAAACGACGTACATCCCCCATTTTTGTGACTGCTTGCACGCGACAAATGTGCGTGATACTTTGCGCTTCAACGAGTTTATGGAACGCTGTGCCACAATGTGGCACACATTGGGCTCGAACCGCATCAGACCTAACCAAGGACCCCACCGTGCCGACGCGCAGCCAAGTGTTTTCCTCCGATTTCACCGAGACCCCGTACTGGTGGAAAGACTGGCATCCGCACGACGACCTGATGTTCGAGATACCGCGCGATGTCGACGTGGCAATCGTCGGCGCGGGCTATGCCGGGCTGTCGTGCGCGCTCGAATTCGCGAAGCATGGCTTGAGCGTGGCCGTGCTCGAAGCCGATGTCCCCGGCATCGGCGCGAGCACGGTCAGCGGCGGACAGGTGTCAGGAGGGGTGAACGTGGGCAAGGCGCCATCGGGCAAGAAGCTCGACAACGCTGTATCGGAGCAACGCCAGCAAGCGCTGTTGCGCGAAGCAGCCGCTTCGTATGGCGTGTTCGAAAACATCCTCATCGCTAACGCAATCGAGTGCTCCTATGTGAAGGCCGGCCGCATCAACGCGATGTGGACCGACGCGCACATGGCCGCGTGGAAGAAACGGATCGTCAACCTGAACGCCTATGCGTCGGCGGGCGCACGGATCCTTTCGCGCGAGGAACTGCGCAACGAACTGGCGAGCGACATCTACGCAGGCGGCGTGTTGCTCGAACGCGCGGGTCAGGTCCATCCATCGATGATGTTTGCCGGCCTGCTCGCCGCCGCGCGCCGAGCGGGCGCTACGGTATGCAGCAAGGCCCCGGTCACGAGCATTGTGCGTTCGGGGGCGGGGTATCGCATCGAGACCTCGCGGGGGACGGTCGCGAGCCGGCACGTGGTGATCTGCACCAACGGTTATACGGGCGAATCGATGCCCGATCTGAAGCGTCGCGTGGTGCCTGTTGTGTCGCATCAGATCGCGACCGAAGAGCTTCCCGCCGACCTGCAGGCGTCGTTGATACCGAAGCGTCGCGGCATTTCGGAGACGCGCCGTGTTGTCAATTACTACCGCTATTCGCCGGACGCAAAGCGTTTCCTCTTCGGCGGCCGCGCGCGCTTCTACACCCTCGACCGGCGCCAGTCGGGTGCGATCCTGCATGCGCAAATGGTGGAGCGGTTTCCGCAGATGGCTGACGTCAAGGTCGCGTACAGCTGGGGCGGCACGGTCGCGCTCACGCTCGACTTCCTGCCGCATCTGGGCCGCACCGCCGACGGCATCCACTACGCGCTCGGCTGCAATGGCAGCGGCGTGGTGATGATGACCTATCTCGGCTACAAGGTCGCGCGCCTGATCCTGGAGGGACAAGCGCCTGAGGTCAGCGCCTATGGTACGCCGATGCTCACGCACGCGCTTTATCGCGGCAAGCCGTGGTTCATGCCGGCGCTCGGGAGCTATTACCAGATCCGCGATGTCATCGACAAACGCAGGCAGCGCGCCTGAGCGGCACGCTCTTAACCGGGGACCTTCCATGATGGAAACAGCGTTCAGATCATCCTTGCAAAGCAGTGTCGAACGCTCGGAGCGCTTGCTGCTCGATGGCGTGAGCAAGCGTTTCAGCGCAGTCACTGCGCTCGAGACGATGACGCTGGACGTGCATCCGGGCGAACTCCTTGCGTTGCTCGGGCCATCGGGTTGCGGCAAGACGACCACGCTGAGGCTGATCGCCGGATTCGATCAGCCCGATACGGGAACGGTGAATATCGGCGGTCGCGACGTCACGAACCTGCCTCCGGACAAACGTGGCCTGGGCATGGTGTTCCAGAACTACAGCCTGTTTCCACACCTGAGCGTCGGCGCAAATATCGGCTTTGGGTTGCGCATGACAGGCAGGCCGAAGAGCGAGATCGCGGCGCGCGTGAAGAAGATGCTCGAGACGATCCGCCTGCCTGGCATCGAGGCGCGCAACATCGCGCAATTGTCGGGCGGTCAGCAGCAGCGGATAGCTTTGGCGCGTGCGTTGATCACGAACCCGTCCGTGCTGCTTCTCGACGAACCGCTCGGCGCGCTCGACAAGAACCTGCGCGAAGGCATGCAGTTCGAACTTCGCCAGATACAAAGCGAGCTGGGCATTACGAGCGTGATGGTCACGCATGACCAGGAAGAAGCGCTGACCATGAGCGACCGCGTGGTCGTGATGGATCGCGGGCGCATCCTGCAGACCGGCAGTCCGCGCGATGTCTACGAACAGCCGCGTACGCGTTTCGTAGCTGAATTTTTGGGCACGGCGAATGTGATCGAGTGCGAGGTGACCGGGCGTCACGCGCGGGCCGTGAAGCTCCGGCCGCACCGGAGCAAGGCGGAAATCGTGGTTCCGGTGCGCGACGTCGGGCTCTCCGGCGAGCATGCGGAATTTGCGATTCGCCCCGAGAAAGTCGTGCTTGACGCGCCCCAATCACATCACGTCCGCTTCGACGGCCATATCGTGCAGCATGTGTTTCGCGGTGCGCACCACGCGTACCGGGTCGACGTCCCGGTGCTCGGGCGGCCGGTCTACGCGTACGAAATGGCGACATCCTCCTCGGGCGGCGGCGCGCGTCCCGCGGGCACGAACGTGGTTGTTTCCTTCGACGCCGAGAGCGCCGTGCTGCTCGAATCCGAGACCGGGCAGACCCTGGCGAAGGCGGCGTAAATGCAGACGGTCGACGCATTCGCAGCGCAGCGAGTCGAGACGAAGGTCATAAAACGGCGCGTGCGTCCGAGCCTGCTCTACGTGCCCGCGCTCATCTTCCTGTGTCTATTTTTCCTCGCGCCGCTGATGGAAAACGTGCTTCGCAGTGTGGCGCCCGCACATGAAGGAGGTGCCATCAGCCTGCGTTTCTACACGAAGCTGATCAGCGATCCTTATTACCTTCGCGTCATTGCCAATACGCTGAAGGTCAGCTTCGTCACCACGGCGATTTGCGCAGTCGTGGGCTACCCGGTGGCGTATTTCCTTGTGCGACGCGCAGGCCGCTTCGGTCCAGTGCTGCTGTTCCTGCTCGTCGCACCGCTGCTTACGTCGATCATCATGCGCACCTTCGGCTGGCGCATCCTGTTGGCGCGGCACGGCATGGTCAACGAGACCCTTCAGGCGCTGCATCTGATCGACCGGCCGCTGAACGTGCTGAACAGCGCGGGCTCGGTTTACATGGGACTGGTCCATGTAATGGTGCCGTTCATGGTGCTTTCGATTACGCCGGTGTTGCAGGGCGTGGACCGGCGGCTTGAAGAATCGGCACGCATCCTCGGCGCCGGAGCGGTACGCACCTTTCTCAACGTGACGCTGCCCTTGAGTATCGAAGGCATTGTGACCGGATGCATTCTCGTGTTCATGCTGACCAACGGCAGTTTCGTCACGATGCTGCTGCTCGGCGGCGGCCAGGTTGTGACGCTGCCCGTGTTGATCTTCCAGCAGTTCAGCCTGACGCAGGATATCGGCTTCGCGGCGGCAATGGGCAACCTGCTGCTTTTCATCGTGCTGGTTTGCCTCTTCGTGCAGCAGCGATTCGCGAGCGGCCGGGGAGCGCGGCCATGATCGCCTTGCTGCGCCGGGCGGGCGTCGCGCGCATGCCGTTGTCGCTCTATAACCTCCTGTTCTTCACGTTCCTCGTCGCGCCGATCATCGTGGTCGTGGCTGCGTCGTTCACGGCCGGCAACGCGATCACGGTGCCTTATCACGGGGTGTCGTTGCGCTGGTATCGGCGGCTGATCGAATATCGCCCGTTCATCGATTCGCTGATGACAAGCGTCTACCTCGCGCTCAGTTCGGCGTTCGTCGCGATCCTGCTGGCCGTGCCCGCCGCCATTGCACTTGGCCGTAGCCGCAGTGCCGTCGCCGCGGCGCTGACGACCTTCCTGCTTGCACCGGTCGCGATTCCCGCCTTGGTCATCGGTTTTTCGCTGCTTTATTTCCTCTCGAGCCTGGGCATCGGCGTGTCGTTTGTCGCGCTTCTGATCGCGCACACTGTTATCTCGGTGCCGTACGTGATGCGCACGGTGCTCGCGGTGTATCGCAACGTCGGCATCAACTTCGAGGAAGCCGCCGCTGTGCTCGGTGCGAACCGCTGGCAGCGTTTCTATTTCGTGACGCTGCCGCTCATCAGTCCAGGCGTATTCGCCGGCGCACTGTTCGCGGTGCTGATCTCGCTCGACAACCTGCCGGTCTCCTACTTCTTCGGCACGGCGAACGTGACGACGCTGCCGGTCGTGATGCTGTCGTACCTGCAAAACCAGCTCGACCCGGCAATAGCCTCAATCAGTACTGTGCAGATGCTGATTGCTATCGGTTTGCTGCTGGTGGTCGAACGCACCTACGGACTGCGTGCGCTCAATGCATGAATCTATCTTAACTTCTTGCCACAAGGCACCCATGAGATCGAGCCGGATTTTCACCCCAGGCGCTGTTTTCGCTTTGACAGCAGCGCTATCACTATCGGCACACGCGGCCGACCTGACCGTTACCGCATTCGGCGGATCGTGGGAAAAGGCGTACCGCACCTGCTTCGTGCAGCCGTTCGAGAAGGCGACCGGAAAGTCCGTTGATGTCGTGTTGGGTAACCCGCTGCAGTGGGTCAACCAGGTGGCGGCGAATCCTTCGAAGCCGCCCATCGATGTAATTGTCAGTACGCCTGAAGCTGCGTACAAGGCGATCTCTCTGAATCTGCTCGACCCGGTGACAGCGGCGGATGTGCCGAACGTCGCACAACTCGATCCGCGTCTCGTAGCCTACGGCAAGGGCTATGGCTTTCCCATTACATTCGGCGATTTCGGCCTGATGTACAACACGAAGACCGTTAAAAATCCCCCGAAGACGTGGAAGGAATTCGTCGACGGAACCGTGGCAGGAAAATGGCAGGCAGCGTTGCCCGGCATCGCGTATGTCGCGACACCGCCCGGTCTGATCACGCTCTTCACGAAGGTCTATGGCGGATCCAGCACCAACATCCAGCCGGCGCTCGACCAGATCAAGCGCATGTCGGCGAGCGGCAACGCGACGTTCTACAGCGACCCGAACACACCGCTCATGTCCATGCGTTCCGGCGACGTCGACATTGCGATGTACTACGACGGCCGTGCCTGGGCCGAGCATGATGCGAACAATCCCGACATCGGTTTCATCAGTCCGTCGCCGGGCTCGGTGGCATTCCCGAACATGGCGCAGAAGGTGAAGAACGGCTCGCCGCTCGGCCGGCAATTCCTGAACGAACTTGCCTCCGCCGATGGCCAGAGCTGTTTCGTCAACGCGATGCAATACGCGGCATCGAACCGCAATGTGAAGTACGACCCGCGCGTGGCGCCTCGCATTGCCACGAAAGACAAATCGATCTGGGTGGAGTTCGAGCAGATCTCCGAGCATTCGCCGCAATGGATCGAACAGTGGAACAAACAGATCGGCCACTGACAGGCCTCGCGACGCCGTGTTTCAAGACAGCCGAAGCGTCCAGATTCATCATCATTTTCGACAGGCAAGGACAAGGCAATGGGTTTGAGAATCGGAGTGGATATTGGCGGGTCGTTCACCGACTTCGCGGTGCTCGACGAAGCGACGCGAACAATACGGACCTTGAAGGTGTTTTCGCGTCCGGACAGTCCGGGCAGCGAAGTGCTCGCGGGAATGGAAGGTCTGCGAGAACGCTACGGCATCGAGCCGCGCGAGGTGGTTTATTTCACGCATGGTACGACGGTCGGCGTGAATGCGGTGGTGCAACGCAAGGGGCTGAAGCTTGGCCTCGTCACCACGCGCAACTTCGAGGACGTGCTCGACATCGCGCGCCTGAAAATCCC